>LKMJ01006205.1_pt1 | contig 11259 bp, 7 predicted proteins | sample 643391 | NCBI WGS metagenome assembly LKMJ01 (sample SAMN04112250, study PRJNA286221) | soda lake metagenome | biome: soda lake; feature: Kulunda Steppe; material: water; isolation source: sample PL-Br10 brine of Picturesque Lake | place: Russia: Kulunda steppe | collected 2010-07
AGAACGCCTCGGTCGCGCTCAACGGAACGACAGTTGGCGACACTGACGAGAACGGAACCGTCGCGTTCGACCTCGAGAACCAGTCAACCATCGAGATTTCGGTGACCGTCGATAACACCACACTGACCACGACCTACGATGTGGTCGACGGCGATCTCGAAGCCCAAGATGAGGAAATCGAAGACGACGAGCAGGGACCACCCGAAGAGATGCCCGAAGCAGCCCCTGATCGCGTCTCGGTGCTCCACCAGCTAATCAACGCCTTCCGCAGCAGCGAGTTCGACCGACTTGGACCGATAATCTCGGAGGCTGCAAGCGGTAATGCACCCGACCATGCGGGCAATGGCTCGGATAACGCTCCCGACCACGCAGCCAATGGATCGGACAATGCACCTGAGCACGCGGGCAACGGCAGTGACCGTGCTGGCGACCGCGGACAGGCTGACGAAGACCGCGGAAACAACGCGTCTGACCGACCGGCTGCCACGGGCAAAGACAGCCAGTCAGAGGAGCGACAAAGCAGTGACCGCGACCGCGGCAACAGCGACCGTGGTAACAGTGGCTCAAACAACGGTAATGGACCGGCCAGCGACCGGTAATCACCGGTAAACGCTGCGCTGAGTCGGTACCAACGATAGCACAACACCGAACCCACACTCCCGTGCCGTCGACTTCCCGACACACCATCTGAGGCACCCTTTCCGGTGTGTCGTTCGCCCGGCGGCATTGGTCTCTACTGATACCCTTCAAACAAAACTGGCCCTCCAAACGTCAGTTCACCACCGTCTCAGAACAGCGTATTCTGAAAAAATCAAACCGCACGTCGAACCGCGACTATCCGGTGTTTTTCATGCCGGCTGCGATTCCATTAACCGTGAGCCGAAGCGTCCGTTCTTCGGCTTCAGTCAGATGCGTTTGGCTCAACAGGTGCGTCTGTAGCAAGTTGAGCGGATCGACGTACGGATTACGGCGTTCGAGACTCTCATCAAGCCACTCGCGCTCGAGCAGGGAGTCACGACCCGTGATTTCGAGGGCGTATTCGACGGCCGACTCGTACTCGGTTTCGAGCCGCGGCTGGAACTGCTCTCGCAGGTCGGCATCCGCGAGCGCTGCGTACTCGTCGGCGATTTCGAGATCGGTTCGGGCCAGCGAAATCGTCGCGCGGTCGAACGTGGTTCGGAAGAACGGCCACTCGTCGTACATCTCGACAAGCGTCTCCATCTCGCCACCAGCGTCGAGATACGCGTTGACACCGGCAGCCAACGAGAACCAGCCTGGAAGGATACACCGCGACTGGGTCCACGAGAAGACCCACGGAATCGCCCGGAGATCCTCGACCGAACGCTCTTCGGAACGGGAGGCGGGCCGCGAGCCGAGGTTGAGATCCTCGATGACCGTAATCGGCGTTGCCTGTTCGAAATACTGGACGAAGCCATCGCTTTCGAGTAGGTCACGGTAGGCCGCGCGGGCGGCCGTCGCCATCGTGTCCATCGCGTCGGTCCACTCATCAGCCACTGCTTCGACCGGCTCGTTCATCGCCCGGTGGCGCGCACGGATCTGCGCATCGAGCATCTGTTCGAGGTTGCGCTCGGCGATCCGGGGCGTCCCGTACTTTTCGGCGATCGCTTCACCTTGCTCGGTGAATTTGACCTGGCCGGTCACCGTCTCGTTTGGCAGTGCGAGCAGGGCCTTGTTCATCGGGCCGCCACCGCGGGAGATCGAGCCACCACGGCCGTGGAAGAGCCGCATCGTCACGTCGTAGTCGTTGGTGATTTCTGCGAGCCGTTTTTGGTTCTTATACAGATCCCAGTTGGCGGCGAGGAAGCCGTTTTCCTTGTTCGAATCGGAGTACCCAAGCATGATTTCTTGGGTGTTGTTTCGGATTTCCAGCGCCTGTTTATACGCCTCGTTTTCGAAGAGCGTCCCCATGATCCGGTCGGCACCGTTAAGCGCGGATTCGGTCTCCAACAGCGGCACGACATCGAGGCCAACATGATCCGGCAGCGAGACGACGTCGACCTGGTCGGCGAGGAACAGCACCTCAAGGACGTGGCTTGGCTCCTCAGTCATTGAAATACAGTAGGTGTCGATCGCTTCGACGCCGTACTCGCGCTGCCAGTCGCCAAGGGCCGCAAATCGGCTGATGACTTTCGCCGATTCTTCGGTGAGCTCGCCCGGTGCGTCGACATCGATCAGCGGTTCGTCTTGGAGAATCGCGCCGGTCAGTAGCTCGACGCGTTCGTCCTCGCTCAGACTCCGGTACTCGATACCCTGGTTTCCGAGCGCCTCGTCGATTGCTTTGGTGTGTTGGATCCGGTGATCTCGGAGGTCAAGACTGGCGAGCGAAAAGCCAAACGTGTTGACCTGTCGGAGCAGCGGTTCGAGAAAGGCATCTGCGATGTCGACGCCGCCGTAGCTTCGGAGGCTGGCATCGACCGTTTCGAGGTCCGCGAGGAGTTCCTCGCTGTCGGTGTAGCCGCCGGGACGGACATCACCGATGCGGTTGAGTCGCTCGCGCATGAGCCGGAACTTCTGACGGTACGGCTCGTCGGGATACCGTTCTTCGGCTTCCACCGAAACCGAGGGGAATCGCTCGATATCGGCTTCAAGCGACGCCTGAAAGGCACCAGTCGTCGGATACCGGTCGCCGTCTTGGCTCAGAACCGCAGAAAGGCGTTTGAGCCGCGTCCGGTAGCGCTCGACGATGATATCTCGCTGGGTGCTGAGCGTTTCGTCGGTCACATCGACGGTAACGAAGGGGTTGCCGTCGCGGTCGCTGCCGGCCCACGAGCGGAACTCGAACAGTTTCGGCAGGTCGATATCGGGATACTCGTCGGTGACGACGTCCTCGAACTCGCTGTAGACTTCGCCGACGACATCGAACAGTGTGTTTTCGAGATACCACTGGATGTTTCGAGCCTCGTCTTGCGGTTCAGGTGGCCGTTGGCGAACCTGTCGGGTCTGCCAGAGACTCGTAACTTCGGCGTCGATATCCTCCCAGACGTCTTCGGCTTCGCGGTCAGTGAGGTTCCGTTCGTCGAGCGTTTCGAGATGATCCGCAATCGACCGAAGTTTCGCTTTGACCGTTCCGCGGCGTGCCTCGGTTGGATGGGCGGTAAAGGTCGGCTCGATCAGCACGTCGTCGAGAACCTGTCTGACCGTCTCGCTGTCGGCACCGTCTTCGTCGAGTTCGCTCACGGTCTGATCGAGACTGTCGGTAAGTGTTCCTTCCTGTGAGCCTTCGCGAACCGACCGGACGCGTTCGCGTTCTTCGGCCAGGTTGATTAGTTCGAAGTAGGTCGCAAACGCGCGAGCAACATCGCCTTCTTCACTGGGAGAGAGTCGTTCGAAAATGTCTCGAAGCTGTTCTCGGGAGTCAGCGTCGCCTTCGCGGTAGGCGATTGCGGCCTGTCGAAGATCTTCGACAGTCTCGAAGGAGTCGGTCGACGTCTGTTCTTTCAGCACGTCACCGAGCAGCGCACCGAGCTCGCGAACGTCCTGTCTTACACCCCGATTGTGTAATTTCATACCATATGGTACTACGAGCCACTCCTAAAAGTCTCACCAACTACAACGGAGACAGCATGTTTCGACAAATATACTACCGTAGCCGTTAGCAGCCGCGTATTTTCGCCGTTCGTGGTCGGACATTCGTCATCCTTTTTAGCAGTCCGTCTAAGGATAGTGTATGAGCGCAGACGACAAGTATCCCGCAGAATCCGGCCGGCGGCGGTTCGTCAAGGGCGTCGTAGGCGGTGCAGCACTCGCTGGTGTCGGCGCAACCGGTGCCGTCACGGTCAACTCGCTGACGACGACCGCTGGTGCTGGTGGTGGCCCGGTTGAAGCGATGGTCATCGAACGAACCGGCGGCCCGGCTCCGCACGGAATGCCCCAAGTTCCCATTGAGATCGATGACGACGGCGATATCCGTGGTGTCTGGCCCGAAATCGACACCGAAGAAATCGAGGGTGTCGAAGTCGAAATCGCGCGTGAGGAACTCGGTGGCGTCGAATACTCCCAAGAGTGGTTCCAGTACTGTGGGCACGAATCCTACGAGGGGCTCGAACCGGATTTCGACTCTGACAACTACTTTAAATCCGATCCGAACGCCAGCTACGAGTGGCAACAGGACATGAAAAGCGAGGGTGACACGTTCAACGTCAGCGACTTCGACGATTATCAAGAGTGGGGCAACGATATCGGTGCATCCGGTGTCGGCAAGCCCGCCGCAACAGTCTGGCGGTCCGAAGATACCGAAGCGACACTGCCAGTGATTTTGCTCCGTTCAGAGCTCATCGAAGAGGCTGCCCAAGACAACGAGTGGCTCGAAGCCAGCACTGATCAGGGCTTTATTGCCTGGCTCAACAAGTGTACGCACTTCTGCTGTGTGCCGGGATACAAACTCGCGCCTGACGCACCACGCTATGACGCTGAAGACCGCGTCTACTGTCAGTGTCACCAGTCTGTCTACGATCCCTTCTCGATCAGCACCGCGCTCTACATCTCTCGGCCGCGACCAGAATAACGACGCACTGGCCACAAGCAATACGCCAGGACCCCGGTACTTTTCTGCGTTCTCCACCGACAACAGCTATGACAGAGCCAGACGGCTTCGAGACTGAACTCGAACGCGCCCGCGAACTGCTTGATTTCGAGGATCTCACCGCCCTCCACGTCGGTGTCATTCACGATGATGATACCGTCGACACAGTCGTCTCACGTCGAACCGACGGCGAGTACGACGAGGGACTCCAGGCGCTGTCGCTTCTGGCGACGCACATCCGTGCGGTTGCGACTGAATCCGGCGTTGAGTACGAAACCGTTGCCGCCGATGCGGCCGCTGTCGCCGCCCAGCTCGAAGAGCTTCCGGTCGGTGAGATGGGTGAGCAGGCCGGTGGCGACGAGCCCGGCACCGAAGACGACGACTAACAGCTTCTACTCATCAGCAAACTGGTAGCCCGAAAGTGACTCACCGTGTTCGGGGAGTTCGAGCAGGCCAGCGCGGAGCCGTTCGAACGCAGGTTTCGCCAGTCGGTTGGGATTGCCGAGAACGTTTACTGGCTGGTCGCCGAGCGAGACGAAGTCGAGACTGTGTTTCTCGGCGGTTGTCCGAAGGCCCAAACCGACATCCGCGCGGCCAGTAAGAATCCGTTTGGCAGGGCTTTCGAAGGCATTGACTGTTGCCGAAAAGCCGTCGATTGATTCGACAAGACTATGTCGAGAGACACTGCGCTCATCGGCCAGCGCGGCCAGTGCATTCGAAAGACTCGTCCGCAGTCCGGAGTTGGTATCACGGTTGATGAACCGAACCTCGCAGTCGACGAGGTCGCCGAGTGAGTCGATGTCGTCGGGATTGCCGGCCGGAACCAACAGCCCCCACTCGCGGGACCAGCCGCCGAGTTCGACTGCCTCACTCTCGCGAACCGGGTCGCCCGCAACGACTGCAAAATCAGGAATCCCGTTGCGGAGTCGGCGCATCCCTTCACGGCTCCCGAGTGCGAGGTAGCGTGGCGAATCAAGCAGATCCAGCAACTCGTTGAGCGCCGGGTCGTCCTCGCCGATTCCAAGCAGCGAGGGAGGTCGGACTGATGATGAAAACAGCTGGACGGTCACCGACTCACCGGCCGCGAGATACTCGGTGTCAGCGCTGACCTCGATGACGCCATCAGCATCGACGAGACTAGTTGTTGCACCCGAGCCCTTGTCAACGGGATAAACCAGCGTCTCACTCGTTTCGTCTTCAAGTAGTCCAACGGGCATGAGTCGGAGCCGACCCTCCTCGTGGCGTGCTTCGACGGCCATGTGGCCCGCGATCGTAGCCGTTTCGGGTTCGCGCTGGCCGGCGGCGGCCCGAATGGCCGGCGCGACGAAGGTTTGGAAAATCGTCAGCGCCGACACCGGGTAGCCTGGAAGGCCGATGTAGGCCGACTGTGTGGGAGTCTCATCGCCGTCAGCAGGCTGGTCGATCCGGCCGACCAACATCGGCTTGCCGGGCTTGACCGCAACCCCGTGAAGCAAGCGTTCACCCTGTTCTTCGATGACACGGTAGATAACATCGACCGCGCTCGCAGAGGTCGACCCCGACGAAACCACGAGATCACACTCCGCGGCTGCGGTGCGGAGAAGTGCTTCCATCTGTTCGTAGTCGTCACCGACATGCGGGTAGACGACCGGCTCGCCGCCAGCGGCCTCGACACCAGCGGCGACGGTGTAGCTGTTGACATCGTAGATCTGCCCACGCTCGCTTTCGAGCGGCTCACCAGGCCGAACGAGTTCGTCGCCCGTCGAGATGATGCCGACTCGCGGCCGCGTGCGAACGGGGACCTCGTCGATGCCGAGCGCAGACAGGAGGCCGATTTCGCGGGGCGTGAATCGAGTGCCGGGAGCAAGTGCCCGCGCACCGGCGGCGATGTCGGCGCCAGCGACCATGACGCTGTCACCGGGGGCGACGGCGGTTCGGAGTTCGATTCGCGGCTCACCCTCGGTCTCGATTTCGTCGGTCCGTTCGACGACGACGACGGCATCGGCACCGCGAGGCATGACCGCGCCGGTTGAAATTTCCATACAAGAGCCCGGATCAACCGAGCCCTCGGGTGCTGTCCCCGCGTGGACCGCACCCGCAAGGTCGAGGACGACTGGATCGACTTCGTCGGCACCAACGGTATCGCTGGCGCGAACCGCATAGCCGTCCATCGAGGCGCGATCAAACCCCGGCACATCGAGTTCGGCATCGACCCGCTCGGCGAGGACGCGCCCACGTGCGGAGTCAAGCCCGACGCGTTCGGTTCGGCCACCGATTTCGAGGTCGGCAATCGTTTCGCGTGCCGTCTCGGGGGACGCGAGCGTCCGGAACTGCTTTTTCGTCATGCGAGTGCCTCCCAGTCTTCGACGACAACCTGGTCACCCGCCGCATATCCCTCTCGGGATTCGGGGACGACAACCCAGCCATCAGCTAATGCGACGCTCGAAAGAATGCCCGAGCCGCTGGCGCGGGTTGGTGTCGCGGTGAGCCCCTCGTCGGTCTCAGCGGTATCAACGCGGGCGAACGTGCGGGTTCCAGGTTCGCTGACAAGCTTCCGTGTCAGCGTTGCCTCCCGTGTTGGAAACGGCTCGACCGGAAGATGACCCATCCGTTTGAGCGCTGGTCGGAGAAACTGAACCGCGTTGACAATACAGGCAACCGGATATCCGGGCAGCATGAGAACGGGCGTCTCCTCGACAACACCAAGTGCGACTGGGTGGCCGGGCTTGAGTCCGACTCCGTGGACGAGCACCTCGCCGAGTTCGGAGACGACCTCCGGAATCAGATCGCGTTCGCCGACCGAGGAGCCACCAGTGGTCACGATGATGTCTTTCGTTAGATCACGCTGGATGGCCGCCCGCAGGGCGGCTTCGTCGTCGGTGACGATATCTCGATACGTTGGCTCGCCACCCCACCGGCCAACGAGGTGTGAGACCGTGAGTCCGTTGGTTTCGATGATTCCTCCGGGGGCGGGATCGACCTCAACGAGTTCCTCGCCGGTTGGAATGACGCCAACGGTTGGCCGTTTGTAGACCTCAACCGCAAAACGGCCAACCGATTTGAGCAAGCCAAGATCCGAGGGGCGGAGTCGGTGTCCCGGCGCATACAGCGACTGCCCTGCGGAGACGTCTTCGCCGGTGTCGCCGACGTTCTGTCCCTTCGGGACGGAGACAAAGACCTCGATTTCAGGCCCGAGCGTCTCGACCTGTTCGATCATGACGACTGCATCAGCACCGGCCGGCATTTCACTTCCCGTGTGAACACGAATCGCGCCACCGGGGCTGAGGTCGCCTTCGCGGTCGAGCACGTCCAACAGTGCCGGTGCGCGGTCGGACGCACCGACTGTGTCGGTCGCCCGAACCGCATAGCCGTCCATCGCCGCCCGATCATAGCTTGGGACGGGGTTGCGAGCAGTGATGGATTTGGCGACCGCACGGCCGTCGGCCTGCCGGATTGGCCGCCGTTCGGTTCGAGAATGTGGCGTGATCGCGTTCAAGAGCTGCTGTCGCGCGTTGTCGACCCGGGTTCGGTGTTTGAATCCCGACTGACGTCTGTCCTCTGCGCTCATAGCTGGTCGTAGAAGGGCCGACCCAATAAGCCACCCCCTCAACAGGCCGGCAAACCGGGCAGCGACCGCGGGGTTTTTCGACCTCGCGTTCCTACAGACTGGTATGTCAGCATTGCGCGATGCGCTTCGAGAACTACCGGATGCGGTGTTTGCGGACCTACTAGAATCCGAGGAATCCTACCTGTTGGTCCTCGACGTGCCAGGTGTTACCGCTGAAACCGCAGAAATCCGTGCTGAGGGACGAAAACTCGTCATCGAAGCCCGCCGTGGGAAGTCGGTGCCGCCGGAGTTCCGGTATCTTCGGGAGGACCGACCGCTGTTTCTCGATGCCGAACTGCCACTCCCACGAGACGCTGACGGCGAGGCCGCAACCGCCGAAATCGACCGCGGAGTCCTCGAAATTAGGCTCCCGAAGACCGACGAGGGCGAGGGCAAGCCAATTCCAATCGACGCCGCCGCGGAGTAAGTGGTTACACTGGTCTCTCTGCGTGCCTACTGGCGATTCGTCGTCGTCGCCTACGGCTTTTTCCCGCTGATCGTCGCCTACCTGCGGGACCGACGACGGTTCATCCTGTTCGGTGGCCGACGCCGAGTTACCACCGACATGCAGATCGAACGGGCCGGCATTCTCCTCGAAACCCTGCTCACACTCGGGCCGACGTTTATCAAACTCGGCCAGCTGTTGTCGACACGGCCAGACATTCTACCGAAAGCCTACATCGAAGTCCTCTCGAGTCTCCAAGACGATGTCCCGGCCGCGCCGTGGGCGGAGTCAAAACAGGTTATCGAGGCCGAGCTCGGTGACGTCGAGGAGGTCTTCGACGAGTTTGACACCGAACCGATCAGCGGTGCGAGTCTGGGCCAGGTGTATCTCGCACAGTTCGAGGGCGAAAAGGTCGCCGTCAAAATCCGTCGGCCAGGCATCGAACCGCTCGTCGAGGCCGACCTGAAAGTCCTGCGGTGGTCGATTCCGATTCTCGTCCGGTTTATCGGTGAGGGACGGGCTTTTTCGCTCGACAGTCTCGCCGACGAGTTCGCCAAAACCATTCGCCAGGAAATGGATTACAGCCGCGAGCGTGACATTCTCGAAGAAATCCGTGGCAACTTCGAAGGCAACGGCAAAATCGATATTCCCGAACCAATCAACGACGTGTCGAGCCCACGCGTGCTCACGATGGAGTACCTGCCGGGGACGAAAATCAACGATATTGAACAGCTCGATGAACGGGGAATCGACCGGACAGCGCTGGCGACGACCCTCCAGCGTATCTATCTGCAGATGATTATTGTCGATGGTGTCTTCCATGCAGACCCACACCCGGGGAATCTCTCGGTCAAAGACGATGGCACGATCATTTTCTATGACTTCGGAATGAGCAGCACCGTCGACTCGTTTATTCAGGACAAAATCGTCGAATTCTACATCGCGGTTGCCAACCAGAACATCCCGGCGATTCTCGATACACTCGTCGAGATGGGGACCTTGAGCCCAACCGCCGACCGGGACGTCATGGGCGATGTCTTAGAGCTCGCGATTGCGGACGCCCGCGGGGAGAACATCGAGCAGTACCGCGTCAATCAGATTATCGAGCAGGTCGAATCGACGATCTACGAATTCCCCCTGCGACTGCCGCGAAACCTCGCGCTCGTCCTCCGAGTTGCAACCGTTGTCGAGGGCGTCTGCGTGACGCTTGACGAGGATTTCGACTTCATCACCGTTGCGACCGATTATCTCACCGAGAAGGGGTACCGCGAGGAGACGATCAAACAGGTCGCCAAGGAAAGCGGCCAACAGCTCCAAGAGACCACCCAAGCGCTGTTTACTGTCCCGCCAAAACTCAATCGGGTTCTCGATACGGTCGAACGTGAGAATTTGACGGTTAACGTGCAGATCGACGACAAAAATCATGTCCTCGACAAACTGGCAAAACGGATTTCCTACTCGATTATCGTCGCCGTCGGCCTGCTTTCGGCTTCCATTATCTATGCATTTGCCAACGAGTGGCGGATTTCGCTGGCGATTCTCGGGCTGACTGCCCCGATGGTGTTCTTCTTGTACCGGTCGTTCAAGCAGCCGACCGGGTTGCGTGCGCGACCACAGTTCACCCGCCAGAGTTTGCGTGAACGACGGGGACAAGACGGCGACCGATAACCTGTGGGCCGGTACCGTCTGCTCGGATCGTTGTGTGGACTGGTCTTCTTTCTGAATCTCGCGCGGATTGTTTTTGCGCCGCTCGTGGCCGTCTTCATCGCCGAGTTTGGGATTGGCGAGGCAACTGCTGGGCTGATTGTCACGTTGGCATGGGTTGGCAGCGCGTCGTTGCGGCTCCCGGCCGGCTGGCTGCTCACCCGCGTGCCAAGACACCACGTCATCATTGTTTCGGGAGCCCTGCTTACCGTGTCGGCGGCTGGAGCCGGGTCGGCGACGACGGTGCGACAGCTCATGGTTGGGGCGTTTTTTATGGGCAGTGCCTCCGGTGTCTACTTTGTCGCGGCCAACCCGTTTTTGAGCGAACTGTTTCCAGAGCGTATCGGCCGCGTCATGGGAATTCATGGGGCGGCGAATCAGGTTGCTGCCGTTGTTGCCGCACCGCTCGTAGTCATCTCACTGTGGGTTGACTGGCGACTCGCGCTGTGGGCGATTGCCGTCGGGTCGGCCGGAGTAACAATCTATACTGGACTCACTGCACGACGGACACCGCTGCCGACGGCCGGGGCGGCAGACCGGAAGCTACTCGGCGGTGCGTTCGCTGAGTGGCGAATTATTCTCACGGCGCTTGGAATCGCCGGCGTGGCGGTTTTCGTCTGGCAGGGCGTCTTCAACTTCTACGAACTGTACATGCAGTCGCGAGGGCTGTCGGAGGCGGCTGCCTCATCGATGCTGACGATCCTGTTTGCGGCCGGCATCCCGGCGTTCTTTGTTGCTGGTGAACTCATCGACAGATTCCCCTCAGTCCCGTTTTTGCTTGGCATTCTAACGACCGTTGTGGGCAGTCTCTTAGTGCTTGTCGTCGCCGACGGGCTCGTACAGTTGGTTGTCGCCTCTGTCATACTTGGCTTCGGTATTCACGCGCTGTTTCCGGCGATCGATGCCTACATTCTGACCGCCCTGCCGGATGCGACCCGCGCCAGTGCCTACGCGGTCTTCAGTTCCGTCTGGATGCTATCG
>LKMJ01006206.1_pt1 | contig 11259 bp, 14 predicted proteins | sample 643391 | NCBI WGS metagenome assembly LKMJ01 (sample SAMN04112250, study PRJNA286221) | soda lake metagenome | biome: soda lake; feature: Kulunda Steppe; material: water; isolation source: sample PL-Br10 brine of Picturesque Lake | place: Russia: Kulunda steppe | collected 2010-07
GCGCCAGCTCTCGACGCCGTCGATCACCGGGAAGACGCTCGATTCGATCGCGACGGCGATCACAAACCGGAAGACGAATTCGGCCGTGCTCATCTCCCACGTCGGGCGGACGAGCGAGCGCGATTCGTTGCCGCAGGCCGCCGACTACCTCGCCACGCTGGAGGGCGTCGAGACCGTCGTAGTCTTCGGGATTGTCAACGACGCCGTTCACCTCAGCGCGCGCTCGCCCGATCCGCGGATCCACATCGGGAACGTACTCCGGGAGGCGTTCGAGGACGTCGGAAGCGCCGGGGGGCACCACGACATGGCCGGCGGGGAGATCGGACTCGGCATCTTCGCCGACTACGCGAGCGACGACGAGAACCTCCTGGGGATCGTCGAGGAGGTCGTCACCGCCCGTCTCACGCGGGCGTTCGGGCTCGAAGACTCGAAGGAAGAGTGAACGGGGCGACGACCACGGCCGGCGCGAACCGACGAACAGTTACCCGCCGGGCGAGCAAAGGCGGGTATGACGGAGTATTTCGAGATCGACGACCGTGACGGGGCCGCCCGTCGGGGGCGGCTCCGGCTCACCGAGCCCCGCCGAACGCCGGCCGCCGTAGACGGTATCGTCGTCGATTCGGGCAGCCGCTGGCACGACTCGCAGTCGGTCCCGGACGGCGACGAGTCGGCGCTGACGGTGTTACCTCATCGGGCGCTCCCGCCGGGGACCGAACCGCCGGTCGAGGAGGCCTTCGCGGTCGAGTATCCGGACGTCGACTACCCGAGCGCGGCCGTCGTTTCGCCGGGAACGGCCGACGACTACGGGACGGACGCGTACGTCCTGTCGAACGCCGGCGGCTACGCGGGCCACGCCGAGGCGTTCGTCGAAGCCCTGCTGTCGGTTCGGCGGGCGACCCCGGACGACACCGCCCTCTACTGCCCCGGGACGGCGACGCCGGCGAACGTCGCGACGCTCGTCTACGCGGGCGTCGATCTCGTCGACGAAACGCGGGCTCGCGCGAGGGGGCTCGAGGGGTTCTATCTCACGACCGACGGTGAGGCGTTCCTCGAGGACCTCGAGGAGCTTCCATGTGCGTGTTCAGCCTGTCAAAAGTCGGTCGATACGTTCGACCGAAGCGACTGCGCCGAACACAACGCCAACGCGCTGCGAGCGGAACTGGCCCGCGTCCGTGGCCGGATCGGTTCGGGCCGACTCCGGGATTACATCGAGGGACAGGCCAGACACGAGGCGTGGCTGACCGCAACTCTCCGGCTGCTCGACCAGCAGTACGGCTATATCGAGAAGCGATCGCCGGTCTTCCGGCGGGACGAACTGCTCGCGGCGACGGACGATTCGCTTCGCCGCCCCGAGATCCAGCGTTTCGCCGATCGGGTGACGAGCCGGTATCGCCGGCGACTCGACGCGCCGCTCGTGTTGGTGCCGTGTTCGGCTCGGAAACCCTACAGCGAGTCCCAGAGCCACGAGCAGTTCACCCGGGCGATCGGCTATCGGGGCCACATCGTCTCGATGACCTCGCCGATCGGCGTCGTCCCGAACGAACTCGAGACGACCTACCCCGCCCAGCATTACGACAGCGTCGTGACGGGCCGGTGGACGGAGACCGAGATCGAGTTCGTCGCGAGCGTTCTGAAGCGGTACCTCGAACGGGCCGACTACGATCGACACATCGCCCACGTGGCGGGCGAGGGCTACCGGGACATCTGCGATCGGGTCGCCGAAGCGCTCGGGATCGAGTTCGAGTACACCGTTTCCGAGCACCCGACGACTGACGAGTCGCTCGCCGCGCTCGACGCCGCACTCGAGGGCGAGGAAAGCTACTACAAGAGCGAGCGGGAGGCGGCGACGGTTCGGGCGATCGCCGACTTCCAGTTCGGCGACGGTTCGGGCGATGCGGTGTTCGGCCCCGAAATCACGACCGAAGGCGTCTATCCGAAGCTCCGGGTCCGAAACGGCGACGGCGAGCACCTCGCCACGATGGTCCCCCAGTACGGGACGCTCTCGTTGACGCTCGCGGGCGCCCGGACGTGGCGGGAAAGCGACGCCCCGACGAAAACGGTCGAGATCGACGGCTTCGTACCCAGCGGGAGCGTTCTCGCGCCCGGCATCGTCGACGCCGACGGATCGATCCGGCCGGGTGACGAGGTCGTCTTCGAGGGGCCGGAAGCCTTCGGGGTCGGCCGAGCAGCCTGTCACGGGCGGGCGATGGTCGAGAGCACTCGGGGGATCGCGGTCGACGTCCGGCACTGCCAAAAGCGGTGAGCGGGCGGACGTCCTCGACACCCGTGCCGACCACCTTTTTGTTCGTGGCGCGCCACCGTAACGTATGGACGAGATCGAACTCGGCGTTCCGAGGCCGCTCATCGAGTCGTTACCCGATGACGGTTCGGGCGCTCGGACGGACATGCAGCGCGCCGTCGAGGGGTACAACGCCCGGCTGGAGCGGGCCCTGGAGGCGGCCGAGGACGACAGCGAGGCCGCCGCGGGCGTGCTCGATCTGATCGAACATTTCGAGGACCGCGTCGAACGGTTCCACGGCTTCGTGCCGGAGCTGCGCGCGTGGGGACAGTCACCGATCTTCGCGATCGCCTGGCGGAACCTCTATGCGGATCTGATCGAACAGCTCTACGAACACGAGTGGCTGGCCACCCAACTTGACCGCGAGCGCAACGCTCGGCTCGTCGAGGACGGCATCCGGCTTTCGGACGCATGAGCGGGGCCGACGAGATCGAACTCGAACTCCGGTTCTTCGCGAACTTCCGGGCGTCGGTCGGACAGAAGTCGCTCTATCGGTCCTTCGAGCCGGGCGTGACCGTCGGCGAGGTACTCGCGGCCTTAGAGGAGGAGTTCCCGGAGCTTTCGGGCGATATTCTCGATGAGGACGGCGACATCAAACCCCAGCTGTCGGTGTTGAAAAACGGTCGGGAGGTCATCCACATCGACGGGACGGCGACGACGCTCGAGGACGGCGACAGTCTGAGCGTCTTCCCACCGGTCGCGGGAGGATGATGGAGGAAACCCGCGAGTTCCGCGGCATCTCGAAGCGGCTAGCCGCGAACTACCTCGAGAACCTCGGCGGCGAGCGCCTCGCGGAGTCCGGCGACCGGATCGAGGGCGAGGGGTGGTCGGCCGAGTTGACCGAGCGGAAAGTAAAGCCGATCCCGGGGGCGAGCATCACCCTCAACGAGGTCAAAGTCGAGTTCAGCGGCGAGGAGAGGACGCTTCGCCCGCTCATCGATCGGTTCGCACAGAAAGCCATGCGGGCCGGTGGCTGACGTGCCCGGCGGGCCGCTGGACGGCAACGCCCTGGTGCTCGCCGCCGCCCAGGCGTCGGTCTCCGGCGAGCGCCTTCCCGAACTCGTCGATCGGGCACAGGCGCATCTCGAATCGCGGCTCGAGGAGTACGGGCGACGCTACGAGCGGGTCCATAGCGATGGGGAGCAGACGGTGTTCTTCGTCGAGGAAGGCCACTGGGCCGAGGTCGGCGAGGAACTCGAACTCGAGCCCCGCGAGTGGCGGGCGCTCCGGCGCGTTCACGCCGAACACCTCAAACGACTCGGGACCGACCTCGAGCGACGCGAGGAGTTCGAGACCGCGCTCGAACTCCGCGAGACCGTCGTCGTCGGGACGGGATGAGAGGATGGGTCACCGAAAGAGCGTCAGATCCCGCTCGAAGAGGAAATCCGGCTCCTCGGACGCGTCGATCCGGGCGTAGGCGGCATCCGAGACGTGCCTCGGGCTTTCGGGGGCGAGAACGCGCGCCCGTGTCGCCCCCTCTCGGGCCGCATCGCGGGCGATCGCGGCAGAAAGGGCTTCGAGTGCCTCGACGTCGTCCCAGACGCCCACGCCGTATTCGGCCCACAGATGTGTTTCACCGTCGGTCTCCCGCTCGAAGGTCCGAACCCGATAGCTCATCGCCCGGAGTCGATCGGCGTCGTGGACGGCGATCGGTCGCTCCGCCGCCGCGAGCCGCGAACGCGTCAGTTCGGCGAGCGCCCAGGGCTCCTCGAGATCCAGTCCGAGTCCGCCGAGTTCGCGGGCGGCGTCGCTTCCCTGGTAGGTACTCCAGGCGAGATCGGGATCGGTGGAGATCCGAAACCCGGGAGAGGTGTCGCCGTCGGGCGTCGGTTCGAGCCACCGGAAGGCGCCGATCGGCTCGAACCCGAGCGCTCTCGACTGCCCGAGACCGGCGGTGTTCCACGAAAAGACCATGTTGCGACAGACGGTTGCACCCCGACTTGCGGCCCACCGGAAGACGGCCTCGGTGAGTCGGCGGCCGATATCGCGACCGCGGAACGCCGGGTCGACGCGCATTCCCTGTGCCCAGGCCTCGTGTTCCGAAAGCAGGACGCCCTGACAGAGCCCGACGGCCCGACCGTCGGCGACGGCGACGAGCGTTCGCTGAGTCGGGCCGTCGGTTTCGACCCACCTCGGAAAGGCTTCGGGAACGTAATCGCCGCCGATCCGCGGCCACGTCCCGTCGGTGAAACTGACGATCGCGTCGTGGTCTTCGGAGCAGGCCGGACGGATTTCGATAGAGTCAGGGGCGGCCATCGATCCGATCAGATCCAGGGCACGGAGCGCTTCTGGAGTTCGCCCGCGATCGACCGCTCCATCGTGTCGGCGGCGTCCTCGGTGTTTGCGAGCGCCCACATCAGTTTGACGTAGGCCGTCGCGGGGAGGGTGTCGCCGCCCTCGACGACGCCCGCCTCGAGCAGGTCCCGGCCGGTGTCGTAGACCCGATCGCAGACGCGGCCCTCCAGACACTGACTCGTCATGACGACCGTCGTGCCGCTGTCGACAAGCTCTTCCAGGCGGTCGATCCAGTCGGTGTTGACGTGGCCGAGGCCGGTCCCTTCGAGGACGATCCCCGAGGCCCCCTCGGCGACGTCGAGAAACGAAGGGTCGGTCCCGGGAACGAACTTGACGAGTTCGACGTCCGTTTCGAGGTCGGCGGCGATGTCGTCCGCCCCCTCGCCGCGATCCGAGACGGGTCGCCGAAAGGAGATATCGCCGGTTTTCCACTCGACGCGGCCGAGCGGTTCGGCACCGACGGTCTCGAAGGCGTCCCGACGGGAGGTGTGGTTCTTCCGGACGCGGGTCCCGCGATGCAGCGCACAGACGTCGTCGGACTCGTTTTCGTGCATACAGACCAGCACCTCGGAGTGGTCGGCCGTCGCCGCCTCGACGGCACAGACGGCGTTCATGACGTTGTCCGAGGAGGGGCGATCGGCCGACCGCTGGCTGCCGGTGAGGACGACGGGGACGGACGGGTCGAGGACGAACGAGAGCGCGGCGGCGGTGTACTGCATCGTGTCGGTGCCGTGCATCACGACGACGCCGTCGGCGCCGGCCTCGATCTCCTCGTGGACCGCCGCCGCGAGGTCGGTCCAGACGGTCGGCGTCATGTTCTCCGAGAGGATGTTGGCGACGACCCGGCCCCGGTAGTTCGCCCGCCCGGCGAGTTCGGGGACGGCCCGGAGGACGTCCTCGGCGTCGAACTGGGCCGTGACGGCGCCGGTCCGGTAGTCGACCGTCGAAGCGATGGTGCCGCCCGTCGAGATGAGCGCGACCGTCGGGAGCTCCTCGTCGAACGTGATCTCGGAGGACCCCTCCCCGCCGCCGGGCTCCCCGATGTCGTAGGTGTCCGTCTCGAGGACGTCGACGGCGGCTTCGGCCCTGTCGATCCCAACGTTGTAGCCGCCGTCGAGTTTGACGACGAGCTCCTCGTCGGTCGTCGAGGGCAGGAGGACGCCCTCGTAGGTCGTGTCGGTTCGGTCGACGCGAACGCGGTCCCCGGGGTTCATACACCGACGTACCGCGCCGTCGGACTTGAAAGGCACTCTTCGACTCCGACCGCAGAAATCGGAACCGGGAGCGTTCACATGACGGTGCTGACGCTCGTCGATTCACAGTCCGGACAGACGACCGTAGCCCCCTCGGGAAACGCGAAGGTGGCGCCGCAGTCGTTACACCGGTGATTTTTGATTACGATATTTCGGTCGGGGAAGACGAACTCCGGGGAGCTACAGTCGGGGCACTCGATCGGCGTGCCCTCCGGGATCGAGAAGTTCGTATCGCACTCGCCGCATCGGTAGCCGTAGGTCTTCTCTCCACCGCCGCCGAACAGGTTTTTTAGTTTTTCGATCATCTAGGAGAGATAGTTATACATGAAAAATAATGTTCGCTAGTAGCGGGTTGATTTCCGGCATACATAGTGTTAACACAGAGTAAACCTAACGTTTGGTGAACTATCCGTTCGACGGATCTCGGGTTTCGGCCCCGACCGGGCGGCCGTCGACTCAGGCGATCGGCGGCGCGTCGAGACGGTCCGCGAGTTCGACGAAATCGTCGACGACGACGTCGTAGGCCGAGTCGTCGGGTCGCTCGGCGTCCTCGGCCGCGTCGGCTCCCCACTCCAGCGGTCGGTGGACGAACGCGGTGTGGAGGCCAACCTCGTGGCTGGCATCGAGATCCCCCTCGTGTGCGGCGACCATCATGACCTCGTTGGGTTCGAGATCCAGAATCTCCACCGCGGTCAGGTACGCCTCGGCGTCGGGTTTGTAATGGCCCGAGAGTTCGGCCGAGAGGATCAGATCCCAGGGGATTCCGGCTCGCTTGGCCATGTTCGTGAGGAGCCGGACGTGGCCGTTCGAGAGCGGGGCGATCACGTAGTGGGGTTTGAGCCGCCGGAGACCGGGGATCGAGTCCGGCCAGGGGTCGAGCCGGTGCCACGCTCGATTGAAATCGTCGATCTCGGACTCGCTCGCCCCGTCGACGCCGAACCGATCGAGCAGCTCCTCGAGGGACTGCCGATGAAGCGCATCGAGGTTCCGCCAGGGGATCTCCCCCTGTCGAACCCGACTCAGTGCCGGCTGGTACTCCTCGCGCCAAGCCTCGGCGAAGGCCGTCCAGTCGACCTCGACGCCCTGTGAGTCGCCGAACCGTTCGCCCTCGCGGACGACGCCGCTGTGCCAGTCGACGACCGTTCCGAACACGTCGAAGACGAGCGCCTCCACGTCAGGGGCCGTCATCCGGGATCACCCCGATGGGCGTCGGCGTTCCCTGACCCTTCCGGATGACAAGCGGTCTCGCACTGATGCATACCGGACGGTTACGGCAGACGGTCTTTACTCTTTGGTGGCGGTGCGGCCCCGGAATGTTGTTCCGGAATCCAGTTTTTCGCCGACGGAACGCAGGCGGGCGAACAGGCGTTATCTACCGGCTCGACAGGGTTTCAGGGGCGACCGGCTCGACGGCCCCGATCGCGGCACGGAGCGTTTCGATCGAGTCCTCACCGGTGCCGATGCGGTTCTCATCCGTATCCGGATCGGGGCCCGACGACCCGTCGGCGCCGACCCGGATCGTCGGTAGCGGCGCGGCGCTGAACCCCTCGACGAGAACGAGGTCGAACCCACGGGTAGCGAGACGTTCGAGAGTTTGAGAAAGCGCCGTGAGTTCGGCTTCGATGTCGCTTCGGTCGGGGCCCTTTCCGCCGCGGGCGATCTCGAAGGTGAGTTCGGGCGTGATCCCGACGACGGCCTCGGCGCCGGCGGTCCGGTGTCGGTGGGTGTCAGTGCCGGGCGTGTCGGGTTCGATGTCGTGATGGATCGATTTGACCGTCGCCACACGCCGGTCGTCGAAGGCGTCGAGAAGCGCCTCGACGAGCGACGTCTTGCCGGAGCCGCTGGGGCCGGCGATCGAGACGACCCGAAGCCGGCCGGCGTCGGAAGCGTTGTCAGTCACTGGTGACGGTCGGTTCCCGATGTATATAAATCACCGACCGGAAAACGGAGACAGCGAACGTTCGTGCGCCGCGGGAGCGCGCAAAGCATTTGTCTGTACCGCCCCTACTCGGCTTCCCATGAACGCGCCGTCGTACGACCGGTGGGTGTTCGATCTCGACGGGACGCTCGTCGACGTCGAGCCCTCGTACGTCCACGACGTCCTCGGCCGGGTGGGCGAGCGCCTTGGCTATCGGTTCACCGAGCGGGAAGCCGAGGCGCTGTGGCACGGCTTCGGCGGCGAGCGGAACGCGACGCTCGAGGCGGCCGGGTTCGATCCCGAACGCTTCTGGGCGGCGTTCCACGACGAGGAGGACCCCGAGGCGCGGGCGGCTGCGACGTTTCTCTACGACGACGCCGAGTTCGTCGGCGAAATAGAGGCGCCAACGGTGCTCGTCACCCACTGCCAGCGGTACCTGACTGATCCGGTGCTCACGACGCTCGATATCGTCGACTGGTTCGACGCGGTCGTCTGCTGTACCGCCGAAACCGGGTGGAAGCCCGACCCTTCGCCCGTCAACCGGGCGCTTTCGGCGGTCGGCGCGAAGGAGGGCCCCGGGATCCTCGTCGGCGACGCGCCACACGACATCGGCGCGGCCTGGAACGCCGGGCTCGACGGTGCCCATATCGAGCGCCACGGCCACGAGCGTCGGGGCGTCTGCGTGCTCGGTGACTACCGGCTACGGCGGGTAGACGAGCTACCCGGAACGGCGTAGACGAAAGGCTGACGCCGTTTCACTCGTATCGATCGTCGTCGAGCGGAAGCTCGAAGTCGCCCTCCTCGATGCTCTCGACGCGGGCATCGAGGACGAGCCCCTTGCCCGTTTCCGGGTCCGGGACCGCGAGTTTGACCCGGATGCCGTCGGGAGACTGTGAGATATCGAGGACGTCGGCGTCGGACGGGTACAGGTATTCGGCGTCGAGGTCGTAGTCGTACTCATCCGTCATAGCTGGCGATTGACCGTCGGTCGGTTTGGGTCTTTCGGGCGGGGTGAGGCGACCGTTCGGAAACGGGCGACGGGAAACGTCGATCGAATCCTCCGCGACGAAACGACATACCGGGAACCCTTAACCGTCGGCCCCCTCCGGCCGTGTATGGACCCCGACGAGAACCGCCACGGGTGGGCCGAACGCTCCGGCGCGTACTCGCCGGAGTATTACGCCCAGATCGGCGCCAACGAGGTGAGCGAGACGCTCGCCGACGTGTTCGAACATTACGTCTCCGAGGAGGCCGCGGTGCTGGAACTCGGCTGTAGCTCCGGGCGACACCTCGAGCACCTCCGGCGACACGGCTACGAGAACTTCACCGGGATCGACATCAACGAGACCGCCTTCGAGATCATGGCGGAGTATTTCCCCCGGCTCACGGAGACGGGGACATTCCGGGTCGGCGCGATCGAGGAGATCCTCCCGGAGATCGAGGACGGTTCCTTCGACGTCGTCTACTCGGTCGAAACGCTCCAGCACGTCCACCCCGACGACGAGTGGGTGTTCGGGGAGATCGTCCGCGTCAGCGACGACCTGGTGATCACGGCCGAAAACGAGGGCAACAGCCCGACCCGCGGACGGGGGGAAGCGAACGTGAGTCAGGTCGACGACGAGTTCCCGCTGTATCACCGCGACTGGAAGGCCGTCTTTTCCGAACTGGGACTCGCACAGCTCCTGAAGGAACCCGGAAAGCGGGATACGGTTCGCGTGTTCCGCTCGGTCTGAACGGAATTCCGACAAATAGGTCAGGTTTCGGCCGACCCGTCACTCCGTGCTCTTGAGGTTGTGGACGACGTCGAGTCGGTCGGTGATCGTCGCCGTCGGTTCGAGCGCGTCGGCGATCGCCTCGCCCGGTTTATAAACCATCGGCGCTTCGTCGCGAACCTCGTCGACGACCGACTCCGAGTAGACGCCCTCCATCGCGGCCTCGAAGGCCTCGAGATCGATCGTCTCGAAGGCCTCGCTCCGGCTCATCAGGCGGCCGGCGCCATGGGGAGCGCTCCGGTTGTACGCGTCGTTGCCCTTCCCGCGGGCGAGGATCGAGCCCTCGGCCATGTTCAGGGGAACGACGATCCGCTGGCCCTCGCGGGCCGGCGTCGCGCCCTTCCGGACGGTCAGATCCCGGAAGTCGATGTAGTTGTGGATCGACTGGAAGGCGTCGACCGGTTCGACGCCGAGGGCCGAGCAGATCGCCTCGCCCATCAGCTGTCGGTTCCAGCGGGCGTACTGCTGGGCGAACAGCATATCGACGTAGTAGCCGTGCGCCTCCCGCCCCTCGAGGTACGCGAGGCCGTCGTCTGGATCCGCACGGACCTGCAGGTCGCCGAGGCGGTCGAAGGCGGCCTCGATCTCGCCGCCCTCTAGCTCCTCGCGGAGCTTCCCCTTCCGCAGGTGGGACTCGCCCATCCCGCCGGTCACCCAGGTGTGTAACTCGCCGTCGCTGACGGCCTCGAGGTCGAACTTGAGGTAAGGGACGTCGCTGTCGTCGATCGCCTCACGGATCGCGTCGGCGGAGCGGTACTGTTCGGCCCGCTCCTGCCAGAACTCCGAGACGGCGTGGCCGAGATACCGCGAGCCGCTGTGGATCACGAGCCAGTATCGGCCCGTTTCTCGCGAGCGAGCGAACTCGATGAAGTGGTTGCCGCCGCCGAGCGTTCCCGCGCTTTTGATGATATAGCCGAGACTCTGACGGCGATCCGAGAGGACGCGTTCACACAGCGTCCTGAAATACTCGCCGTCGTAGCCGTCGAACGGAAAGCCGAGGGGATCGATCCGCTCGCCGAACCGGTCGGCGTGGGCGTCGTCGAAGCGCTCGAAGACGTCGTTCGCGCGCCCGAAGGGGAACTCGTCGATCAGATGGGGCGCGTCGTCGTACTCGTGGACCGCCCGCCCCATCGGGACGGCCTCGCGGACGACGCGTTCGCGTTCGGCGTCGGAAAGCGGCAGTTCGTCGCCGAGTTCGAAGGCCGCCATGCCGCAGCCGACGTCGACGCCCACGACCGTCGGGACGATCCGCTCGCCGAGGGACATGGTGAACCCGACCGGCGCGTCCGCACCGAGGTGGGCGTCGGGCATCATCCGGATCGGCTCGGTGAAGGCCGGATGATCGACGAGCTCCTCGAGCTGTTCGAGGACGTTCGACTCGACGAGATCCGGGTCGTCGGTCAGGACCCGTGCAGTCGTGTGGGCACCGGTACGTTCGATCATTGGCTCCCCTTGGCCGTCGGCGGGATTAAACGATTCGAGAGCGTCGAATCCCGACGGCTCACTCGGAGGCCGTCGTCGCCTCAGCGTCAGCTTCGGGATCGCCGCCCTGCAGCCGGCGTTCGGCCTCCTCTCGATCCTCGGGATAGCCGACATCGATCCGCCAGCCGTCCATCCGGATGGCGTCGATCGTCCGGCCCGACTGCAAGAGGAGATCGATCGCATCGGAGAGCTCGTACTCGCCGCGATCGGAGGGCTGAACGAGATGGCAGGCGTGGAAGA
>LKMJ01006208.1_pt1 | contig 11258 bp, 13 predicted proteins | sample 643391 | NCBI WGS metagenome assembly LKMJ01 (sample SAMN04112250, study PRJNA286221) | soda lake metagenome | biome: soda lake; feature: Kulunda Steppe; material: water; isolation source: sample PL-Br10 brine of Picturesque Lake | place: Russia: Kulunda steppe | collected 2010-07
GTCACCCCTGTCACCCCTGTCACCCCACCCCTGTCACCCCTGTCACCCCCTTACGACCATGGGCAGGTGTAGCCCTGGCAGGCGCGGCTGGCAAGCGCCTGTGCCCATGCCTCTGCTCGCTCTTTTGCTGTGGGCGCGCTCCAAAACACACAGCAACCTCATCCATCCTGTGCCTGCTTGGCCATGCCTGCACAAGTGTGTGTCTCTCGTGTGCCTGCGGCACACGCGCGCCCATATGTGCCAGCCATATGCACCCACTTGTGCCCCCTAGGTATACAGCACCCTCCATCATCCACGCTGTGCATGCTTGTGTGCCTTGGATGTGCCTGCAGCACGCGCGCCCTCATGCGTCGGCCTTACAGGGTCACCAGCCTGCATGACGCAGCCGTGCTCGACATGCACGACAAGGTGAGCCTGCATGGCGCTGACTTCTGGCTTTGTTGCGTGTGGGTTTGGAATGGTGTGTGTGCTCCTTGCCGCGTACCCGCTTGTCCGCCTGTCCTTGCGCTTGCATTGGCAGCATGGTGTGTGGGGTGGGAGTTACGCAAACGTGGAGGTGCGCGCATGTGCACAGTAGTGGCTTGCACATGCGCATGCGCGTGCACCTGTGTGTGCAAGTGCTTGCCAGGTTGATGGACCTCATCAGTGCCACATTGGCCTCATTTGTTCAAATGCTGGTGGGCTCGTCTGCGTGCGAGCACGAGGGCGGGGCGGCTTCACAGGTTGGGCATTCTGCCCATTGCTCTGGTGCTGCAGAGTCTGAGGCAGCGCCGGAGTCACATGCAGCACAGACTCGGCAGCACAGACAGACTCAGCAGTGCTGCATGCAGCGCTGGAGTCAGAGGCAGCACAGACTCGGCAGTGCAGACTCAGCAATGCTGCAGAGCCAGAGACAATGCCAGTGGTTGCTCTGGTGTTGTAAAAAGTGCTCTTGCCCAACGGCCTGCCCTGCTGTTGCCAGCTTTTGCTCGAAAGTTGCCACAACACCCCACGTGACCCTGCAGGGGAGTTGTTTGCACAGCCGTTTTTGCGCGCACACAACAAGACGCACGCACAAAGGCACACGAGAACACGCGCGAACACCTGCACGCCCACGCTCGCAGGACGCTGATGTGGAGGAGGAGGGGGCACGCGAGCAGGAGGCCCCCAGCGAGTTCTACTTGCCTCCTGCACTCAAGGTGGAGGGGCTGGGGCTGGCTGATATGTTGTGGTGTATGTTGTGCTGGCTGATACGTAGCGGTGGATGATGTGGCTTTTTGTGGTGGAGGATGTGAGCTCTGCAGAACCTTAGCCTTTGCACAGCCCTGCTTGCCCTCGTTCTGTATCAGTAAGGCTGATGAAGGCACCTGTCCTGGTGTCAGCGCCAGGTGCACAACATGCACTTATCATCTGTGCCGTTCGCTTGCGCCCTGCTGGTGGCTGTGACTAGCCTTGCACTCACCAATAGCATCAATTGTGCTGGTGCCGGCGCACCAGTGAGCATATGAGGAACTGTACCCCCTCTGACCGCCGCAAAACAAAACTCAAAAATGTATGATGAGAGCGCGTGCGCGCGACGCATGTTTGAAGGACAGAGGTGCATGCGAGGGTCTCCCTTAAGACCATGCCTGTGACCCATGTTGCAGATGCACGCCACTGGCTGGAATCCTGGCGTCAGCACGCCACTGCATCAGCACACCACTTGCTGGGATCCTGGCATGAGCACGCCACTGCAAATGCATGCCACTGGCTGGGATCCTGGCATCAGCACACGCAGGAGGGAAAGCGTGTGATCCAGTATGGTGGTCCCTGTGCGCGCTTCCTTGACTTCCCCCGCCTTCTGGCTTGGGCTTGGGCTCTGCCGCCCTCTCACTCAGCTTGACCTCCTTTGGAAGTGCTGTTTTTCTGATTGCTCTGTGTGCCGCGATGCCCATCAGGTGAAGCCTGGCGAGCTGGGATCCTTGCTGCAGCAAGCAGAGGAGCTGGATAGGCAGGTGAGTCTGTGTGTGTGTGTGTGTGTGCATGTGCTGTTCACACTGTTTCTTGAAGGCAGGGGACTTGGAATGAACCTTAGGGAGGGTCCTGGTCTGTGTTGTGTCCAAGGGCATGCATTAGACTATGGTCCGAAGGGACATGGTCAGAATGAGCACTGGCCACTGACCAATGCTGTAGAAGCTTGCTTGAGCAACTTATGCTAGTAGTGCCCTGCGTCCCCTGCCCAGCCTCAGCTCTAATGTGCTCTTCCTCTGCTCCTCTGCTCCTTTGCACATCCTCCTCCTGGCCCTTCGCAGCTGATGGGAGCAGCCCCGGCGCCTTCCAGCTCAAAAGCTTGAGGGCCAGCCTTTGTTTGCACCGCCATCGCTTGCCTTTTTGAGGGCTTCAAAAGGAGCGGACCAGATCAGGAGCTCCCTTCTCTGCACATGTTCTTCTCATGAGCAATGGCCTTATGCCACCATGTATTTGACTGTGGCTCTTCGTTTTTGTTCGAATATAGTCCAACCATTTATGCACAACACAGGCGAATGAGTAGGTGTGCCCTACGTCCTCAACATGCGTACAAGTGGTAGGGCGGTGTTCCTTGCTGTGGTGTGCGTTTACTGCTACAGTAATGCGTCTATGTTGTTCTTTTGGTGCTTGCGTGTACCTTGTATTTTGTCCTCTTGTGCTGCTTTCCCTTGATGCTCTAGCAGCAAACATCAATTGCACTAGTGCAAAGCAGGATCAATATCGTCAACTTTTTTGCTATTCTGGTCTGTCCAGGCTCAAGAAGCACCATGGCGTATTTGACCTGTTAGGCTATTTAAAACATATTAAACTATCAGTAATTGTTCCGTATTTATTCCACTTCGGGGTCCATCCATCACAAAATTGGAAACAATATATGCCCAGGGTTCTACAGGATCGGGTTTCAGTTTGGTATTAACCGCCAGCCTGCAAGTGGTTATTAGCTCAGGACTAACTGTTTTTGTCTGCCAAGAAGTAATCTATGATGCCTGAAATGAAATTGCAAAGTTTGTTGTGCTGCTGAGAACTGCTCATCTCCTTTGAAAGGAAATCAGAGACTGTATGCCTGAGCAATTCCTTTTTGCAACGGAAGAATCAGGCGAAAAGGAACATTTTTTTCTTCTGCTATAACTACTTTACTTTAAGTCCTTGAGAAGTACATGAGGAACACTCGACAGTGAAAAGGAGCATCACGAATGATTCGTCACAATGTCCACTTCCACATCGCCTCTAGGGTAGTAGCAAATACTAATTTTAAAAGAATCATCCCATTGGCAGTGGAGAAGGTCCACCAGGTAAGAAGTACAAGCAAACAGAGCCTGCTCACGTTCCTCGTCACATGAACCTTCAAAGGCTATAAGGCAAGGTTGACCACCAGCCTGGCCATTAGGCTGATTGGTTTATTCCTGACAACATGCTTAGGCACTAACAGCAAAGCACCAGAGGAGCACTTCCATTCCGCACACGTGCATGGTCACTTGGAGAATCTAGTGAAGGAAAGCCTCCTAAGGCCAATCAAGACGTGTTTAAATTGCCAGTTTTCTGGTCGCCATCCCAAGGATCCAGAACAGCAGTGAAACGTCAGGCTGGATGACAGATGAGGTTTTCCTGCAAGAAATTCTGTCTTGAAAAACTTGAGCATTTGTGTCACATCCTTGTGCCCCTCAGGCTGGCCTCAAAAAGCAAGAAAAATCTCAAAAGCCTAGCAGGGCTTAAACCAAACAAGAAGCAAAAGGTCGGCTTTCAGGCTACGGCTTCCAATAACAGTTAGAATTGAATGGCCCAGATTTGACGTGCCTGCGCACCAAAGCACCACTGACAGTACTTGTCCAACAAACATCATGGCAATTCAAAGCAAGTTGCAGGCTGAGAGCTCATCCAATCAAATTACAAACTTTTCCTTGAAGGAGTGCTGGATGGTTTAGTATGCAGGCCAGGCAGGTCTCCGTGAAGCATTTACTTAGTTGAAGACCTTCAAGTTGTTTAAGTACTGCTATAGTACAGCTACTAGTATAGTATATGAACCTTACTTATTCGAACACTCATTCTGAAGCGCAGCCACTTTCGGCTATACACCAAAAGGTACAGCTATGTAGCCTTCCTTTCAGGAGCACTGCTGGCAGGCGCTCGTCTGTTCCTGCTGCAGCTACCAGCTGGTCAGGTCCCCAAAGCAGGAGGGAGCTTTCTAAACTTGGACAAAGTGGGGATCAGCTTGAGCAGCTGTTCAGCCAACAAGAGTTGGAGGAGCAGCAGCAGCAGCAGGGGGGGGCAGCAGCGGCAGCAGCAGCAGCTGCAGGGAAGTCAGCAACATGAGCAACAATACCGGAAGCAGCTTTGACACGAAAGAATGGAAGGTGACCTGGGCTTCCCCAGCGTAGGACCATGGAGATCCACCAGGCCGGACAAGAGCCAAGGCCGAGCTTGAGAGCGGGCAAGCACTCGTGCTAGTGCTCTGGCGGCTGGCTGGTTGAGGTAGCTCGTTGCCTAGCCTTGCTCTTCGTGTCCTGACCTTGCCATTGCGTGCCCTTGGACTTGCCTTGCTTGAGGAGCCTATTTTTTTGAACTTCCCTTCGAGCGTCTTCTAGTTTGACTTTGAGTTTTGCAACAGCACAGAGTTGCTTACGAGCTCAGAGTCTGCGACTGGCACTGTGTAAGATGAAGAGCATGTCCTCTTAGATCGCCCGAGTGCTGACTTGGCAAACTTGCGCGTCAAGCACCGCCAACTCTTCCGCTCCCCCCTAGTAGCCCAAAAAGGCTTAGAGACTTCATTAGCCAGGCAGACAACAAGGGATGTATGTTGCAGGAGTTAATGTTTGCATAGCAAAATAGCAAAACACAGTGAGAAGAACGACAGCCTGGGGTCTAAATGTGGGGACACTGAACAACTTGAGCAACAGGGGCGAGTAGGCATGAGCAGGCCCGCCAATGTCCTGTAGCTACAAAGCACTGGGAAACTGGACTGAGACCTCCCAAAGGGCGGACTAAGCTAGGATACGACTAGAACCTCTGCTAAGAAGGCAGCCTGAACCAACTGAACACTGTGGATGCAAGCCTTGTTCCATGGCAGCCCCCTCCCTCCCAGGCGGAAGGCCTGTCATGCCCGGCAAGCTCCACTCTTCCAGGAGCCGTGGCACATTTTGCTCTAGCCAGCCAGCCACTTAAGCACTGTCATCACCGATACCATCTGAGTAAGCATACCGAACGCCGCTGCGAGGTATAGGAAGCAGACGGATGCATGAGGGAGAGCAGGCAGCTGGATGCATGAGGGAAGGAGGGGCGCCAGCGGACACCGACGAGGAGCCCTGACACCCACGAGGAGCCCTGGGTCTGCACTGAGCTGAGTCATTGAGCGCCTGAGTGCTGAGTTGTGCTGAGCTGTGCCTCCGTATGCCGGCTTCCATGAAATCATGCCTTGCTGCTTGATCGTGTGTGCGTGTGTGTGTACATGCGTGTGTGTGTGTGTGTGTGTGTGTGTGTGTGCGTGCGTGCGTGTCACGAGGCATCAAGTCGGTATCCGCCGGCGCAGGGACAGCCCTGGAGTGGGGCTCTGATGGGGCAGCACAATCTTTTTGCAGCAGAGAGCAAGCGCATGCAATGCTCCTTGAGGTCCATGCCTTGAGAGACCTGCTGGGCTCAACCTCAAACAAAGGACATGCTTGGTTTGGGGCACACAGTGGCACTAAACATGCTTGGTTTGGGGCACATAGTTGCACTTAACATGTACACACCAGCACACAATCCAGTGCCCCACCTGGTCTGGCCCGTCAAGCGCCACCTGCAACAAAGCAGACAAAGCAGGCAGAGAGGGCTTTAGTGGCAAAAATCGTGAGGCCATGGGCAAAGGCGCGAACTTGGCAGTAGAGTGCTTTGAGCGCTGAGCGGGCAGTGCATGCACAGAGCTTGCGCCCGCCAACATACGGGAGGTGCAACTTTCAGTGCCTGGCGCTCGTGCATATGCCCCTCGATGCTGAGCAGAGCGCAATGAGTACCAGCTGGACCTAAAATGCAGGGCCATGCATAGCGTCAAGACAGCACAGGCCATACTCATCAACAAGACAGCATGGGTATGCACATACATGCACCACACGAATGTCGTGTGATGCAGGGTTTGGGACTTGACTGCAAGCTGGCGCCATCAAGGCACAGGCCAACTGAGCATTGGGTCAGGGAGTGTCGGCTTGGCACCATCAAGTCAAAACTATCGAGGCCCGCGCCAAGAAAGCGGCACAGGGGTACGATGACTTCATGATCTCGCCGAGCAAGAATACATATTAGGGGCAGATGCTGGTTTGGAAAGGAGACAGAGCGGGGCACTACTGGGGCACGCCCTTGGGTACCTACTTGGGGGCGCGGTCCTTGTCGTCAAGGGGGTCGAACTCAAGGTACTCCAAGCAGCCGCCCTCAAGCACCTTTGCACAATACATGCAGCAGGGATGCAAAAGGGGGATTGTTGCGACACAGTGGCACATTTGGAAAAATACGACATTGAGCAAAATGGCAGGCAACCAGTTGGCTCAAACGCCACTGGCCACTACTGCACGTAACGAGGGCCAGACTAGCCAGATTCCACCATCTGGCAGCTGCAGCACATGACCAGGCTACAAAAACACACGTTTGACTATCCTCCAACATTGGCGCAGCCCTCCACATCAGGAGGTGCAGACAGCAGCAACAGCCTATGTGCATGTGCATGTCATACCCAGTGCCAAGCACATGCCTGCCCTGCCCCTAGCACAAAAGGATAGCTGTGCAGCGCCCCTCGACCACACCCACCTTGACCGCTGTGTAACCCTCCTCAGCCACCATCTCATATGCCTGTGTCAAGCAGTACACGCACGCAGGCCATTGTTTTTTGTGACACCTCACACGCCCTGCACTGCTTTTTTGCACTTGGGCAAGTTGTCCGCGGTATGCATGCGTGCCAGCTACGTCTACAGCCTGCCTTCAAGGAGCTGGCGCTCCTCGCATCATGCTCAGCAATCTGGCACGAGGCTCGCGGCCACAGCAAAGGGACACAGCCAGCGCCGTGTGCCAATGCCACAGCAGCAGGTCCACACGAGCCTCGCTGTGTGCCAATGCCACACCACAGCAGGTCTACACGAGCCTTGCTGTCTGCTGCATCCACAGGAGGAGGGCTGCTAAGACGTTGAAAGGCCGCAACCAAGGGTTGCCGGAGTGCAGGGCCGCCCTCAAAGCTTGGGCTTGAGTGGAGGGCGGGTGAGCTTCACTTGGACACACACACAGGAGAGCAGGGGTAGACAGAGGGCACTGCCCTTCCTATCAGTTTGATCCTCCTTGTGTGCAAGGGCATTCTTGCCTTGGAGGCCAGCACCCTCCTGGCCGGCCATGGGAGCATGTGCTCACAAACACCTTGGCTGGCGATGACTAGACGTCACCCAACAGGCCAAATGATCTGGCTATAAGGCTGAGGACCTTCCAAATCTGTGTCCGCCAACCTTGACTGGCCATGGCAGCTTTGCTCACATACATATGGGCACCTTGGCTTTACCTCCTGTTCGGTGGGGCCGCCGGCCTCGCCCCCACAACCGCATGACAAGCTGACACACATCACCCTGGGCCCTGGCCATCTCAAGTCCTTTCGACCGCGCACGTCATACCAAAAGCCGCCCTCTGCCTCATTCCCCAAGGCAATGACACACAACACAGGGGGTGGCCTCACCATCTCCGAGCGGTCCGTGCCGTCATCGCAGGCCTGCAGGTGCACATCACGCCAATTGTGCGGGGGCATGAGGATGCAAACCACAAGATGACATGAGGAGCCTTCAGAGGACACGCCACATGGGGCTACGCAAGTGCACAGGCATATCCGTGTGCGCAAACATACATCCACACTCCCAGGCATGCCGCCGCAGGCAAGCAGCAGCCACAGCTGCATGCCAGCACGCACGCACGTATGTGAGCGCAGGCACGTACCCACTGCAGCAACGGCAGAAGCAGCAGCAGCAGCAGCAGCAGCAGCAGCAGGAGCAGCAGCAGCAGTGGCAGTCGCCGCCGCCTCTGTGGGCACACGCACCAGGATCACACGGGACAGGATCACACGGGAGATCTTGCTGTAGGCACCAGGCTCACACGCACCAGGATCACACGGGACATCTTGTTGCGGACACCAGGATCACACGCACCAGGATCACGCGGGACATCTTGTTGGGGAGCGCCTTCATCAGGTATGGCTTCCACTGCCTGTTCAGCACGGGCCCTTTCTCGCCCATGAACGCAAAGGGCACGTTCTTCCACCACCGCTTGGCGCCCTCTGCATGCTCATCGGGGCTGGGGCGCAGCAGGCGATGGGGGCAAACAGCATGAGTCTCAAGGCAAGGTGCCGGCAAGGCGTGCGGCGGCAGGGAATGCGGCAGGAGGCAGGGCATGCTGCGGGACAGCAGGAGGGTCGGGCTGTTTGCTCCTTTTGTTGCCTCGCAACCTCACTGAGCACTGCCGTGCCCCAGCCTTGGCAGGATGCGAGGCGGGAGGGGCCAAACGGCCAGGTGAGTGCACGGGGAGGTCGAACACGGCACCCGCGCATGACCCAGGGTAAGCAGCGTGTCCCATCATTGATCTGCTAGACCTTGGGGTGCCCACTCCTGTGCATCCAGGACAGGTGTTCAGCCCGGGAAAAACATATCGAGAATGCATAGAAGTGGGTACTCGTATCTCCTCACCCCCACCCCAAGCAAGCAGGACCGCCTCAGAGCTCATGTGCTAAGCATGCTCAGCCCCCTCAGCCAGCCCAAGCCATGTTTGCTTTTGACCTGGTGCGCAACATTGCAACGCTCGCTTGAACAGATGGCAAGCAGAATCTGGAGTGGATAACATCAGCACTGATTTGGCGGTTTGCTGCTCACTCCCTCAAAACTCACGTGCGGATATCCCAGAACTCTGCAAGCATTGTGTGGTAAGACTAAGTGAGGAGCAAGCGTTGACATGCTTGGTGCAGAGCAATGTGCAAAAGCAAGCAGAAGAAGGCATCTTGAGGACTGGCTTTGCTGTTGCCAACACTCACCATAGCCCTTGTCGTTGCACAGAGACTGCATGGAAGCAAAGAAGTACAAGATTAGATAAAGCACACATTCACACGAGAAAAACAAGCACCGCTGCTACTGCTGCTGCTGCTGCTGCTGCTGCTGCTGCATGCCTTAGCGTACTGGTGCACGGGCTGCAGGCAGGGCAGCAACCGCCACCCACCTTGACCTGCTTGCAGGTAATCTGCAGGGAGGAACACGCGTAGGAGAATAATTTATAGAAAGAAAGCATGGGAAAACAGCACCCCTTGTCTGTTTGAGCCTGTAATGCATTACACTACATGTAACCATGCGTTATGTCCAGGGCAGTGCAGTGCTCACCTTGGCCGAGTCAGGAACACCCTCTGCCCGCACCACAACAGCTGAGCGTGCAGCAGGGCGAGCTGAGCGGACCTGAAAGGGGCAAAAAGGAATGCATGGATGCATGCTTGCACCTAGGTGTTGCACTTCCTGGCTGCTCTAGGGGGACAGAGCTTTCTGGGGTGCAGACATATGCCAATAACAAGTACAGGCACAATTGGATGTCAAAAAGATGATCCAAGCAGCAGGAGGAGGTATGGCATGTGGGAACAAGTGATGGGGCGTCACTTGCGGATAAGCCAGCCAGTGTGTTGGCATCATCCACAATTTTCAGCGATAGAGCAGTCGGTCTCATGAGGATCATAGTTCAGGACATACAGCAGACTGCAACTCCCGTCCCTGGTCAGGGTGACTGCTCAAGCAGCCTCCTCTCTGGCGGACCTCGCTCACCGAGGAAGCCCGCATCGCCGGCTGCTGCTTCATCATCATCATTTTGCTGAATGCAACCCGGTTGCTATGTCCCGACGAAAATATTTATGGAATTCCGCGCGAGCAGGCCTCGATTGAATAGCTAAAGCTTTTCCAAAAATATTAAGTAGCGCATTTACAATAGGGGATACTTTACGTTTTAAGATCAGAATTCAATCAATCCCGTCTTGCGTTACGGCACATTCACATCAGGAGATTAAATTTCTAAAAACGTGATTATTGTCGGCCAGGCGCCCCTGGTTTGATTAGAATAACATAAGGGGGTTGAATTCCCCTAGACATGCCTCTATGACTCCGGAGTCATAGAGGATCCTTCCCCGCCCTCGGACGGAAAAATCGCATGCAAAGGTGCAGAACGTGGTCGCAATCGGGCCTGAAATGCCTGCCAGGGGCCCTCTCTAGTTCAGGCACCGGGCCGATGGACCTGCTTCTACCGTGGTGAAAGTTATTGGTTCTGTACAGGCGAGTTGAGTTGAGGCGAGTTGAGTGCGAGTGCTCGCCCATTTATGCAGTGCTTCAGCAGCTACTTAGCCAGCTACTGCGGCGGCAGCTCCAACAGGAACAGTAGCACTGCTGGCAGGAGCAGCAGCAGCAGAGCTCCAAGACCTTGTCTAGAATGGCCTGATCCTCAAAGAAACTTGTACTACTCATACCAAGAGGCTGGGTCGTAGGGTCAGGCATGCTTTTACACAACAGCTCCACTTCCTCTGAATCCACCATTTCCTCAATCTCTGACCTCTTTTTACCAAATTTTCATCATAATCCTCACTTCTTCATTCTAATGTACACGCTAGGGGGGTTGAATGTGGATTATAAAAAGAACGTGATAAATGGTGCGGTGCGTCTACAATGGCTTGTGATGATCAGACAAGACAAGACAAGACTACGTTAACAAGGTAACCCCTGTTTGCGTGAATTAAGGAAGAAGTTTACATCTGGTGCAAGCACCAGGTAAACCTCCACCAAAATGATGATCAGAATTAATCACTCGAATTAGTTGTGTCTGGACTTGTGCTCCCTTACTTAATCAACCTGCGTTTTATATGAGGTTGACTGATTCCAACTGAATCAGCGCGTACACCGGAAGCAAGAGCAGCTGGGTGCAGCTCAAAAAGAAGAAATGGAGATTTTGATTGTGTCACGCCAGATAAGTGCAGTGCCAGATTTATGCTGCATTGTGACCTGGAGGTTGGTTGAGTTAGATGGAGGAGTATGCGATCCCTTGCTCAGTTCAGGTATAGCTGTATTTGAGCACGTCAAAGACGAACTCGCAGTAATACCTTGTTTGCTCCTAGCGACCTTGTAACATGCACGCCAGGGAGTAGACCCCTCTAGCCCTTGGGGGGCACACAGGCTTGGCAGCGCCCAGTCCAGTCAAGTCCAGTGTGAGTGCATCCGACAGCAGCTGCATGCAGCGCTGACCTTGCCTAATTGCAGGCTGAAACGAGA
>LKMJ01006210.1_pt1 | contig 11257 bp, 16 predicted proteins | sample 643391 | NCBI WGS metagenome assembly LKMJ01 (sample SAMN04112250, study PRJNA286221) | soda lake metagenome | biome: soda lake; feature: Kulunda Steppe; material: water; isolation source: sample PL-Br10 brine of Picturesque Lake | place: Russia: Kulunda steppe | collected 2010-07
CACACACACACACACACACACACACACACATATGCAATTGTGCACGTATGAACGCACTGACACCGGCAAGACAGCAAGTCGAAGTGAATTGAACAACATTTCCTGCAAACATCAGAAACTGCCACACTTGCACTTATACTGTCAATTGTGCATGCAAGTTGATCCATACCTCATTTACTGCAGCGTTTTCTCATAGTAGCTTCTCATCGTAGTAGCAGGAAGGAGCCCCATTCTGTGGAGCCAGCCACATAGAGGCCGAGCATGTGTTCAGCAAAGGCTAGCATTCAACCTCATAAAACTTCAATAAGATATACGTTTCTTCAATTCCAAAAAACTTGTTGGTGTTATTAAAGCGATTGACCATGATTCGACTGACGTCCAAATTGACATTCATATTTCGAAATGCTTTCGATTTTTTTGACGCTGCGGGTGTGGTCAATGTTGCTCGTAGTTATGACCGGCTGAGTTCTGCGACCTGTTGCTGAGACCTCATGCTTTCGCGCATCTGCCATCTGAATGAAGCAGTGGACGTGGTTAAAAGTCCGTTGGCAGGCTCAACGTCGTGCTTGCGAGGCCTACAACCACTGTTGGCCACAACTGGACAGCACAGAGACAAAACCAACCACATCACCCAAGCAGCCAGCAGCCTGTTTGAAGTGGATGCCGTGCGCTTTCTTGAAGGTCTTGGCACACCAAGAAGACCAATGACAGTGACAGCCGCGGCGGGAGCACACAGCCCACCCACAAAGCAGGCCTCCACCACTACCCCCAACATGTCAGCACTTGAGGACCGCAGGAACGCAAACTCCTCCAGTAGCAGCTTGCACAGCTACCTCCAGCAGTGCATGCAAACAGGCATGGAGCCAGATGCAGCTCACTGCAACCAGGCGCTTCTGGGTGAGTGCGCGGGTCCGTAGCTTCTTGCCAAACATAGGATTGATGTTACAGAAGACCAGCTGCTCTCACCAATAGATCACTTTGTACCATTATGCTGCCTTTGGTGCGAATTTCCAGCACCTAGGTAGATGCTGCATACATTTCCTGCAGTGCTTTGTATGCAGTCATGTGTCCAGAGGAGGCTTGCAAAAAACCATGCTTTTCATGGCGCCTGTACGCAAGACCAAAAGATACACACAATGTAGATGATATGCACAGCTGCTGCTGCATCTATGCTCACATTGCTGTGAAGTATCAGACTCATGGCCCTGTAGATGAGGCACTGAGTATGTCTCACCCTCTACACTTGCAAAAAATGCAGCTTTGAGCAACAGCTGCCGCTGGCCTGACACCTGGCACGCCTACCAACTGGCAAGGGCAGCAGGAGCGCATCTAACATTTGAGACGTGCATGGCGCTGTCCTTCAAAGCCATCAAGGTAACAGCAAAGCGTGTGTAAGCATGGCTGCAGCTCCATGTCCTTGCCTGCGCACACGCGCCTTCCATCATAAAATTGCAAGAGATCCTTTCCAGTGCAGTGCACGCTTCTAGAAGCTTGTACAGGCTTTGACCTGAGAGGTGTTTCTGCAGGCCCCTCATGTGTCACAGAGCAGCAGCCAGGAACAAGATGCATCGCTGTGGTGCCTCTGGCACCCCAACATGGCAATCCACAGCCTTTGTAAGCACAGCCAGTCAGCTGATCTGTACCGAAGGCACAGCCAGGCAGCTAATCTGATACAAAGGCACAGCCAGGCAGCTACTCTGAATCAAAGGCACAGCCAGTCAGCTGATCTGAATCAAAGACCCGATGCTCTTGTCTGATCACACTGTAGTCCCGCACATTCGGTGCCGGGACGCCCTGGCACCGCCCACAACTAGCACGCCCACCCACTCACACAGCGCACAAAAGTTGCATGTGTGCTCACCTGCGTGTGTGAGCTTGTGCCCCCCTGCTCTCCCTGCATATGCAGGCCAAATGGCTGGCGCACGCCGGCCTGCTCTGGCAGGCGGCCACAGACGTGAATGCTGGGCCGCCCGACCAACGGGCCTACGTCACCGCCATCAGCATGTTGCTCAAGCTCAGGTGTGGCAGAGGACGCTGCGCGCGTCCGCCCCTTACAGCCTGCGCGCGCAATCTGTTTGTATCTTCAGTGCCCATGCCTGTGATCCCGGAGGCCTGGTGCCTCCGGGTACATCTGGCACACAGAAACGGCAAGACAGGTGCTCCTGCACAGTTGGGGCTGCAAGCCGCAGCTGCAGGCCCCAGCCTCGAGAGCAAAGCTGCACTCCTTCGTGGCTGTCGCATGTATGACCCTCTGCCCCTGCGCCATGACGCTCTGGCCCCTGAGGGTTTTCCTCTGATCTTGCTGGCACAACACCACCACAGGCTCTTGCTTGCACAACCCCACAGATCTCTCTCTGATCTTGCTGGCACACCACCACCACAGGCTCTTGCCAGCACTACAGGCTCTTGCTGGCCCACCACCACCAAAGGCATCAAGCCTGTTGCTCACCGTCAAATACGGCGACCCTGCAACTGAGAGCCACCCATCTTTCCCAGAGTCCCTGGGTTGCTGCGCGCAGCGGGCCCCGTGCTTCCTGAGTGGCATATGCATCACATGGGCATAGCCCTGACTTGGCATCAGGCTGCTCAAATGATCGGTGCCTGTGTCTGACCTGTTGTGTACAGTGCCAGCCGTGGAGTGCCTAACCGGCAGATGGCTTACAAATTGTGGCGTGAATTGTTCGAGGCCTACAAGGCGCGCCTTGACGGCGCATCCATTCGCGCAGGTGTGGGAGAGCGCGCACATCATCCGCTGCTCATGCCACAGACTCAAGCCTTAGCAGATGCTTAAAAGCATTTCCCTCCAGCATCTTTAAGCCTTCTGCGGTGACACACGCATGATGACTCATGTTTGACCTTGGCTCTGATCACGTGACGCATCCCGCATTAGCCTTTGTCTCCTTTGTTCCAATGTTTAATCACTTTGAGCCAAACAAACTTTTGCAGTGTGACTTGCCAGTGGTGAGTGCCACACAAACTTGCAGTGTGACTTGCCAGCGGTGAGTGCCACACAAACTCGCAGTGTGACTTGCCAGTGGTGAGTGCCACACAAAAATGCAGTGTGACTTGCCAGTGGTGAGTGCCAAACAAACTTGCAGAGTGACTTGCCAGTGGTGAGTGCCACACAAACTTGCAGTGTGACTTGCCAGTGGTGAGTGCCACACAAACTTGCAGTGTGACTTGCCAGTGGTGAGTGCCACACATCTCTTCCCTGGCTGTGCTCGGTGCCCTCATCATGCTCAAATACACCCGCAAGTGTACTAACAAACAGAATATCATATGCATCCAGGCGTGTATGCTTGTTCCAAGAATGGCCGGTTGGAAGAAGCAGAAAAGCTCTTGCTCTTTGCCCGCAAGATCGGCGTACGTGCAGGTGAGGTGCTTCTGCTCAATCTTGGTGTTAGGCTAAACATTTCACCTTAGCTCTGCACCACTACCTTCTTCACCCATTGCCTGCCATGCTTCGCATTTCCTGCTTTTAAAATCTATGGACTTATGGTGGCGGCGACTGCTGCTGCTGCTGCTGCTGCTGCCTAAAAAGCCTGATGCAGCAGGCAGGGCCTAGCTCATTTTGAACGCGACTTTTGTATTGCAACGATGCCTTGATGCAGGACATGGTGCCTTTAATAGGCTGCTGGTGGGGGTTGCCTCTCGAGGAGACATGCAGGCGGCAGTGCGGCTGCTCAAAGATATGCGGCAGCAGGGCTATGTCCCGGACAGGTGTGTCGGAATGCGCACGCTGAATGGCCAGGGACGAGTGAGGGGCGGGGTGCCTCCTTTGCCAGTGTGGGTGAAAGTGTAGGTTCTGTGAGCCTTTGCAGAGGAGTGCAGCAGTGCACGACCGAGCGTTTGCCTGAAAAGTGGTGCATGGCATGTTTGTGCGGTGCAAGTGGGCAGTATGAGTATGCTGCGTTAGTGTGCACGCGTGTTCGTGCAGTGTGCTTGTGCAGTGCGCGTACATGGCTGCTGGGTGGCCCTGAGCATTCCAGTCCACTTCTTCATTCCTTTTGCATGTATTTTCATGACAATGATGGTAGAAATGATGTAGTTTTGCGTCATTATTATTATGATGTGACGATTATACGCCACAACTACATTGCGCATGAGTGGAACTTTGTGCAGTGCACAAGTTTGGGTATGTTTTTAAGACAATTTTCACATGCCTGCTGGGATACCCTCAACACCCTGACCTGGTTGCTCATGCATTGTGAAATGATGGCGCCCCTGCCGGGCTTGATACAGACACAGGCACACGTACAGGCATGCACGCTAGATGTGGACTGGGCTTGACATGTACGTGCATGCGCGCATGAACGCTCGACAAAGGAGATGCGCATGCACGCTTGACATACATAGCACACGTATGTGCATGTTTGGTACGGACTGGGCTTAATACGGACACAGCACACGTGCATGCACACAAGCAGAGGGTGCTGTGTGACTTGGGGAACACTGACCCGCAGGTGCGTATGCATACAGTCTGCATTTAAACGGTGCCCCTGAACAATTCCATGGACATGCAGGCACATGAATGCGCGCGTACACACACATGATCTCTGCACTTTAACGGTGCCCCTGCTGGGCTTAACTCGTTTCATGGACACACAGAGATGCATGCATGCGCGCACACACACATACTTTCTGCAGTTTGGTAGTGCCACTGCTGGGCTGAACACGGCCCATGGACTTGCACAGACGCATGGATGCGCACACCCACATGGCGTCCTTGCGTGCAGGGTGACTTGGAACACCCTCATCTGGGGGTTTGCTCACAGCGGCGACATCCGACGCGCTGAGGCCGCCATGGCGCAGGCGCGGGTGCAGGGCTGCCCGCCCGACGCCAGCGCGTGGTCATCGCTGCTGCACGTGAGTAGATGCCTGCTGTGGCCCCAGCATGCTTTCGCCGCCCACTGTGTGCAGCAGGTGGCAGCTGGGATTGCCCAGGCCTCGCTGCCTCCGATAGCATTAGCTGGCTGGCTCTGGCCCTGCTGCTGCTGCAGCTGCTGCTACCTGTGTCGTTTGTGTGCATGCATGGGTACCCCAGTGCGTTACCCCAGGGCAAGAGTTCGGCTGGCTCCTCAGGCCCTGTTGCAGCGGCTGCTGTGCTCGCTCGGGTAACCATGTTTTTTGGCCGGCGCCTTGCTTGCTGCATGCCAGTAGTTATGTGGTCCCCCTGAGCCCGCCTGTAATGACCCCCTTAATCCTGCGCATTCCCAACTTGAGGGACAGGTGACCCATCCGCGCAGCTGTGGCATCCATGCACACTTACAAATGCACGCGCCACACAGCTAGGAGATCATGGCCAAAAGCGCTTCACTATCTGCCACTCGTTACGATCCGATTTGTGCTCGTTTGCGCCTGCGCACCCTGTGGCATGCGTGCGCCCAGGGCTATGCGCGAGCAGGGGACATGCAGAAAGCTGAGGCGGCTGTGCAAGAGATGCAGCAGCAGCAGGCCCGCCAGCTTCAGCAGTACCAGGTCAGTCCTGGCAGGGTGCACCCTATGGGAAGGCAGTGATGTGGCCACAGGGCTGTGGGCACAGACAGGCGTGGCTTCTTGGGCGTGGGCCACTGCTGTGTGGCACTCAGCTGTTTGCACTGGCGGGCGCCCCTGCCGGGGCACTGCTTTGTGGGTCCTGCAATGCAGCCCCCCGCTGTTTGCGCCGGCGCATCCTGTTCACGCAGCACCTCGCTGTTTGCACTGATGCATCCTGTTGATGCAGCTCCCCGCTGTTTGTGCCAGCAGGCCCTGCGACTGTTGACCTATGCCCTGCGCTCTGTTGCCACGTATCTGCCTTCCGCGCCAGCTGCCCTCACCACACACAGCGCGGGTCTGTGCTGTGTGCACCTGCAGGCCGCCCTTGAGGACCACCGCGCAGCTGTGGCGCAGTGGGACGCGCACCACGGCCGGCGCCAAACCAGCGACAGCAGCGGGGGCAATGCAGGAAAAGGGGGCGGCGAGAGCAGGGCCGGCTCCCCGCCTGCCCCGCCACCCCGCCCTGAACCGCTACTGACAGTGCACACGTTTGGCACGTTGGTGGATGGCTACATGCGCACCGCCAATGCCGCGGCCGCGGAGCAGGCTATGCAGAGGATGCGGCAGGAGGTGCGCGGGCAGAGGGGGGGAGGGGGGGAGGCGAGGGGGTCACATGGAAAGCAAGCCATTGAAAAGCGCGGGCAAGGTCCCAGTGGGGGTAAGTGCATGCGTGTGATCATGGGCCTGTGCTCTCATAACTTGTGAGTTAAAGGCATGAATTTGGGTGGGTGGAGCGCTGGTTTTACCTGCAGGAGGGGCCGGATAGGCCCTACTTCCTTAACCCACTCAGTCTTCATCCGTTTTCATCCTGCAAGTCATTGGGTAGCCTCTCACGTGCCTGTATGCCAGGGCCACGCACATGTAGGGCCTGAGACCTGGCATGCATGCTGGCTAGGTGTGCAATAGCACTGCAGTACTGGCTGACACACGCTGGCTAGGCGAGTATGTGCACCGACAAAGCATACACGCTGGCTGTGCATGCATGTGCACTGGCAAGGCATACATGCTGGCTGTGCATGGGTGTGCGCAAGCACCACAGCACTGACGTGTACGCCGGCTTGGCATGCATGGGCACGGCAGGTGGCAAGGCAGTGCATAGGGCGCCTTGTCCTCTGTTCCATTTCTGCTTCTTGTTTGCTTCTGTCCTTGCTTCTGTATTGCTTCTGTCAGCTCCATTTGCTTCTATTGCTTTGCTTCTGTCACCACCCGGGGGTTGGGGTGCGCACACGCTCTGGGACAGCCTCAGGCCTGCAGGCGCGTGCGAGGAGGGGCGAGCCGCTTCCCTGCCTGTGTTTTGTATTGGGCCATGCTTGTAAGGCTGGTGGGCATGGGCGGCTGCACGCCCACGGCAGCAGTTTTGCAGCTGGAGCACCCACCCCAGCACGGCTTCTGGCTCCTGCAGGGCCTGCCCCCGTCCCGCATCCTTTACAACACTCTTGTGCGCGGCTACTGCAAGCTGGGCGTGGCGGGCCAGGCGCGCGCGCTGGAGCTCTTGCGAGAAATGCGCGTGGTGCGTGGGAAAGTGTGTGGAGGAGGGAGGGGCTGGGCGTGGGCTTGCATGTAAAGATGTGCTGGAGGTTTTGGAGGGCGGGGGCATGTTTTCTGCGTGCAACTTTTGAGGCTGCATTACTGTATGCTGCACTCAGCTGGTAAAGTGCTGCTCTCAGTATGCCATATGCTGCACTGAGCAGGGCTTGGAGTGCCTGGTTTGCTGCTCTGTATGTTGCGTCTGCCTTGTCTGCTTGCATGCAGGGGGATGGGCACAACTTTGGTGTCAGCCTGTGTGTTTGTGTGCACGTGCTTGTGTGTGTGTGTGTGTGTGTGTGTGTGTGTGTGCTTGTGTGTGCGTGTATGTGTGTGCACGCGCGTGCAAGGGCACAAGCGTGGCAATACATGCGAGGTTACTGTTTGGCACTTACTTTGCCTGCGCAACATGCCCCCCTGGCGGCATACATGTGTGGCGGCACTCATATGTGTGACATGGTCACTATGTTTGGTGTCTGCGCAGCGCAAGCATAGCACATAGTGAGTGTGGTACTGGTCTGCCCAATTTGTGCAAGGCAAGGCATACAATGTGTGTGGGGCCTGCGCAGTGCAAGCAAGCCACTGGAGTCACACAGTGCAGCAGGCACACGCAACACTGCGCTGGCGGACACCGGCTTGAAAGTTGGTTGGAGTTGGTTGGGAGGCGAGGCCTGCTGGCAGGCTGCGTCTCCACCGGCCAACGGCGCAGTGACTGGGCGGGGGCAGATAGGAGGCACAATAACAACATTTTTGCGACAAAATTGATTTCGATGCGGTGCGAACAAGCCGTGGATGGCCGGGGATCTGTGACGCGGGTGGGTCCACAGATGCAAGCGCAGAGCCCAGACCCTTGCGTTGGGGCCATTGAGCGCATCTGAGCTGGCCTACAAGTGCAGGCTCACCATTGCAGCAGAGACGCGTGCAGGCGGAGGAGTGCAGCACCGAAGTGAAAGCGCACCCAGGCTGGGCTTTCAAGACGTACATGCAAGGCCAAACTGATTAGCAACCGTGTGCGCGCGAGTGTCCGTGCTCGCATACACTTATCAACCGCCTGCCAGCAGGCCTCCGCGCTGTCCCTCAGGGCACCAGGTCGGTGTCCGCTGGCAGGAGCTGGCACCTGCTGGCAGGTGCGCATGCCGACCATGCTGCACGCGGGGATAAACCGGTGTGCGCGCGTGCCACTGCGCAGATGGGGCTGGCTCCTGATGTGGACACGCTGACAAACCTGCTGCAAGCGGCGGGCGACGTTCTGAGCCTGAACAGCTCGTTGCTGCCAGCCAGCGGGGGCGCAGGAGGCGAGGCAGGCACGGGCAGCAGCTTCACCAGCAATGGCAGCAGGGGTGGGAACAGCAGCAGCGCCAGCAGCACCGGCAGCAGCGCCAGCAATGGCGTAGCCGCGGGGTCAAAGAATGGAGCCGTGAGCCGCGGCGTGGACCTGGGGCTGAGTAACAAGGCTGCAGGCAGCAACGCTAGTCCGGGGTCAAGCAATAAGCCGGCAGGCGGCGTGGGGGCAGTTCCGGTGGCTGAGGGCGGCAGGGTTCCAGGTGGAGAGGAGGGCAGGGGGCGGGCAGGGGTGCCGGGCAGCGTCCCTTATGGCTTGGGCAGTGGGCCTGGGGATGACCAAGGTGGGCAGGCTAGCAGCGGCGGCAACACCGTTGGTAGCAACAGCACCCGCAGGGCAGGTGCGGCAGGTGCGCAGCAGGACACGGGCACCAGCCCCAGCGTGGGTAGCGCCAGGGCGGGGGAGGGGAGTGGGAGCGGGAGTGGCAGTAGTGCAGGCGGGGCGGGGCTGCCGGCGACCCCGCAGGCAGGCGGATGGGAGGTGCTGGTGCTGCAGGAGGCAGCGCGCGCGCAGCAGCGCCCACCCGGCCGCACGCAGCAGGCCGCGGCAGGGGGAGGAAGCCCCCCCCTGCTGCACAGAGCGGGGCCTCAGGCCGGCCCGCCTCAGTGGGTGCCCCCCGCGTTGAGCGCGCCGCCGTCCATGCCGCTGCCGCTGCCGCAGCAGAAGCCGCACGCAGCTATGCAGTTGCCCAGGCCGAGCATCTGGAAGTCCCCACAAACGCCTGGCCGGGCACCGCAGCCGCCGCAGCCTCACACGCTCTCCCTCCACCTGAGCAGCACCAGCCCTGTGCCACCACGCCTGCGGCCGCCGTCACCCAGCCCTGACACCGGCGAGGGTCGCTCCCCAGTGCAGCGAGTGGACACAGGCCCAGCAGGAAGCAGCTGGAGCAGTGGCGGCAGCAGCGGCAGCAGCAGCAGCAGCAGCAGCCCTGGGGACATCATCTCGTACGGCGCGTTCCTGTCGCTGCCAGCACTGATCGCGGGCAGCAACTTGGCAGGAAAGGAGCAGATGTCGGCGCTGCTGGTCCAACTGCAGGTGTGTGTGTGTGCGTGTGTGTGCATGTAAGTGCACGCGCGCATTTGTCCTTGTGTCCATGCACAGCACCTCCTACTCTTTGCAGTATAGCCTCTGCACTGAACTGGGATTCTGCCAGCGTTGCACAGCGCTGCGCTCCACAGAAAAGACTCTGCCAGCGTTGCACAGCGCGCTGCGCTCCACAGAAAAGACTCTGCCAGCGTTGCACAGCGCTGCAATCCACTGAACCGCGCGACACTTCCAGAGTGTTGCAAGTGCTGCGCTCCACGGAACTGTGCGACTCTCCCAGTGTTACACAGCGCCGGACCCCACTGGACCGTGCGACTCTGCCAGCGTTGTGCGGCGCTGGACCCCACAGCCCCTGCAGACGGGCGCAGGGACCACACAACATGCGCAGCCATGTGCAGCCGCAGCATGCCCTGCCCCCACACGCACATCTTCCCGCCCTTCCCACCCATGCTGTTTGCAGAGGGAAGGCTTGGCGCCCGACAGCGCGCTGCTGACTACGCTCATGATGGTGGCGGCGCGGCAAGGGGAGTACCGCCTGGCCCTCCAAGTGAGTAGGGAGGGAAGGGGGGGCTTGGGAGTGTGGGTGCATGCGTGGGTTTGGTTGGGATGGGGCACGCCTAGCTGAGCGGGCGGGTGCGCGGCAGGGGGAAGGGCAGCCTTGCTCCGCGCGCAGGGTGGCGCAATGTGTAGCCGTGCCGCGCAGGTAACCTGGCACTCAGGTACAAGCAGCAGCTCTACCGAGACCAACAACAAACCAATCAGCCTAACAACCAGAGGCTGGCAGTTAACCCTGACTTGTGTGCGCAGCAAGCAGGGGACCCACCCAGGGAGGGCAGACTGTGCGCGAGGTTGTTGGGTGCGTGTCCACCTCTCTGCATGCAGCGTGCATGGGCCATGCATGATGGACGTGCACATGCATGCAAACATGAGGCCAGCAAAGAGCAGGCGACTGGCCTCGCAGTTTCACTCGCGCATGCGCGCAAGCTACTGCATGGCAGACTCGCTGCGCCGCGCGCATCACATGCCCTGGTGTGCTTGCAGGTGTTTGACGTGCTGGCGTCCAGCCCGCACGCAGCAACAGACACCTTTGCCCTGGTGTGCATGCAGGTGTTTGACGTGCTGGCGTCCGGACCGCACGCAGCAACAGACACCTTTGCCCTGGTGTGCACGCAGGTTTTTGACGTGCTGGCGTCCGGACCGCACGCAGCAACAGACACCTTTGCCCTGGTGTGCACGCAGGTTTTTGACGTGCTGGCGTCCAGCCCACACTCGGCAATGGACATGTTTGCCTGGAACGCGCTGGCCACAGTGCATGCGGCGCAGGGCGCCATGCGTGAAGCAGAGCTGGCAGCAGCCAGGGCCACTGAGGTGGCCGCGTCGCAGGTGGGCTCCTCACCTCCGTGCATGCATGCGTGTGTGTGCGCGTGCGCGCACCTGCATGCTAGTTTGTGCTGAGCACGCGTCCGCGTAATGTGTGCCTAGCGTCATGGCTGTGGGCGGGTGGGTGTGTGCTGCGCAGGGCATGGGCCCCCCCGTGGAGAGCGTCATGGCGCTGGTTCGGGGCTACGGCCGCGCTGGGGACCTCCGCAACGTGCTGGTGGCCATCCGCAGGTGCGTGGCTGCTGCGGCTGCAGCTCAGCAGTGTAAGCTGCTGGGGCTCACTTTGCTGCACAGCAGCATGTGCCAGCGCCAGTGGACACCAACTGTGGGACCCCCTGTGGGACTATCAGAGGCCCGATGGCGGATGGTTGGTAGGTGTACGCAAGCATTCACACAGGCGCGCGCGCGCACGCGCACACACACACACACACA
>LKMJ01006211.1_pt1 | contig 11256 bp, 13 predicted proteins | sample 643391 | NCBI WGS metagenome assembly LKMJ01 (sample SAMN04112250, study PRJNA286221) | soda lake metagenome | biome: soda lake; feature: Kulunda Steppe; material: water; isolation source: sample PL-Br10 brine of Picturesque Lake | place: Russia: Kulunda steppe | collected 2010-07
ATTAGCCCCACCCGTAGGAGCCCATCTCGTGGGCGATCGGATTACGCCGTGCCGCACACGGATTGATCGCGCACGAGGTGCGCTCCTACAGAGAAGATTACCCCCACTCGGAGGAGCCCATCTCGTGGGCGATCGGGTTACGCCGTGCGCACACGGATTGATCGCGCACGAGGTGCGCTCCTACAGAGAAGATTACCCCATCCGTAGGAGCCCACCTCGTGGGCGATCGGGTTACGCCGTGCGCACACCGATTGATCGCGCACGAGGTGCGCTCCTACAGAGAAGTTTACCCCACCCGTAGGAGCCCACCTCGTGGGCGATCTCCAGCGGTTCTGGGTTCAGAGCGGTTGATCAGAATCCACCCAGGCGGCATCCCAAAGTGAGTAGTGCTCTATGGCACTCACCAGACCAGCCCGTAGCGGATTGGCAGTCACATACCGTGCAACGGAACGGATGTCCTCGTCGGATCTGATCGCACGATCGTGGAAGCCCTTCTGCCAGACGCTTTCCAGACAGGATCCTTTTGAGCGTAGTTGACGTGTCGTCAGCGACTTGGCCTTGTGAACACAGGTCCGTAGCCTGATGCCGGGCTTGAGCTGAACCATCCAGTGCACATGATCCGGCATGATGACGAAACACCAGGTGTCACAGAGGTTCACTGTTTCTCGCAGCGCGGACACGGCTGCCCGACCGTTTTCCAGGTTGTGAAAGAGGGGCCTTCGACTATGGCAGACCATGGTGACGAGGTAGATCCCACCTGGCTGGCTGACCCGGCCAATCCGCAGACGGTGGCCGCTGGGCGTATGTTTTGAGGACCCGTCCATGGGTTTTCCTTCGGTTGTTTTGATTTGTGTGGACTCTGGAGGACTCCGCCATCCAGCTATGTGGCATCAGGTATTTTACTGGGTATCTTCATCGCGCACGAGGTGCGCTCCTACAGAGAAGATTAGCCCCACCCGTAGGAGCCCATCTCGTGGGCGATCGGATTACGCCGTGCCGCACACGGATTGATCGCGCACGAGGTGCGCTCCTACAGAGAAGATTGACCCCATACGTAGGAGCCCACCTCGTGGGCGATGTCTTGCCTAGCGTACCTCGATTCCGTGCTCGCGCATGTAGTTTTTGGCTTCGGGGATGGTGTATTCGCCGAAGTGGAAGATGGAGGCGGCGAGAACGGCGTCAGCGCCGCCTTTGGTGACGCCTTCGACCAGGTGCTGGAGGTTGCCGACACCGCCGGAGGCGATGACTGGGACGGATACGGCGTCGCTGATGGCGCGGGTCAGGCCCAGGTCGAAGCCGTCTTTGGTGCCGTCGCGGTCCATGCTGGTCAAAAGAATCTCACCGGCGCCGTATTCCACCATGCGCTCGGCCCAGCCGATGGCATCCAGCCCGGTTTCGCGCCGCCCGCCGTGGGTGAAGATTTCGTAGCGCGCTGGTTCGCCCTCGCCACTGACACGCTTGGCATCCAGTGCCACTACGATGCACTGACTGCCAAAGCGCTCGGCTGCTTCGCGCACGAATTCCGGGTTATCCACCGCGGCCGTGTTGATGGCGACCTTGTCGGCGCCGGCATTGAGCAGATTGCGGATGTGGCCGACGTGGCGCACGCCACCACCGACCGTGAGCGGAATAAAAACCTGACTGGCCATTCGCTCGACGGTGTCGTAGGTGGTATCGCGGCTTTCATGGCTGGCGGTGATGTCGAGGAAGGTGATCTCGTCGGCGCCCTGCTCGTTGTATTTGCGGGCCACCTCAACCGGGTCTCCGGCATCGCGGATGTCGACAAAATTCACGCCCTTGACCACTCGCCCCTTATCCACATCCAGACAGGGGATAATGCGTTTCGCCAGACTCATGGGGCCTCCTTGGCATCACACCAGCTCTGCGCCTCGCTTACATCCAGAGTACCTTCATAGATGGCACGACCGGTAATGGCACCGGCAATGCGCGGTTCGTTGACCTCGGCCAGTCGCTTCACGTCCTCAAGGCTGGAGACACCCCCGGAGGCAATGACCGGGATCTGTGTGGCCTTGGCCAGTCGGTGGGTGGCCTCGACATTCACCCCTTCCATCATGCCGTCCCGGGCAATGTCGGTATAGACGATGGCGCTGACGCCGTCATTGGTAAACTGTTTGGCCAGTTCAATGGCGTCCACACCGGAGGTTTCGGCCCAGCCGTCGGTGGCGACCATGCCGTCGCGCGCATCCAGTCCCACAATGATATGACCGGGGAATTTGCGGCACATATCCGCCACAAATTCCGGCTCGCGCACGGCCTTGGTGCCGATGATAACCCACTGCACGCCGGCATCCAGGTAGGCCTGGATGATCTCTTCGGAGCGGATACCGCCGCCGATCTGGATGGGCAGATCCGGGTACTGGCGGGCAATGGCGTTGACGATTTCCCCATTGACGGGCTTGCCTTCGAAGGCACCGTTCAGGTCAACCAGATGCAGGCGCCGGGCACCGGCTTCGACCCAGCGACCGGCCACGGCGACCGGGTCTTCTCCAAAGACGGTGGAGTCTTCCATCCGTCCCTGGCGCAGGCGTACGCACTGGCCGTCCTTGAGATCAATGGCGGGGATAATGAGCATTTTTTTCAGGGTCTCCTGGTCTTAAAGCGAACCGTCCCAGTTCAGGAAATTACGCAGTAACTGCAGACCGGCGTAATGGCTTTTTTCGGGGTGGAACTGCACGGCGAAGAGGTTCGGGCGCGTAACGGCGGCGGCCAGCTCCAAACCGTAGTGGCAGCTCCCGGCCATGTCCGCATTGCCTTCAGCTTCCACGTAGTAGCTGTGCACGAAGTAGAACCGGGTGTCGTCGGTGATGTCCTTCCACAGGGGGTGGTCGCGGGTCTGGCTGACCTGATTCCAGCCCATATGGGGAACCTTGAGCCGTTCACCCTGCTCATCCTGAAGGTCGTTGCCGAAGTGGCGCACCGAGGCGGGCAGCAGGCCGATGCCTTCCACGCCCTCGTTCTCCTCACTGCTGGCCATCAGCGCCTGCATGCCCACACAGATACCAAGCAGCGGCTTCTCCTGCACAGCTTCGCGGACCCAGTCGTCTACCCCCAGGCGTCGGATTTCGGCCATGCAGTCCCGCATGGCGCCAACACCGGGCAGGATGACGTGATCGGCCTCGCGGACCTTTTCGTGCTGGTCGGTGACGCTCACCTGCACTTCCGGTGCGACCGTTTCAATGGCCTTGGCCACGGAGTGCAGGTTGCCCATGCCATAGTCGATGATCGCCACGCGCTGCATAGTCACAGCGCTCCCTTGGTGGAGGGTGTGGCACCGGCCATGCGCTCGTCGGCTTCCAGAGCATCGCGCAGGGCACGACCGAAGGCCTTGAACACCGTCTCGATCTGGTGGTGGCTGTTGGTGCCGCGCAGGTTGTCGATGTGCAGGGTCACCATGGCGTGATTGACGAAGCCGCGGAAGAATTCCTCGAACAGGTCCACGTCAAAGCTGCCGATGCGCGCCCGGGTAAACGGCACTTCCATCCACAGACCGGCCCGGCCGGAGAGGTCGATCACCACCCGCGACAGGGCTTCGTCCAGGGGCACGTAGGCGTGGCCGTAACGGCGGATGCCTTTCTTCTCACCTAAGGCTTTGGCCAGGGCCTGCCCCAGGGTGATGCCGATGTCTTCCACGGTGTGGTGGTCATCAATGTGGGTGTCGCCGCTGGCCTGCACATCCAGATCAATCAACCCGTGGCGGGCGATCTGCTCCATCATGTGCTCAAGAAAAGGCACGCCGGTGTCGAAGCTGGAGCGGCCAGAGCCGTCCAGATCGACGGTGACGCTGATCCGGGTTTCGAGGGTGTTGCGCTCTACCTGAGCTTTACGCTCTGCCATGACGTTCCATCCCGCTGGCCTGGTTAAAACGACCATTATACCCGGAAAGAAAGGCTTTATCAGCGCAAGGCGTTCTGCAGATTCCTGATGTAGGTATCCACCAGCCCATTGAACTCATGCTTGACCACCGGCGAGACCGCCATCTTCATGATTTTGGGCAGTGGCAGGTCGAGCTCGCCTTCTGTACGGAAAGCCAGCCTGGTGCGCTTGTCACCGTCGCTTTTGATGTCCCAGCGACCGCTGACCAGGCCATTGCCCTCACCTTTCACGGGCGTCCAGTCAATAACACCCTTCTCTTTATCAGACACGTACCTGGAGGCGTAGACCACTTGAATGCTGTACTTGTCCACGCCGACCTTTTCCATTTCCCAGCGATAGACGTTGTCACCCAGATCAACCAACTGGTGTACTTTGGGGAAATGGGCAACGGACGCCGGCACATCGGCCAGCAGGTCAAACACGGTATCGAAGTCCGCCTCTATGGCAAACTCGCGCTGAATTTCAATGGAGATATTGATGGACATGCCAGGGTTCCTGTTCTTGTAAGCCTGTCTTTGTGCAGTGATTGGGCACCTTCCAAGAAATCGCCGCGAGCGTCAACTCCCTTTGCGCGAACTTTACATTCACTCATACTGTGGTCCGGGTTATGGTTGGCAAACACAGGCACCACTAAGGACAGTTCACCATGAAGATCCTGCGTAACATCGTTTTCGGCCTTATCGGCCTCATCCTCCTGCTGGTTGCAGCCGTTGCGGTGGCCATGATCGTCATCGATCCCAATGACTACAAACCGCACATCGAACGCGTGGCGGCTGAGCACACCAACCTCGAGCTGAGCCTCGACGGGGATATCCGCTGGTCCTTCATTCCACTGGGACTGGAGGTGAACGATGTCGAGGCGCGCCTGGACGATGAGGAGCTGGTGAGCCTGGATCAGCTGGTGGCCAGTGTTGACCTTTGGTCGCTGATTCGTATGTCGCCCTCTGTGCACACCTTTACCGTGGATGGACTGGCCGCGAACCTGTATCTCGATGAGGACGGCGTGGGCAACTGGGAACGCATCATGCCCGAGGCTGCCCCGGATGAAGCGGAAGCGGCTCCCGAAGAAGCCCTGGAGGAAGAGGTCGCGCTGACCGATGAGGACGGCGAGACGGAGCTGATCAGCTTCAATGTGCAGCAGGTTCGTATTGGTGATGCCAGTGTGCGCTTCCGCGATCTGGAAAGCGGGCAGGACATTTCACTGACCGACACCACACTGGAGGCCAGCAACATCGCGCTCGGCCAGGACTTCCCGCTGGAGCTGGGATTCGCGGTGGCGCTGAACGAGCCAGAGCTTGATCTGGACGGCCAGCTGTCCATGCTCATTAATGCCTCCGACGATCTTCAGCGGTTCGCGGTGCGTGACCTGGACAGTGAGTTCAACATGAGCGGCGAGCCGTTCAACGGTGAGTCCGTCACCGCCGGTCTCAGTGGTGCACTGGAAGCCAACCTGGCAGATGAGACGGCCACGCTGGATGAGCTGGTCGCCAGCTTTGAAAACATCAGCGCCACCACCAACCTGAGCGTGACCGGTTTTGATGAGTCACCGGAGCTTGATGGGGATTTCTCGATTGCTGAGTTCTCCGCCGTCGAGCTGATGGACCGCCTTGGGCAGGACCCCATCGAGACGGATGATGGCGATGTGCTCAAACGCATCAGTCTGAGCACCGACATCATCACCGAAAACGGCACCGCCACACTGAGTGATTTCCTGCTGCGCCTGGATGACACCGAATTCGCTGGCATGCTCGGCTATGGGTTGGATGACGGCGCCATTACCGTGGATCTGCAGGGCGATGAGCTGAACCTGGATCGCTACCTGCCGCCCAAGGATGAGGACGCCGCCGATGACGAAGCTGTCGCGGACAATGGCGAAGAGGCCGACCGGGATGCGGAGTTGCTGCCGTTGGAGGCGCTGCGGGAGCTGAGTCTGGATGTACGTCTTGGCCTGGACGAGCTGATTGCCACCAACCTGACCATCAGCGAGATTCTGGTCCGGGTGACCGGTGATGAGGGGCAGCTGTCGCTGGATGAACTCAGTGGTGAGCTCTATGAAGGCGACTTCAACATCACCGCCGAGCTGGATGCACGCACCGACGACCCGAGCTGGTCGTTCGATCAGCGCCTGACGGACGTGCGCTCCCAGCCCCTGCTGGTGGATCTGATTGATCTGGATCTGCTCTCAGGTCGCATCAACGTCAATGCCAATGCCGACACTCGGGGTAACAGCATCAATGCCCTGCTGGAGAATTCGGATGGCAAGGCGGACTTCGCCATCGACGACGGCGCCATAGAGAACGTCAACCTGACCGAGATGGCCTGCCGGGGCATTTCCCAGGTGCATGGCGAATCGCTGCAGGACAACGACTGGGGTGACAGCACTCCCTTCAATGACATGCGCGGAGAGATGGTCATCGACAGCGGTGTGCTGCGCAATGAAGAGTTGACCGCCGACCTGGCCGGCATCCGCCTGGAGGGCGACGGCATGGTGAACCTGATTGAGTCCATGCTGGAGTACCGGCTGGGGCTGCGTATTGTTGGCGACGTACACCGGGACGAGGCCTGCCGCGTGAATGAGCGGGTGCAGAATGTGGTCATCCCCGTGCTCTGCAGTGGTTCCTTCAGTGACGATCCGGCGGGGCTGTGCCGCTTCGACACCCGTCGCTTCTCGGAAGTGCTGACCTCCATGGGTCGCGCCGAAATCGACCGCCAGCGTGAGCGTCTTGAGGAGCGGGCACGGGAAGAAACCGACAAGCTCCGCAAAGAGGCGGAAGAGCGTGCAGAGCGGGAGAAGGAGCGCGCCCGGGATCGCGTTGAGGACGAAGGCCGCCGGCTGTTTGACCGGCTGCGCTGATGGGCGTCTCTGTCGCCGAAAAACTGCTGGCCTGGTACGACCGGCACGGACGCAAGGACCTGCCCTGGCACCGTGACCGCTCGCCCTACCGGGTCTGGGTCTCGGAGATCATGCTCCAGCAGACCCAGGTGGCCGCGGTCATCCCCTATTTCGAACGCTTTATGGCGCGCTTCCCGCGCGTCGGGGATCTGGCCGCCGCACCTCAGGATGAGGTGCTGAGCTACTGGTCCGGGCTGGGCTATTACGCCCGGGCCCGCAACCTGCACCAGGCGGCCAAGGATCTGGTTGAGCGTTTCGGCGGGGACTTCCCGGATGACCCGGAGTTGCTGGAGTCCCTGCCAGGGGTTGGGCGCTCCACCGCCGCTGCCATTGTTGCTCAGGCCTACGGCAAACGTGCCGCCATTCTGGATGGCAATGTAAAGAGGGTGTTGGCGCGCTACCACGCGGTTGAAGGCTGGCCCGGGCGCACCGCCGTGACCCGCGAGCTCTGGCAGCACGCCGAGCAGCACACCCCCAATGAGCGCATCCGTGACTATACCCAGGCCATCATGGATCTGGGCGCCACGCTCTGTACTCGGCGAAAACCCGGCTGCGCCGCCTGCCCGCTGCGCGAGGGTTGCCTGGCCTACGCCCGCAACAACCCCGAGGCCTTCCCGGGCAGCAAGCCGAAAAAGCAAAAGCCCGAAAAAAGCGTCTGGATGCTGCTGTTGGAAGACGGTGACGGTCGGCTGCTGTTCGAGAAACGCCCGGCAACCGGCATCTGGGGTGGGCTATTAAGTCTGCCGGAAGCCGACCCGGCGCTGCAGCCGGAGGAAGTGCCTGAGCACTGCGAATCCGAACTCGGCATGGAAGTCACCGCACCCAGAGAACTGGACGGCTTCCGCCACACCTTCAGCCACTACCACCTGCACATCCAGCCCCTGCGCCTGAGTGCCGGTCGTGCACTCCAGGTTCAGGATGGCGAACGCTACCAGTGGCTCACCCGGGAACAGGCCCTGAACGCAGGGATTCCGGCGCCGATCCGTAAGTTGATCCAGTAGCCCTCATCAGCAATCGCGCGCGAGACGCGCTCCTACAAGGTAAGACCTCCGCGCAGGAGCGCACCTCGTGCGCAATCAATATCAATCTGCCGCACAAGTGAGACAGTTCCCCACAAGGTAAGGCCTCCCTGTAGGAGCGCACCTCGTGCGCGATCATCGAATCCAATCGCGCGCGAAACGCGCTTCTGCGACGGGTTGCGGGAGCATGATCTTGCCTGTGAATTTCGAAGGGCTATAATCCCCGCTCGCGCAAAAGGATTTGCAGAGAGCCACCCATGACAAGACGACAAACCATAACGGTCGCTGTATTCATTGCCCTGGTCACAGGAGCTGCCCCGGTCAGTTCGCAGGTGTATTCCTGGGAGGATGAGCACGGCAATACCGTGTTTTCAGACACACCGCCTGAGAACGGCACCGCAAAGCCCGTTGACCCCAGCGAGAATGCCAACCCGCCCATACCGCTGCCCAAACCACACGAGCGCCCGCGTCGGTCAGCAACGCAAACCAGCGGCAACGCCTCCTCTGCCTCTCCAGCGGAAGACAGGGCGCAGCATCGCCGTTGCGAGCGTATCGACAACCGCCTGGACACCATCACAACCCGCCTGAGACGCGGCTATCGCGAACCCACGGGGAATCGCTTGCGCTCGGAACGACGTGAGCTGCAGAGGGAACAGTTTCGCGAATGCGACTGACCGGCAGCCAGAGAGGCGACTGCTCTAGAAGCCTACCGCAACCCCTGCACTCACTTTACCGCCCTCAGGGCCAAATCCCGCGAAGGCCTGAACACCGACACCAAGGTGAATACCCAGTTCGGCTCCTGCGTAGACGTGATGCTCGTCTCCATCGCCCGCAATCAGCGCCGCAGCGCCGGCATCCAGTAGCATAACGTGGCCCTGTGTCGTTGACGTGACACTGAGCCTCCCTCCGTTGGCTCCCAGATATAACCGTGCACTGGTCCCACCGTAGGTGGCCGCTTCAGTGGTCGGTTCCCGGTTGTAAAAGCCAACGTATGCAAATCCCTGAATGGCCGAGTCGAACCCTGCGCCAACCCGTGGCATCCAATCAGCCTGGGAAGAAGCGCTGAAACTGCAGAGCAGTATTACAAAAAGAATCTGACTGATTCGGTTCCGTCTCAAAGTCGTTGCTCCCTGCAAACGAATCATCAACTACGGGCGCCCCTGGGGATCAGCGAGCAATCCGCACTGTTTACAGACAATCGGCATCATTTGCCAATGCCCAGAAACAACAAAGCCCGCACAGGGCGGGCTTTGTTGTTGAATCTTGTGGTGCCCGGAGGCGGAATCGAACCACCGACACGAGGATTTTCAATCCACTGCTCTACCGACTGAGCTATCCGGGCAACGGGGCGCTATTAAACCGATTTGATCGGATCCCGTCAAGGGTGAATTTGAAATCCACCCTGCTGCGCCTTACTGCTCGGGAGGAACGAAGCCGTCGGCCTCGTCGGCTTCTTCGTTGTTGAAGAACGCCTCCATCTGCTGCTGCAGGTAGCTGCGGGCCTCGGGGTCGAGCATGTTCAGGTGCTTTTCGTTGATCAGGCGGGTCTGGCGGGCCTGCCATTCCTCCCAGGCCTGCTTTGAGACGTTTTCATAGATCTCCTGGCCCTTCTCGCCCGGCAGCGGGGGAAAGTCGAGGCCTTCCATCTCCTGCTGGTACTTTTTGCAGAACACGGTTCTCGTCATGGATGTCACTCCGGCATTCGGTTTTGAGCGAGGATAACACGATCAGACCCGGCGCGTTGATCACTCAGTGGCACCTCAGGCCTGTTACTCTTCACCCTCCTGCTCCCGGCGTGCGCGTTTTTTCTGTTTCTTCCTGCTCAGCGGATAAACGGGCGGCTCACCTTCCGGCCGGGTCTTGAACCGCCTGTGTACCCAGAGGTACTGCTCGGGATGGATCCGGATGAGCTCTTCCAGTGCTTCGTTCATGAGCCGTGCATCGGTCTCGTCATCTCCAGTGGGGTAATCCTCAAAAATCGGTGAGAAATGGATGCTGTAGGTTTTCCCACTTTCCCGAAACTGCCCGATCATAAGCACCGTGGCACCGGTGGCTTTGGCAATCCAGGCCGGTGCGGTGAGTGTGGCGGCCTGCACGCCGAAGAAAGGGGCAAAGACGCTGTTGCGGCGACCGAAGTCCTGATCACAGCCGTACCACACGAGCCCTCCGGAGCGGATGAAGCGGATCATGTTCCTGAGCTGATCCTTGGAGAATGCCTTCTCACTGAACCTTCGCCGCTTGCGTTCGATGAGTGCATTGAACAGCGGGTTGTCGTGGGGCCGGTACATGTAGTTGAAGTCCATCAGTGGCTCAACCAGCGGCCCGGCAAAGTCCATTATACTGAAATGTCCGCCGAGCAGGACGATCCCTTTGCCCCGGCGCCTGGCCTCCTCAAAGTGCTCCAGCCCATGGACTTGCAGCCGGTCATGAAAGGGCTTCATGTTGCCCCACCAGCCTTTGGTGCTTTCCACATAGCCCTTGGCAGTGGCGATCATGCTGTCTTTAACGAGTTGCTGCTGTTCAGCCTCTGCAAGCTCCGGGAAACACAACCGGATGTTGGTTTCCGCCACCTGTCGCCGCTCTTTGGCAAACCGGTAACCGAGTGTGCCAATGGCTGTTCCAATCCACTGCAATACCCTGAACGGCAAGAGTGACAGCAGTCGCAGCAGCCCGATCATAAGCCACGCAGGCCAGTACTTCGGATGCAGGAAGTTGGTGTAGTAGTAATCCGGATGAACGGGTCGCACGGTGACATCAGCCTTCTGAATTCTGAACCATCTGCTAGAGTTTAAAGGGCGGTTCAACGCGCCCGGAACACCGAGGAAAATAACACATGAATGACCCGGTCACTTTCTCCTGGATCGTAATGTACTCCTCCATCGGCCTGGCCTATATCCTCTACGGCCTGAAACGCGCCCGGCGCAAGGCCACCATGGCAGGCATCGCATTATGCCTGATTCCACACCTGATCAGCATCAACTGGCTGCTGCTGGTGCTTGGCATCGCCCTGATTGCCCTGCCCATGATCTGGCGGGACTGATCCAGCGGGGTGCCTGACTAATGCCTGTCCTGTACAATGCGCGCTCACTTGCTCTGGTTTTACGTTCCAGTTCGCAATGGAGGACATTGAATGACGAGCTACGCCGTGTGCGCACTCTACCGGTTTGTGCGCCTGGAGGATTTCGAACAGCTGCGTGAGCCACTGCGCCAGTTTCTGCTGGAGCACGGCATCCGCGGCACCCTGCTTCTGGCCCGTGAGGGCATCAACGGCACCGTGGCCGGCCCCCACGAGGGCATTGCCGCGCTCAAGGCCCGCCTGGCGGAAGACCCGCGCTTTGATGGCATCGATTACAAGGATTCGGAAACGGACATCATGCCGTTCAACCGGACCAAGGTGAAGCTCAAGCGCGAGATTGTGACCATGGGTCAGGATGGCATTGATCCGCGCCG
>LKMJ01006212.1_pt1 | contig 11255 bp, 7 predicted proteins | sample 643391 | NCBI WGS metagenome assembly LKMJ01 (sample SAMN04112250, study PRJNA286221) | soda lake metagenome | biome: soda lake; feature: Kulunda Steppe; material: water; isolation source: sample PL-Br10 brine of Picturesque Lake | place: Russia: Kulunda steppe | collected 2010-07
GCTGTCGGTACGTATCCCGGCGTATCCGCAATGCGGGCAGACGGCTTCCAACCAATTCCAGCACCACTGATACCTGAACAGCATATCAATTCGAACGCCCAGTTGGCACGTGCAGCCGTGCTCGCAACGGTCAATGACGAGAGTGTCCAATACATCGGATCTGACAGAGGGTGAACTACCACACTTTGATATGCAATACGTACTGTCGCATCCTTGAGGACACGGCTGCCTGGCTCAATGACGCATCTTGCACCAACACTGGTTAATAAATTAAGTACGTGGTAGACACAGCAGTTACAGCAGGTCTTGTTCTCAAGTGAATCTTTTGTATTTCTCCAATTCCTGGTTGAAAATATTCACAGTGGGTTCGAGATCTGTCGGATGTAAATCCCCTTGTTCGGCAAAGTATCTCGAATCTACGGAGATAACTCATTTGACACACTGAATGAATGACACAAAAACAAAATATCACGGGAATCTACTTTTGACTTACTTTTCAGAGCAGCACCCTATAGCTTTGATACAACATAATGCGTTGTGTTCGTAGATTCGTTTATTTGTTCTATCGCCAAGCTGACAATATTCTACTGAGTCATAAATTATTAGTCACATAAAAATAATATTCTATTAAATCGTTGTGTGATATGAACTTGGGTGTAATCGTGCTGCAGCTATGTTAATGAGATAATGAACATCAAATAAGCGATTAAAATAATGACGCAAAAAGACATTACCGAAGTAATCACTGATATCATTCTCTCGCAGGGCCGTTTTATTCGATCTAATTGGCATCAGTCACTAGGTAAAGGTATCACAGTGTTTTTTGTAGCTACCGTTATCTGGTCAATACTTTGGATATTATTGGGAACGCCAACTGATGTTGGATTATTAATCGGAGCAACAATGGTATCAATGACGATTTTACTATCAAAAAAGTTTGATACACATCAGCCACAATTCCGACAGCCAAGACAATCCGAACAGTCTAATCCAAGACAATCTCGACAGTCTAATTCAAATCAGCATTCCTCGCAGGAGAACCGTGATGAGTATGTCCAAGAACCTCCAGACATCAACTTTGACGACGTAGCGGGAAATGAAGAGCTCTTAGAGGAGCTCGAATCGAAAGTTATTGACCCACTGAACAATCCCGAAAAGTATGAGAAATATGGGCTAGGAATTGAGAATGGGTTTTTATTATATGGTCCCCCTGGAACCGGGAAAACATACACTGCAAAAGCTCTGGCTGGCGAATTAGGTTTAAATTGGATGCCAATTAAAGGAAGTGACATAACATCGCGTTATATTGGTGCTGGAACAGAGAATATTGCGGAGGTGTTCGCCGAAGCCCAAGAGAACCAACCGGTCCTTATGTTCCTCGATGAAATCGATGCCTTAGCCCCAGAGCGTGGTGGCGCGAACCAGCATGAGGATCAAACTAAACAGGTGAATACTCTATTAGAGGAAGTCAGTGAGATCCATGATGACGATCATAATGTGATAATCGTGGGAGCTACTAACCGGCCAGATCGGATTGATGATGCAATGCTTCGTTCGGGGCGACTGACCGAAAAAATTGAGGTGCCACCACCAGATGCCGAAGCCAGACTAGGTGTATTTGCCCAGCATTTGGATGCACCTCATGATATGTTAGATGGTCATAAAGTCATCAAAGCTTCAGAAGGCCTAACGGGTGCTGACATGGAGAAAATTGCGAAAGAATCATCACGTAAAGCAATGAATAGAGGAGGAAAAGTTAAAACAGACGATGTATTAGACGCCATTGCTGATTTAAAATAAAGTGCAGAATTAAATATTATTCTGTATTATTCGAATACGCTGACTATCGATTTATACTGCGTTTTCAAATTTATGTAACCATTGGACGAGTAACTTTTCGCATTTGTTACTAGCACAGTTTCACCCTCACTATAATCATAGGTAGCTAAAGGCTCGTCGTATATATTAACAATTGTAGTTCCGGATTCATCTTTGATCCGTAATCCCTGGCACACACCTCCATTATCATACTCTTTCAAATCGTACACCTCTATTATTTCTCCGGAAACATCTACGATTTGATCTTCCTCAACAGATTTAATTGGGGTACAATTGACGGAATAGTCGACATTTATGTCAGTAACTGCTGGTGGGAAGTCATTTTCACTGATGGAAATCTCTTTAGTATTACCGTCTTCTTTCACATATCCATCCATTATTTCGAGCGTTAGACCTGCTGGGATGTATTTAAATCGCTCAGCCATCTCATTCCATAATGCAACAGAAACGTGTCCTGTATCATCAGCTATGACGATATTCATCACATCTCCACTTGACGTAGAAGAAATCGGTTTTTTGGCCAGAATTTTACCGCGAACATGAGCTGAATTTCCTTTTGCAGATAAGTCTTCTATTGATGTATGTGTATCATATTTTTGAGAATGTGTGAAATCATGGACATGAAATTCTTTATCAAAGCCATCAGAATAATCGTTTGATTTGAAATATCCAGAGGCAATAATCACTAACCCCGGCTGAAGTGACCTAGCCGCGCTAACTGCCTGTTTGTCCCAGAAAGTCAATTTTCGATAGCCATTGGGGTTTTCTACAATCATATGTGACACGAATCCAGTTTCTTCTCTATCACTATCTTCATTATTCACATCACGATTAAACTCAGTTAATTGACTAACCGATCTAATTATTCCAACAACCACTTTATCTCTATCCTTGGTTTCAATTCGATCAAAATCAGACTGGCATATGTCTGAAAAGCTTGCATCAGGCCCAGCGGGGGTAAATACGGTTGATAATCCCTTTGAGTCAGGTCTGTAACGCGTGCCCTTTATGAGGTCAACATCACCTCTTTGATTTTGTTTGATACAATTATATATAACATCCCTCCACACACTTGGAGATGGTCTTTTGTAGGGATGATACTTCCCACCTAAAAAGGCAGATTCAAAAAGAACGCGTATTCCAATTGGTAGTTCGTTATATGTTGATTCACCCACAACCGGTTCTATTAATTTTGGCTTAGGGTTCCAAAATGGAAATGGATTTTCACTCATCATTTCCAAGAGCTTCCCACTTTTCGCAAGATTTCCTTTAGCTTGGAACGGATTTGCGTATGCGCTTTTTGTTGGGATTAGAATTCGGAACAACCAGACAGCCACATTAAAAGAATCAGCCATCTGGGCCCTCTCAATGGTGCTGGTTTTACGTCCTTCAGGTGGGATTGTTTCCTCATACATCGTTTCGCCATGAAATTCATTTCCTTGAGAATCCACGACTGAGTAGGAGTCACAGTCTATTAGCGTCACTTTATCTTCGTCTTTGCTGATGAATATGTTCTCATAATTGAAATCACCAATTGCATATCCAAACTTATGAACAATATGAACCGCAGAAGCGAAATTAAATGCGAGTTTAAGCCTTTTATTAAGTGGTGCAGTTCCTGGGAGTTCTTGTCGTATGAACGTTCGTATGTTACTACGTTTTGCGGTATCAACCCGAGGCATTACATATCCAACAAATTGGTCGTTGTAATAGACGACATCGCGTGGCCATGCAAAAATTAATGACTTGGCATTATTGGGATCTGCCCCTGGGGGTTGTTTTTGTATCATCACCTTTATTTTCTTTTCAAGTTGAGAATGCTTTATCTTTTTCTTCTTGAAAATTTTCACTGCAAGGTTAGGTTCACTCTTCACCGTGTAAACCATTCCTTCCTTTCCATCCCCAATATCGCTCCCAACGTTCAACTTCGTATTATTGGAAGTTAAAACAGGCTTATTTTTAAATTCGGTATATTTTGGTATAGATTTCATACTGCTTGATTTTGTAGTCGTACTTTGATTGTCATTATAACCGTGTTTTCGACAAACGCTTGCTTTAGCATCTTCAATTGGGACATCAAACTCCAGCAATGATTCCAGATCCTCTTTGATTTCCTTTTTGTCAACACCTGTAGAAGAAGCGATCTCTTCTGCATGTGCTTCTACATTCATTATAGAACGGTATGAAAGCCTATAATAAAACTGTTATCGCATCGACAAGGATGCAGCTTTCTTTTCTTATTTTACAAGCTAAATTTTAGTAACTATGGCTTACTCAATTTTCATTCTTAGTTAAGACTACTATTTATGTATAAATCAAATATAAATTAATCAGGCATTTCCCAGTGCAATTTATTTCCATTTTTATTACTTTTAACTTTTCCTTTTTCTTCAAGTTTCTTGAGTCGAGCGGATGCTGTTGATTCGGCACATCCAACAATCTTAGAGATCTCCGCCACGTACGGTTCCTCGACAGATTCGACAGTTTTCAAAAATTGCTCATCTGTATATTTTTTATAGTTATTGTTTTCTTCCACCTCATTATTTGGGGCTAATTCAGGTAAATGACCGACAACAAGTGTTTTGTCATCACTAGAGTACTTATGGAATTCTTTACTATCAACAAACTTCTTAAATTCTGACTGCGCTTCTTCACTCTCCAATGAGTCTACATTACTTATGAAGTTCTGTAACCGAACAAAGAAATCATCACGAGGTTTAGATTGATCTTCAACACTCCAAGTAAACCGATCCAAGCCATCACTAAATAGCACTACTGACTGCATCCCATAGTTCTCAAAATTAAACCTCTTTTTTTCTTTCACTAGTCTTGGCGACCCAGTGAGGGGAACAGTAGCTGTAGATGTTTGTGATTCCTCACGATCAACTAATCTTTGGTATTGATTGTCTGATGTGATCCCAATAATCCCACTATCGCCAATTGCAATCGCTGCATGCCAATGTGGCGTATTACAAACCAACGAGAGAGTCGTATGATAATCACTTAGCTCCGTTTCATGCTCAGCTGCAACTCGTTCAATACTTTTTCTAGCCCGTATGATCGCCTCCCGAAACGCTTCTCCAGCTTCTGGTTGAGAAATCTCGTCAACTTCAACCTCATCAGATTGTAACCACGTAGCGAGTTCAGCTGTTGCTATTTTCGTCGCTAATTGTGATCCCTCAGCTGATCGTTTGGCGCTTCCAAGTCCATCTCCAACAGCAACTACTGCATATGATTCACCCGTTTCTGCTGCCCAACTGTCTTGACAACCAATGTCATCATGTTTATGAGATGGCCCCTCGACGCTTTGACCAACTACCTCTGGATGGCTAAACGTTGATAATGATTGTTGCATATCTTACAGTTGGAAAACATCTTCGAAGTCTTTCGCTTCCTCCGAAATGTCTATATCTTCTTCATTTACTGTTGAGGATACCTGTTCTACGCTGGCAGACAAGAACTCAAAGTACTCTCTGAATTTCCCATCATCAAGTGCTAAGGTTCGCTGTGGGTGAAGCGGCTTGATTGATTCTTTTGCGTCCTTACCAACAGCCATAATGAAAAGTGCGAACGATTTTCTTTCTTCACCATCCCGTATCCGTTGGTGAATCTGCTGCCATTTCTCATCGTCTGGTCGCATATCCGTTGGTTTTCCATCCGTGAGAACCCAAATGAAGGGGCGTTTGTACGGAATTCCCTCCTGTTTGTATATCTCTTTTCTCTCCTCAACAAGGTCAATTGCTTGGTCAATAGCTTCTCCCATCGGAGTTCTACCAGCTTCACTCAGCTTAGGAGGTTCCCATTCCGTAATTGGAAGAAATTCTTCTTCAACAGTCACTCCACCGCCGAAAGTGATAAGCGAAACATCAACCTCTCTTTCAACCTCATCCATTGTTGATATTTCTTCTTTGAAGATTGACAGGCCTTCGTTAACCTGATTTATTCGAGGAATGGGTTCCTCGTCGGGGCTTGGTGCAACTTCATTAGACATTGACCCTGATGTATCAACTAAAAGGACAGTTGGTGTGCGCTCAAGTGCAGGATCAATACTAGGATCTAATTTTGACATTCGCTAACAACACTAATTGATTATTACTTATTACAAATGAAACCGGTAATTCTCACTTGGTTTGATTGTCAGAATGAAACACACATAAAAATTTGATTAACTTGGCTAATATTAGTTGTATCATGTGTAGATTTAATTCCCAATAACAGAGGCAATAGTGTCAATATTTTTAGTAAAACATCACTTACAAGACAACACTCTCAATAGTTGCAATTACGGTCGAAGAATAAAAGTACACTTATGAGTTCAGAACCACATAATTAAAATAATATATTACACTCGCCGCAATAACCTATTGACATTAACACACAATTATGACTGAAGATCAGCATAATACTATGGAATTTGATTGGAGAACTGATACTGGCGTTTCTATGGATGACATTGGAGGAATGGAAGACCTCAAAAAACAATTGAGAAACGAAGTTATTCGACCACTCACAACGGACCGTCAAAAGGCTGAGAAGTTAGGAATCACTGCCCCAAACATTTTATTCTATGGACCACCCGGTACAGGGAAAACATATATTGCGAAAGCTTTAGCGACAGAATTAGGACTCCCTTTTGTAAAACTGAGTGGATCAGATGTTAAATCAAAATGGATAAACGAAAGCGCACAGAATGCTAGTAAGCTTTTTTCTGAAGCAAAAACACAGGCCAGACAGGAAGGAGGTGCATTGATTTTTCTCGACGAGTTAGATTCAGTCCTGTCCAAGCGTAGTACTAGTAGCCAACATGAAGAAGATAATAAAGTCGTGAATGAATTCTTGAGCCATTTGGAGGAAACAAAAGAACAAAGTGTGGTGTTTATCGGTGCTACAAACAGGCCAGATAATTTAGACAGTGCAGCAACGAGAAGTGGCCGAATTGATCGCAAAATCAAGATTGAGCTCCCAGATGCACCTGCACGCGTGAACATCCTCAAAGCACAACTCAAACATCGATCTTACAAGATTGCTGATGAAAATATTGAGGTAATCGCAAAAAATGCTAAAGATTACTCTGCTGCAGACATTGAAGCACTAGTTCTAGATGCTGCACGTAACGCGGCATGGGAACGTAATGCAGAAGTGATTATTCTTGAGGATATTGAGGCTATTGATAGTGATCTTATCTCAGACACAGATCCAAATCTATCTGCGAATAAAGTGGCTCGACAACCCATTACAAACTCCGAGCACCTTTCTACATCACAGTCCACCAAACCAAGTGAAAGTCAATCAAGTCAGGTCCAAGTGTTCGATAGCATCTACCGTGTTGTTGCTTTTGGGGATAAAGCAAAACGCATGAATCTTTATGATATCCCTCGTGATGACTGTGTTTGGGTGAACACGACTGGATATGGACAAGATCATGACATTATGGGCGAACTTAAACAAGTTCAATCAGGTAACATCGTCGAAGCAACTGTAACAAATGCAGGTGACAAAAATGAGTACGGGAATCTACTTGATTTCAAAATACTTCAGGAAACCATAATGTATTTCATACCCACAGACGGATACGCTCCGGGCCCGATAGATGAATTTTGGAATGAACGTAAGGACGACGCAATAACAGTGACAGCGGGTAGGGAAGACGACGAAACTGGTGAAATGTTGTACGAGATCCAGTTACAAGCCCGCAATTTTGAAGCGTCTGATGGGGAACAAATCAATACATACGAGGACTTAAAAAGGGGCGAGTTGCTTGCCGAACCAATGTTCGAGGGTAGTGGTTGTGATCATCTTGAAGATGGTGCAAGGGCAATTTTGATCGTCAATCCTCAGGACAAACCCTTCATCACATTCTATTTATTTCCTGAAAAGAATGAAAAATTTGATGACATTTGGGGTGCCCTTTATAATTATACTAATTAATGTGCGTGAATGATTGCGAATAACAAGTAGATAATGTCAGCATACAGTGTATGTCACTAATTGACCTCAAACTATCGAGTTCTTGTTGCCCACCACATTTAATTAAATAGTAAGTCTAGAATTGGCGCCACATATATTATGGGGACGGCATTCGTCGGTCGGTTTGAAGGATCGCTTCTGCAATGTAGATACAGATAATCATAGCGATAAACATGGCTACCGTAATAAGCCAAAAGCTACCTTGTGCGCCATAGAACAACAGTAATGCATAAAAAGGCACAGTTGCTCCCAAGCCTACTGGGACACCACCGGCAATAAAGTAACCAACACCCCGCTGCAACATCGTTCGATCACCCGTGCTCGTTGACGATGCAGGCTCCGCAACACGATTGGTATCGTTATTCCATATATAATCCGCTTCTGGACTTCCTCTAGTGTTATCTGTCCAGGAGACCGGATCGGAGTGTTTCTCACTACCTGTATTTTCGGGACCACCACTGTTTACGCTTTCACTAAACTCATCTGAATCATATTTTTCCCGACTTTCAGGATCTCGGAGAACATCGTACGCCTCTTTGAGCTGTTGGAACTGTTGGGCTGCATTCGGGTGATCGTTATGATCTGGGTGGACCTGCTTAACACGCGTTTTGAACGCGTTTTTTATATCCTGTTGAGTCGCGTCTTCGTCAACGCCGAGTATTTCGTAGTATTGTGACATGGTTTAGAATATACGTGCATGGCGTGCTTCGTGGCACTCTTTACACAGGACTCGGAGATTGTTTGGGTGATCAGAGCCGCCTCTGCTTCTAGGTTCTTGATGATCTGCATGGAGCTCATTGTCTCCTTTTGGCCCACCACCACAACCACAGTTGTTACATGTCCATCCATCTCGCTCATAAACTGTTCGCGCTATGATTCCCCAGTTTTCGGGGTAGTCGGGTGTTTGGACCGTGTAATCCTCTGAGATAGGCTTTTTACCAGGCAAAAATGGGACAAACCGTGCAGGGGTCGGCCACATCGAACTCCGAAGGTACAGAACTGCACGGTTCCAATCTTTGAAGAACTTGATTTTCTTCATTTCCATGTAGAGCATTTTCGCCCTCCATGCTGCCCCATAATGTCTGTACCTAAACGATAATCGTAGTGCGTTGATGAATGCAATTACTTGGCCGAGAACCAAAAATGAACCCGCGTAAAATGCGTGGAATGCAACGTTCGCTGGCTTGCTGAGTTTCGTTGACCGAGGCACTGGTGCAAGGTCCTCATTTAATGGTCGACTTGCCATATCTCCGCCTCTGAGTGCTTTAATAGCGTCGTTGTTGACGTCCTTAGAAATGAATGGCTCGTTGGTACCTTCCAACAATTCATCTACATCTATGTCTTCAAGCGTTTGCAGAGCTTCTTCGCGTGGAGTAACAAGATCAGGACGAAGAGTCGCAATTTTTGCTAACAGGCCAGCTGCAACACGGCGTTCCTCTAAGTGATCTTCCTGAGCTGACTTAACGATTAAATCTGTTCCTGTAGCAAAATCCTGAGGATACCAAGGAGCGACGTTGAACAACACCGTCATTGCATTCGTTCTTACGTTGACTGATCCGTCATCTAAGCGTGACATCAGTACCGGGATTATTTCACGCAATTCGAGTGGGTGTTTCGTTGAGATCGCGATCAACGCATCAGTTGCTAAGTATCGAACACCCTCATCAGAATCAAGGATGAGCTCGGATAGCTCACGAAGATGATCTAGCCCGTCGCGGGGGTTATTGTACGAAATATCTTTTATACGTTCTACCCTCACGCGATTCGGTTGTTTTTGTTTAGTTCCCATGCAATAAAAACATTAATCCATAGTATAATTATCTGCGGGTTTAAACATATATTGTGTGCATTTCATGAAGTACAATTTTACAAACATTTATTATGCAATGGAACAGTCTCCTGAGGATACGGTTTCCTGAGGATACGGTTTCCGGAGTCAACACCGCAGCTTGGATCCATGCTCACGAGCAAGATAAATCGATGAATATGCAATAAGATTTAATCTCTGCATTTATCGCTTTGATGAACGTCTCACATTTCGTTAATTATCTTTCAATAGCACGTGTGACAAATTACTATACTATCTATTATATAGTTATGCTTCATGAACTACTAATTGATGCACACATACAGGCTCCAAAACCATTCTCAGTGGTGCTTCAGTGCAAATGGCACGTTACGCCCACCAACAATCAGCGATGGCACTCTATTTATTGGTAGTCGTGACAATCATCTTTATGCGGTTGATACTACTTCTGGCAATAAAATATGGCAGTATGAAGCTAGCCATACGGTTTACTCGCCCGCAGTTAGCAAAACATTCGTCTATGCGGGGTGTTACGATAGTGAGTTGTTTGCAGTTGATGAAAATTCTGGAGAACTACAATGGAAAGCGAACGTCGATAGCACAGTATTTTCTCCAGTAGTGTATGGTGACCACGTTTACGCTGGGAGTTACAGTGGTCACCTCTATTGTGTCGATTCAACCACAGGAGATATTGATTGGAGTTTTCGCGGTGATGGACCAATATCGGTGAAATTTAGCCCTGTTGTGGCCGGTAACCTAGTCTGTGCAGGTAGTGATGACGAGAACATATATATTATTAAGAGATTAAGTGGTAGAGAAAAATGGAGTCTTGGAATGGGCGGGCCAGTTCGCACATTGGCAAAACTGAATGACGTAATTTATGCTGGTGCCACTAACGGTGCTATTCATGCTTTTAATACAACTTCCGGCGTGACCGCGTGGGTACAGCGGTTTAATGAAGGCATTCGTACGTTACAACCGAGAAATGAACATGTCGTCATCGGCTCTGCTGGAAATACCGTTTTTGCTATTACGGTCGATGACGGAACTCTCCAATGGGAGTGTAACACAGAAGCGGTTGTACACTCAGTAGCATCAGACAACAAATTCGTGTATGCAGCGACAACGAACAAAACTATTGCCGCGATCAATCACAGAGGAGAACTCAGTTTTGGTATCCATACCCCTGAACCAATCAAGTCCCTCAATGTCGCAGCAGACACACTATACGCAACTGACGACACTGGAACTCTTCACTCAATTCCACTCTCCACTTTCGACGAACGATCCTCCCACACGAACGTTACTAAGGATGCAATAAATTCCTCCGGGTACTCACTCACAACAGACGCCTATACACCCGAAACTGATGGATTCTACATCGTGCTTGATCCCAGCGCTGATCTTACTACCTATATCACACAGCTGAATCAAATCAAGACTGCAGCCAAACACATTGTTTTGATCGTGGATGGAAACAACACGTCCATTTCCACAGAACAGCTGGTTACTGAAGCAGAAAAGAAAATAAACCGAGTCACAGTCAAGGATCGTCGACGCAAGGCCTTAGAAACCGATTTACGTCATCTTTCTTGCAAGGCTGCAACTCACAGCCGCAAACATATCGACGGCACAAAACCAC
>LKMJ01006214.1_pt1 | contig 11249 bp, 10 predicted proteins | sample 643391 | NCBI WGS metagenome assembly LKMJ01 (sample SAMN04112250, study PRJNA286221) | soda lake metagenome | biome: soda lake; feature: Kulunda Steppe; material: water; isolation source: sample PL-Br10 brine of Picturesque Lake | place: Russia: Kulunda steppe | collected 2010-07
CCGGAGATGTTCATAATGGGCGTCTCGCCGTTGCCGACGTTCTCGTAGAACCAGTGCCAGGACTCGGGGTCCCACGGTTCGCCGGTCGAGCCAAGCAGTCGAAGCGTCGAGAGGTCGTGTCCCTCCAGCCACTCCTCGCCGTGTTTCTGCAGGGCCCGAATCGCGGTCGGCGAGATGCCGAACATCGTTATCCCGTGTCGGTCGATCATCTCCCAGAAGCGGTCGGGCTCTGGGTGGTCCGGTGCCCCCTCGTACATGAACGTCGTGCCGCCGAAGGCGTGGTTGCCGATGAGCATCCACGGCCCCATCATCCAGCCGATGTCCGACACCCAGAAGAAGCGATCCTCGGGTCGGTGATCGAAAGAGAAGTAGATCTCCTTTGCAGGCTGGACGAGTCCACCCGCGTGGGTGTGGACGATACCCTTCGGCTTGCCCGTCGTCCCCGAGGAGTACAACAGCATCGACTCCTGGTCCGCGGGCAGCGATTTCGTCTCGTACTCGTCGTCCTCTGTCTCGACTGCTTCGTCCCACCACTCGTCGCGGTAGTCGTCCCACGGAATGTCCGCGCCGAGTCTGTCGAAGACGATGGTGTGCTCGACGTAGCCGGCTTCCTCGATGGCGTCGTCTGCTGCCTCTTTGAGATGGATCTCGTCCCCGCGACGGTAGAACCCGTCACCCGTAAACAGCACCTGACATTCGGAGTCTTCGATTCTGGTCGCAGTCGCGTCGACACCGAAGCCCGAGAAGATGGGGACGGCAATCGCGCCGACTTTCAAACAGCCATAGAGAATCGAGATGACTTCGGGGACCATCGGCATGTACAGTCCCACCGTGTCGCCCGTATCGATGCCACGCTCTTCCAGGGCATTCGCCACTTTGTTCGACTGTCGATAGAGTTCGTGATACGTCGTCTCCCGGATCTCCCCGTCCTCTCCCTCCCAGATCGAGGCGACGCGATTCCTGTTCGGGGAGTCTGGCTGTGCGTGACGGTCGAGCGTGTTGTGGGCGATGTTCAACTTGCCGCCGACGTACCAGTCGGTGAACTGCGGTCCGTCGCTGTCGTCCCGGACCTGATCGTAGGGCTCGTCGAACTCCAGGCCGAGATGGTCGACGACTTCGTCCCAGAACCAGTCGAGGCCGGACGCGTCGACACCGTCTATCTCTGTCGTCGAGCGTCGATGGAGTTCGTCGAAGTCCTCGATACCGTGTTTCTCCATGAACTGGGCGATGTTACTGTCTGTGAGTAGCCCCTCTGGCGGCTGATAGGCTATCTCGTCAATCTCTTCGAGTGTCTCGGTCATCGTTCTCGTGTTGAACCAACGCGGAGTACCATCAAAAAATTGTATGGTACAACTAGAGGGTTGTGCGAGTGTGCACAGATGCCACCAGTCTCGCAAATTCTATCTGTCTGGGGAAAGAATCTTCTGACATGTACGTTCGGGACGCGAAAAATCGTGACGAGGTCTGGTTACTCGACCACATCGAGGATATGGGATTAGACGAGACAGCGTTCCGGTCCCGTGATTACGTCATCGCGATGGACGAACACGAGCACGAGCGAGCTGGTTTTGGCCGGATTCGCATCCATAAAACCGACGACGGCGAGTACTGTGAGCTGACGAGTATCGGGGTACTCGAGGAGTGGCGCGGCCAGGGTGTCGGTGCACACGTCGTCGAGCGTCTCGTCACCACCGCAGGCGACAAGGGATTCGACGTTGTATACGCGCTGACTGGGGCGACCGAGTATCTCAGTCAGTTCGGGTTCGAGCCCATCGAACCGAGACAGCTTCCGGATGCACTCACACGGCGACTGGAGGAAAAACAGGAGAATCTCGAACCAGGTTCCGTCCCGATGCGTATCGAGACCGACCGATTCAGGATGCCCAGGCGACTTCGAGAGGCGTTCAAGGGTGCCTACGCCGAGGAGGAGGGAGACGAGGAACCCGAAGAAGGGCCGGAGGACTTCGGTATCGATCCCGACGAGGCGACCTACAAGTACGACACCGGCCGCTGACTGCTTTTCTCACCCGGAGTAACGCGCTCGTATCGTTTTCATAGCAAATTCCGTCGCGCTGTAACACTCAACTGTTAAGGCAACCGGGGGCTGACTCTCGAAGTATGTTCGATGCCGACGAACTCGAGGAGATACAGTCGGCCAGAGAGGAATGGGAACGAGAGCACGTCGAGCCGGTGCTGAATCGGTTCGGGGAGCGAAAGGAGACGTTCGAGACGGACACCGGTGGGCATCCTGTCGACCGATTGTACACGCCAGACCACGTGGCGAACCTCGACTATCAGGGGGATCTCGGATTCCCCGGCGAGGAGCCGTACACACGGGGCGTCTACTCGACGGGGTATCGCGGCCGACTCTGGACGATGCGCCAGTACGCGGGCATGGGAACCTCCGAGGAGACCAACGAACGGTTCCAGTACCTGCTCGACCAGGGACAGACCGGGTTGTCGATGGCGTTCGACCTGCCGACGCAGATGGGGTACGACTCCGACGACGACATGGCTGCGGGCGAAATCGGAAAGGCCGGCGTCGCTATCGACTCCCTGCGTGATATGGAGACCGTGTTCGACGGGATTCCGCTCGACGAGGTCTCCACGAGCATGACCATCAACGCACCCGCAAGCGTCCTGCTCGCGATGTACATCGCAGTCGGCGACAAGCAAGGTGTCGACCGGGCCGAGCTGCGTGGCACCATCCAGAACGACATACTCAAAGAGTACATCGCACGGAACACCTATATTTTCCCGCCGGAACCGTCGATGCGGATTATCACCGACATCTTCGAGTTCTGTGCGGCCGAGACGCCGAAGTTCAATACAATCTCGATTTCGGGCTATCACATCCGGGAGGCGGGGTCGACTGCGGCCCAGGAACTCGCATTCACCCTCGGCAACGGCATCGAGTACGTTCAGACCGCTATCGACGCCGGTCTCGACGTCGATGAGTTCGCTCCACAGCTGTCGTTTTTCTTCAACGCACACAACAACATCTTCGAGGAGGTCGCCAAGTTCCGCGCTGCCCGGCGGATGTGGGCGAAGATCATGGAGGAACGGTTCGACGTCGACAACCCCAAATCGAAACAGCTAAAATTCCACACCCAGACCGCGGGCTCGACGCTCACCGCCCAGCAGATCGAGAACAACGTCGTCAGAGTCGCCTATCAGGCTCTCGCGGCGGTGCTCGGCGGAACGCAGAGTCTCCACACCAACGGGAAAGACGAGGCGCTCTCGATTCCGACAGAGCAGTCAGTCCGGACCGCGCTGCGGACACAGCAGATTCTCGCTCACGAGTCGGGTGCGGCCGATACAATCGACCCACTTGCCGGGAGTTACTACGTCGAGTCGCTCACGGACACGCTCGAAGCGGAAGCGTTCGAACTGCTCGAGGAGGTCGACGACAGGGGTGGAATGCGAAAGGCAATCGAGAACCAGTGGGTCCAGCGCCAGATTCAGGACACGGCATTCGATCGCCAGCAGGAGGTCGAGGAGGGCGAGCGTATCATCGTCGGCGTCAACGAGTTCACTGTCGAGGAGGAGGAACACGTCGACATCGAGGAGGTGTCGGAGGCCCAGCAGCGCAAACAGAGTCATCGCCTCGAAGAGATCAGAACAGAACGCGACGACGCAGCCGTCGACAAGGCGTTGACCGCACTCCAGGACGCTGCCCGAGGTGACGAGAACCTGATGCCGTACATCATCGATGCGGTGAAAGTGTACGCCACGACTGGAGAGATCTGTCACACGCTGCGCGACGAGTTCGGCGAGTATCAGCCGGGGGCCGCGATATGACTGGGGCAGATAAAAAAACTCCCGAAAGCCCCGGCAACCCGGCTATCGATCACGTCGGCATCGCGACAGACGACCTCGATGGACTCGCGGAGCTCTACGTCGAGTTGTGTGGCTGTTCGGTGGCACACAGAGAGACGTTCGACGGGATGGAGGTGTGCTTTCTCGAGTTCGGCAACGGCTACTTGGAACTGCTCGAACCGCTCGACTCCGAGGGCGCTATCGCCAGGTATCTCGACCGAAACGGGCCCGGCATTCATCACGTCGCCGTGGCGACCGAAGATATCGAAGCGGCACTGGAGAATGCACGTGAGTGTGGCGTCGAACTGATTGACGACTCACCGCGTGAAGGGGCCTGGGGACACGATGTCGCTTTCCTCCACCCAAAATCGACCGGCGGCGTCTTGCTCGAGTTCGTCCAGCACTGAGGCTCGGGTCCCGGATATGTCTCACTCACTGAGATTCCCAACGAGGGTTCTAACGTACTCGAGTTCGTCCTGATTGACGGTGTGGCCCATTCCGGGATAGAGTCGCTTCTCGACGTCCGCATTTAGTCGCTCGAACACGTCAGCAGAGGCGTGCACGCGCTCCTCGGGAATGTGAGGGTCGACGTCACTACAGCCGAAGAAGGCGGGCGTCTCTTCGAGGTCACCCTGGTACTCGTCGGGATCGATAGCGTCACCGATCAGACCGCCGCTCAGTGCGGCGAGACCGCCGTAACGTTTCGGATTCCGAGCGACGTACTCACTGGCGAGACAGCCGCCCTGTGAGAAGCCCATAACCAGGACTCTGTCGACGGGAATTCCGGATTCTGTACACTCAGAGAGGGCGTCGTCGATTGCCTGCAGGCCGGAAGTTCGTCCCGGTTCGTTCTGCTCGACCGGTGCCAGGAACGAATGTGGATACCACTCACTTCTCTGGGCCTGTGGGGCGAGGTAGGCCACATCGTCGGTGTCGAACTCTGTGGTCATTCCGAGGATTCCCTGGGCAGACGCACCGCGACCGTGGACCATAATCACAGCGGCATCGGCAGTATCGAGCGACGCGCCGGCGGTAAGAAGTGGTTGGTCTTGATGTGGACCACTCACTGTTGGTCACTTCCGTTTCTCGGCAGTGGAGAGTCGTGCATATAGATGCATAGGTGTGCGAGCAGTTAAGCCCACAGTTGGTCACAATTATTCCAACCACGTCGATTCAAGGTCGTCCCAAAAACCCTAACACAGTCGTTCGCGGACACTGAACTATGGTCCGACGAACAGTGATGTTCTCACCCGGCGACCAGCCCGACCTGCTCCGGAAAGCACCCGGGGCAGGTGCTGATGTAGTCGTGTTCGATCTCGAAGACGCAGTAGCACCGTCAGCAAAGGAGAGCGCGCGCGAGACCGTCTCTACCGTCGTCTCAGAAATTTCTCCCGACTGTGAACTGTGCGTTCGCATCAACCCACTTGGGTCAGGGGGGGAGAAAGATATCGAGGCACTCTCAGCTGCTCTGGAGAGTATCGATAGCCTGATGCTCCCGAAAGTCGCCTCTCCGGAGGATGTCACAGTTTGCTCACAGACGCTCGACGAGTACGACAGTAGCCTCCCGGTTCTCGCGATTCTCGAATCAGCGAAGGGCGTGCTCGCTGCAGCAGATATCGCGGCAGTCGATGCGACCGACGCGCTCTTGATCGGCGCTGAGGACCTCTCGGCTGACGTTGGACTTACTCGCACAGCGGAGGGAACAGAGATACTCTACGCCAGAGAACACGTCGTTCTCGCAGCAGCCAGTCAGGGAATCGACGCTATCGACACGCTCTTTACTGATTTCCAGGACACCGAGGGACTTGCTGAAGACACCGAGTTCGCAGTACAGCTCGGATTCGACGGGAAGATGGCAATTCATCCGGCCCAGGTTCCCGTGATCAACGATGCGTTCACTCCTGCAGATGACCAAATCGAGTGGGCCAAAGACGTGATTGCGGCACGCGAGGAGGCTGAGAGAACGGGTCGAGGTGTGTTCTCGGTCGACGGAGAGATGATAGATGCCCCGCTGATTGCCCAGGCTGAGGATGTGCTTACTCGCGCCCGAGCAGCCGGAATGACCGAGGAATAACGCTCCCCAGAAATAATACCCCCGAAGGAACTACCCTGAGAGATATGTCCCAAACCAGTTCATTCTTGTAGCGCAGTAGTGTGAGAGCCAGATTGTGGTGTAGTTTTTTGACTGTCCCGAAGTAACCAGAACTAATGTCTGATGAGAGTGACCCTTACCAGAACTTTCGGTCGCAGGTGACGGATGCCGCGGAATTACTCGAACTCGAGGACGGCGTGATCGAGTATCTCACCACACCAAAGCGGGTACAAAAATCCCATCTCACAATCGAACGCGACGACGGGTCACTGGAGACGTTCGCGGCCTACCGGTCGCAGTTCAACGACGACCGGGGACCGTTCAAAGGGGGCATCAGATATCATCCGATGGTGACAGCCGAGGAAGTGACGGCGCTGTCGGGGTGGATGACGTTCAAATGCGCGGCAATCGACGTCCCCTACGGCGGCGGAAAAGGTGGCATCTCGTTCGACCCTGACGAGTACTCCGAGTCAGAGGTCGAACGACTCACGCGAGCGTACGCCACGGCGATCCGACCGATAATCGGCGTCGATGAAGACATCCCCGCGCCTGACGTGAACACCGGGCAGCGGGAGATGAACTGGATCAAAGATACGTACGAAACCCTGGAGGACACGACAGAGCCGGGCGTCGTCACCGGGAAGGCGCTCGAGAGTGGTGGCAGCCAGGGTCGCGTCGAAGCCACCGGCAGGTCGGTGATGCTTGCAGCTCGCGAGGCGTTCGAATACCGGGACCGAGACCTCCAAGACGCGACGGTCGCTGTACAGGGGTACGGCAACGCCGGGAGCGTCGCTGCGAAGTTGCTCGACGAATTCGGTGCCCGTATCGTCGCCGTGTCCGACTCCTCTGGGGCGATATACAACCCGGGCGGGTTCAACCCGCGAGACGTTGGCGTATTCAAAAGCAAGACCGGCACTGTCTCGGGTTACGAGGGGGCCACTGAGGAGATGAGCAACGACGAATTACTGACGAGCGAGGTGGATCTGCTGATTCCAGCAGCGCTCGAGAACGCAATCGATTCGCAACTCGCCGAGGATGTTTCTGCCGATATCATCGTCGAAGCCGCCAACGGGCCGCTGACGACCGCTGCCGACGAGGTACTCGCGGAGACCGATACGATCGTGATCCCTGATATTCTGGCTAACGCGGGTGGAGTAACGGTGTCGTACTTCGAGTGGGTACAGAACAGACAGCAGTTCTACTGGAGCGAGGACCGCGTCAACGAGGAACTCGAATCGCACGTTGTCGATGCATTCGCCGAAATGGTCGATGCCTACGAGACTTACGATGCGGACACCTACCGGGAGGCGATGTACCTGGTCGCGATAAAGCGCGTGGTGCGGGCGATGGACGAGGCGGGCGTCTGGCCCTAACCTCTGGTTGGGGCACAAGAGAGTTGATTGTCGACTCCTAAACAGTTCCATGCACACGTACGAACGGACTGTCCGTATCGACGCTCCATTCGAGGAAGTCTGGCAGTTTCACTCGACGGAGGCCGGTCTCGAAGCGCTGACACCGGAGTGGATGCGCCTCGAAATATCGTCAGTATCGGGGCCCGACGGCGAACCGGACCCGGAGGAGCTGGAGACTGGGTCGACAGTTCGCGCAGGTATCCGGCCGTTTGGAGTCGGACCGCGCCAGAACTGGGTTTCCGATATCGTGGCACGCGAAGGGTCTGACGGGTCGGGCTACTTCGTAGATACGATGCGCGAGGGCCCATTCAGGAAGTGGGAGCACTCCCATCTCTTTTATGCCGACGGTGACGAAACAGTCATCCGCGACAGAGTCGAGTACGAACTCCCCTTTGGCCCCTTCGACCGTGTTTTCGGTCCGTTCGCTGTCGTCGGGTTCGAGCCGATGTTCTGGTATCGCCACCGTCGAACGCGAGAACTGCTGGAAGCGCGCGGGGAGTGACAGGGTGAGGAGACAGAACGAACACGGCAAGAGTGCTGGGAGTGACACGAGCACAAACTACATACTTCGGGGGCGTGGAGCCCTACGCATGCCACGAGAAGGGTACCAGGACGAACTGGACCAACTGCGCGAGGATGTTCTCTACATGAGCGAGGTGGTCTTGGAGCGCCTGAAGATGGGGTTGACCGCGCTGGAGCAGAAAGACGAGGAGATGGCGTGGGACGTCATCGAGGGCGACCACGAGGTGAACGAGCTCTATCTGGAACTCGAACAGCAGTGCACCGACTTGATCGCACTCCAGCAGCCAGTCGCCGGCGACCTCCGGTTTATCGCTGCGTCGTTCAAGATTATCACTGATCTCGAGCGAATTGCAGACCTCGCGACGAATTTGGGGGACTACACGCTGGATGCCGAACGGAATCTGGCCCCGGACGTCGATATCCAGTCGATCGGTGAGGCCGTGATTACGATGGTCGAAACCGCAATGGAAGGGTACGAACAGGAGAACATAGAGAACTGTTATGCGATTGCCGAGCGCGACGACGAAGTAGACGACATGTGTGAACGGGCGTCCGAAACGGTCGCACGTGACCTCATCGAGCGTGAGGACCTGGAGGACGAGAAGGAGATCGATGCGCTGATGCAGGACGTCTACCGACTGTTGTTGACGATCAGGGATCTCGAACGTATCGGCGATCACGCGGTGAACATCGCCGCCCGGACGCTGTACATGGTCGAATCTGACGACGAACTGCTTTACTAATTCCTCGATTCCGTCGACGGTCAGTGCTCGCTCGTTTCGAGCCCGGATTCGGTGATTCGGAATCCGACGGTGTCCCCTGCCGGTTTCGAGTGATGTTTCTCGAGGGTCGCCCGTCGGTTACCGCCCCGGAACCGGTCGAGTCTGAGGATGACGGCCGACCAGTGGTTGAGCGTATGTCCGCCCAGTGCGCTGGATTTGTCCCCGTCGGGGTCCGTGTACACCTGGTTCGTCACGCCGACAGCGAGGTCGTGTTTGCGGGCGAGCGAGAGCAGGTGTGTGATCTGGCGCGCCACGTCCCGAAGCGCCTCTCCCTCTTCCTGTTCGGTACGTTCGAGACGGTAAAAGCCGGTCGCGCTGTCGACGGCGACGAACTCTACCTGCGAGGCGAACTCGGTGACGTCCTGGACCGCCTCGCGTTGCTCCTCGAACGTGTGTGCTTCTGTGATGATGATACGGGAAGCGACGTCCTCCACGTCAGCACCGGGATGGGCGCCAGCAATCTGCTCGAGTCTGTCGATAGAGAGTCCTTCAGTATCGATCAGCAGGGCGGTATTCCCACGCGCCGCCGTCTCGACAGCAGCCGAGAGGATGACGTTAGTCTTCCCCGCCGCGGGTGGGCCGTACACCTGTGTGACTGCCTTGCGTTCGAACCCGCCACCCAGCAGGCCATCAATCGCCTCACAGCCAGTTGGAATCGGCTCCGTCACTGCCAGAAACTCGGTCCCCTTCTCAGATAAGTTCTCGTATTCGCGCTGCTCGATTCGCTACGCTTCGTCACTCGACGTGGTACGTGTCGATATGAACCATGCTACGCAGTAAGAATGTGGCCGAGGGGAGTAAGCCCCCTTCTGTTTTTGTCGGCATTCAGCTGAGCGTCCAGACTGATGTCAGGACTACCTTCCGTCTGGACTTGCACCGGTGAGGATTCGCCGTTCCATCCGTTCTCACCCGTTATCTCGCGGCCCTCGGTGGGTTAACTCCCCGTTGCTTTCTCGGCTGTCGCCTTGGTTGCGCGGGGTTCGCACACCTCATCGGTCGGGGTGAGTGGTCTCGTTTCTGTTCCAGTGCCGACGGTCTCCCGTCCCGGGCTTGCGCCCGGTCACCTGTCCTGACGGTGGGGGGACTTTCCTCATGTTCCTCGCGCATAGCGCGGTCCGGAACACGGGAACCGACCTCCCTCTGCCAGATTACCCTACGTGACCCGGACAAGTAAGGCGTTCGGTCTCTGTCCTGGTATCACCGTTCTCTCAGTATGACTACGTCGGGGAGAGACCAGTACATTTTATGATCGTTCTGGCTGCAGATGGGCTATGGATTCACGAATTCGTGACCACGCAGAGATCATCGTCGACCACTCGGTAGAGATACAGAAAGACGACGAGGTGGTAATCCGTGGCCATCCGGTCGCGGAGGATCTGGTCGTTGCAGTAGCCGAGTTGTGTGGTGAGCGTGGCGCAAACATCTCCGTTCGCATGCAAAGCTCGCGCGTCAATCGGGCCTATCGCAAGGCGATCGAGACCGAAGATATCAGTCAGTCGGCAGTGCAACTGGCCGCCGCGGAAGAGGCCGACGTCGCTATCGGCATCCGTGCGGACACGAACACCTACGAGACGAGCGACATCGACCCCGAAAAGACCAGCGAACTGGCCAAAGTGAACAAGGAGATCAGCGATATCATGATGGACAAGCGCTGGGTCGGGACGCAGTACCCGGCTCCGGCGAACGCCCAGGACGCCGAAATGAGCACCGACGCCTACGAGGAGTTCGTCTGGGACGCGATCAACAAGGACTGGGACGCTGTCCGTGAGTACCAACAACAGATGGTCGAGATTCTCGACCCTGCCGACGAGGTTCGCATCGTTTCCGGCGACACGACAGATATCACGATGTCTGTCGACGGAAACCCGACCCAGAACGATTACGGCGAACTGAACCTCCCCGGTGGAGAGGTGTACACCGCACCGATTCCCGACAGTGTCGAGGGGGAAGTACTGTTCGATAAACCCCTGATGGCCCAGGGTAGAGAGGTACAGGACGTCTCACTTCGCTTTGAGGATGGAGAAGTCGTCGAGCACGCTGCAGCAAAGAACGAGGACGTACTAAGGGCAGTTTTGAATACCGACGAAGGGGCACGTCGTATCGGTGAGCTTGGCATTGGGATGAACCGCGACATCGACCAGTTCACGTACAACATGCTGTTCGACGAGAAGATGGGCGATACCGTCCACATGGCGATTGGTCGTGCGTACGACAACACGGTCGGCGAAGAGAACGACCAAAACGACAGCGCGATGCATATGGATATGATCGTCGACATGAGCGAGGATTCTCGTATCGAGATTGACGGTGATGTCGTCCAGCGCGACGGAACGTTCATCTTCGAGGACGGATTCGAGGAATAGGAATCAGGTTTCAGCTCACGGATGCATACACGAGCGAACACAGATAGTACACGTATCGTTCAACAGTCGGGGATTGAATCACCAGAGTGCCACGCTGCGATAACGTCCCGCAACATTTGGGTTTCGAGCGTTTCCTCTCGCCAGTCGTCGATTGCCTCTCTGAGACCGTCCACTTCGACTCGCCCCTCGTCGGTCGTGTAGAGACAGATTGCTGGGGAGTCTGTATCTCCGCCGTATAATCCATCACCGTATCCGCCAA
>LKMJ01006216.1_pt1 | contig 11246 bp, 15 predicted proteins | sample 643391 | NCBI WGS metagenome assembly LKMJ01 (sample SAMN04112250, study PRJNA286221) | soda lake metagenome | biome: soda lake; feature: Kulunda Steppe; material: water; isolation source: sample PL-Br10 brine of Picturesque Lake | place: Russia: Kulunda steppe | collected 2010-07
GGGGGGGGGGGGGGGGAGAGGTAATACATAGGGGGAAGATGCGTGCGCGCGTCCATGCGTGAGCATGCTAGGTTGTGCACATGCCTCTATAGGCGTGCATGGATGCATAGAACTCTGCTCAGAGCTGTTTGGCTGTATCATCTGTTCCAATCAAGAGGGCAGGAGCGTGTGGAGGTGATGCAGCGTCCAGGCAAAGAGCACAGTTGAGAAAGAAAAGAGGCACGCTGCGCAGTGATGCATGCTGCCCTGTCAGCGGCCGAATGCGTGTGTGCCTGTCACACTGCAGCATCAGTTGCCAACATCGCCGTGCCAGACTTAAGAGTCCAAGGACCCTGTGGGCCTTTGGTGTCCAGCCTGACTATGCCTTGAATCTTTGATGCCTTTGCCATGCCATGCAATGCCAGCTTTTGATGCGCCATGCCAGGCCAGGCCAGCTTTTGATGCGCCATGCCAGGCCATGCCGGCCAGGCCATGCACCTCTGAAGTGCAACTCTGCAGATGCTGCACGCTCAGGCCCTGTTCTTGGCGTCTATCACGGGAACTGGCCATGCATCCAGCCCTACCCGCCATCACTAATTGGTTGGCCAAAGCATTGGACCCCTGTCCTCACAAGATCATTTATGGCAACCATCTCCTGCATGCCTTCAGCTGAGACAGGGCACACACACACCGCACCCGTACAGCCATGCATGCTGTCTACATGCCCGCGCTCGCCATGTTAATCTCAATCTGTGAGCGCACATAGCGCGCAAGCGCACATAGCGTGCAAGTGCACGTAGCGCGCAAGTGCACAAAGCGTGCAAGCTAGTTATGTCCCACTGCACCCCTTGCTTGCCGCTTTTTTGCCTGAACACGCGTCAACGTGTTGGCTGTCTGCCTCTCCACATCTCACGCGATGTCTGTGCAAGCCACGCGGGAGGGAAAAATCCTCCCTGAGTCTGTGTGTGTGTGTGTGAACTGCACGTATCTGCGCACCCCACTCACCCAGGCCACCTCCCCCACCCTCCCACCCACCCTGACTTTGCTTGTGCACGCAAGTACAGATGCCAGCGTGTGAAGGTTGGCCACCAGGCTGGCCACCGCATGCTTCTGAAGCCTGCGAGCACTGGCCTTGCCTCTGGCCCTGGCCCCTTTGCAAACGCCGCTGCCCTCATCCTCTTCCTCTTCCATTTCCTCTTCTTCCTCCTCGTCTTCACCCCCAGAGCTGCCAGGGCTGCTGATGAAGTCGTCACCACCACCAGGGGCAGCATTGGCGCCACCCTTGCCTTTGGCTAGCCTGTCCAAGGATGGCTCTTGCCTCTGCGCATGTGTGGGCACAATATTGGCACACCCGTGTGATATGAGGAAATAAGTGTGTCTGCTTGGACAGTAGACCCTAGCGGGCCATGTAGCAATCTGGGAAATAAGTGTGTCTGCTTGGACAGTAGACCCCAGCGGGCCATGTAGCAATCTGGGTGCTGCCAGTTTGCAAAACAACCATCCAAAAGAGTCGACAGGACTTGTCATTCACGTCATATCATGAAAACGTCAGGTGCTTTTCATGCTCCTCAACGCTCCCCGTGACACAGAAGAGGAGTACAATATCAATCCACGTTATATCATCAAAGTGCCAGGTGCCAAAGTGCAAGGATGCATACATAATTAAAATGCATTGTGGCCTACTTTGCGGATCATCAAGGCCCTCTGAACCAGACAGGCTAAGGTGAGACTGCAAGAAATGAGCTGCTCTCATTCTCATTACAGGGACGTTTGCAAGTGTATCACACTCGTGAATCTGTCTATGTACGCATCCAACTTTTTACTTTGATGCAGCAACACGTTTCTCTTACTTGTTTGCATGTTTGGTAAAAGACGTTAGTCCACTAAAAGGCCAGTAAAATGGGTTGTTATCCCTGTGAGCACCTTAATACCCTCCCACATCGACTTGAACACCCCGAGCAAGAAGCAATTTGGCAGGGTTTGCCAGACCAACCTGGACCTCACAAGCAAGGACTCTTCTAATCTCCAATATACTCCCTATGTACCAAATGTATGTATGTACATGTATGTACCAAATGTCCATGAAGCGTGGACTGTGTGTCTAGCTTTACATGATGCGTCACCCGCGGCGTCATAAGTATAATCTGCTCAGTCTCCTTTACTGAGAAGGCTTCAAAGGAAGAAAGTTGCATATTTGCAACACAGGCTTCACCTTTGTGCTGCGTGGCTTTTGTGCCTTTATGGCAAAAGCCCCGCTGGACGCCACACTGCATTTCACCGCGATACGGCACATCCTCTCGGCCTTGTTTAACTGCACCGAGCAGACCAAGGCGATGCAGGCAGACTAGGTAGGTGCATGCACATTCCTCAAAGTTGTGAAGAAGTCGGAATCAGCAGGACATGAACCACAGCAATTTGCCAAGTGCTCCTTTGTAAGCACAGACGGACGGGATGACAGCTACAGGGCAGATAAGGCCTTTTCAGCACGAATCCTTGGCAGGAGAGCTCTAAATTGATTTTGTGCGCTCCTTGAAACAGGCTTATTAATTGTGCACGCACATCTGTAGGTCCAAAGTAGCCCTCAGTGATCCAATCTAGCCCTTAGTGATCCAGACTACATGACCATCACAGCAGGATTACCAATGACTGCCGGTCCAGAGAGGCCCTTAGTGATGTTAACCACAATACCTACACTGCAAGATTAGCATGGTGATTGAAAACGTGACAATTACTGCAAGCACCTGGATCCGAGTGGTTGAAGAATTCATCAACTGCAAGGTGGCGCCTGCCAGGGTATGCAGAGTATCTTGGTGCTGAGGCCCAAGCGCTGTCTTCAAGATCTCGAATGCCTGCAAGAAAAGGTGCATGCACACGCTCATGGCCCTCTGTTTAGGCGTCTGACAAATCTGACAAACAAAAGTTTTGCTTTCAATCATAAAAATCTCTCGACACTCTCCACTGTTTGTAAAATAGAATATGCGGCCTCATCTTGCCACATGCACCAAGGAACCTATGTAAGCTTGACAAAGAGATGCTCATATCACAGGTCTTGCCGGGCCTCATCAGATCAGGACATCAAACTGATGCAGAGGGAAATTGCGGCAGCCTTGTGGGAAGCATGGTCAGTGGCACTTGGATCCTTGGGCCGCTTAATGATCTGCCAGAGCAGGAAAATCCCAGCTGGCAAAATCCGGATCACTGATAGCCTTCCACTGGGCACTTACGCCTCTGGGCCTCACCTGCATGTACTTTCGGGTGGCTTTCTGTAAGGCTGACTGGTGCACGGTATCAACATAGTCAAAATTCTGCGGATACCAGAGTGTGCGCCCAATTCAATAAGCAAACAGTGCATGTGTGTGTCCATATGCGTGTGTGTGAGTGCACACATAAGGCAGTCGTTGGGGCAGGCATGTTGACAGATGTGTACAACTTTCTGCTCATTATGCGTGCATCTGCGCAGAGCAAACTGCTTGTGTGCTGCATTACTCTGTCCATGCCCTCATACGCTCCTGGCATGCTGAAGGGTGTGTGGAAGGCACAGGCAAATTGGCGTGGGCAAAGACATGTCAAGGGATGCAGGGGAGGCTCAGAAAAGGTAGGTGGGCTGGTATCTAGCCTTGGTTCCATGCTAGAATCGTGACGCGATGACATGCATGCTTCTGATGCGCAATGTGTGTTCAAACCAGAGTGCCATGTGCTGCAATGAGAACTGCAATTTTTCAGGCTGCGCATTTACATAAGCAAGCACACATCAAAAAGCACAGAAGACATCAAAAAGCACGTACAAGACATAAAAAAAGCACGTACCACACATGCCCACTGCCTAAGCACGTGTACTTAGGTTGCACCTGCCAGCCTCCTCGGCATGCATGTGCGCAAGCGTGTGCGTAACCCACCCTCTTCCTCAGAATGGCAAGCTCCACATCCGCCAGCCTGATGATGACGTACGCTGTCTCAGGGTGATTGTCCCCCCAGCAGCCCTTGTACTCCTCCAGCACAGCCTGGAGCATCTGAGATGCCTGCTCAAGCTTGCCCTGATCGGCCAGCAGCTGTGCAATGTGCAGCTGCAGGCGCAATGGACCCAAACGGGGAAGGGTGATAGAGATCAACAATCCAGCTTTCAAGCGTACAGGACTGGGATCAGGCAAGCCAAGGCAATGCCACCAAGCAAAATGATATAAGAGAGCACACATTGACCAGGTCAATATGCACGACACTGAAGGGTGCAAAACACTGTCGGCTTCTCTATTATAAGGCCTTGAAATTAGATTGCCTGGTCATTAGATAATATGATTATTAGGTAATAAGCTAATATGACAAAGGATTCCTTTGAAAGGCTGAATCCTGTGCATTACGCTGCATCACGGTGCTGCTTCCCCCAGTTCAGCCAACAAAAGTGACGTACGTGGCAAGAAGAGCTGCTGAGCATGTGCTCCCTTAGCCCCTTCGCAGCGGTATGATGCGCATGCCAAGCACACCCTTGCTGCGCACCTGGACTGCATCAACATCAGGATGTCTGCGGCCTAAGTCGTTGGATAGCCTCTTGCTGGCCTACAGGGCACAAAGTGTGGTCTACTCTCACTGGTCTATCCTCGACCATGCACAATGGAGCAGTGCGGCCCCGTGCGGTCTATCACTTTCCATTAACTTGTCCTCCATGGCCTTGGTGGATGTACATATGTTGATGCAAACCAGTGGCCAGGGTGTATCATTTATGCTTGGAACTCCAGGTGCACATTTGGGCGTGTACATCAGTGAGCCCCAGGATGCTGGGCATATTGTTGGAAAGCTACATACTCTGCTGTGTTGTGCGTACAAAATTTGCACTGCAAAGACCCCCCAAACATGGCCTAGCGACACCCCTTCTGGATAGCAGCAGTGCTGCAAAAATGCATGCCAGAGCTTGAATCAGCGACATGACGCAATCCAGAAAGGACTCAGCACCAGGATAATATTTTGCTCTAATGCCTAGCCTGGCTGGGCCAGGCAGCAGCACCTGCTCCAAATAAGAGTGGAAGCTGGTATACAGACCAACAAGATGCAATAATACAAAGAATCAGACACATGAAACAAATTATTTTTGCAATTGAACTATCATAGGTGCCTGTACAAAATAAGACAGGAGGAAGCAGTTGTAAGGATGCCATGGCAAACAAGAGAACACAGCGATAGCTTTGTGATTAATGAGATCAGACCATACCTGAAAGTATAATGACAAAGCTTCAGACCTTGGCTTACTTCCGCTTCCCAGGAGCTTGGAATCACAGGGACCCTGTCAAAAAAGCATAGAATTTTCTGCTATTGGAATTAGTTATGTAGGTCATGCTATTTATCTTCACATCACATGGCATGCGCAGATGCAGGTGGATATACGCATGTGAAGCAGGTTGTTCCATAACTTGAATAACCATTTTTAATGTGTGCATGCAGCAATGCCACAACATGGGTTTGTCAGTATAAGAGGCAGAGGGGGGGGAATGTGCTCATCTAATTGAGAAAGACCCTAGCCCCCAATAGTGCCGCTTATCCATCAAAAGCACTCAGCTTCCTGCGCCTTACGTATGCCACTGTTCACCCGTTCTGGGTTGCACTGATTCTCCAAGCCGACCCTGAGGTTCCAAAGGAGACATCGAGCACCTCAGTGCAACCACCAAGGTACCTCAAATACCACAGTGCAAGCGCCAAGGCACTATCTGGTGGAGGGGTCACACATCACTTCGGCCCCTGTTTAATGCTTGATGTAGAGAGTGTCTTCATGCCTGAACAGTTTCTCTAGCTTCCTGCCGGTATGCGTGGTTCACGACTAGGGAACCGACCTTGCTTCTAAAATACAGTACTTCTGCCAAGGTGGTCAAGGCTACTGCTGTCCCTGTCTGCTTGTTGCCACCTGCAGCTTTCATATGCCTGGGCATGCCCCAGGCCGCCTGCACGGAGCATGTACAATTGATGTATGACCAGTTTGTGAGCACGCGTTTTTTCAGCCTGCAAGCATGCCCTTGTATGGATTTGCATGTTGTAGCTTGGCGATGCCAAATCGATGCAGGCACCTTTTTGAGGTTTTTCTTTTAAGGTTTGCACCATATCTCACCCAACTTCCTTTGCTCGCTGCAGCAAGTGAACAAGCATCACCCCCCTGACCTCAACTGGCAAAACCCTGAGCTTGTGCGCCATGCACATGGCTGCGCATGTTTGCGAATGCCTCCCATCATGCAGGAGCACTGCATGAAATGAGACGAGAGGAGTTCTCAACTGTTTTGCTCCACATGATGACCAACTCCATTGCGGCACCCTCTGGCTCCCTGCATCCAGACTTGCCCACATCTCATTTCAGGTAGGTTTGGTACCTTGTGCGGTGCCAGCTTGCCCACATCTCATTTCTTGCTGCGGGAAGGATGCAATGGTCAAATGCCGTGCGGGGTCTGCACACGGCAGGATCCTTGGTCCTTTGCTTCCACATCAATGCACCATGGACAAATGCAGTACGCCTGCCATCCTTGCAGAGATGAAACTCACTTGGCCAAGGCAGCAAATGCTGCTGACCCTAGATGCCGCTTCTGAGAGCCATGTGTCGATGTTGGGGGTCTGACGGTGCAGTGACCAGCGCGCGAGCTGCTCTGCCTGTGGACAATGCATGCAGGGCACGAGCTGCTTTGCCAGTGGACAACACATGCAGGGCACAAGCTGCTCTGCCTGCAGGGGCACACGTGAGTGCGCGGCACGTGAGCGCACATGTGCATGTGTGCACGCACATATGCATGCACGTGCATTTGCCTGTATTAAATCATGTATGGATGTATGCCTATGAGCCAATAGATGCCTGTAGGTGCGCACATCTGTGTCCATGCACTCTAGCGGCAGTAAGCAGGGCGCATGCAGCACCCACCTCAAAGTAAATCGTGATAATGTAATTCCTATGCACTGTGGAAGCCTTGACTTTGATCTACAATAATTAGGGTAAAAACACTGAACACCCTGGCTTTGAACTTTGTCCGGCATACAGAATGTGAGGCATGTCCAGCCCAGTTGGGCTTGCATCAATGCTTCCGGCTACCCAGCGCCAGCATGGCAGATGGCAGACACACAAACAGCAGCCTGATCCTTTTTGTGCAAGCCATTCAGCCTCTACACCCTTCCCATGATTTTTTCAAGCCAAAGCCTCATGCATGGTAGCCATGCACTTCATAGCAGCCCTGCAGCTTTGCTCAGCATCGCCGTCGCTCTGTATCATATGATCATATTACGCTGCTCACACGCCCTCTTTCTATGGATTCAAGCAAAATACAGCCTCCTTAACGGTAGCCATGCACAGCTCCAGCCTTGCAGCCATCACCCGCACGGGCGCCATGTGCGTATGTATTTCCCTCACGCTTGCATACCGCAGCCTTGCATGACAGTATGCTTGCCAGCAATCTTGCACTACACCGCAGCCATGCGCACAAAACAGCAGCTCTGTGCACCGCACAGTAGACTTGCGCATACCTCTGCTCCCTGCATGCACAACACAGTAGCCTCACGCATTTGCTCTCTCCATCCAGCTCCCAGCTCTGCTGTCTACCCCTACTTCATCGTGAACTCTGTGCTCCGGCAGGGCATACCTCCAAGTGGCTCTGCTCGCTTGAGCCCCCTGTCCTCAACAGCACAACCCTGCCCTTCTGCCCGCCCACCTTATCCAGCTCCCCAGGCCCCAGCAGGGCACGCCTCTGCGTGCCTCTGCTTGCCACCGCTCTGCTCCCAACTACACAATTCGACCCACCTACACAACACCTACACAACTCGGTCCACCTACACAACTCGGCCCACCTACACAACTCGGCCCAGCTGCCCATCCCCACCTACACAACTCGGCCCAGCTGCCCATCCCCACCTTGTTTTGCTCTCCAAACTCCAGTGGGGCATGCCACAACCACCGCGCCTGAGCCTCTGCCTCCACTCTGCTCTCAGCAACACCCCTAACCCGGCGCCCACCCACCCTGTCCAGCTTTCCAAGCCCCTGCAGACCATGCCATAACCACCGCATCTGAGCCTCTGCCTTCACTCTGCGTTCAGCAACACACACTTGCCCCACCATCCACCCACCCTGTCCAGCTCTCCAAGCCCGAGCAGGGCACGTGCCATCAGCACACCCGACACAGCCTCTGGCCGCAAACGGAGACCCAGGGGCTCAGGCGTGGGCAGCGGCTTGCCTTCGATGGCGACGCCGGGCAGATGGCTGGCTTCCACCTTCTCAGGGGCGTCCGGTGGGATGGGCATCAGGCTCTGGTAAGCCAGGGCTGCAGGCGCGAACGGGCAGCACGACGCGCGCGACACAGCATGCTTTTGAAGCGCGCGCTTGGCAGGATGGGCATGAATGGTTTCAGGCTCTGGTGAGACAGAGGTGAATGTGTAAGCGCAGCACGACACGTGCAACATGGATAACGCATGCAATGCTCGCACACAAGCATCTTTGAGTCTCTTGGCGAGGATGGTGTGGGCAAACCTTAGCAGCGTTCACGAATGAGCGTATGAAACGAGCCTGGGTGCCAAGCCATGCTGGACAAGGCAAGGTGTTTGCCCTTGTATGTGGTTTCCTGTGAGCTGCTGCTGCCATACAACACCATGTATGGCATGCCTGCCGTGTGTCATGCTGCAGTGCAGCAGCAGCCTGGTGGTGTAAGAGAGCAGCGCTGCTGTGCTGCGGAAGCTAGGTGTGCAGATGTCCCATGCGTCATGATCTACAAGGTGGTCTTGGGATCACCTATAGCCTGACCCTTTTGTCTGGCTTTCAACCCGAAATCTGACCTTGCGTCATGATCTGCTTGGCGGTCTTGGCCCTGGGGCCGGCAGGGTCTGCGCCCTCAACAGGGATGCCAGTTGCGCCAAGCAAGGCGCACAGCTGCAGGCACTCCTGCAGACACCAGTATCATCAGCAACAGCAGCATACTGGACGCTGACAGCAACAGGCAGGAAGACAGGCAGTAGCAGCAGAGCAGCCCACCCTCCCAGACCTGTCTGGCAAAAACACTGCTACAAGCGCCTCATCACATTTAATTGTGACTTTCACTGCTGGGGAGCACAATCAATCAGGACTAGTTAGAAGGCACTGATTGCATGAAAATGAAGCACACATTGTACAGATGGGGTACATCATGCACAGATGAGAACAGTTTGCACAGATGAAGGGACAGGTTGTACAGATGAGGGACAGGTAGCACAGATGAGGTAAGGGTTGCACAGACGAGGGAAAAGTTGCATAGATGAGGGACAGGTTGCACAGATGAAGTAAGGGTTGCACAGATAAGGGACATCATGCATAGATGAGGTAAGGGTTGCACAGATGAAGGACAGGTTGCACAGATGAGGGACAGGTTGCACAGATGAGGGACAGGTTGCACAGATGAGGTTCTCATGGACCAGAAAGGGGTGTGCTTGAAGCCTTTTGTGCGCACTTCAGTCAGCTGCACATCCCAACGTGCAACACATGCCTAGGGTAATGGGGAAGAGGGATGGGGATGAATGACTGCAGCTTCACCCAAAGAAGGGCACCCACACAAGGGCATTCGCACAAGCCCACCCGCACCCACGCAAGGGCACCCACATAAGAGCACCTGCACGAGGGCACCCACACAAGCTTACGCACCACCCAAACAAGGGCACCCACACAATGGCACCCACAGCCCACACAAGGGCACGCGCACAAGAGCATCCACCACTAACCCAAAGGCGCCCACCCGCACATGGGCACCCACCACCCACACAAGGGCACCCACAGCCCACACAAGGGCACGCGCACAAGAGCATCCACCACTAACCCAAAGGCACCGGCACATAGGCACCCACCACCCACACAAGGGCACGCGCACAAGAGCATCCACCACTAACCCAAAGGCACCCGCACATAGGCACCCACCACCCACACAAGGGCACCCCCTCGTGCGGCAGCGGGCTTCCCAGTGTGCAGCAAGCTTTCTCGTGCAGCACGAAGCGGTGGCTGCCTTTGATTGGTATTATGCAAATTTGATGGGTCTCTGGACGTCAATTGTGTGCTTTCCTTGGGCGAGCTGCCGCATTGTTAAATGTTCTTATCTTGCAGCTTCATGTTACTCATTGTGAGCCCATTTGAACGAGCCCCTGTGTATCCACCTGGGCAACCCCTTTTGCGGCAGCATACTGCTTGGTGAGTAGCAGAAGCTCTGCATAGTGCTGCAGCAGCAGGAGGTCAGGCGGCCCGAGGCGGCCTTCGTCGCTGCACTCGCGCAGCAGGTGGATGGCCTTCTCGTACATCTTCTGCGCGCTCATGTACCGGCCATGCAGCTGCAAGATCTGGCCGCACACGTGCAGGGCCTGCGGCAGGAGGAGCAGGACCAGGACATCAGCAGTAGCAGCAACATGAGCAACAGTGGAAGAAGCAGCAGCAGGCCCCCGTTCCCCCCACCTTGCCTGTCTCCTTCTTTCAAAGACTGCAGCCACCTCTGCCTGTTTCTAGCCATGCTACCCACATGTGCGGCAACGTCAGGCTGGTCATCGGCGAGGCAGAACATGGCGTCTCCTCGCAGGCTAACAGAGTCCACGGCTGCCGTGTAGGCGGCGTCTGCAATGGCGTGCCTGATCTGCAGGTGCCAGAGCGCAGAGGGTGCAGACTTAAATGGTGAAGTGGACCTCCACTGTCCTGCAGGATCCAGGCTGTACTGCACGATATTGATCTTGGCGTGCGTTATTTGAGTTGTCACGCCAAGTCACTGTCATTGCTGAATAACCATCTCAGATACACAAGCCACATGCCTTGCCACAACTCGTAACAGAGTGATGCACTTCAGGATTGATCTGCAGGAGCGAATGCGGAAATGAAGGTAGACAGGTAAGGATGCTTGCGGTAGTTGAGGCATGAGATAAATGCGCGAGTCGAGCGCATTGGTGTGTAGGCAGCTGCGCTTGCCAAAAGGCTTTCACTGTGCTACCTGGCTGATGTCAATTTGTGCTGCCGTGTTAACTTAGTGCACGCATCCTGACACCTGCTAAAGCTTCGCCACAGGATGTTACACTGTCAGAGGCTGGAAAACCTTTCACTTAGTGAAACCAGCTCCTCAAGCCCCAGCTTGTGCTGCGAGTACACTCACTGAGTGGTTGACCCTGACCACGCCTTTGCACCTGCACATCAGACAAAGGACAAAGGGTGAGAGGCCAAAACATGTGCAGGTCAGGTACAGGGGATAAGGGACTATAGGGACTGGGGACAAGGGACTAGGGACTGGGGACAAGGGACTAGGGACTGGGGACAAGGGACTAGGGAC
>LKMJ01006218.1_pt1 | contig 11246 bp, 15 predicted proteins | sample 643391 | NCBI WGS metagenome assembly LKMJ01 (sample SAMN04112250, study PRJNA286221) | soda lake metagenome | biome: soda lake; feature: Kulunda Steppe; material: water; isolation source: sample PL-Br10 brine of Picturesque Lake | place: Russia: Kulunda steppe | collected 2010-07
AGTCCAGCGCGCCGCAACCCTCTGTGCTACCCCTCGGACAGCTCCCATAAAGGACTGCACTCCTCTGTTGATGGTTCCCCAGACCCCCCGTTGTCCAGCAATCGCGCTTTCAGGGCAGCTACCCACTGCTAAGCTGCTCATTGAAATGGAGGAAATCATGTAGAAATTTTGTGCATAGTAGTCGAATTGTGTTAAGATAGTATGCAAGCATTTTGCCTGCACTCTAGGCTGATATGTTTAAGGTAAGGTAAGGTAAGGTAAGGTTTTAAGGCCGTATCCGCCGAACGAGGGCAGCTTAGCCGATTGTGGCCTCCAGTGAGGTTCGAACCCCGAACCCACAGGTTGCAAGGGTGGATAATATATATGATATGTTTAAGGCCACAGCTAGACCAACAAAAGAACAGATGGAAAACTGTGTAAGCAGTAAGATCACTCCCTGAATAAATAAAGGATTTGGAGTCCATAAGGTGAGTCGCATGGGGCCTAGGCACCATACTCCCTTCCCCCTCCACCACTGGCAGCGAGACAAAAGTTTGCAAGTTTACAGCGAGACAAAAACAAATGAAGAGATTGGGCATTAGCATGGTGACTAGCACTGTTAGTAGCAGTACCCCATTCCTGTACTTGATGGTGAGAGGCCACATAAGATTAGATAACATAGCTGTACCTGCCGAGCAAGAGCAGCACACAATGCTACTAGTAGTAGCTGCTGGCACATAAGCTTTCTCAAAAGCACGCAACTCATTGCGCAATTTAGTGGAAATCTACCACTGAGCCAAGTACAACAGCAGAGAACACAGGTACAGAACACAGGACCAAATGTGAACATCTTCAGCATGGTTGACGCCATTCACATTGTCATAGAAGATCATGGTTCAGAAGAAAGACGTCACACACTGGAAAATTCAAGATTTCTAGAAGGCTTTTCCTGACGCTAGCACACTTTGAACACGCAAAATGGCTGCTTAGGCACATTTGTCTTTTGTCTGGACCTAGGTCATGCAAGGTAAACACATCAGAACTGCAAAGAAGACATGGTGGCCGTCCTCACCTGGTAGGTATACAAGCATACCTACCCATTCAGTAGAAGTTCTTTAATTTTGCAAGCATGCATCATGGAGCGCCAAGCATCTTGTGCTTCCATAAAGCAAGCAGCATGAGCTGTGCCTCGTGTTGCAGGGCCAGGGCACTTGCGTGCAGGGGACTGCAGCACACAAGGTCAGCGCACTCGTGTGCTGAAACATCCTCCCCGTCATACAGGACTACCATGCCCTTCCCTGTTGTGCCCTCCTTATCATACAGAGATGCTGTGCCCTCCCCTGTTGTGCCCTCCCCATCATACAGGTCTGCTGTGCATTGCGAGAGCTGCTGCCATTATGACAAGCACAACAAGCACCCACAGCCTCTTGCCCGGACACAAACGTGGCAACATGGTACTCGATGCGGCAGGGCCATGGCCATGCTCCTTGTACCATGCACCCACGCGGGCCAAGTCATAAGGCTGCGGGTCAAAGCCCAGCTGATGCCGTGCTTTGTCAATCTGCAGTCATCAGGCACACAAGCATGCCCTTCCATTGCCCTTGGCTTCCCTAGCATCAGCGTTCAATAGTTGAAACAATGGTGTGCAGAGGAATATGGATGCAGAGGAGCAAGGATCCCCGACGCACAGAAAGTGCGGTGGCAGCTCAGGGTGAAGACATGGCCACCACGTGATGGGTCACACAACAGGAGAGAGCGCAAGTAGGCAAGGCTGGTAACACTGATACAAATTGCAAATGTGTAACGTTTTGTCCATGGCAGGCCAGCACCCACCGCCCTGTGAAACTTTGAGCAGTCTCTATGAGTGATTCCCACACTCCAGCCAGCTGTAAAGAATTTGAGCGTGCCCGAATCAAGCAGGCACTGCCGAGCTAAAGGCAGACATAAGCACCTACACCTAAGGCAAAGCTCAAGCACAGCTTCATGCACCCAGGCTGCACCTTGAAGTAGTGCGTGACTGCGCACTTCACCACCTCCGTGCGGGAAAGCATGGGTGTAAGCGGGATGCCCACCAGCCTTGCCAGCAGGCACACCAGCTCCATCGTAGCCCCGACGTAGTACACCAGCAAGAAGGGCAACCTCAGTGTGGGCCAACTGGCCACGTTGCAGGAGTGCACATGAATGGGTAAGTGGTGAGAGAGGAGCTGGAGAACTGGGGCGAGGATGGAGCAGCCAAGGCCGTAGGAGGACAAGAAAGAAGCTCAGCTGCCGCGTAACTCTGCTGAGTGTGCACTCAGACTTGTGCACATGCATGCCTCTAGCCTAACTCAAGGTCAATGGCTATTTTAGCGTGCGCAAATCGCCCTCCAAGAAAGCATCACCATACTGCCTGCACTCCTGGCTCTTCAAGCATTCCTTGCTTGCACAAACGAGCCACCCAAGTGATCTGCGCTTGCCAGCTGTCCTTGCAGCACCGTCCTGAGGGACATTGTGCAAGTACACCCAGCCCAAAGCAACTGAGCCACCTTCTGCACAGGCATCACAGCCCCAGGCTTTTCATGTCCCAGGTTTGACAATGTCACAGACACAGCATTCTGCCCCCACGGCAGGTAGATAGGCAATAAGTGCGCCAGACCGCACGCACCTGTAGCCTGCGCCCTCTATGATGCCTTGCCAGTGCCTGAAGTTGTTCACTGGCTTGCCATCAGACATGAAGTACACCTGCACGTGCATGAGGCAGGCTGCTCATGGCCCCTGGCTTGCATTTAATGCCAAGAAATCAGTGCCCTTGCTTGCCCTTTGTGGCATTATAAGCGTTCAACAGACTCTGGTGCCCTCTTGAAACTGTGCATTTCTCGTGGCCAGCACCACTGGCAAATGCCCCATGCCCTCCTCTGATTTATATTGCACAGCTGTGCAACAGGTGTGGCGACAATGTACAGGGAACTGGCTGCAATATCGAATTGGATGATGCGCACATTTGGCGCAAACACTTATGCACTATGCCATTTCTAAAGACAACGACTGCGCCGCCACACCTGCCCGCCTGCAATGGCGCCTCTCTGCTGTGATAAGCCTTCTGCTGCTTGTATCAACCCTCTGCACAAGTTGTCGCAGTGGATAAAGTCTGCTAAGCTGCAGGGGTCCCCGAACGTGAATTGCAACAGGCCCAACCTGGAAGAGAGGAAGATGCATGCTGCCATGTGTGAAGATGCATGCCATGTCATACGTGAGGATGCATACTTTGTCGTGCGTGAGGGTGCATGCTATGTCGTACGCAAAGATGCATGCTTTGTCATGCATGAATATGGACTACTCTGTGAGCTTGAGTTTGAGTTTGGACAAGAGGGAGCAGCCGCTGACGTCAGGGGACATCCACTTAAACCTTGCTGGCGTGAAGGATGTCCCGAACAAGCACGTACAAGTGAGGTGCTACAGGGGGCTCTGCCCACCTTTTCAAGCGCAGTATGCGCATCGTGTGTCTTTGCTCCCCAGGGCCATAGATCCCCGCGGGCCGGATGACACATGTGCGCAGCTGCACAAATACAGGCGCACCAGTGAACAAGGACGGGCATGCTCTAGTGAGTATGCTGCACAAATACAGGCGCACCAGTGAACAAGGACGGGCATCCTCTAGTGAGTATGCTGCGCAAAGCACAAGTGAACCATATGATTAGACACAGGTGCACAGGCAAGCAGGCATCTCGATACCCAGGTCGAAGAAAGTAAGCCTGCAGGCGTGGCTGCCAAGAGATTGCCGAGGTCAGCCTGCAGGCGTGACCGCAAGGCTTGTTCCTAAAACCGCCCACTAAGGTGATAGACCCCTCTGTTGTAGCACAGGAAGTTCTCTACCTCCTCCTCAGATTCAAAATCAGGCTCATGCATTGCTAAGCTTGCCTTTTCAGTAAGAGGAGCGCCCTGCTTGTATTCTGCTGCCCCCAGGCTCTGAGTTTTAAGCAGGGGGGATAAAGGGTTGCAAGGGACACAAACCTGTATGGACCGGGACCCGACGCTCAGAAGCCTAGTGCAATCAGCAGCGAGGACGAGTTGTTCAGCTTCAGCCTTTGTTGCCTGCAATCAGTGGATCGTTTTTGCGGCCTTGAGCAATGGACAGAAAGGTAATATTCCAATAGCAATATTCTGCCCAGGCAACACAAGTGGCCATGGATACAAGCCATCATGGAGCCTTGTGGGAAACTGCAAGCATGGGTAGGAGAGGACAAATTCCTAGTGGCATGATTGAAAAATGAATTTATCTCGAGGCTAAATTAATAAGCAAATTACCTTCCATGCATTGTGCTTTATGATGGGGATGCATGTCCAATCATCAAAAATGCCATTCAATTTTATGTGTGTTTATGCCTATCATTCTCCCTCTTAAAGGCAGCATCTTTCCAGCATGATGCAAGCACGCAACATGTACACTTTTTATGCTGCATTGCACTCACAGTGTAAGGGCACGAGCAGCGCCTGTAGTCAATGATCTGTGAGCTTGCCTCGTCTCCACCATGGATGGGGCGGCTGCCATCAAAGACTGCAAAGGAAAGCATGCAGCAAGTAAATAAACCAATTCCTTTTTCACTTGCAGATTACAACCACACTTGATCATGCTTCTACAATTTTTGCTGACCAATCAGCTGCTGCTGGCAGCACAGCTCAAATACCAAAGTCATAGGTCACGACCATATGGCATGGCGGCGTTAAAAAAAAGGTACAAACACAAAAAAGACACAAACCCAAAAAAGGTACAATCCCAAGAGAGGTACACATCCAAGAAAGGTAAAACCTAAGAATGGGTGTAGGCTGGCTATTTCTGCTGGGCTGCAGCCCAAAGTGACCGAATGACTGGGGCTCACTTGCCTTGTTCGTGCATGACTGCATGGAATGGTTGTGCAGAAATGCTGTAGACATAATACCGTGAAGTGACGTTTTATCATACATCCTGAATGCCCTTCAAGAGGCGCACCTGCATTGTAAGAGCTGACATATACCAGCCGCCCAACACCCTCGGCTTGGCAAGCATGCAGGATGTTCTGTTGAGGATTGCAACAGGCAAGGTCAGACTCAGAGCTAGACATGGCAGCATCGACCTAGTAATGCCGCATCGCCGCATCCACAGAATAAAGATCATACTGGCAGAAGGCTGATTTGAACAAGCATGAACTCAACAAATGCAGAGCAAAAATTTTCAGGGCTCCGAACCTGTGTGCCTGTAACGTTGACTTCATACACGCGCTGTCTGTCCATGGCTTCGTGACCTGAGGTTGAAGCACACTAGATCCTTTCAGTTGGAACGTATCTCATCTGTGATGTGCTTGATCAGCCACGGACACCGCATTAAGCACTACATCTGGAGAGAGGAAAAGCAACGGTGGCACGCAATAGAGGCCTTATAATATGTTGTCACACATGCAGGCCTGGATATATATATATCCATGTATGCAGGCCTTAACATTTATAGCTTCACTTCGTAAAGGCTTGCGACTAACACATGGGCTTTTAACTGACCAGACATGCCATAGGATGCTACGTGGAAGACAATGTCGCATCCTTGGCAGGCTGCCCGAACGTTCGCCTCGTCTCGCAAGTCCCCAACAACTGCAGGACCAGCGCACCACATGGTCAGATCTGAGTGCAACTGTGGGCTCGAGATTCCGTACACCAAACCAAGAGTTTGACAATTTCAAGGCTCCTTTTGCGAGTTTTTAAAGTTGAAGGCTCAACTGAAAGTCAAGGCAGAAATGGTGTCAACAATGCAAGGAAGGAACATTTCTTTCGCACCAATTCTGATGCCCACAGGCATTGGATCCGGTGCAGGCCGCACATCATACAGCACTGCTTGCCATCCCTTGTCCACAAGCAACGTCCCCAGCCTGTGGACAAGTTGATGAGAGTATCTTCGCGCTGCCTTAGGAGAAACTGGGTGGAGCTTGCTGGAGCATCATGGCTGGATGCAATGCGAGCACGCATGGTGCCCACCTTTGACCAACAAAGCCAGCACCTCCGGTGATGAGAGCCACAGGGGAGGCTGCAGGTCCAGTCATGTTCTATTTAGTATAGTGACATCACTTCACAAGTTTGAAGGATGCGATTTCACGCATAACGAAGCAAAATATGTACCACAGGTATATTACGCCATCTGTCAGATTGAAAAGGCAGTTCGAGAGCCTTCGATGCATAGATTGCAAATTTTCTAAGCTACTTGTTTCCGCTTATCATCTTGGACAAAAAGGGCCGCGGCCTGAGGCATGGAGGTGCGCTGAAACAGGGCCAGGGTCCTGGCCAGTGCTTCTGTGTTCAGCAGTATGGGTCTTGATTGATGCTGGGCGTGATGCAGCGCAAGCGTATTTGTGAGCACCCTCGTCCATGTGTGCGCAGGTGCAGCTGCAGATCCGTCAAAATGCTTTGGAGGCACAGCAGTACATGCAGGACCTATTTGAGTGGGAGAAGAAAGTGAAGGAGAAAGAGAAAGGGCTAGCAGGTGGTGGGGGCAAGGCTGGGAGCGGCGGGGTGCCTGCCCCTCGTGGGCGTGCAGCTGGGAGCCAGGTTGCGGCAGCCCCCCCGTCCCTGCAGCAGCCTGGTCTCACTGCAACCACAAGGAGCTCCAGTAGCACATCAGCCACAGGCAAGCATCCGGCCAGCTGCAAGCAGCTACCCAGCAAAGGGGATGGGGCCGCAGGCAACGCCGCGCGCCACACCTACTCTTCTTACTCCAAGTGGGACAAGCTGGACGTGGACTCCATGCTGGAGGATGCATCCGATGAGGAGCAGCCGCCTAGCAATAGCACCCGCAGCCAAGCGGATCGTCAGAAACAACAACACCAACCACCACCGCAACAACCTGCCCCCCCTGCGCCCATGCCCATGCAAGCCCCAGGGTCCAACGCTGCTGCCCAGGTGGTGCCTGCCCCTCGCCAGCCTTCATCTGCAGCCGGGGGTATACAGCTTCCCAGCCAATCAGGTGGCGATGCTGAACAGGCCCACCTCAGGCCCGTCTCCAGCACCTACACCCCGGCTGCGCCCGCTGCCGCTGCCCCCCCTTCCCATCCGCCCATCCGGAACAGTGAGCCCCAGACTTCTGAGGCCTGGCGCACGCGGGGCAACGACCTGTTCAAGGTGCGTGCGCTCTCGGCTCATGCGCAGCAAGTGCAGCGCACCCTGCACTTGGATGGCACCTGCAAATGCCAGCACGCTGCAATGCCCCTGCCGCAGCCCTTCTAGGCCCTTGGCGCCGAGGCTCTGCTGAATGAGGCGCATCTGCAGCTTAGGCTTGCCCCTTCCGTGCCGTTTGTCTGTCATCTGGGATGGTCAGCATGCACACAGTGGCAACAATGACACAGCGCTCCCAAGGAGAGCATGCAGCACATGATTCATACCTTGAGCATGCCATGGGCGCCTCACATGCGTATGAGGCAGGCCCAGCCGGCGCCTGCTCCTTGTGCTCCAGCACCACCCACCACGCACCTGCCGCACATGCCCCGCATTGTGGGGCCCACATGCGCCACACCCGCCACATGCTGGCGGTTAAAACCTAACCCACGTGCGGCGGTTAGCAGGCGGGACAGTACGCATATGCCAAGGAATGCTACAGCCGCAGCATCGCACTCGACCCAGCCAGCACGCTGGCGTACGCCAACAGGGCGATGGCGGAGCTGAAGCTGCAGGAGTGGGCGCAGGCCGAGGAGGATTGCAGCCACGCCCTGCGCCTGGACCCGTGCCACGTCAAGGTGCTGTATACTCAAGGGGGGGTAATGCGCCAGGATTGCAACCACCCGCACAGGGTTCAAAGTACTTGGGGGGTGTGGGTGTAGGTGTGCGTGTGTGCGTGTGTGCGTGTGCGTGTGTGCGCGCCCGCGCGAGAGAGAGCCGCAGCCTTGCCCTGCGCCCTGACTTGTGCCATGTCAAGGTACTGTGTGTGGTTGGGGGCTGGGAGGGGTGCGTACTCCTGCAGCATTAGGGGGCCAGGGGAAACGATGCGGCCTGATGGTGCCGCATCAAGATGGTGGATGACTCATCCAGGATGAGGGATCTGGGGCCGCACCTGCTCTAGTGGCTGTAGCCGTGCTGGTTTTAGCAAAAGGTGTCTGTGTATGGGCTGCAACGGCATGGCTGCAGCTTTTGGCCCGCGCGTTGTTTGTGCACAGGGTGTGTTGTGCACAGGGTGTGTGTGCACCAGGGCTACAGCCACCCACGTGGCCGGGTCCACGTTGTTTTCATTGGACACAGGGAGGGGGTGTGCACTTGGCTTGGCCGAGGCTGGAGTGTGTTAAAAGGGGGGCAGAGCTGACTCTTAGCGCCCGCAGAAGGCTGGCAGGGAGGAGTGCGGCCGCGCGTCTCGACCTCTCAGCTGCCTCTAGGGCTGTGCTGTGCCCCTGGCATGGCCCAAAAGACGCTGTCCCTACAGACTCAGGGCCCAACCAAGGAAGGCCCCCTGTGCCGCCTCTCCCCCCCCCCCGCCTGGGGCTTGTGTGCAACGAAAAACGGATGCGACCACGAATGGGTGCGTGCTTGCTGGCATCTGCCGGCCACCACTAAGAGGGCACCAGGGCTTAGCCTTGCCTCCATGTGCCCGCCAGAGCTCAGCCTCGTCTCCGTGCGCGCCAGAGCCTTGTCCTCTGCCCACTCATGCATGATTAAGAATGGACGCCCTTGCGCCCTCCCTCGCACCCCGCAGGCCCTGCACCGCAGAGGCACTGCGCGCCGCAACCTGGGCCACAACATGTTTGGCGCGGCGCAAGACTTTGAGGCTGCGCTGCGCCTGGAGCCCGGCAATTCTGTGCTGGCCAAGGAGCGGGACGCAGCCGTAGCGGCGCACCTGACGGCGGCACACCTGCAGATGCCCAGCCGCAGGACGCGGTTGGGTGTGGGTGTTAAGGTGGGCGCGCAGGCGAGGGTGGGCGAGGGACCGGGAGGCTTCTAGGCACCAGGAGTGTGGCATGGCGAGTTGTGGCATGGCAGGAGGGGCGAGAGAGGGAGGGCAGCTGACAGTGCCAGGGTTGGTGGGTGCCTGCATGTGATGTGGAGCATGGGCCTGAGGTTGGGCAGCTACTTGTACGTGTGCATGAAGGGTTGGGACAGTGAAAAGCAGGCAGTGGGGCGGATGCAGGGCTGCCTGTTGTGCGTTATTGCCAGGTGTACGCGTTAGCCTTGGCTGATTTGTGTCAGCTTTGCGCAATGCGTACAATCAGAGAGACTAGCCCCGGCCGCGGGGGTGGGCGGGATCTGCCTGCGGTTGCTGGATCTGCCTGCAGCCACGGGACTTGGCTGCTGGTTATTGGAGGAGGCTGATGGCTGCACGTGCATGGACCATGTAGGCAACTGCACGCATACGCGCATCAGCAAAGGCAAGGCACACACTTGCACATGCATGCATACTCCTACATTCACGAGCGAGCATGCATGTATGCGCACACAACATACACACGGGGCTGTCCAATCCCTGGCCCCTTGCAGGTTTTGCCCCCTCCTGCCCCGTCCCAGCCCCACCAGGTGCAAGACTCACCCGCCGCAGCCGCCGCCCCGCACCCGCCCACATCTAAGCTGCCGCCGCCCACCCCTGGCCTCAAAGCAGCCGCCGTCAGGGTTAATGGCAAAGACGGCCCAGAGTTCCCTCTGGAGCTCGCGCGCAGCAACATCAGCAGCAGCGGCAGCGCTAGCAGCGGGGGGTCTGCCGTGCCCCCCCTGCAGCAGCGTCCTGGCCATGGGTCAGGCGCTGGGGTCAGTAATGATGCTCCTGTAGCAGGTGCCCGACCAGAGACTGGCCCACACCCCCCAGGGCCGGGTGCTGCAGCAGGCGCGCAGCAGCCAAAGCAAGGGGGCACAGGAGCGGACGCGGAAGGGGCAGCAGCTGCAGCGGGGGCCGCTGCGAGTGTGCGGTCGGGGCAGCAGGGTTCTGGGCAGAGTATGGAGGCGGCAGAGCAGCAGGTGCGCGCTGCTTCACGTCCCTCTGCTTGCGGCGTGCAAAATGAGCGCACGGCTTGCCGGGTCGGCCGCCAAAAGGCTGGGAGCATGCATGCGTGCGCTTTTTGTTGAGGCGCCTGTGTCTAAGCTGCGTCCATTCATCAAGGCTCAGGGAGCAAGGCTGCACGCGCACTGCAAGAGAGCGTGGATAACGCATGCCTGTGATGGATGACTTGTGGCTGTGAGGGAGCTCCATTCCCATGCACAAGCTTGCTGGAATGGATGCGCGCGCCCCTGTGCAGGCTCATTGCCATGGATTGAGCACAATCCAGCAGCATGTCCCTGGCCTGCGCGCCTGTCATAGGATCAACCCCCCAACATTCTGACTGCACCCTCTGCAGGCCCCCCCCCTCTGCAACACTGTCATTGCACCCTGTCAGGTCTACCTGCTCACCCACACTCCACTGCTTGTAGAAGAGATTGGTTCTGTGATTTGCATTTCTTGCGTTGCAAGAGAAAGCGCACTTCACACTGCTTGTGCCCACCTCATCGCATCGTCCGTGCAGGCGCGTACTGCCAGCAAAGTGGCGGCTGCAGCAGCTGCTGCCGCGTCCCAACTGCATGCGCGCACCTTGGCAAGCCTTGAAAACGCGCCCCGCACAAGCACGGAATTCGAGGCTGTGTGGAGGAGCCTGCAGGGCGACTTGGGGCTTCAGGTGCGGGGACAGCGCATTCGCGAGCAGGTGCAGCTGCACAGGGCTGGACGCTCAATTGTGTTTGTATGTGTGTGTATGTGCGTGTGTGTGACAGAGACACACACAGAGAGAGAGAGAGAGAGAGAGAGAGAGAGAGAGAGAGAGAGAGAGAGAGAGAGAAAGAGGGGCTCTGGCAGCTCCCGGGTGGTTGGGCATGCTGCGCATGTGCACTGGGTTGTTCAGGCACGAGGATTGCTTGCAGTTTGTGTGCTGAGCTTATGGAAACAATCTGTTTGCTGGGCTTCGTCGCCTGTTGGCCTGGTTGCAGCTTGTCACCCCCCAAGATTATTTTAATCATCATTCTTGGAGGGTCCCATGCGCACTCAAGACTGCCGAGCCCAGGGGTCCTTTCTCCAGAGCGTGCCTGAGTGTGGCCTGGGCGCTCCTATTTGCGTGCAGAGCCATGCGTGCAGAGGCGCGTTTAGTCACGGGTGCAGAGCTTAGGGTGTGGCGCAGGTGCCCCTGCTCGCGTGCAGAGCCGGTCCTAAGACGCGCCTCACCCGCCTGCTCTGTCCTTTCGTTCCCTCCTACAGCTCATCTGCCTGTTTCTTTTGTTCCCTCCTACAGCTCATCTGCCAGTTTGCTCTGAAAAGCCCCTGCCCTTATCTACCC
>LKMJ01006219.1_pt1 | contig 11245 bp, 16 predicted proteins | sample 643391 | NCBI WGS metagenome assembly LKMJ01 (sample SAMN04112250, study PRJNA286221) | soda lake metagenome | biome: soda lake; feature: Kulunda Steppe; material: water; isolation source: sample PL-Br10 brine of Picturesque Lake | place: Russia: Kulunda steppe | collected 2010-07
CCCTCAAACACACAAAATCTTGCGCACTGGGGGTGTGCAGGTGATGGACACGCCACGGCCAGAGCAGATCCGGCCCATGCAGCCAGAGGCACAGGAGCCGACGGATGAAGACTCGCTGGAGCTGATGGAGATGATCCTGGGGGCCCTGGGCAAGGATGCCGTGGGCCTGGGGGCAAGGTGCGCCGGGGAAGGATGCCGTGGGCTATGTAGCCTGCATGCCAGGTGCCCTGCATAACAAGTGCCCTGGGAAAGGATGCTGTGGGCCTGGGGGCCAGGCGCGCGGGCCTGGGCATGCATATGTGTGCGCTGTGCAGTGACCTCAACATTCTGACAGAAGGATGCCGTGGGCCTGGGGGCCAGGTGCGCTGGGGAAGGATGTTGTGGGCCAAGTACCCTGCATGCCGGGTCCCCTGTATACCAAGTGCTCTGGGGAAGGTTATGCCTAAGGTTATACCCTGCATTACCTACATTATGCCTAAGGTTATACCCTGCATGCCGGGTCCCCTGTATACCAAGTGCTCTGGGGAAGGTTGCGGCGGGCCTGGGCCTAGGTGATCGGCTAATTACATGCCGCTAGCCAGGAACAAGGCCCTTCTCTGCCGCTTATGGCATGCACGTATGTGCGCTGAGCAGTGACCTCAACATTCAAATAGGCTGTGCAAATTGGCTTTGCGGCTCACCAGCAACATTCTGCAGGTTTGGTCGGCTCACATTGCTCAACGTGTGCGCTTGCGGCACCAACTGGATGCAGATGCCTGCAGCACCAACTGGATGCAGATGCCTGCAGCACCAACTAGATGCAGATGCCTGCAGCACCAACAGGATGCATATGCCCGCAGCACCAACTGGATGCAGATGCCTCCAGCACCAACTGGATGCAGATGCCTGTAGCACCAACTGGATGCAGATGCCCGCAGCACCAACTGGATGCATATGCCTGCAGAACCTACTGGATGCATATGCCTGCAGAACCGGGCACCTGCATGCGAGCCAGCAGTGCAGGAGCAGGGTACTGCAGGCATGCTCTAAGGAAGAGTGTGACCATGCATGCCCCTGCATGAGGGCAAGGAGCAAGAAAGCAGGGCATTGCGTGCCCTGAGGAAGAGTGTGGCGCGCATGCTCGCAGCACCGGGCACCCCCGCGAGAGCGAGGAGTGGAAGAGCATGACCATGGAGCAGCGCTACGCGTTCTTCGCACCCGTCTGGCGCGTCATGCGCAACGACAATGTGAGCGTAGAGGAGGTCGGGAGGCAAATCCGCTACGTGGCGCTCAGCGTGAAGCAGGGATCCCAGGTGGGTGGCTGGGGGTGTGGATGCCAAGCGTGCTTGCGTGCGTGTGTGTGTGTGTGTGTGCCTGTGCGTGCTTGTGTGCCTGTGCTTGCGTTGCAGGTACACACACAAGCATGTTTGTCAAATACTTGCTATTGGTGCCCAAGGATGTGGCGCTAGCGATCAAGTGACTGAACACATATTTTGGGACACAGGCATGCACATACATTCGTGAGCCCAATCCTGCCTGCTTCCATGAATGCGGCAGGTTTTTTTCTGCGCTTGCAGACCTTCCCAGAGAGATTCATGATGCATGACAATGCAAGCAAGGCAGCATTGTCTGTTTTGCACAAACATTCCAAATACTTGAGCCACAACAATTTTCAACAACATGACAGCACCACCTTACTAACACCACCTTTGGCATTGTTACCTTTGTCCATATGCTTAGAACCTTGGGGCCTCGCCTTCTAGGGCAGCAACATTCACACACACATACACACATGTTTCCTGGCAGCCCAAAATGCCCGCTCCAGGCCCTCTGACATAGGCCTTTGCCAAAATCCCATTTGACACCACGCGCACGCACTGTGCAACATGGATGCAGCAACAAGTGCGCAGCAACATGGGCAAAGCTCTGTTTGGTGCCACGCATGCTCCATGCAACAAAATGTGCACACACGCAGGTCAGTGACATGCGCCACCACAACTTCACCGGCCGCTGCCTGCGCGGCGCGCGCATGATGTACCTGAGGGCGTCCACCCGAGGAGCTTGCGACTATGTTGATGACTCTAGGTGAGAGCAGGGCAGCCCACATGTTGCAGGGTGTTGATGAATCAAGGTAAGAGCAGGGCAGCTTGTGTGCTCAACGGCCTCTGTGCAGCTGTGCAACGGGCTACCCAGCCGTCCACGTGCCAGTAGAAGGCTTGAGAAGGAGGTTGCCCTCACACATGAGATGCGTACAAAAGCCGCTGTGCTTCCAGCATGGGCTACCAATGTCCAGGCCCTCCAGGCTCTTACGGAGTGCGTTCCTGCCATCCCAGGACGCCCAGAAGCAACGCACCGAGCCTTTTCACCCAACAAAACATGCGCTGCTGGCCTGGCCTGCTGGATCTTGCCCGCGTGCATGCAAGCACCAGCCTCTGCGCTGGGGTGGACACGCACTGATGTAAAGAGCCAATGCGGTTGCTGAAAATAAAAGAATGGAAAAGAAAAGAGAAACTACGTGGGCAATGAAACCACTCTCTACATCAATTAAGGGAAAGCCAATGCTGTTGCTGCTCCAGGGATGGAGATTGGCCGCATGGAGTCTGCTGGCACGATGTATGTGAGGAGCTTGAGGTGCTGGACGTGCCAGGGGACCATTTCAGCATCTTACGCCAGGTGGGTGCAGTTGGTCGTGTGTAGCACATGCTTGTGTCTCACATATTTCAGCAGTTAGCGTCATGAGTGCATGTCTGGGTAGAATGTGTCTCATCCTCGCCCCGAACAGGATAATCTTGTGGCTTTGCTCCTCTATTGGTTATAGAGGCTGCAGTAAAATGGGTGGTCACATGCGCCTGTGCTCGATCTGCGAGGCCTCTTTTTGGGGTCCCCGCGGCGCTTGGTGTGTGCGAGTGTGTCGTGCTCTGAAGTGACACGCACCGATGTGAAACGCACTGATGTAATGAGCACCGGCACGGGCGTGCACCCAAGCACTGTGTCATATGCCCGGTGCTCATCCATGTGCAGGGCAAGGAGGACATGACGCTGCTGGTTGCTGCCCTGAAGAGAGCCCTGGGTGCATTTGGCTGGACCGAGTCAGTGCGCAGGGAGCCACGCAATCTGCTGCTGCATGTGGGTGCCCTTGCGCGTCCGAGTCCCACCCACCAAGGCCTGTTTTTTCTCTCTGGCCGCGTTATGCCTGGCAGCAAAGGCAGGCAGGCATCCTGTGCCAGACATCCTGTGCTGAACAGCGTTGCACACATGGTCCACAGTATTGCACACATGGTCCAAAGCGTTGCACACATGGTTCACAGCGTTGCACACATGGTCCACAGTATTGCACACATGGTCCACAGTGTTGCACACACGTTCCCAAGTGTTGCACACATGGTCCACAATGTTATTGCGGCATCTGAGCTCATGGAACTGTAAACAATATGATTGCGGCCTCAATGGCCATTGCGGCATCTGAGCTCATGGAACTGAGTGTGCCACGCCCAATTTGTGTATGACGCCGCAGGCCAGCAAGGCACATGCCGAAGAAGCAGCAGAGGGACACAATCCTGGGCAGGTACATAATGATCTCCATCAAGAAATAGGCTTCTTTAGGTGACCGATCATGCAGGGCCGAGCAAGCTGTTCACAGTATTGCTTGCACATGGCAAGCGTGCAAGTAAGTACTTTTTGAGGCATCTCCGTGCGTTTATCAAGCCGTCTCCGTGGACAACAGCGTGCGGAAGGGCATGCAAAGCTTGTTATCATGTAAAAAGCCCTCAGCGACCTGTCTCTTCTTCCCATGCTCACATGCTCTTGTGCTTACAGCCAACTCCTCCCATCATTTGCCGTCCCTATTGTCACGCTTTTGCTCAAATACAGCTGAAGTTGGACAGACAGCATGATCAAATACTCCACCATGTGACTCACTTAACCCCCTGGTCACAATGCAGCACAGAGCTGGCACTGCATTCATCTGGCGTGGCCTTCCATGCATCCTCTCTGACAAGCCAGTCTGCCACTTGTCGTACCTGCAGGGTCAACGGTTGGATGCTTACCTGGCAAAGATGGGAGTGACCGACGAGGCCAGGGCACGCCTCATGGGTACAGTCAGACAGTATGATGCGGAGGGGCAATCCACGCCCTTGGAGGGGCTTCCTCCTTCAGCCTCAGATGGTGGGTCCTTGCTGTTTCTTTTTGTCTTTGCTCAGAGAAGGGCACTCAGCTCAGTCAGGGCAGGTTTGCCAAAAGGTGCAAAGAACTGCTTGCTTGCTCAAGCCATTTGCGTGGGTGGTCGTCTTGTGATGTGGGCTCTGCGTCTATCTTACACATAGCTGCAGTTAGTTGTTTTTAACCATTCTCCACCCTTGCTTTTATTCATCAGCTATCTCTGGATTGTTGAGTTAAGTGGTGTACAACAAATTGCAAAATCATTTCCCAACTGTCAGTTAGGTATTCCTCCACATCACCAAGTGCAATCCACCAAGAAAAAGGTTGCTGTTATTGTCTGCTTTTTCCTAGCTTTCTACCTGGATGCCCACACACATGTGTCCAGCCTCTATCATGCCATATCTTCTCATTTGTGCAGTCAGGTTTGGATCCCATCTTCCTGTTGATGCGCTCAGAGCTTAAGCAAAGCAAATAACGCTTTTTGCCACATGTGGCCATTGCGCTGGAAATGGCATCCAGGGCATCCAGCTGACCTCTGCACGTGTGCAACATCCAGCTGACCTCTGCACGTGTGCAACATCCAGCTGACCTCTGCACGTGTGCAACATCCAGCTGACCTCTGCACGTGTGCAACGCCAATTTAATTCTGACACAGCACAAAACATGTGCTGCAGGGATCGGGCAGCGGCAGGAGTCTTTGTCCGACCTTGGCAGGGCCTCCAGTAGCACCGGCATGGACAGCAGCCCGTGCAGTGCACGCCACAGAGACAGGTGAGCTCCCCAGTAGTCAAAGCCGTAGAAGAAGAGCTACGCATGCAGCAATATACACTATATTATAAACTCCCTGCGTCATTAAAGGACAAGGAACCACCAGAAACAGGTGGGCTGCCCTGTAGTGCAAGCCGCAGAGAGTCACCAACAGCAGCCCCTACAGTGCACGCTACAGAGACAGGAGGGCTCAGGGCTCACTGATGCTGGTGGAGGTTCACATTGAGGCTGCGACATGAAATCAGTGCTGCGCACAAATAAGCACACTGGCATACAGGCTAGGCTTGCTGTGTGTCACGACCGCAGCATTAAGTGCGGCCCGTGTGGGTGCAGCATTAAGTGTGCGCTCCGTGTGAGTGCAGCATTTAGCGTGCAGTAAGCGCGCTCTGTGTGAGTGCAGCATTAAGCGTGCAGTAAGCGCGCTCCGTGTGAGTGCAGCATTAAGCGTGCAACATTCAGTGTGCTCCCCTCAAGGGAGAGCTTCGCGGACCCAGAGCCTGCGCGGCACAGTCAGTGGCCCTGCCATAAAGGAAGGGTTATCTCATAAAAAGTACTGCCATCACTTCTGCCTTGTGCTTTCCTGCCTCCCACCCGCACACAGGCAGCCCGCAGGCAGCCCTGCGCGCTGCGTGCCGGCCAACCCAGCAGCGCACCTTGCAGCCGCAGACCAGGCGCAGCTGTGCTGCCCGATCCCGCTGCTCCTGGTGCTCTGTAACGAGCGCGTGCCTGACTGGGCCAAAGCCTTGCCTAACCGGCCTGTCTTCGCCCTCCACATCCCCTCCCGCACAGACCAGCTGGCCAGTCTGCTAAGCGTGCAGGTGAGGTGGCATAGTTGGATGCGCTGGAGCAGCCCTGCAGCGTCCCTTTGGCAGCTGATCCATCCAAGCCCCCCCTCCACGTACAGTTGCACATGCACGCACACACATGCACCAGGCCAAGTACTACGCTTGTCTCTGGCACAGGCACAGGGTTGCCAGGCACAGGGTTGCCAGGCACAGGGTGCCAGGCGCCTGGTTGCCAGGCCACGCACAGGGTTGCCAGGCACAGGGTTGCCAGGCACAGGGTTGCCAGGCACAGGGTGCCAGGCACAGGGTTGCCAGGCACAGGGTTGCCAGGCACAGGGTGCCAGGCACAGGGTTGCCAGGCCTGGTTGCCTGGCACAGGCGCCTGGTTGCCAGGCGCCTGGTTGCCAGTGCATGGCAGCAGATCGAGAGTCAGACACTTCCTTCCCTGCACGGCAGGTGTTGGCGTTGCTGGGCTTCAGAAGGCGTGACCAATACAATAACTAAACGATGCAGAGATGGCGCATGGCAGGAGATGGTATCAGCCCTGCTTGCCCTGTTCATCATCCAACGAGCAACTGCACAGTTTGATGCTGCTGCATGACAGGAAGTGGCGTCAGCCCTGCTGGCACCCATGGCGGAGGCGCGAGTCTCAGGCCCCCTGGCCATTGGTGGAATTGGCTACGGTGCTGCCATAGCGCATGAACTGGCGTGCCAGGTACGGTCCTTGGCCAATTGTAGCAGTGGCTATGGCATTGACATGGCACATGAATCGGTGCAAGGCCAACCAAGATCAACTTTAAGGCCTGTGAATCACAGGCTGTGATGCATTAGCTCATTTGCTCCTTGATTTGGCTGGCCTTTTGAGGCTTGCATGCGCATGGTTGAACCCTGGGTTGCATCATCCCTTGTGTGGCTGTGCCATCATTTGGATGCAGGCGCCCAAACAATTTCCCGAGCCTGTTGCAGCATCGCAACTCATGCTCCTTGTCCCTGCCAATTTGGTTGCACCAGAAACAGGGTAGACAGAGAGTCTCTTAGAGTCTGTCTAGGACATCCAGCATCAGAAAGAAGAGGCATCTGTCTGGGCAATGCTGCATTTGAAAAAGAATGGGGATCTTGCTGAGCAATGCTGTGTCAGAAAGGGGGCCTCAGGCCGGCCAATGCTGCATCGGTGCAAGGGTGCCTGATCGGATGGCATCGGTGCAAAAGGGTGCCTAATTGGCCAATGCTGCATCGGTGCAAGGGTGCCTGATCGGATGGCATCAGTGCAAAAGGGTGCCTAATAGGCCAATGCTGCATCGGTACAAGGCTGCCTAATCGGATGGCTGCACAGGTGCAAGACAAGGGGGAGCCAGTTGTCTCTCTGGCACTGTGTGATGATGAGAAGCAAGCTGCTGCCAGGAGCATGTGCAAGCAGCCTGGGATGCAGGTGGGTCCTGCTTGCTGTCCGACGAATATGTGCACGGGCAACAGTCAAGTGCACTTTGCGCCCCCCACTCCTATGTGTCACTGCATGCAATGCTGGACAAAAGTCGCTGCGTATCAATGTCCTCTAAGCACACTCAGAGCCACACATGGACCCTCCACACACCATCCCTGCAAGCACGCCCCCGTTGAGGAAAAGCAAAACCATGGTGCTGGCATAACAAATCTTGTTTTTGACTGGTCAACCATTTGGCGCACACAAACACACTGGCGCCCTCAGTTGTACCCCTGGCTGTCGGGCTGCCGGCCGGATCTGAACATGGAGGAGGTCATGGACCAGGCCTTTGCTCTGGTGCGTTGTGTAACCTGTAGTCATGGACCACGCCTGTGCTCTGGTGCATTGCTCAACCCTGAAGTCGTGGACCAAGCCTTTGCTCTGGTGCATTGTTCACCCCTAAAGTGAGCGTGTGCAGAGCAATTGCATCTGGGAGCAGGCGGCAGCAGTTGCTCAAGACCCCGTTGTCCTGCAATTAGCTTGTTTGCTGGCAAACGCCGGGCAACGCCGGCAACCTCATGATTCGTCAATTCCCCTCCCTGTGCAGGAGCCGCAGCAGCAGCTGGCCTTCATTGAGTCCTTGCAGCCAAGCACATCCTCAGCCAGTGCATGGTCAGGAGCGATCAAAGTAGGTGTCACCCCTGAAAGATGGTACCCATTCTTAACTATGGAAGGCTAAGGGTGGGGGAGAGGCTGACGTCCATGCCAGGCGGTGCATTGTGCTCCCAGAGCGCTTGCCTCTTGACTGCATTGCTTGGAAGCAGCCTGTGCAGCACCTCTCAGTAGTAGTCTTGCGTAGCACTCCTGCATACTCCACAGGTGCCTGCTGAGCATGTAGCACTGAAGCAGGGCGCACAGAGCCATCCGGACAGCCCATTGCACGCTGCACCTCTGCCTACCATCACCCTTTGCACTCTCTGCCTACCATCACCCTTTGCACTCTCTGCCTACCATCACCCTTTGCGCTCTCTGCCTACCATCACCCTTTGCGCTCTCTCATTTGCCTCTCTGTTGCTCGTGCAGGAGCGGCTGGCGTCGGTGCCCAGCAGCATCAGTGGCGCGGGCGAGTGGGAGGTGGTGCACTGCTGGTGTGCGCTGCACGACCTGCTGCTTGATGTGTACGCAGAGAGCCTGGCACTTCAGCAGCAGCAGCACCCGCCGCCGCCACAGCAGTCCCAGATGGAGGGCTGGGAGGGCAGCAGCGACTCCGGCTCTGCAGCCTATGTGCCCCAGCCGCCACCAAGCCTCAGGGCATTCCTTGCGCGCATGGTTGGGGCTGAGACAGAGTGAGTATGAGCTACAGGGAGTGAGGGACGAAAAGCGTGAGAAGTGTGATCTCTGGCAGAGCGCACATTGGTGATACCAGCGCTGGGCAATCCAGAGGGGCAAAAAGGCACAGTCCCTAAGAAACTGGCAGTGCGCATTCAGGAGAGGCCTGCCGCCACAAGCATTCAAGTCCAGACCTGAGCACCACCACAACAGCGATGCAAGTTGTACAGAATGGGCGTGATCAATCCTAGCGGGCTCCCTAGCATGCACTTATCTGAGTGCACTGTTGAATCCCCTTAAGTAGTCACCTTGTACAACATAGATCTTTTTCCAAAGCTTCCCATGAGCATGAGTTTGCATCTCCACCCCATGAACAGGGATGGACGAAAGGAAAGCCTGTGTAGGCAGTGAAAGGACTCCCTTTTAGGGAAGTTAACTCAAAACAGGGATACTTATTCATACTCAAATTGCCCATCAGTAATCTGTGTCCCTGCTCATGCTCTGAAGCAGCAGGCTTCCGCATCATGCTGCTAAGCCTTGCTTTGCACGCCACACCGCCGTGCAGCCCCAAATCTGACCCTCCCATATTGCAGACCCCATGCAGCACACGGATGCACCCAGGGAGACACAGCATGAACCAAACAACGAATCCCCATTTGGGTCTTAGCCTGCCCACCGTGCCCCTAGCTGCTGCTGCTGCTGCTGCTGCTGCTGCTGCATCTGTTGCGCTCACTGTGTGGCTCACCTTTCAAACCCGCAGTGCCAAAGCCCAGATAGGCATCGTTGTGTCATACATCCGGAGCATCGCCGCTGTGCACCGCCAGCTGTCCTGGGAGCTGAGGACAGCCTCCTGCGTGTGGCGCACCTCCTATCTCCACAGGTGGGCTTCTCTGCTCCTACAGAGTGCAGAATGCGCGGGGCCGGGTCGGTCTGGCTGCGCGCACACTCCCGTGATGCTAAGCCTGCTATGCAGCACGGTCATTGTGACCACATCACATCCACTCACAAGCATGAGCTAACGCCATGCGGGCGTGCATCATTGTGTGCACACACATGTTTCCATGCCGCCCCCAGTGCCAGCCCCATGTGTGTGCCTGCTGCTCATTTGGACACGCTTCAAATGTTGACCTTGTGTGCAGCGTTGTAAGGGCCTACTCACCGTCCCGCTCCATCAACGTTCCAACCCTGGTGGGTCTCCACAGTGGAGAATCCATGCTGCTGGATGCGATGGCGCCCATCCTAGGAGGTGCACCAGTACGCGTGCTCCCCTGCGTGGCGGCTGGCGAGGTTGACGGGTTCCTGCAGCAACCTTCCAGCTACCTGGCAGCACAGCAGGGGGCAGGGCAAGGGTGGGCCTCGTCTCGGCACTCTTTCTCGTCGTCTGCAAGCACAGGGAGTGTCTTGGTGCACCATGATGAGCCAGGGCAGATGATTGATGGGCAATGATATGGCAAGAACTGGTGGGCCGTGATGAACCTCCAAGAAGCTCTCTTTTGGCTTGCTGCCTGGTCTAACAGAAATTGAAGCAGGGCGTCAGGAATGGGTGCTGGTTGATTTGTTTGTGTTTTGGCATTGTTTGAGCTAGCATGCATGTCAATTAAATGGGAAATGTGTATTTTCTAGGCCGGTGACTGCGATCTTAATGGCAGAGGGTATTCTTTCAAACAGGTTGATTGCTGATTCAGCAAATCAATGTGCGCACTTTCTCACCTTGATTGTGCTGCATTCTTTGTTTACCATTTGCCAGCTTTGCCCTTTGTTTGCAGCTTTGAAATTCTTGAAAAAAACAGCTGTACTAGCACTGGCATCAGAAGGATATGCCATTTGTAAGCATGAAGGTCACTGGTACATCTTAAATGCCGCTGAGCATGCCGCCTTGTTATAGTTGAGCCTTCCTAAGCAAACTCATTATGGGACTTGGCAAGGGAAACAGCCTCACAGACTCAAGGAACCAAGGTCAGAGCCTGTGCAAAAAGGACTTCTGGCTGTGTGGAACTATGAAAGGTCTACAAGAAGCGTAGCTTATGCGTTACCATTCCCAACCAGCTGCATGTCAACCTTATGGATATCAAGAATACCAGGGTGAAGATACCAGGGCTAGAGACCGGATTGAAGCAGCCTTAATATCCAAATGAGCATGCAACAAAAGAAAGGCTTATAGAGTAAGGGAGTCAGGATGCTATACAGAATTTTGCTTGCCTTTACCACCCTCGAACAGGCCCCTGTACCAACCCTATCCCTGCCCCTGCTGGCACCAACAAACCCAACATCAACTCTGTGTGTGCCACCCCCCCAACCTCTTTGCTACTTCTGCTTTTTGTGTTTCTGCTGAAGTCCTGCTGATACTGAAAAATTGGCAGACCATGCGCACAAATTCATAAGTCCTTATTCTGCTTATTACACTTTTTGGAAATTCTGAGCATTTTGTATAAGTTTCACTGTGAATGCTTGACTGCTGCAGCTTGGAATCACAGGATTAGGGCTTACAGAATTTTTTCGTGCTGTGCGTAAACATATGAAGCAGTTCAATGATAATGCAGACTTGTAGTATGAAGGCCAGAGTAGGAGGAATGTCATCAAGGACACCAGGTGCATAAGGACAGCTTCATGGACCTCTCCTTCGAGCATGCTGCCGGTTGCTTGGTTTTTAGGCTTTATATTCGATTTACCCCTTGAATTATTCTGTAACGAAACCAGGCTTTCCTTGATCACCAGATCACCTCCAACTACCTAACCAACCACCAGGCTCAGGCTTCGGGCTGGACTGGGGTCAGGCCAGTTCATTAACCGGGATCGTTCCCCGGCC
>LKMJ01006220.1_pt1 | contig 11245 bp, 8 predicted proteins | sample 643391 | NCBI WGS metagenome assembly LKMJ01 (sample SAMN04112250, study PRJNA286221) | soda lake metagenome | biome: soda lake; feature: Kulunda Steppe; material: water; isolation source: sample PL-Br10 brine of Picturesque Lake | place: Russia: Kulunda steppe | collected 2010-07
CTCTCTCTCTCTCTCTCTCTCTCTCTCTCTCTCTCTCTCTCTCTCTCTCTCACACGCTCCTTGTGGATGTGTGCATGCATGATGCATGTGCAGTAGATGTAGGGGCTGCAAAGCCTCGATCCCAGCAACAGAGACGGGCTGCACATAAGTTCCAAAAGAAGGCCTCGCGGAGTAAGGGCGACCGTGGTCAGGTAGGCTTGCTGAGTGTGTGTAGGGTGCCTATGGCCAGCGAGTTTGCTACCTGCAACCTTTGTCTGCTTCCCACAGGAGAGTGCACCCGATGCATTTTGCATTGCTCCTGACAAGGGTGCAGCTTAGCACCATGCTTCTTGTGGCGGTACCTGAATTCAAACTTACTCCGGTTTTGGTGATTATTGCTTTGCAGTTGAAAGATGGAGGATATGATGGTGCACCTATGATAACAGGGAAGAAGGGAGGCTTGGTCAGAGTATCTGGATGTTGAGACGAATGTGCATGCAAGTTGCTGCTTGAGTATTTGTAAAAGTACACTCTAGCCCTTTCAATTGAGGGCGATGACCAAAATCTTGCAAGGTTTGCCCTTTCTGGTTTCTGCACCATTCAATTTAATCAGATATGCTGACTTAATATGTGTTGTTAATAACATCCTTGAACGGTGGAGGTGGTTCGTGAGTAGGCCAGCGCAAACACATTGTCAAAGCCCTGCCTTGACAACCTTTTAGCGCTGGCTGTGCTGAGTGAGCATACAAATGGGCCTTTTCAACCCATGCTTATCAATATTGAGGCAACTGAACACTGTAATCTCCCTAGCAGCCAAACATTCATTCGCCATAAAATGCAGCACCAGCAACGACACCAGACTCCGACTCTAGATTATCTAACACTCCAACAGCTACGCCATCAATGATTGCAAGGATGAATGAATGACAAGACACAGCGATACATGCGAGGCCAGAGCAGTCCAGGGACTAAGGCAAGTTCTAGAGTCTTGATCAATCCTCATGAGGATCTCCCTGGATTTGCCAGACATTTATGTTAAGGTTTCTGTAATACACACATTTTTTGGAAAATTCTATGCAGGCAAGGTGCGCCTGCGCGTGCGTCTCCTAGGGAAACCCTATTAGGACCTCTTCTTTTCTTTTGCAAGAACTGAAGCCTAGTGCATGTACATTGCGATGTAAGGACAAAAAATTTCGATCCTGAAACTTATTATCTTATAGCGTAAGCGTTCGCTGAAACTCTTCACTTTTTCACATTTTAATTTAACATTGGAAAACCAGAATTTAATCTAACATTTAAAAGACGTTTTAGGGGTTAAGCTCGCTTGTGCGAGTCCGGCCTAACTTTTTCCATCCAGCCAATCTATTAATCCTGTCTATTAAAGTTATTTTAGTATGGACGTTGTTGATGATGATTGTCTTCTCGAAGAGGAGGAGACTTTCCAGCAGGCTGCAGACTATCTGGCTGCACACACCTCATCACTCAGTCAGTCTGACCTTTTAAAGCTGTATGGGTAGGTGTCAGTACCTGTGATGGTTTGTTCAGCACCTTCCTCTAAAAGTGATCATCAATGATGCATGCGCAGACTCTACAAACAGGCCATTGTGGGCCCATGCACAACACAAAAGCCAGCATTTTGGGACGTGCAAGCAAGGTCAAAATGGTGCGTTTGCGCAAGATCTTGTAGAAAACACTGGAAATCCACAAATTTCTGTTCGTGCAATATTGCCACCAGTTACATTTCCTGATAAGCCACAAGCTCCTTTGTCTCAAAGGCTCACTGAGATCGGATAGCCTGTGTAATGTGCGTTTTGCAAGCGCCGAGCTCAATTGCTTGCCTCAAACAAACAAGTCATACCCTTTTCTGGTTTTGGGCCCTGCAGCACAAGCACTCAAGTGCGTACAGTGCAATCAACCAGCGTCACTTCCAAACGTTTCCAGGAATGCTTGGAGAAATTTAGGAGACTTGCCTAAACAGGACGCCATGTGCTCTTATGTGGCTCACTTGAGCAGAGTCTTGCCTGAATGGCAGCCGCAGCAGCGAAAGGGGGGAAAAAAGAGGAGCACCGGCATGGGGCCAGTGTTCAGCACAATGGCCGCAGCTGCCGGGGAGGACGAGCCAGGAATGGGGGGAGAGCAGGTAGGTACCACCTGGTAAGGGAAACCTCAGGTCAAGAGGTCCTTCCTTATCAGAGTGCACACGCAGAGCTGATGCTGATGTTGGTAACTGCTTGTTAAGCAATTTCTTGATGAGTCATGCTTTTAAGGAGCAGAGAGTAAAACAGAAAATGTATGCATTTGCTCAGTGCTTGTTCTTGCAAAAGCCCATCTGGCTTAAAAGCACGAAGTAAGTTATCTGCCAAGGCATTTTGTTTGCAAGCTGTTAAAGAAGTATAACGGAAAGCCTACACTTGCTCCAGAGCTTGCTGAAGTTCAGGGCAGACATACACGCATTTGGCTGGGCTTGAAATGCATTTAGGGTGACCTTAATTTCTTTTCCAGGGTCCTGGAAATGAACACAATCAACTACATGCTTTTGCGGGTGCTGGTGATGTTCAAGGAGTACAGTCCTTGCTTGATGCAGGTGCGTGTATTTTCTCAAACGCCTTACTTCCAGCTATGCAGCCATTCCCTTAGGTTCCAACCACATGTGCTGATCGTGTGCTGATTGTGTTCTAGCTAGTGTATAGACATACAGCCTGAGGTGCCTAATTTGTAAGCTTGTCCTCTGTTCCCTCTTTGTCAAGTTTCCTTCTTTGCGGGGTTTCCACCTTTCTTTCTGGTAGAAGCTGCGCCTTTTGTACTGCTCACTGTTTGTGAATTCCCTTGAATGAGCCTGTTCAACAACATGTGGATTTGATGCGCGTGTGCAGGGGTAGATGTAGACCAGCCTGACAACCAGAATTGTACACCTTTGCATTTTGCGGCGGATCGCGGCTGCCTTGCCACAGCCCAGCAGTTGCTGAATGCTGGCGCACAGGTCAGTCTCTTGCTGCAGTTGCTGCGCAGTTGAACCACACATCCTTTTGTTTTGTGCAACCGTCAAAGCTGCACATGCTGGCCGTTTTCTCAAGCATATGTTGAACCACCATACATGCTCAGGTGAATGCACAAGACGATGACGGCCAGACGCCCTTGCATTATGCAGCGTTGTGCGGCAACCGACAGGTTCGTGCACGACAAGGAGATGAAGTGCCTCGAAGGGGTAACGCATGGTGGAAGACCAGTGATACTTTTAAGGTTTTTGAAAAATCTTGATTTCATGTCTCACCCCAAAATGCCAATCCTGAAAATCTTGATCTCATGTCTTTTTTATATTTACTGGCCCAGCCAGTGTGATAAGGTTTGAAAATGCATTGTTTGGCCAAATAAGCCTCTGCAGTTCAGCTCATGTCCCACTTATTTTGTTGTGTGTATCCCCTTACCCCCCAACAAAATGTCCAACCAATGTCTTTTGTCCAAACAAGTCTTTCAACCCCTCTCTTCCATCTTATCTACTTATTCATTCCAGGCGCTTCTTCACACTGAGCCATTCCCCAATGGCAGCTGAGTATGGGAAGGACTCTATGCTGAACTCAGAATTGAACCCCCGAGCGCAGCACGTCAGGTGCTGCTGCTGTAGCCTGTTGCGCTGAGGGTTCCTCAGGTACTTCATGGCGCTGAACATGCGCTTATCTTCCACTGAGCCTGGCACCATCACCATCATCAGCTCTGCCAGCTTAAAAAACTCCCCAAACAGCAGGCGCCCCCTTAAGCGCTCTACCTCCTGCCAGAACTCCTTTGCAGAGGGAAAAGGGGGGGGGGCTGTCTTCTGGCTCATCATCTGAGTCATCGCTGCTGTTGGCTGCGTAAGGATTTGCATCCTTTGCTGCTTTTGCTGCTGCTCGCCTTGCAGCCTTGCATCCCTCTCAGAGTTTTGTTGGGGTGGGGGAAGGGGGGGCACTGGTGGGACTGTCCCTCTGGGGGCTCCTGCTGAAACCACTTGGCCTGAAACTTGTTGGTGGCACCAGCAGGACCCAATGCTTGCAAGTATGCCCCATCACTCTTACCCTTTGGGCTCTCGGCTTTTTTTTGGGTTGCTTGGATTCCTTTCATCGTCACTCGTAAATGTCAGGATTTTTTTTTTGAAATTTTGGGTTTCGAAGGTGCTCTTAGGGCCATCTTAGGGCCCTCAAGAAGGGCCAAAATGACCCCCTCACACAGAGGCTCCCAGACAACCCCCAGAAGTCGATTTCATGTTGATCGGAAAAGCTGAAAAAGTCAGGTCTCATGCCGATGGACATGGTATGTTGGGTTAAAATAATCACTGTGGAAGACGCATCCCTACTTCCAGCTTGTAAGCTCATAAGTACACCTGGAGTCGAGGAAAGCCACGCTGGCTGAACTTTTGCAGCAGCAAGTCACATTTACAATGCTTTGTGCGTCCATAATTCATGTTTAAGGCAAGAGGGTATCACAGAGAAATCCTTCTCTGTTGAAAAATCAAAGCGTACAAATAAGAAGGTATTAAGGAGCATGATTTAGTGAATGCCAATGTACTGTTGTAAGTCTGTAGTAGACAAACAGCCACTAAATGGGGATCCATATAATGCTAGGCCTGCTGGACCCCGAGATGAAGCTTACTCAATTGTTTTTGATAGACATTTTACACAGCCTTTCGTGCACTTGACAAAGACCTGATAAACATGCAAGCAGTAGAATCCTGAGGACATAACTCTCTTGGGTGATTGGCTAGAAGTCTCAAATTTTCCGGCAACAGCAAGAAATGCAATTAGGACAGTCTTGCTAACTCTTCCCATGTGGGCTCCCGTAATTCTTGCACCAAGATGTTTGCGATGTGAACTGTTTGAACGGCAGGTGGCCCTCATGCTCAAGGACGAAGCAGGCGCAGATGTCAGGATTACAGACAGCTCAGGGAAGACTGCAAGCAGCTATGCTCCTTCTGGTTGGGCCGAGCTGCTTGAACGATGATTCAGCGTGCCACGATGTGTCTTCCTTATGTATCTTATTGGTTGGGAGTAGGGGTGCACTTAAAGCACATCGTCCTGGATAACAATTCAACACTTTCTAATTTGAAGGTGTTGCAAGCCCAGGTCGACTTCGCCTTTATTCCATGGCTATCAAGGTCACAAGGTAGGGTTAACCGCCAGCCTAGTCATCAGGCTGATTGGTTTGTTGCTGATCTCCACCAGCCAAAAATAGTCCATGATGTCCGAGGTGAAATGGCAGAGTTTGTTCTGCCTTTAAAAAAGGAAACCAAAGACAGCCACGCGACCATTACACGACCAGAGCAACAACAAGCAAGAGCAACTGAACAGCATACAATTTACAAGCTAGGGTCTTGATCTAAACACCCATTCTATTCATTACGCAACAAAAATCATAAATATGAGTTGGAGGTTAAAAATATCTAGGAAACAACAAATGGCTCTTTTCAGAACCCTCCTGGCCTCCACTTACAACCTTCTTCCTAGTTTGATGGTGGAGGTTTGCCTGGTGCTTGCACCAGATGTAAACTATTTCGTTAAGCCAAACAGGGGTTACCTTGTTAGGGTAGTCTTTTCTTTTCTTTTTTAGTCTGACTAAGCAGGGCATGCAAAATACAAGGGCCCCGGGGCCTCCACAGGAAAAGGACTGGCAAAAAAGAAACTTTCTTTTTGTCTTGAAGGAGAAAAGAAAGAAGAAGAGAAATGGGAACGAATAATTCTTTCCGAGAGAGCATACAAAGTCTTGACACTGAAAAAGAACATGCACCTCATCTTAAACAGCAGCACAAGAGCACTTGTCACAGTGGCCATTTCCACCACGCCAGATGGAGGATTTTGCTGCAAGAGTACGTGCGCGCGAAATGAAACCTGCTCACATTCCTCATAACATGCTAAGGAAGGTTAATAAAGGTCAAGGTTCAGATATATCGCTATATATATATATCAAGGGGGGCATCAAGGGGGCACCCCCGTTCCGCACACAAGTGCATGAATCGGCTTGAAGGTCTAGGATTGGACAGTCAAACCAAGAATGATAAGTCACAAATTGGTTGTCGCTTCTCATGTCAATGTACCTCCACACTTTCCCCATCCTTAACCTCAGGTCAGCAGTGTGTGCATCTGAGTAACAAATAGGGTGCCCCTGTAAGAAATCTCTTATGTAAGAGCCACAGCCTCGCAATCCCTCAAAGGCACACAAAATGTCCGAATCCCAAGCTGTTTTGGCCCGAGGCACGGCCTTGGTCATTAGTCATTACATAGCTACTAAAAATCATCATAATAGTAATCTATTTGATATATTGCTTCCTCCATTCAGTTTTCTCTTTCTCTTTCGGTGAGTTAGTGATGTAAACCCAGTGATTTGTGCACTCACCCGAACATGTCGTACAAGAGGGTGGTGGAACTTCTTCCAGCCGACCGCCTTCTCTCGCCAGGCTGTTGAGCTATGCGGTGAATGATTGGCCATCCTTTTCCTTCCCCTTCCTTGCGCAGATGGCTCAAATGCTGCTGATGAATTATTCCCGCACATCTGCAGTTGTTTGCAAAGCAGCCGGTGAGTGCATCTCTGTGAAAAGACTTGCATGCATGTGCGCGCATAAAAGCAGTCTCCACAGCTTGTTGACAGCCGCTCTGGATAATGCAGCATCTCCTCATCAGGCATCTTAGCTATATTGTTTGAAGAGTCCGCCGCATAACAGCTGCTTCTCTTGCTTTTGATTTAATCAAATGAGGCAGCCCACACGAGCCGAATCTGAGTGCACACATGGGCCTGGCAAACCAATAAAATCCTTTTCTTTTGCAGCTGGAAGCAAATCAATTAGGGCAGCAGCCCCCAAAGCAAAGCCCTCCGCCAAATCTAAGGCTCCCCCCAAGCCTGCCAGGTCCAAAACACCTGAAAAACCTGTTCAAAAGACGAGCCTCTCGATACTTAGCAGCGTGGAGAAGCTCCAGCTACTGAGCCAGGTGGGCTGTTGAAACGCTGTGCTGGTGTATTTGGCCCATTTGCGCGCAAAATACCGCCAATGGGCAGACTTGTTTCAGGAATAAGTGTTGATACTCCTGTGGGCTTGTCTCTGTTGCAATGCCCGTTCACTTATCGATGCAACACCTCCTTGTCTGTATGATCCCCTGCTCCCTTGTCAACTATGACAGGTGGAAAAGCTCGGCTTACTCTCCAAGGCAGAGAAGGCTGGGTTTACTCTCACAAAGATTGAGGAATCAGGTGCATCGATGATAAGGATGTGGTCTTTGCTTACCTGCAGTCAAATGCCTGATCTAAACAAGTGTAGAGAAAGAGCTGCAGTAATTCTACACCATTGATGTTTTTCTTTTTCCTAATCAATCGTGTGTATGAACTGCAGGTCTCCTCTCTGCAGCTGAGAAGTCAGGCGTGCTCTCCTTCATTGCAGACAAGTGAGATTTGCAGCAGCTGAGATGATACGAGCTCCGCCAGCAATTGTTAAATTCATGCTTGTGGGATTATGCCGTATAAATAGGACAACAGCCAAATTAAGCACCCGAAGCTATCAGCCCCCGACCTTCCCCCATCTCCCACCCACTCAACCTCCCTCTCCCTGCTGCCTTCCTGCTCCCTGCAGGAACACACCAGGCCTCCTATCTGCTGCAGGTTTTGCTGCAATTGCATCAGCTGTAGGACTGGTGGTTGCAGTTCCTGACGACTCCACGGCAGCGTTGGTGGGTATGGATTCAGTGCAGGGCAGGCAACTGGCAGGCCACCAGTCTCTTCCTATGCTGATATCAGCTAGCCGGGAGAGAGACGGGGCACAAGGGAGCTCAGAGTTTGGTGATCCTGCATGAAGGTGATGTTGCAGAGGCCTGCCCTGCGGTGACCTTAAGCATATTGTGCTTCACAATTCCTGTCATTGTCTCACAGGCAGCCCAGGGCCTTGCTGGCACGCTCCTGGTGAGCACTGGTCTTGCAGCTTTCACGGGCAGCTCCATCCTGGATCGCTTCCAGGTAAGCAGATAGGTTTTGATGTTGTATGTCTGCTGGAACTCTTCTATTGTGAGGGTCTAAGTGGGCCAGTGCTGCAACTGGCCCATGCACATTTGCAATCAAAAAACTGATGCCTGCTTTGCTTGAGCTGCGTATTCTAACATGTCTGCATCTACCTTTCCCATGCAGAAACTGTGAACATCCTCCATGGCATATTCGCGTGGCGGTTTGTGGTGCAAGGGTTTTAGATGCACCTGCAGCGCCTTGAGCAGCACTTTGTCACAAGTAACGATAGTCTCTGGTGACAAACGTCGCTAAATCATGCCCGCCAACAGTATTTGCTTAGACTAACCAGCATAGCACTTAATTGAAGGCCCGGGTCCATCTTCCATCCAATGGCCCAGATGAGCTGACACTGGTTAACAGACCAGACGCCTCTCTGTGCACCTCCATGACCTATTGCAGATCAGGTCTCCATATACTCGGCAAGTTGTACAATCATAATGAATGATTCATTACAGCAAATCGTGTTGTGTGGCATCTTCAAACAACTTACATGCAAGGTTGTGATTAACTTTTTTTGTTGTTCATCTTGGTGGGCTTTCCTTGGTTGGTGCTCTGAGTGAAAGCAATACGAGGCTTTCGACTTCTTCATTGTGTTGGCACATTTCTGGGCGTCCAGAACCATGCACGACCGAGGAGTCCAGGCCAGCCTTGAAGGCTGAGCTCCGACTTAAAAACCAACTCGTGAGTCCATCTGTCTAGCCAAAAACAATTAGGCGCTTAAAGAGGGTGTGTTTGGACCAAGTACAAACCACTAAGGGCAATTAACATGTTCCTGCTTCTGAGAAAAGCAGGGAGATACCAGTGGGCCTGCATTAGGAGCAGCATTGCCTTACTGCAGGCTGAAGCTGACATTTATTAGGAAACATATGCACCCTGAGGCACCTGTCGTAAGGCTATGGTTAGGGTTACACAGCTTATCCTGCGGACACACTGTGGTGCCTGGCAGGGCAGCTACACTACATACCGACACCTAGACAAGGAATACAACTCGTGTTTTACCACATATTTCCGAATGTGCAGGGCACTACACTGCAAGGCTACTAGCAGTAGCCTTTTTTCTCTTTTTCTCAAAAGAAATGAAGTTCATTTTTGGCACATCTTATTCGCAAGATGTGAGGTGTTGCTTGCGCGTAGCCATTTAATCTTGTAGCATAAGGAATAGGGAATGGAAAAGCTCAGCCATCAACGAGCAGGAAGGTACTGATTCTAGGGGTAATGTGCGCATGCATAGAGCAACAAGTTTACAAGTGAGGGTTCACCACCAGCCTCGGGCTGGCCGATAGGCTGATTGGTTTGTGGCTGGTCATCGCCAGCCGACAATTAACCCATGACTTCTGAGGTGAAAAACAGCATGTTATATTGAAACACGCCTTTGCACAGCAATGCCACAAAGTAAGCCTGCATACCATCCAAATTGGACAATCTATTAATATCATACTGAACTACCCTTAATAAGCTTGGTCTAGACCGGTGAAGAGCAAGAAAAATTACTCTTGATCTAGAAACTCATTCTATTCAATATGCAACCAAAATCATAGATACAAGTAGGAGAAAGGAAAAAGAAAGAAAAGAAAAGACTACGCCAACAAGGTAAGAAAAGAAAAAGGAAAGACTACGCCAACAAGGTAACCCCTATTTACGTGAATTAAGGAAGAAGTTTACATCTGCCAACAAAGTGGCTCTAGAGGTATGCACGACAACTTCGGCTGGAACCAATACTGGCCAGCACTACATAAACCGCCCCACAAGTAAAAAGAGACAGAAGCTCACCAAGCAATTGAGCACCATATAATGCCTCAAATCTCATCTCAGCTCTGTCGCAAAGAAAAGAAAAGAAAAACTACGTAGGCAGTGATACCACTCCCTACATCTATTAAGGAAAAGGAGACACATTGGCCGGAAGAGCCATGAGTCCCCTCCACCAGGGAGAATGAAAAACTAGTGAGGATCTGGAGGGTGACAAGCCGCCCCCTGCTCCAGACCAAGACCTTGAGAGCAACTGGATTTTTCACGAGCGCATCTAGTAGTTGACAGTTTATGTGCATAGAGCACAGAATGAGCATGTAACTCGAGGGCAGTCTTATGGGCTTTTTGTACATCAAGGCCGAGCTCTTTAAGGTGTAAGGTCGCAAGCTCAGCAATGTCTTTTGAAGAATTAGAAGAACAATACCCAGAAAACCATTCCCTCAACTGTGCTGCGCATGATTTGAATAACTTCATGCCTGAGCACATCAGACAAGGGACAATACACGAACAAATCAGGAATGCTGAATATCACATAAAGAGCGAGTTAGCTCTTATAGACAAAACACATGCCAAAGAATGCCATCAAAGAGAAAGGAAAAAGCAGCAACAGACAATAAATAAGGAACCCAAAAAAGCCCATAAGCAAATCTTTGCAAATTCTCATCAGAAACGATCAGGCTTATCAGCCCTCAAAGATCCAAGGACAAACAAAAAAACATCTGACCCACAAATGGTAAAGGATACCATTTATGACTTTTACAAGCAGTCCTTGTCGGCTGTCAAACCCAAAACAGGCAAATACCTACCGAATAAAGCATCCCGACATTACCCATGGGAACAAATGCAGGCCCCTGATCCATTTGGACTTGAGTCACATATAAGAAGGGATGAAAAGAAAGGAACACGAGAGAGACCCTGGCTACACTCCTCAATAGTAGACCAGGCTACGTTCCACGAATGCATACGATCATTGAGCAATAATAAGTCCCCAGGCCTCGATGGAGTGGTGAATGAAGTACTCACAATGCTGCCACCTATTTTCAGCCATACTATACACAAGCTTTTTACAATAATGTGGGCTACTGGCTCCACCACGGAAACCTAGAAAACAAGCAAAACAGTCCTCATAGACAAAGAAAAGGGGGATGAAACTGACATTACATCTTTCAGACCTGTAGGACTGGCCAATACTCTATATTGACTCTGGACACGCATGGTGACAACACTTTGTATGAATATGCAGAAGCAAAATGCCTACTAAGTACCAGCCAGGCAGGCTTTAGAAAACAGAAAGATACAATACACCAGCTTCAAAACATCATAATGGCCCTAGAAGATGCTAAACTCTTTAAACAAGACATGTACGCGTTGATCGTAGACTTCACCTCTGCGTTTAATACAATAGACCATGACAGGATGCTATGGATCATGTATGACCTAGGCTTCCCCACGGACGCCATAGAGGTAGTAAAGAACCTTTACCAAAATGCCACAACCCAGGTCCGCCTAC
>LKMJ01006221.1_pt1 | contig 11244 bp, 13 predicted proteins | sample 643391 | NCBI WGS metagenome assembly LKMJ01 (sample SAMN04112250, study PRJNA286221) | soda lake metagenome | biome: soda lake; feature: Kulunda Steppe; material: water; isolation source: sample PL-Br10 brine of Picturesque Lake | place: Russia: Kulunda steppe | collected 2010-07
CTCTTTCCTTCTCTCTCTCTCTCTCTCTCTCTCTCTCTCTCTCTCTCTCTTCTTCAACTTTATGGGCACAGCATACCTGGGTGCCGCAGGTAGTCCTTGCAAATGTCCATCAGCTTGCTGACAAGCGCAGGGTAGGGGCGCGACCTGCCATGAGCAAGCAGTGGATGACAGGAGCACAGCAGAGCAGGGGATGACAGGAGCACAGCAGAGCACAGCAGAGCACAGTGACATGACAGGAGCACAGCAGACCTGCCATGAGCAAGCATTGGATGACAAGAGCACAGCAGACCTGCCATGAGCAAGCATTGGATGACAAGAGCACAGCAGAGCAGGGGATATGGGCAGGGAAGGGGCGCGACCTTCCATCAGCAAGCATTGAATTGCAGGCCGTGAATGGATTGCAGACTGCATGCGGTCGTCAAACTATGTGTGCAGCAGCAGGCCACGCATGGAACAGGCTCCCATAAGTGCACGGGCTCTTATGAGTGCAGGCTCCCATAAGTGCGCGCCGGGCGCTGCAGGCTCCCCCACAAAAGTGCGCACCGCACGCCTTGCAAGGCCGCCGCACGCATCCAACACCAGAAGCCCCCTAGGGCACCCTTACCACTGAAGGCACAATCTGCAGCACAGACCCTGCTGTGCAACTGTGAGCACACCGTCGGACTCTACGTGCACACACTGTCGGACTCTACGCGCACACACCGTTCAACTCTGCGCGCACACACCATCGGACTCTATGCGCACACACCATTGGACTCTGCGCGCACACACCATCTGACTACCATTGGACTCTATGCGCACACACTGTCGGACTCTGGGTGCACACACCATCAGACTCTATGCGCGCGCGCACACACACACACACATACACACACACAGCGCCGGCTAAAGAAGCAGCGCCCGGACATACATGCACATCTGATGTCCCCGCACCTGCCCTCCTCTGCCACTGTCTCCACCGTGCTGAACTCAAAGGGGATGAGGGCAAGCATGGATAGCCAAAGCAGCAGCATTGTCTGCGCCTCCCAGCTGCCCATGCCCTGCTCCATGTCCTGCACAGGCTGCCTGCGAGGCATACATGTGCGCATGCCTTGTGCACAAGCATGTGTGCGCGGGAGGCATGCGCACACCTCCTACTTGTACACCTTCTAGTTGCCTGTGGAGCCTGTGGCGATTTCCTGCATGCACTTGCAGTCACGAGCCTTACGGCGCACTCCCAAGAGGGCGACACAAAACACCCAAGGGCCCCAAAAACCAAGGGACACAAAACATGGAAAGCATCCTGCCCACCTAAGAGCATCACCCTTGGCTGAACAAGGCTGTACTTCAGTGCAACTGCAAAGGCTGATCTTGCGTTCCGGTCACAGCAAGTCTGCAGTCATGTCGCGCGGCCTAACGCATGCACACACGCATGCACACTGCAAAGGCTGATCTTGCGTTCCAGTCACAGCAAGTCTGCAGTCATGTCGCGCGGCCTAACGCATGCACACACGCATGCACACTGCAAAGGCTGATCTTGCGTTCCAGTCACAGCAAGTCTGCAGTCATGTCGCGCAGCCTTATGCATGCACACACATGCACACACAGAGAAGACCCATGCACTTGTGAAGCAGCACAATGGCATTCACCACCGTCTCCGGGACGCACAAACCAGTAAGAAATGCAGAGCAAGACCTGCTTACTTCTGAAGCAGCACAATGACGTTCACCACTGTCTCCAAGTCTGCTGCCTGGTGGGGGAAGAATTTGACCTGCGGGCACGCATGCACAAGCCTGATGTGATCCAGCCTTGCCCTGCATGCATGCTCGTGTGTCAACACACACATACAAGCTCATGGGCACTCAGTAACACTGGGAGCTTGGCCGTATGACACCAAGTCTGATGGCAAAGCATGGCCGAAGCAGTTGCTTGCATAGTTCTGTGCGCGTTCGCTGCAGCTGCACAGATCAGCATATGGTCCCTCACCCCTGATGCTTGTCTGAGGCCACGTCCCAGCCTCGTATTTCACATTGGAAAGTTGATCACCGTCAAAGGAACCACCAGGTCACATGGCATGGATGCACCGCTTGTCCCATGCTCACAGGTCCTCCCTCCCCCACTGATCCCTGTCCCACAAACACCCACCATGAATACCCAATCATACCCCTCCCCCCCTTCTTACACACACACACACACACCACTGTTTTGTAGCCCCGCACGGTGACCAGCACGTTAAGCAGGCGCGCCATGGCAAACATGCGCTGCATGGCTGCAGAGGAGGGGCCGCCGCTGGGACGCCCGGTCTCTGCAGCAGCCGGCGCTGCAGGTGCAGTTGGGCCGCCCGCCCCTGGCTGCGCTGCACCTGCCCCTGCGGTGGCCTCTGAATGCAGCTGCACAGCCTGCTTGCGCAGTAGCCCGGCCAGGGGTCCCACTATGGATTCCAACCACACGTCCAGCAGCTGCGACTGTTCTTGGTACTTGCACAGCTGCAGTGCACAGAGCGGCCAGGGCCTCAGAGCTGAAAATAGCAGGCCAAGAGTGGCCCTGTGTGTTAACGTGGTAAGGGTTGTGTGCAGATGCTAGAATGAGCAGACATTTGGGATGCGTGCAGCCTTGGTGCACATGCTTGATGGAGGGGGCGCAGTGCTGCTGTGGGCAAGGAAGGTTGAAGGCAACCACAGCGACAACCTGGCACGGCCGAGGCTTTCAAGAGGATAGGACATGTCTGAAAATTAAAACCATGCACGGGGTGTGCAATCCACCAGGGAGGGAGCATGTGAAAAAAAGCAGCACACACGTGCGCAGCAAAACATAGTGCCCAAGGCCTTTCGGTTGACACAAATCATGTTCTAGGTGCAGCGCCCCACCATAAGCTCAAGAGCATGAGCGACAAAACTCTGGGCAAGGGTGCCACAATTTGCTGACGCTTGTATGCTCCGAGTATCGAGCGCATAATGCAGGCTATGGTTTTCTTGGTGGCGATGGTTCTATTCTGAGAACAAGAGTCCCTGCTTGCCTATACCACTGTAGGGGCGCGGGAAATCCTCTGCTCCACAACTGGCAAGCTACCTGTTCCAATTAGTAAATGATCATGCTCTTAACACTGCACTGAGAGGAACCGCTGAGCTTACAATGGCTTTGTAGCGCTCGTACACTGCCCCTGCTTCCTGCCCATCAGTGTTGACCACGCGAGCAATAAGGGCCAGCACCTCCCCAGCCTCTTCCAGAAATTCTGCTGACTCGTCCTTGTCTTCCTCCACAAGCCGGAGGTGCTCAAGTAAGTCCATGGGGAGGCCTGACTTGCACAGGCATTTTATGTAAGTTGAGTTTTGCTGTGTGTGCACATGCAGCGAGCCTATTTTATAGTTCAAGTTGAGGAAGGAACTGGAATAATATTGTGACGCAAGAGGGCATTGGGCCAAGATATCAGCTGCGCAAGCTCGTGAGATGCATTTTGTACGACAAATCAAGTTTCTTGTTCCTATACAAGATCTGTGCATCAAGGCACAAGATAGCACTAAGTGATATCGGTGACATGAGGAGACTACAGACTTGATTGTTGAGCTGGAAGCAGCTGGGTGCATGTTGTGTCTGTGTGTTTGGGGCAGTCGTGCATCTGCAGGGAGGCAAGTACATGTTTACAATGCTGACTTGAGGAACCTACCTGGTAATGCTCCCGCTTGTTAATGTTGTATGTGCCTAGCTGCAGCAATTGACAGCTGCCCTAATTCCCTCAATCCGGTACCCAAAGAGATAAGTAACAATAAAACACATTATTTCCAATGCATGCATTAAAATCATTTCAGTCAATATAGCAACACCTAAAATACTGCTCTTACGAAGAAGTAAAATTACAATAGAATCTAAGCTATGAATTCAAAGCATCGAATGTGAGACTGTGCAAGAAGCGTCCATGTCAGCTGAATGAATGGGGGCCCCTGGAGAGCCCCCTGGGGAGGTTGTTGCTGATGAGGTCCAAGCTCCAGCCCAGGAGGCCATCCTTACTGTGGCCAACTGTCCCGGACGCCTGCAAACAGGTGCAAATGCATGTCTGCCTCTATGTTTATGTAAGCCTTTGATGGACTGCAGTGCATGAACATGAAGGGATGCAAGAAAAATAGGAAGCAACTATGGTATGTCCTGCAGCTTAAGTAAATACACAGTAATTTAAACGGACACATGGCAACCTTTGACCCCCACCTATCTAGCAGCGCTGTCGTTTAGGTTGGCTACCTTTTGACACATTTGAACCTCCTTTTTTCATGTAGTTTACGATGTTGGGAAGGCTGTTGGCAAAGGAGGGTACGCCGTGGTCCACAGGGGCGTTCGACGAGAGGATGGCAGAGTCATTGCTGTCAAGAAGGTTGAGGTGAGAACCTCTATAGCCTTTGAGCTGGCACACTTATTTGATTTTTCAATGCACAACTAAAGACATTTTGTGTCTTCCATGCCACATGACAACCACATGCGCTGGCCTGCCTGCCCTCCTGTTAAAATCCTTTCTTCAATGGCAGACAGTGTCAGACTGACGACCTCGTCATGCGTGTTCTTTGTAGATATTTGAGATGTCTCCAAAGAAGCGTGACCGTTGCCTTCAGGTAACAATCTTGTGTTTTGCTGCCATTCACGCTTTGACAACCCAGCAGCACAAACTAGTTTTTGCCAGCTTTCTGCTTTTGCTGTCATCTCATGATCATCTTGAATTGTTAGAAAGGACTGGTCTACCGGGGCACCAGCTGCAAAAAATACAGCTTTATAGGTACAGCCAAGACTGCTGACAGCAGATCGTGTGCTTGTATTTTGCCTGCAAACACTACCTTTGCAAAGCAGCACCCAAAACGCAGCATGTGCCCATTTCAATCGTGTGCAGGAGGTCACACTGCTAGCACAGCTCAAGCATCCATACATTATACAAATGCTGGATGCTTTCATCGATGAGAACATGCTCATCATCATCTTTGAATGGGCTCCTGCAGGTGAGGCTGAGGGTAGGAATTCCCTGTGGGACCATTGAATGCGTATTTCAAATAACCCAACACCCACCGTCAAAAGCTTGAATTCCACCATCGCTACCCCTGCAACACATTAAGAGCAATGCATCTTGGGTTATGTGCAAAAAATTGCTCTGTGTGTCAAGGAGTGACCAGTACTGCCAGTAGTATGTGGACATTATAAACAAGGAATTTTTGCGAAGGTGAGGATAAAAATGTTCCTTTTGCCAGGATTATAATACTTGAGCCCTCTGCGTACTCCAGCTTTTCTTGCCGCTGTTTGCCAATGCTGCTGGCGTTTCCCTGCGTCTGCATGCTCCCATTCAGTGCCATTTCGAACCTTGTGGCTGAGCTGTAGCACCATTTGGCACGCTCATGTGCAAAAGATGAGTGTGGAAAGAGTGGCGCAATTGTTTCAAGCGTTAACATGTCTGATGGCGTGTGCAGGTGATTTGAAGCGCCTCATCAAGAAAACAGCAGAGGCGCAGCGGACTCTGGACGAGCCTGCCATTTGGAGCCTTTTCTCCCAGGTACAAGCAAGGTCACCTGCCATCTGCAGCAGTGGGCTGCCCTTTCTGCGCTCTCTGCCTTCTCTGCCCTCTCTGCCCTCTCTGCGTTCGCTGGGCTGTCCTCTCTGCGCTCGCTGCAGCAGTGGGCTGCCCTCTCTATGCTCGCTGGAAATGCCTGCCATTCAGAGCCCGTACTACCTTTCGTGTAACCAGGAGTGCCTTTCACCTGCACCAATGCCCTCGGCTTCTACACACGCCATACCTTTCTGCGGTGCAGAATCTGCGCAAATACTTGGCCTACTTTATTTGTCAGCCGTTTTGCACTGCAGCTTGCAAGCATGTGTCTTGCAGTCTTTTGTTGGCATCGCTCCCATCTTCCAGTGCTGGCGGTTGTACAGATAAGCAGGATCAGGCACACACACATTCCAATGCACACGTCATGAAAACCACACTCCTCTCCCTCTTGCTTCACTGATCACCACCAGGGTGCGCTGTACATGCAGATCTTGGAAAAACTCTGCTTCTCAAATGCAGGTCCCGATTTTGCTGCATTTCTGAATTGCGGATCATCAACAGGCTGCGCTGCACACATGCAGGTCACCAACAAACTGCACTCAACTAATGCAGGACACGGGCAGCCCCCGCTACATGCCTGCATGTCACCAATAGACTGCACTCAACTTATGCAGGACACTGGCAGCCCCCGCTACATGCCTGCAAGTCACCAACAAACTGCACTCAACATTTTAGGACACTGGCAGCCCCCGCTACATGCCTGCAAGTCACCAACAAACTGCGCGCTGAATGCGCCCAGATCACCAGTGCTTTGTTCTGCGATCTTGCAGATCACCAATGGGCTGCGCTACATGCACCAGCACCGCATCATGCACCGTGACATCAAGCCTGCAAACGTGCTGGTGGGCGCAAACGGGGCGCTGAAGCTGGGTGACCTTGGCTTAGGGCGGCAGCTGAGCGAGCACACAATGGAGGCATTCTCAAAGGTGGGGTGATTGGGTGGGCGCAGGCGCAGGCGTGTGTGGGTGGGCGCAGGCGTGGGCTTTGGAAAAGTTGTCTAGGTGGGCAGGGCGCTCAAGTGTTTTTTTGGAGAGTTACTCATGGAGGCTGAGTGTGACCTGACAGGACATAAGAACAAGCTTAAAGCAGGTGTTGTGACTTCCCCGGAGGTTCAGCATTTCATAAGGCTCAGAAATATCCGCTCGGTGGCGGCGGTGGCGGCTGCTTCAGCAGAGCCGCTCGCCCCTCTCCCCGTCACCTATTTGACTGGTAAACGCCGAAATTGTGCAAAAATTTGCCATAAACCCTCAAATTCTCCAAAACATTAATAATATTTTACAAATAAATTACAATGAGAGACGAGGTGGTGTAGGACGATGAGGAGCATGACGATGTGATGAGCTTGGACATGACGGACAGTTATGGGCTATCAATCCCTACAGAGAGCTAGCACCCCTGCCAATGTGTCTTCAAACGTGTGAACAAATAGAAGGAGAAAGAGAAGGTAAGCACTTGGCAGCAGCAGGCACTTCAGACCCCACCATTCAGTGTGTCGACTTCTTGCGCCTGTGGGCTTCCAAGCATTGCTTCCCCACCCTTGCCACAGTGCAGCTGCTATGCATGCTCCCACAACTTGTGTCTGCGAGCGTAACTGGTCAGTTTCGGGCCAGATGTGCACCAAGCACGTGGAAGCTGATTTACATCTGCTACAATACAAGGACTTGTCTGTAGGCGACCTGGAGTCCAGCCTGCAGCTTCTGCTAAACAAGATGAAAACATGCCAATGATTGAGCAGCTAGGTTAATAAGGGTGGAATTGAGGGGGGTGGAACCGGGGGGGAGAGGACGGAACAGCTTGTGACTCATCCCTGCCTCTGGAATGACCGAACCTGTTAAAATAATTTGTTTTTAAATTATATTGAAGTTCCATAAGAATTCTCAGGACCAAAGGACGCGCCTGTGAAAAGCAGTTGTCTAACGATAATCTCCCATATAGGCCCTTCTCATCTACAATGAGTCTGGGCGAGTCTCTTTGGCAGACTGGACCACCCTATTTACCCATCCTTACATATTAGCCTATGCCTCTGGTCATCAGACACAGCTTTTTCCGTGTATACAAGCCACTGTAATTGTGGCCTTTCAGTTTGAAGAGAATGCAAGTTCAGTTGTGCATCGCCTGCGTTGTGCTGTGTTGGGTCTGTGATTTATGGGCCAGGTTGCAGTAAAAAAGGATCGCTCGCGCACGCTCTCGTCCCTCTTCAAGTTCTTAGAAAAGGGTCGCTTGCCTCTCTCCCCACATCCTGGTCCATTCACTAGTACTTTCAATAAGGACCGCTCGCCCCCGACCTGGCCTATCCGTGTAGGTGGGCACCCCATACTACGTCAGCCCCGAGGTGGTGCGCGGGGCCGGCTACGACTGGAAGAGCGACGTGTGGAGCTTGGGCTGCCTCCTGTACGAGCTGGCTTGCCTGCGCTCACCCTTTGAGGTGAGTGGTCACACCTGCAGGGGGGCTCTCAGTTTGGTGCAGGCGGGGCGCTTGATGCGTGCTGTTGTGTCGCCAACCTACGCAAGTTTGCCAGGCTTGCATAATCGCCTAGATAAGGGCTGCGCATTGTGATTACTACCGTCACCGTCACCACCATTGCCACCCTCCTTTCCCCTCACTACATGCCCACGGTATGTAGGCGCCAGGCAATCCCGTTGTTTGCTCTTACCACTTTGTGCAAGCCTTGATACGCTTGATCCTGCTCCTCGAGGTAAACCTCTGGCTGAAACTTTCAGAGCTCAGCTGGCAGTCAGAGCGCCTGCTGTCAAAATCAGTCCCTGTTTGGCGGCCTCTGCTTGATGCTTTTAGAGTGCAGCGTACTTGAGCCCCTCTTTTGCGTGCAAGTTATCAGAGTGCCTGCTTACAAGGGCCCGCCCCTTTGCCTCCACCACTTTGCATCTTGCTGATTGTGATGACAACACACCCATGCTCTTCTGGGCGCATGTGCCGCAGATGGAGGGCGCTAACCTGTATGATGTGTTCCAGAAGATCAGCAAGGGCAAATACGACCCCCTGCCTGCTGACCAGTACAGCCCAACATTGCGCAAGCTGGTGACAAGCATGCTACACGTGGATCCTGCAGGTGCGGGTAGGAGGGAAAGGCGGAGGAGTGAAAGCAATGAGAAAAGCAGAGAGAAAAGGCATGTCGAGAGACCTCAAGGGGTGTGTTCAAGACTGAGTACGCATGTGTGCTGGCAGAGCTGTGGGCAGGAATGTGCCGACCTTCAAGGCCTCCAGGTGCCCCGTCCATTTTTCCAGCCCAACTTGTCCCGTCCATTTTTCCAGCCCAACTTGCCCTGCAAAAATCGCAATCCGGAGGCAGGATGTGACGCCCACAACATGTGCGCAAGCAAGCACTATCAGGGAGCTGCGGAGTCACACCAGCTGGGCCCAGTAGAGGCATCGCTCCCTGTGCGATAGCTGTCCGCAGAAGCGAGGTTTTGTGATGTGGGGGCGAGGTTTTGTGATGTGGGGCCATGCTTTGACGATGGCTGGGCAAACGGCAGGTGCCATGCCACATGTAGGGATGGGTAAATTTAGTTTGGCTGACCCTCGTTGAGGCTCTGTAGAGCCTCTTCAGAGACAACTTGAGCCTCTATAGAACCCCTTTGGCATTCTGATCAGACCCTATTATCCATCCCTAGCCATGTGCTTCGGCCCCCGCAGACCGGCCAGAGCTGGAGGAGGTGTGGGCGGTGACGAGCTCCGTCATTGAGGCGCAGGCGCGTGGGCAGCAGGACATGTACGCTGCCGCAGAGCTCATCTACAGCAGGTATGTGACCTCTTTGTGACCAGGGGGATTATAGGGCTACCTAAGCTGAAAGGTTAACTATGTGACCAGGGGGATTATAGGGCTACCTAAACTGAAAGGTAAACTATGTGACCAGGGGAATTATAGGGCTACCTAAACTGAAAGGTTAACTATGTGAACAGGGGGATTATAGGGCGACCTAAACTGAAAGGTTAACTATGTAACCAGGGGGGACAATGAAGCTGCAAAGCGAGTGCCTTGCAGTGCGCCCTATAAAATGCTCATAAACAGCCCGCCTTCCTTTTCACCAACACCACAGGGTTTTTGACCCAATTGCAGTCGCCTCTGCTGTGCCGCTGTCCCTGCACGGCCCTGTTTATGTACTTGCATATTTGAGTCCTAACACACATGCATGTGCGCGCGCGTGTGTCGATGTGAATGGGTGTGCGTGCGCCTGTGTGCAAATGTGTGCATGTGAACGGAGGTGTGAATGCGCGCGTGTGTTTGTGTATGCGCGTGTGGTTGCTGATGCGCATGCCTTGCCTCCACACTTGCGCCAGGCTGCTGTTCATCGCGGAGCATTGCGGGCGCGAGAAGGGCAGCGCAGACGCGGGCGCCCCGGCAGACGGCAGGGCAGGCAAGCGTGCGCCGCCCAGGGCTGCCAAGGAAGGGGGCAAGCCACCAAGCGGCAGGTGCGGCTGTGCCTGCACTTCCTGCAGCCTTGGGTGTCGGTGTGGCTGTGCGTGCAGCTTCCAAGAGGGGGTTGCTTACTCTGCTGGTGCTCGTGTGTCGAGGGGTGTGCTTACTCTGCTGGTGCTTGTGTGTCGAGGAGTGTGCTCACTCTGCTGGTGCTCATGTGTCGAGGGGTGTGCTTACTGTGCTGGTGCTCGTGTGTCGAGGGGGGTACTTACTCTGCTGGTGCTTGTGTGTCGAGGGGGGTGCGGTCTTCAGATGCCCTGCATGCAGGCGCATGTGCCCATGTCCCTTGCTCCACCTATAGCCTGTGGCCTGTGACTTGTGGCTTGTGGCCTTTGGCTTGTGGCTTATGGGCCATGAGTTATGGTTTGTGACCCATGGCCTGTGGCCTGTGACCTGTGGTCTGTGGTCTGTGAGCTGTAGCCCGTGGCTTACAATTTACGGCCTGTGGCTCATGGCTTGAAGGCCATAAGATATGGCCTGTGGCTTATGGCTTATGGCCTGTGGCTTATGGCTTATGGCCTGTGGCTCATGGCTTGAAGGCCATAAGATATGGCCTGTGGCTTATGGCTATAGCCTGTGGCTTATGGCTTATGGCCCGTGACCTATGGCTTATGGCCTGTGGCTCATGGCTTATGGCCTGTGGCTTTTGGCTTACGGCCTGTAGCTTATGGCTTATGGGCCATAAATTATGGCCTGTGACCCAAAGCCTAGCTCTTGCCCCCGCCCCTGTGGGTTTGAGAGTGCCCGCAGCCCTGTGGCCCCATGCCCGTGCACCTTCCCCTATCCCTGTACGTGCCCACATCCCCCTGACTGAGATCATCTGAGGCGCTCATCTCCCTGCCTTGCTCTTCATCGACTGAGATCATCTGAGGCGCAAGCTCTAAACCGTCTGAGATCATCTGAGGCGCTTGTCCCCCTGCCTTGCTCTAAATCAACTGAAATCATCTGAGGCGCGAGCCGCCTCGTGCTAGAGGAATGAATGGGTACTGCACATGCCATGCCAGCGCGCCCTCCCGTTTCTTCCCCAGCTTCTGCCGTCTGATACCTGACATACTTTGTTTGTACCACTCCATTGCCCCGCACATATGCGGACCACGCGAACCCTCAGGAGTGTGGACAGCCCTGCGAGAGAAGGCACCAACCTCCCAACCATGAATGACTACATACATACGTACACCATGCATGCCATGCATGCGACGCACGCCCTTGGGAGTGTAGAAAGCGCCGCAAAGGACAATTCCCCCCCCCCCCCCC
>LKMJ01006222.1_pt1 | contig 11244 bp, 16 predicted proteins | sample 643391 | NCBI WGS metagenome assembly LKMJ01 (sample SAMN04112250, study PRJNA286221) | soda lake metagenome | biome: soda lake; feature: Kulunda Steppe; material: water; isolation source: sample PL-Br10 brine of Picturesque Lake | place: Russia: Kulunda steppe | collected 2010-07
ACACACACACACACACACCCACACACACACACCATTCGGCAGAACAATGTCATCTATGATGAGAGTGAAGCACACCAGCTCCAACGGCTCACTACTCTCCATTATAAAATCTGTAGATATTCAAGTCGTTTATGACTACACTTATCCTTTGGTAATTTATTTTGAACGACGATTTCCAAATTTTCGAGAGGTTGCTTGCAAAGGGTGATGAGGACCCTTCTGGCCCTGTGCCAGGCAGCTGAAACAGTCAGGAAGAGTGCTGTGACCAAGAGGTAGTTTGTGTGCTACATAGAGTGTTGCTTCTATGATAACATAGCACAGCACACAAACAATCTGATCACAATGTGCGCTTGCAGCCCCCCTATTCCCGTCTCAAGCCTAACAGATGTGTCAGGTCGGGCTCCCATTGCAGCATGGGTGAGTGCTGCCTTCTTTAACATGATTGTACTATGTACGGCGCAGACTCATGCAGTCGTGTACACGGTCAAGCACCTACTTCCATCCTCTAAGCAAACATCATTGCAGGAGTTACCATGTTGCTACATAATTACGCTTGCTTCATGCATGTGTGCTTTGTAGCCCCTAGTGAGTCAGTGCGCGCCGGTCCACTCCTCCTGCACCTCCGGGGATGGCATTCAACCAGAGCGGGCTCCGGGCAAGGCAGCGTTCAACAGTTATGACCGGACAACCCCCTTTTCACCAAGAGGGGTAGAGCTTTCTGGATCACAGCGGGATCTGCAGCAGCTCCAGCGCATGCTGTCCAGATTTCCTGCCCGTCTCACCCCAGCCCATGTACACAGTGTGCTAGCTTGGGCCCTGGACCATTACAAGCGGCACAGCCAGCCGCCAGACAAGCCCCACACAGCACAAGGCAAACACAGGTGGCACTTTCCACAAGGGATGAGAGAGAGCAGGGGTGCAGGCTCCCCCGTGTGGAGATTTCAGGACGAAGCGCCGCATGCTGCCACCGCACGCGCCGAGCAGCACCTGATGGAGGGTGAGATGCAATCCACGGTCTGTGGATAAGCAGACAGAGGAGCACACATGCAGCCTGAACCACACAGGGCAAGCAGAATCCAGTGCTGCGCATGTGCAGTCCCCCCCTCTTGGCGTTTGGTGCAACAGGGCAGGACAGGCAACGGCTTGCTTGGCATGAGTGGTGGACAGGGTAGCGAGGCCACCTCTTGGACTTGTCATTTTTAGCCCCTAGCAGCGCTGCGCCACAGGTTTTACAACAGGTCTGCATTGAAAACAGGCCCCACTGCGCCACAGGTTTTACAACAGGTCTGCATTAAAAACAGGCCCCGCTGCGCCAGATTCACAACAGGGCACATGAGTGCAATCACATCCTGAAGCAGGGCACCTCATCGCCAGTTCCAAACACTCACAGCACAGTGTGAATTTTTTTGGAACAGGGAAGGAAAGCAGGGAGCTTTTGGAGTAGGGAGGGAACTTCCGGAGCAGGGCATGTAGTGCCAAACCCTGAGCAAGTGCTCCTCCCGTGCCAACATGCGCACCTCGCATCCGTCTGGCCCAAAACCCATGCCCTCTGTGCTCCGAATGCAGGCATCATGTGTGAGTTAGTTTCCAGGCTGGACGGATTCTGTGGCTGGGATGTGCAGCTGCTCAGGGTCTGCAATGACCTGGCCACCCAGAGGTCTCTACCCCCTCTTGTGCGCGAGCGTGCCACCACACTGACTGCCGCGGCGGTGCGTGGGCACATGTGCTGCCGGGGGGGCTGTTTCTCTTGTCTGACGAGCATCAGGCCACATGCACTCAGGCACAAAAGCTCAGCCCAGCCGCTGCGTGCTGTTGAGCTCTCACCGCTTCACAGGTAGGGCGGGCCCGCCATGGGGTCCAGGGCAACCTGTGTGCGCCAATGACATGCTCCGCTCTGGCGCCACAAACTAGAGCAATGGATTGACGATTCCACCCAGCATTCTCACGTGTCTCCAGGGCCGGTCGCATTCCTTCTTAGAGCATGAGCCACTGGTGGCAGACCTTATTAGTACATAAGTCACCTGTGAATTGTTTCGTAGACTTTGAGCCCCAGTCGCAGACTGTCAGGTTGATCATCCTCCTTCTAGTTGTGCCTGGGGCCATGCATGGTCTTTGTATGGCTGCGTACCCTGCCCCGCCCATCATTTGCTCCTCTTTCTCTCATTTGCCTCATGGCTCAGACAAGGTGCAGAAAAAGTGCCCTTACCAAGGCATCAGTACAAAACATTTGCTACAGCTGCTGCTCCCTGTCTCCCGCAGGTGCGCTCCGTGCTCGTGAGCAGAGCATGGGGATCAAGGCAGGGGCAGGCCCTGGCGTATGTGCTTCCCAACGCCCTGACCACTCTGTCCCACAGCTGCGTGAGTGTACACTGGGATGGGGGGTTGGGGTTTGCACACAGTGTGTGTGTGTGTGTGTGTGTGAGCATCCCAGAGGGGCATGTGGGGTTGGCTGTCCTTGGCTGCTGCCAACTGAACGAGAAGAGGCGTGCTCGTGCGTCCTCAATACCAGAAGTGGTTTCTTTTTGCATGGATCGGCAGAGGGGTGCAACACACATCAAGGCGGGCCTTGATCCGTGCTCTGCTAGGCATGGCTGTTTCTGAGTGAGCAAACTTGCTTGTGTTTGCTGTCAAGGCACCAGATATTGAGGACGCGCAGGGAGGGCCCAGCAGCACCTGCCTTTGTGCATGCATGGATCTGGGCATCGTATAGATGGCCTCGTGCGAAGCTTGCTAGACGCAGTTGAGGGACTAGCGCTTGAGGCTTAGCAGGATAAATGGCGTGCTTGCTGCATGAACAGTGCTGCACCCCTGGCGCTCAATCGGCCTGCATGCTCGTCTGCAGAATTGGACGCTCCATGCGTCGACGTTGGCAGATGAGGGTGTGCTGGATGCGCTGCCTGGCTTGGCACCTCTCATGGACCTGCTGCCTGCTTGGAGGGCGACTGTGGCCTTGTCACGCCTGCGGCTATTCCACCGGCCCAGCTTTGAGGTGAGGGAGGCTTTGTGATAAGGGAAGGAGGCTTTGAGGAGTGGCAGGGAAGCTTTAAGTTGAAGGAGGCAGGAAGCAGCACCTCAGGGTCAAGAGCCTGGTGTCGGCTGGTTGATGGAGGCTCATGGATTGGCTGCGGGTGTGATGGTCACTGAAAACTTGTAAAGGCTCATGGATTGGCTGCGGGTGTGATGGTCACTGGTTACTCATGGAGGCTCATGGATTGGCTGTGAGTGTGTTGGTCACTCGCAGAGGCTGATTTAAAATGCGAAGATTGGGGATAAATGGGAGGCTGCTTGGTGTCAAGCGCAGCACCTCCATACTTTGTGATGGTATCCCTCGGAATGACAAGCGCTTTGGTCCGTTGGGATGGCAGGGTTCATAAACCTGATGACAACGGCAAGGGTCGTGCTCAACGGCTGTCTCCAGATCAAAGACATGCACCAGGTCATCAGCAATTCCCTCTCCTCCAAGGATAAAGTCTAAGCGCTCGAGCCAGGACTTCCACGACTGTCCCTCTCCACCAGAGAGTGCTTTGGTGGACTGTTGGAAGCAGCGCGTGCCTCACGGCCTTGAACCCGCCCTGGTGATGCTCGTGTACACACACACGCACACATGCACGCACACACATGTTCGCGCACAGAAACATATGTACACTCGTACGGACACTTGTTGAGACAGTTTGCATTCACACACAGAGGGCTGGCCCCTCAATGCAGAGTTTTGGGTGCCGGTTGCGCAGCCGCGCCTGCTGCACATGGGCAGCCTAGATGGGGCCTGCTGGGCGGTACAGCCGGTGCTATCTGCAGCCACTGAGATCCACAGGCAGTGGGATCTGTACAGGCAGGTCCAGTGCCCTGGCAGCTTGTGTGCTGCAAGGCGCGTCAACCCCACAGGCCTGCCAGCTGCAGCATGTTGCCTGTTGGCGTGCCTCCCCAGAGGATGCCCTCCTGCGGCTGCATGTTGCTCTCCAGTCTGTCACCCCAGCTTTTGCTGTCCTGCTGCATTGCTCCGCAGGCGCTGTGCAGGCGGCTGGAGGCGTGGCCGCGCTTGCAGCAGCTGTCGCCCAAGGAGCTGGCGCTCCTGGCGAGCGCAGTTGCAAGCGCGGGGGTGCGGCACGAAGCCCTTTTTACAAGCATAGCCAGGGTGGGTGCAGCAGGAGGCCTGCTTGACAAGTGTGGCCAGGGTGGATGCGGCACAAGGCCTACTTCACGAACATGGCCAGGGTGGGTGGAAACGACATTAGGCCTGCCGTTTAACATGGCCAAGGTGGGTGCGGTAAGAGGCATGCTTCACAAGCGTGGTCCGGGTGGGTGTGGCACGAGGTCTGGCGTAAGCTTCATTGGAAAGGGGAACAGGGGTTCAGGCAGGCATTGCGTCTGTGGGTAGGCACGGCTGATAAGAGGGGCAGGGACGAGGCATGAGGTTCAGGGAGTGTGGGTCTTATAGTTTTTAGGGCCCTTAATCCTGCTGTGTGGCAAAGGTCTGTGGCAAAGGTCTGGAGCCTGGCATAGCTTACGCCTCTCAAGGCGCCTACCAGCTTTTCCTGAGAGAGAAGCACCCTCCCAGTGCGTCAGTTTAAGAAGCTAGGTGGCACAGGCAAGGGCGTGGACTCTGAATGATGGGGTGTAGGAAGGGGTAGGCAGGTCAACATTTTGAGAGTGTCTGCCCCCCCAAAACAGGTAATGCCATTGTAGGGGCACCCCTATGCAGTCCTCTGCCTGCATCTGCCACACGCCTGTGCTGCAACCATGCTGCCGTGCAGCGCTGCCCCTCAGAGGCTGGACCACTCAAGTGGCTACAGCAACCACGCAGCTGTCCCCAGCCTGCATCTGCCACACGCCTGTGCTGCAACCGTGCTGCCGTGCAGGTGCTGCCCCTCAGAGGCTGGACCACCTAAGTGGCTACAGCAACCACGCAGCTGTCCCCAGCCTGCATCTGCCACACACTTGTGCTGCAACTGTGCTGCTGTGCAGGTGCTGCCCCTCAAGCTGGACCACCTGAATGGCTACGACATCCACATGCTGGCTGCCGCCCTGCACGCCCTGCGGCTCCCGCACCTGCCCATGCTGCATGCCTTGACCGTAGCCGTGAACCACCTTGCCTCAGCAGCAGCAGCAGCAGCAGCAGCAGCAGTAGCCCCTGTGTCTGCTACAAGAACACGCCCTCCAGGCAACTTCAGCCTCATGGGTGCCCCTCAGCCTGTGTGGCTGGAAGGGCCCCTACCCCAAAAGCACATTCGTCTCCGACCCGCCAACCTTTGCGCCATAGCGCAAGTGTGCCTCGACTGGCGCAGCAAGCACGTGCGGCCACTGGCGCGCTCCGTGTGCGATGCCGCGGCAGCAGCCATGGCGGAAGCACGCCCGCTGCAAAATGCAGGGCCCCTGCCTGTGCCCTCCCCGCCTTTGCTCTCGCCTGTTCACCTACAGCAGCTGCTGCCGCTGCAGCAGGAGGAAAGATTGGGCTGGGATTATTGCTCTGGGCCAGAGAGCTGCATGAAGAGCAAAGTGCAGCAACCGTTCTTGCGCCAGCAGCAGCAGCAACATCACCAGCAGCAGCAGCAGCAGCAGCACCAGCAGCACCAGCAGCAGCACCAGCAGCACCATCAGCACCAGCAGCACCAAGCTCAGCAAGGCACACAGATGCCCGCCCTGCACGACTTTACTGGCGGCTTCAGCCCTCAGCAGCTGATCACCTTGCTCAGCTCATCCGCGTACTACAAGTGCGTATGCAGGCTTGTTTGCTTGCGGCCGCAGCAAGGCCTGAGGAACAAAGCACTCATGCACACTTGAGGGCAGATGGGCCTGCAGAGGGAAGCACGTATGCGCAAGCCAAGGCAGCTTGCTGCCTTGCATAGCCCTCCAGCTGCGTGCACCCCATATGCATATGGCACCCCTGGCTTCATGGACCTTCCACCTGCAAGGGCAGAGGTGGAGCAGAAATGATGGCTTACAGCCTCGGGTCACTCCGCTGCCCTCCAAGCATTGGCCCCCATTGCACACCCGACCTTGCACACTCTTTGGCCACCACACGACGTAGACATGCCAGCGCTGCAGCGAGCCCTCCTGCTTACATTTTTCTGAGCATGTAAGCTACCTTAATTTGCCAGCTTGCTGAAGCCCTCTTCCTTGCGCCCACATGCAACCATGCCATGCATGCTACCTTGGTGTGCTAGCTTGCTGAAGCCCTCCTCCTTGCGCCCACATGCAACCATGCCCTGTCCTCACGTGGCGCTGCAGTGTATGCGCTCCACTTACTTGCAAGATGGCTGCAGCAAAAGCATGCGCAGTAGCGAGCGCAGCAGAGCACAGTGGAGGGCCTGGTGCCTGTAGCCCTTTTGACAAAGCCCTGCCAAGCGCCCTCGTCCTCAGCCTGCTGCGCTGTCCGTATTTTGCTGCTTCCCACACCACTAGCTCATTCTAGCACGTGGCCGTGCTTTGCAGAACAAGAGCCAGTGTTAGCCTGAAGGTGCTGTGTCTTCATCACTCCACAGACACACAAGCATCCCTTCCTTCAGCCTGTCCATCCATTCACAGCTGTAGGCACGCGCATGCATGTGTTTTGTACTCTGCCTCATGCAATTGGCACCAAATCCGTCCGGTATGGTGTTTTGGCGGCAGAATCGGGCGCGGGAGGGAGCGAGAGGGAGCGAGCGTCGTGTTCCCACGCATGCTTGCACGGAGTATGTGTGCACCTTCCTCTCTCTGCCCGTCCGCCCCTCAGCGCAAGCCCCCCATGCAGCACAGCGCGCCCCGCATTGCGTGCGACAGGCATTACTATCAACAATGGTGTGCGGGTGAGGGGGCGGGTCACCTGTGCTGGCGGGTGAGGGCGTGGTCAAGGAGCTGTGCGCGCATACGCAAGCACACAGTCTTCTGGCAATGTGCCTTGCTTCCATCTCAGAGGGGGTGAGCGCCCCTTCCCCTCCTCCCTTCCCCCCCCTCCCCTACATGCGCCAGACTCATTTTCTTTTTGAACCAGCGCGCGCCTAGGACGGGCATGCCCGCCTTGCTGCCACCTCCTCTACCTCTCCTGCCCCTCTGCCATTCATCCCCTGCCTCTCCCTCTGTCTCCCCCTCCGCCTCCCTCTCACCCACTTGGTGTCAACAAGGTGCAGGCAAGGAACCCCCAACAAGGCATCAGCCTCCCAATCAGGCATCGGTACATACACTAGGCATCAGTACAAACCATGCCCTGCAAGGACCTATACACAGCCTGCATTATCATTGCACCGTGCATGGTCTCCTGCAGGCTGCCCTTCCCTTGCAGCAATCCTTCTCATCGCACCCTGCAGTCCTCTTCATTGCACTGTGCATAGCCGCCTGCAGGCTGTCCTACCCCTTGCAGCGGTCCTCCTCATCGCATCCCTGAAGTCCTCTTCATTGCACTGTGCATGGCCTCCTGCAGGCTGCCCTGCCCCTTCCTGCAGTCCTCATTGCACCCTGCAGTCCTCCTCATTGCACTGTGCATGGCCGCCTGCAGGCTGTCCTGCCCCTTGCTGCAGTCCCAGGCCGTGCACGCGCTCATGCGCGTGTCGCTTCCACAGCTGCAGCATCAGTATGGTGTGGCGCCTTTGGTCCTGCTCCTTGGTGCCCTGGCCAAGCTGGTAGCAAGCCCCTGCCCCCCGACTCCGCCCTCACTCACACAGCTGCATGCCCAAACAGGCTCCCCCCCTCCCCACCTTCCTGGCGTGGCCTGGGACCAGCGCCAATTGCTTAAGCAGCACAGCGGCAGTTACGGCGCGGGGCTTCCAGGCGCCTGTACACCTGAGGACGGCAGGGAGCACCAGCAGCTGCTGCAGGTGCAGTTGTGGGGCAGTGCTCTAGGAGTGCAGCCTAGGCGGCTGCCGCTTCCGCCAGCGCCAAGAAAAAAGCCAAAAAGCCAACTCTGAGAGTGCATGTGTGCATGTGTGTGTTCATGTGCATGTGTGTGTGTTTGCAAGTGTGCATACGCATTCTTTCATAGCATACTCAGGCATTGCAGGCTTCGCGCAGCACTTGCAGCTGCTAGTGACCCAACTTGCTATGCAGCCTTGTGTTGCCTACAGGGTGCTTTCCTGCACACATATCTGCCTTATGCACTCACTTGCACGCTGCAGGCGCTACTAGGACAGCTCAGGGCAGAGCACATCCATCTGGGACCGGCATTCACAGGCACAGTGCTGCAGGTACTTGTTAAATAAACCTCTTGAGCTAGTAGGTAAGGCGTACCTGTGCGTGGCGGTAAGCTGTAGGTTAGGCGTACTTCTACATAACGATAAGCTGTGGGGAGCTCATCGTCATGTAGAGGTACACCTAACCTACAGCTGCGGAGTGGGCTTTGTGGGGTAGTGAGCTTCCCTGAGCGCCTGTTCCTGTAGCCAGGCACATTTTTGCTGTGTCCTTGCAGCTCTGTGGTGAGCAGTGAGATAATGTGTCAGGCATATGTCTCTTGAGGTAGGGCTTACAAAACATTTCAGCCAGGCAGGATTACCTGGTGGTAGTGGTGGTGCTGGAGCCGATGATGATGGCGATTGTGGTGATGGTGACTAGTTGCTCAGAATGATAATGATGGTGATGGTGACAGTCGTGGTGAAGGTGATGGTGGCTAGTTGAAAAAGGGTTGAGACGGGCCAGATGCTTGTCCGCCGGTGTGGCAAGTCAGACAGGGCATTAGGGAGGCTAATTATGGTCAGGGGCACCTCTGCATGATCTGCAGGCGCTCGCTGACCTGAAAATCAGGGACCACCACTTCATCAGCCAGCTGCTGATCAAGCTACCTGCAGCTCCCAAAGCAGCAGCGGCCGCAGCACGAGCGCCTGCACCACCACCATTGTCATCATTGCCACCATCGTCACAATCATCAGCGTTGGCATCAGTAGCAGCAGCCGCAGGAGCAGGAGCAGCCGCCTTCCCACAGCTCAATCCCACTCCCCCATCTACATTGCCCTTCCAAACAGCTCCCAGGCCGCTGGAGGCCCCTTCATCAGCCAAACACGCTCCGGGCGCTGCTGCTGCAGAGCATCACACTGTGATTGCCAGCAGAGGCAGGAAGCATGCATCAAGGGCAGGAGCGGGTGTGGGAACGGTGGCTGGCACAAAGGAGGAGGTGACCCTGCCGATCTCCACCTGGCTGAGCAAAAATGAGAGCGGTGGCGGTGACGGTGGTGGTGCAAGGCTCCCTGGCCGCCGCTCAGTGCTAGCTGAAAAGAATGATGACCACAGCAGCAGCAGCCGCAGATGGGAGTGCGTTTCCCCAACAGTGGCTATCCGCATACTGTGCGCGCTGGCAGACTTGGATCACCGGGATCGTGATGCAGCACACTGGCTGGCTGGGCGTGCGTTCCAGGTGAGACATAAGGCCAGAGGCAAGGCCCCATGCTCCAATGAGACATGAGGAAGGATGCAAGAGCATGTGCGCTTGAGGTGAGGCAACGGAATAAACGCCGAAATGCCAGATTGTGGGAGCTCAAGGTGAGGCAAAAGACAATTGCAAGGTGCGCGCTCCAGAACCAATGGGTTTTGGTTCAACCCAGCTATTCACAAGCCGCATGAGAGCAGTGATGGCCATTTGGGCCAATACATCAGCAACCAGCCAACCACCTGGTTGACCAACATGCTCTGTCCTGCACCCAAGGCTTTAGCACTATCCCAGATTGCCTTAGAACTGCACCACAGTGTATTGGTGCAATGCATTTTCCCATGCTTACCCGGACAGACAAAACAGCTAGAAGCAGGCAATGGCTTGGTTTTGAGCAGCAGCAGAGCAAAAGCTCAGAAGCAGCAAGGGCGTGGCTTAGGGCAGTAGCAGGCTGACAAGCTAGTGTGGAGGCGCGCGCTGGTTATGGCATGGGCATAGTTAAGGCTGCTGCCATGCTTGTGTGGTGGAGGGAGGGGGGGAGAAGGGCATGCACTACCTGCCCTGCAGACTTGCTTAGCGGCGCAAAGTGGCAAATGAGTTTTGGGGCACACTAGCACAGCCGCTCGCCCGGTGCCCTCCCTCCAAAGTCCATGCAGGCAGGCTTGCAGCGCCCCATGCACGCATACACCCCACAGGGCATGTTGCTGGCAAAACCACGAACGAGAGACCAGAGGGTTGACTGTCAGCCAGGTCTGGAGGCTGGTTGGTGCGCAACTGTCCAGTAACGCCGGCTGGAAAGGAGCCCGTCAGGCTTTGGCTTATGTAATGGGACAGAGCTTGGCGCGAGTTTGCAACAGGCCCGCATCGGAACCGCGTGGCTGGTCCCTGCAGGCTGACCGCAACCCTCAGGCCCAGCCATGTGCAAGCCCCCTCTCGTGCCTGCGCCCCCCTCAGCTGGCACACCTCGCCTGGGCGCTGGCCAAGCTGCATGTGCTGAGCCCGGGGGTGTGGCAGGGCCTGGTGGCCTGCATCAGCGGCTCCACCCACTTCTCTCGAGCACGCCTATGGCGCCCCGAGCATATCACGCAGGTCAGTAGTGAGGGGTTGCAGCATATGGGGCCTCAGCGCCATCAGGATCTGGTCACACATCTGTGGGCGGGGCACGGTGCGTGCTTGCTAGTAACGCGCCCCTGGATCCTCGGATCACAGGCTCATCTTTTGGAGGTCATCCCAACGTTCATCCTCGGATCACAGGCTCATCCCAACGCTCATCCTCGGATCACAGGCTCATCTTTTGTAGGTCGTCCCAACGTTTACAGACGTCCCCAAGAGCATGTCTTGCAGGCAAATGGCGTGGGTGCAGCATGTGCAGCCTCAGCGAGGGCTGCTGGTAGCAAATGGTGTGCCCCTGTTCAGATCCAGGCCAGACATGTGTGGCAGGGATGGCAAGGACTGGGAGGCTTGGTGCTCGCTTGCCATTGCAGCCCCAGTTACTGAGATAGCAGGCCTCTGCCCGGGAGCTCTGGGGCCGGTCAGGCAGAAGGCCCATCCTGAACAGAACGCGCACTGCGCCCTCCTACTTACTTGCTTTGCATGTGCTGCGCCCGGCCCCCCTCTGTGCCGTCACGCGCACAGGTCATGTGGGCGCTTGGGGAGGCGTACCCCGGAGATGGCCTGGCGCACGTGCCCGGCTGGGACTCCGCCGTCAGTGGTGTGCTGCAGGCTGCCGCGTGCTGGCTGCCGAGCTTCAGCCCACGCCAGCTGCTGCTGGTCATGCACGGCTATGCGCGTGTCAGGTGCGCACACAGCCTACACACATACTGCATGCAAAATCATCCACACTCCTCTCTCTCTCTCTCTCTCTTTTCCTTCTCTCTCTCTCCCTCTCTCTCTCTCTCTCTCTCTCTCTCTCTCTC
>LKMJ01006223.1_pt1 | contig 11243 bp, 9 predicted proteins | sample 643391 | NCBI WGS metagenome assembly LKMJ01 (sample SAMN04112250, study PRJNA286221) | soda lake metagenome | biome: soda lake; feature: Kulunda Steppe; material: water; isolation source: sample PL-Br10 brine of Picturesque Lake | place: Russia: Kulunda steppe | collected 2010-07
CGAGAAACGCTGAAAACAGTCGCGACGTCAGTTACTCGTCAGTGTCGTCGTCGCCGGCGTCTTCGTCGACATCGTCGAAGTCTGCGTCGACGTACTCCTCGCCGGCACTCGCCGCGCCACCGGCCCCACCACCGACGCCACCAACACCGCCGGGGCCGCCAGCTGCACCGCCGACGCCACCTGCGCCCGCGGCACCCTCTGTGGCCTCGCCGGCCTGCTGCTGGTACATCTGCTTGCCGATCTCCTGGAGCTCTTCGGACAGCGTCTCGGTCGCCTCCTCGAGCTCCTCTTTCGTCGCCTCCTCGTCCTCGATAACTGCTTCGAGCTCTCCGATTTCCGCTTCGATTGTCTCGCGCAGCTCGTCGTCGACCGCGTCCTCGTTCTCATCGAGGAGCGTCTCGGCACGCTGGACGGTTGCCTCTGCCTCGTTGCGTGCCTCGATACGCTGGCGGCGTCTCTCGTCCTCTTCTTTGTGCTTTTCTGCTTCCGCTTGCATCTCCTCGATCTCCTCATCGGAGAGGCCAGCACCGCCCTCGATGGTGATATCCTCGCTGTTGCCGGAGCCTTGATCTTCGGCGGAGACGTTGACGATCCCGTTTTCGTCGATATCGAACGAGACTTCGATCTGTGGCGTTCCGGCCGGAGCCGGCGGAATGCCGGTCAGCTGGAACGCGCCCAGCAGTTCGTTCTCCTCGGCGATTTCGCGCTCGCCCTGAAACACGCGGATGTTGACCGACGTCTGATTCGGCGCGGCCGTCGTAAAGACCTTCGAGGCATCCGTCGGGATCGTCGTGTTCTTGTCGATGAGTCGTTCGAAGAGCCCTCCTTTAACCTCGATACCGAGGCTGAGCGGCGTGACGTCGAGGAGAACGACGTCGTCGACGTCACCGGAGAGCACGCCGCCCTGAATCGCCGCGCCCAACGCGACGGCCTCGTCGGGGTTGACGTTCTTTTTGGGCTGTTGGCCGGTGAGTTCCTCGACTTTCTCTTGGATCTGTGGCATCCGTGTCGAACCGCCGACGAGGATGACCTCATCGATCTCGCCCTTCGAGTACCCGGCGTCCGAAAGCGCTTGCTCAGTCGGGCCGACGGTCCGGTCGACGAGATCGCTGGTGAGCGATTCGAACTTCGCCCGCGAGATCTTCTCTTCGAGGTTGAGCGGTCCCTCGTCGGTGGCCGCGATGAACGGGAGATTGATCGTCGCCTCTTTCCGCGAAGAGAGTTCGATCTTGGCTTCTTCGGCGGCCTCGGTCAGCCGCTGAAGCGCCTGTCGATCCTCGCGGAGGTCGATTCCGTGTTGGTCTTCGAAGGAGTCGGTGAGATACTCGATGATCGCTTCGTCCCAGTCGTCGCCACCGAGGTCGTTGTCACCGTTGGTCGCGACGACCTCATAGACGCCGCCGCCGAGGTCGAGCACCGATACGTCGAAGGTACCGCCGCCGAGGTCGTAGACGAGGACCGTCTGATCGGTGTCGTCATCGAGGCCATACGCCATCGCGGCCGCGGTCGGTTCGTTGACGATGCGTTCGACCTCGAAGCCAGCGATCTCGCCGGCGTCTTTCGTCGCCTGACGCTGTCGGTCGTTGAAGTACGCCGGAACCGTGATAACCGCCTTTTCGACGTCGTCTCCGAGATACTCCTCGGCGTCGCGTTTGATCTTCTGGAGGATCATCGCAGAGATCTGCTCGGGAGTGTATTCGTCGTCGTCGATCGAGACGGTGTAGTCGTCCTCGCCCATATGACGTTTGATCGATCGAATCGTCTTCTCAGGGTTCTGGACGGCCTGGTTCTTTGCTGGTTTCCCCACGAGTCGCTCGCCATCGTCCGTGAAGGCGACGATCGACGGCGTCGTTCGTTCCCCTTCTCCGTTGACGATGATCTCGGGATCGCCACCCTCCATTACTGCGAACGCGGAGTTGGTGGTACCGAGATCGATACCGAGGATCTTGTTACTCGCCATGTTACCCGTATCTACCGGATTGAATCGGTTAAAAGTTGCTAGATGCGTCGAATAGCGCTCTCATACACCGGGTTGCCCTCTTGCGCTTTTCGTCAGTGGGCGTTTCACAGACCGGGAAGTATAAACAGAACCGCTATTCGCCCGAACCGTTATCAGCGTCGGTGTCATCGACGCTCTCGGAAGCTGTTTCATCGGCCGTTTTCTCATCGCTGGACCCGTCGGAGACGGTGACCTGCGCGGCTCGAAGGACCTTATCCGCCATCTCGTACCCGGGACGGTGAACCGCCGCGACGGTTCCCTCGGGTTGGTCGCTCTCGACGCGCAACAGAACCTCGTGTCGCGTCGGATCCGTCGGCGTCCCGGGATCGGGTTCGACGGGCTCGACGCCTTCGTTATCGAGCACGTCGTCGAGCTGGCGGAACGTCGCTTCGACGCCGTCGCGGATATCGGCGTTTTCGTCCTGGTCGAGCGCGCGGTTGAGGTTATCGCGCACTTCGAGCAACTCTTCAACGAGCGCTTCGGTCGCGCGAGCGCGTTCTTTTTCTCGCAGTTTCTCTTGCCGTTTTTTGTAGTTTTGAAACTCCGCCTGCTTGCGTTTGAGCCGCGATTCGAGATCGTCGCGATCGAGTGTAAGCGCCGCGACCTCCTCGCGAAGCGTGATGATCTCTTCGGCGATCTCCGCGGTATCTGACGCCTCGATTCGATCGGCGAGCTCTTCGACCAGCGGTTCGCCGTCGTTCTCCGGATCGGAATCGGTGTCCGCTTCGTTCGCTTCGACCGACGGTTCTTCGCCAGAAGTCGCTGATCCAACGGTCTCTCCGTCCTCATCGCTCATAGACGGATGAAACCGGCCGGCGACAATAAGGATTGAGAAATAGATGCGATACGTCGAGAAACGGACGCGATACGGGACGAACACCCCGCCGGAGTTAAGCCCTCGCGCTTCCGAATTTCGGTGTGGTTACGCTTCGGTACGACGAGGGGACGATACGCATCGAAGGTGAGGCGGCAGTCGAACTTGAGGGACTGTCGTTCGTCGAACAGGACGATCGATCGAAGACGTATCGGGCACCCGCGTATCGGTATCCGATTCTCTTGCGAATGTGTATCGACCGTGGGTTGCCGTTCGAAGACGAGGTACTCCAGCCTCTCGAACTCGGAGAGATACACTCGGCGTACAAACTCCGTGAGTATCAGCGGGAAGCGCTCGAGTCATGGCACGAACACGGAGATCGCGGCGTCATCGAACTCCCGACCGGGAGCGGCAAAACCGTCGTCGCGATCGGCGCGATCGTGGCGCGTTCGGAACCGACGCTCGTCGTCGTTCCGACGATCGATCTCTTAGCGCAATGGCATCGAGAGCTCGATGAGGAATTCGGTGATGTGGTTTCGATCGGACAACTCGGTGGCGGCACCCAGCGAGTCGAGCCGATCACGGTCGCGACGTACGATTCGGCGTATCTCCGCGCGGACGAACTGGGCGATCGGTTCGGGTTGCTCGTCTTCGATGAGGTTCATCACCTCGGTGGGGAGGGATACCGCGACATCGCCCGATTGATGGCCGCACCGGCACGGCTCGGGCTCACCGCGACGTTCGAACGTCCCGACGGCGCACACGAAGTGATCGAAGAACTCGTTGGGCCCGTCGTATACCGGCTTTCGGTGGACGATCTCGCTGGCGAACATCTCGCAGAGTACGACATCAAGCGGATCGAAGTCGAGCTGACGGCCGAAGAGCGGGAGCGCTACGACGAACAGCAGGGGATCTTCACGGACTACCTCGCCGGCTCCGGTATCCAGCTTCGGAGCGGAAGCGACTACCAAGAGCTCGTCAAGCGATCGGGTTCAGATCCGAGAGCGCGAGAGGCGCTGCTCGCCAAACAGCGCGCACGAGAAGTGATGATGAACGCCGAGGGAAAAACGGACGCGCTGGCCGAAATCCTCGATCGGCACCGCGAGGATCGAGTCATCGTCTTCACCGCCTACACGGACCTCGTATACGAGCTCGCTTCGCGGTTTCTCATTCCGCCGATCACGAACGAAACCGGAGCCGACGAGCGGCGCGAAATCCTCGATCGCTTCCGACGGGGTAAGTACTCTCGTATCGTTGCCGCGAACGTTCTCGATGAGGGTGTCGACGTACCCGACGCGAACGTGGCAGTCGTCCTCTCTGGATCGGGGAGCGAGCGGGAATTCACCCAGCGGCTCGGCCGAGTGTTACGGCCGAAAGGCGATGGGGGGAGAGCGCTCCTCTATGAGGTCGTCACGAAAGAAACCGCAGAGGAACGAATCTCCAGACGGCGACGATGAGGCAGAAAACCGATCGGTGGTGAGACCGATACAAGCGTTTTTGCTCCACCGAATCCAACGGCAAGTATGCTCGATTATTTCGATCTCGAATCGGACCTCGATCAAGAGGGGCGAATGGTCCAAGAGACTGCCAGATCGTTCGTCGAAGATCGGATCAAACCGGATATCGGCGAGCACTGGATCGAGGGCACGTTCCCGAAAGAACTCATCACCGAAATGGGCGAACTCGGGTTTTACGCGCCCAATCTCGAGGGATACGGCCTTCCAAACCTCTCACAGCGCGCCTACGGGCTCTTGATGCAAGAACTCGAAGCGGGTGATTCCGGAATTCGATCGATGGCCTCCGTCCAAGGCGCACTCGTGATGTACCCGATTCACGCCTACGGCAGCGACGAGCAAAAAGAGGCGTATCTCTGGGATCTCGGCGCGGGCGAGAAAGTCGGCTGTTTCGGGCTCACCGAGCCTGAGCACGGGTCGAACCCCTCAGCGATGGAGACGTACGCCGAACGCGACGGTGACGAGTACGTCCTCAACGGGACGAAGACGTGGATCACCAACTCGCCGATCGCCGACGTGGCGGTCGTCTGGGCGAAGGACCGCTCGGCAGAGAGTGGAGCGATCGTCCGCGGCTTCCTCGTCGACACCGACACTGACGGCGTAACCACGAACAAGATCGACGAGAAACTCTCGCTGCGGGCTTCGATTACCGGTGAGATCCACCTCAACGACGTTCGAGTAGAAGAGACCGCCGTTCTTCCAGGCGTCGAAGGGATGAAAGGGCCGCTGTCGTGTCTCACGCAAGCCCGATACGGAATCGCATGGGGCGTGATCGGCGCGGCGAGAGACTGCTTCGAGACCGCTCGCCAGTACGCGATCGATCGAGAGCAGTTTGGCGGTCCGATCGGTCGGTTCCAGCTCCAACAGGAGAAACTCGCCGAGATGGCGACCCAGATCACGCTGGCACAGCTGCTCGCAGACCGGCTGGCCGAGCTGAAAGAGCGCGGCGACATGCGCCCACAGCACGTCTCGATGGCCAAGCGAAACAACGTCCGAATGGCTCGCGATCAATCGCGAATCGCGCGTGAGATGCTCGGCGGAAACGGCATCACCGCCGACTACTCGCCGATGCGGCACATGGCGAACCTCGAGACGGTCTACACCTACGAAGGGACCCACGATATCCACACGCTGATCCTCGGCGAAGATCTTACGGGACTCAAAGCGTATCAGTGAACGACCGAGGCAGACTCAAGCAAATAGCGCCGAAATGTCTCAGAACCGTTCCCACTCGCTGATCGCTTTTCGCCATTCCTCAGGGATCGGGACGGATTTCCCCGTCTCGCGGTCGGTGTTGACCTGAATCGTTTCGGCGGTGGCCGCGACCGTCGTCTCGTCGGTATCGGGGTCGCTCGCTCGAATCTCATACTCCATCGGAATGCTCGAGTTCCCGAGTTCGGGAACTCGAACCGCGACTTCGACCGCTTGCTTTCGGGTGATCTCGTTTCGGTACTCGACGTGTAAATCCGCGACGACCGTGTCGAGTTCCTCGAACGGAACGCCGACGACCTCATCGTAATATCGTCCGCGCCCTTCTTCGAGATATCTCACGTAGGGAACGTTGTTTACGTGCCCGAGGGTATCGAGATCTCCGAACCGGACATCGATCGGGGTGACGAACCGGAACTCGCTCATACATACAGTCTCTCCGGGGGAGACCTAAAGATGTGGCAGTTCGGTACCGTCTCGGTCAAAACACACGAGTGCGCTTACGCGTCCTCGAGCGCTTCGAACGTTTTCTCCGCCCACGTGACGGCAAACGGTGCACCGTGTTCTCGATACGCGGCGGTATCGAGTGCGTCGAACGGTGACGGGAGTTCGACGTCGTGTTTGACGGCGCTGCAAGCCAGTTCGGCCGCATCGCTAAAGGACGTTCGACCGAGCGCGACGGCACGGGAAAGGTCCGAAAGCCGCGGTTCGAGGCGCTCGCCGGCATCGATCCATTCGGCGTGAAGCTCGGGAGCGGTCTCACGCCAATCAGCAAAGATCTCCTGCGTATAGAGCCCCGTGTAGGCCGTATAAAGCGCGGCGGCGAGTTGATAGGTTTCACTCGGTGAGAGCGGGACCGAATCGGCGAGCGTGCGGTACGCGTCTTCGAAAAATCCGAGGAAGTGCTCGGGACATTCGAGACCGACTTCGACGAGCGCCTCCGCGATGAGAAATCGGACGAAGCCGTCCGGCGATCCAGTCAGCCTCGGTTTGACGAACACCACCGGTGGTGTCGTCTGTCTCGTCCAACACACCCCGCCGTCGCCGGGAGCTCCGATCGTGAACGTCCCGCTTGCGAGCCGATGAAGCGTCTCCGGAGCGTTCTTCGGGATCCACGAGTCGTCGTAGGCGATCGGGTCGACCGCTTCGACGACTGCGAGAAGGTTCTCCGCGACGGGCGACGGAAGCGTCTCGAAATCGCGCTGGACGTCGAAGACCATCGTTTCGGGTGCGTGCTCGTCGCGAACTCGAGCCAACTCGCCCGAAAGCTCCCGACGATCGAACATTACACGAAAGCGATGGCGACGAGTAACAACAGTCCGACGATGACTGACGCGCCGATAGTACCGAGTACGACTTTAGTGGCTTGGCTCATATCCGGTCGGTTCTCTGGGGAACGTTTTAAAGGCTTCAGTTCGGTGTCGGCGAAACCGAACACGAGCGGAACGGTTCTCCATTGGAAACGAAGGGGTTAACGGAAACGCGGGTGATGGAAGATGCCATCACCCGCTGCTGTTTTTCTCCGCCCATGGCCGAAGAATTGAATAGACGGTCCGGGAGATCGGTGCCTCGATACCGTGCTCGTCGGCTTTTCGGACGATCGTTCCCTGCAGTGCTTCTAGTTCCATTCGCTTGCCGTTGGTCAGATCGTAATGAAGTGAGGAGTACGTATCGTAGTCGAACCCGCGCGCGAACTCGATCCACTCTTCGATCACGTCATCGGTCACGTGAACGCCCTCGGCAGCCGCCACGTCCCTCGCTTCTTCGAGCAGTCCGACGAACAGATCCCACGACTCCTCGACGTCTCGAATCGCTCCGATCGGCAGCCGAATGGCGGCCGTCACGCCCGACATCGCGGAGATGAACGTATACTTGTTCCACAGTTCCGTCCAGATCTCCTCGGAGAGAACACCCTCCATCCCATCGGCGTTTTGACACAGCTCGTCGAATCGCTCGATTCGTTGAGTTCGACTCCCATCGAGCTCGCCGTAGACGATTCGTGCTGGACCGTCCGTGTGTTCGATCACACCCGGATCTGCGATCGTCGAAAAGATATACGTCACGCCGCCGAGTACCCGATCCCGGCCGATCTCGGCAACGAGGTGATCCTCGTTTTCGACGCCGTTTTGCAACGAGATCACGGCCGTATCATCATCGAGAAGCGGGTCCATGTTATCGGCTACCGCTCGGGTATCAAACGATTTGACACAAACTAGAACGACATCGCATGTCCCGATATCGGCCGGGTCGTTCGTCGCTGGGAGATCGACGGCGAAATCGCCGTGGATACTTTTCACGTGGAGACCTTCCGAGTTGAGCGCATCGAGATGCGCACCGCGCGCAATCAGATGAACGTCCGCACCGGCTTGAGCCAATCGTCCACCGAAATACGCACCGATACCACCCGCCCCGTACACTGCGATTTTCATGATCGTTATCGGTCGGTCAGCGACTTGGCTTTTCTGTCAATTCGCGTATGACCAAGAGCGTACTCAATTGTCGAATCGAGCCTGCACGAACGGCTGGGCGTCTTCGACTTCACCGATGCGCGAATCCGAAAGCAAGACAGCTTCGGTCTCTTCGAGTGGAACGGAGAGGTTGATCTCTTTCGTTCGGCCGTATCGACCCTTCGAAACGACGATCGCGTTGACGATACCGAGCATATCGAGTTCGCTTATCAGATCGGTGACCCGACGTTGGGTGAGCACGTCGGCATCGATCTCCTGACACAGCCGCTTGTATATGTTGAACACCTCGCCGGTGTTGATGTTGTGAACGCCGTTCTTTTCGAGCAAGATCGTCGCATACAACACGAGTTTAGACTGTGTGGGCAGCGTTCGAACGACCTCAACGACGCGGTCGAGTTCGATCTTCTCCTGAGCTTTTCTGACGTGGGTTTCCTCGACGGTTTCGGTCCGACCTCGCTCTGCGAGTTCACCGGCCGTGCGAAGCAGATCCAAAGCTCGACGGGCGTCACCGTGCTCTTGGGCGGCAAACGCTGCACACAGCGGAATGACGTCTTCCGAGAGTGTTTCGGGTTTAAATGCCGTCTCCGCCCGATGTTGTAAGATATCTCGAAGCTGAGTCGCATCGTACGGCGGAAAGACTATTTCTTCCTCACCGAGGCTGGATTTGACCCGTGGGTCAAGAAAGTCAGTAAACTTGAGATCGTTCGAGATACCCATGATCGAGACACGAGAGTTCTTCAGCTCGGAGTTCATCCGTGAGAGGTTATACAACGTATCGTCCCCGCTTTTCTCGACGAGCTTATCGATCTCATCGAGCATGATCACGACGACGCGCTCGTGGTAATCGACGGCCTCGAAAAACGTGGTGTAGACTCGATCCGTCGGCCAACCGGTCATCGGGACGGGGTCGAACTCGGCGAGGTCCGACTCAAGTTCATCTATTCGGTCTTCGACGGCGTCTGCGCTGTCGAAGTTCGTCCCATTGAGGGCATCAGAATCGCTTGTCGTGCGGTCGCGGAGTTGTTCGAGGTCCTCAAGCCGATTTTCGATATAAATCTCGTTCTTTTCGATGAACTTGTTCGCGAGCTGTGCAAGCACGCGGTACTGCGTGTCTGTTACCTCGCAGTTGATATACTGAACCTCGCAGGGTACCTCGTATTTCTGTGAGGTCGTTTCGAGTTCCTCACTGACGAATTTCGCGCTGGCGGTCTTTCCGGTGCCTGTTTTCCCATAGATCAGAATGTTTGAGGGCGTGTCACCGCGAAGGGCCGTGACGAGAATCGTCGCCATGTTGTTTATCTGTTCTTCGCGGTGGGGGAGTTTATGCGGGGTATACGAGGGGCGAAGCACTTCTTTACTCTCGAAGATCGGTTCGCCTTCGAGTAGATCATCGAAGAGCCCACGCGAGGCTCCATCCGCCTCATCGGTGTCGGAATCGAGATCCAGGTCGTCGAGATCGATATCGCCAGAAAATCCGTCCGCACGGCTGGTATTTCGGACACCGTCTGATCCGCTCTCGTCGGTATCGTCTGCGCCTCCGATAGTCTGAGATTCCGGAGGTTCTGAAAACCCCTTCGTTTCGTGTGGAGTATCGGACGACTGCGAAGGGTTATCAGGATGAGATTCCACAGAATCAGTATTTAAATCGTTTGGGTTCTGCTCCGGGTTTGAATCTCGTCTTCGGTTCTGTTCCGAATCGTTTGTGAGGGGTTCTGGGGAGGGTTCTATTTTTTCAGGAGCTGTGGAGGAGTCAGTTTCCTCAGCGGTGTTCGGTTCGTTTTCAGTGGCGTTCACTTGATCGATGTTATCATCACTACAGGATTCGTCATCGTCGGCTGAATCGTTCGATCCAGCACGTGTGTTAGAATCTTGTACGTCTGAACCTCGTGTTTCTGAAAGATCTTGCTGTCGTTCGTTCTCCTCACGCCCGTTGACCGGGTTTTGGTCCCCTGTTTTTTTCTCAGTCATTCTTTCGAACCCTTCTGTTTCGGTTTTAAACCCCTTCGTTTCAGGTGGAGTTACCCCACGCGAACCCCGGAAGTGGGTATTATAGCGGGTAAACCGCGGCTATACATATATAGGTATAGTACCGTTGTCCACTTGATGCACTCGAACCGATGGTCGAATGATGTAATAAATATTGCGGTACAGAAACGTACATAAAAAAGAAGTATCCGTAAGTAGGAGTATATATCGCCCAAGTGCACAGGTCACGGATACACAATCGACTGCTCAATTACAGAGGTTCGAGGAGAGCGCCCCAAAGTGCGAAATCTAATCCGGAGTATTAACCGTCATCGTTTCGTTCTGTTGTGTTTTCACCCCCTGGGTCACGAAATGGTACCCGTTCAGTAGTGTCTTCGAACCGAATTGTATTACCCGAGTCATAAAACGTCAACTCCCGCTGTGGGAACGGGATCTTGATCACTTCCTCACGGAATCGTTCGTCGATGCGTTCGATCAGGAAGTGCCTGGCTCTGCCTCGAAGCGCGGGGTGTTCGATGTGACACTGCAACTGCGCGACGATGGACGAATCGTCGAATTTTTGGAATCGAACAACTGGCGTGGGGGTTTCAAGTATGATGTTCTCTTCGTCAACGATCTCGAGTAACGCCTCTTTTACCTGCTGCAAATCCGAGCCGTAGGCGACGCCGACGTCAAGCCGTATCCGACGACGACGAACGGGGGCGGACTCGTTGATGACTTGCGTTGAGTTCAGCTCAGAGTTCGGGACGGTTATCGCGATGTTATCTCTCGTGAGTATCGTCGTGCTTCGAATACTCATATCGATAACAGTCCCGCGTTCACCCGATTCCAACTGAATCATATCTCCAAGCTCGTACGTTTTGTCCAGATACAGCGAGAGGCCGCTAAAGAAATTTCCCAAGGAGTCCTGAGCGGCGATACCAAGTACAATTCCGATCACGCCAGCAGAGGCAAGCAACGGTGTAACGTTGACGTTCCAGATCCCAAGAAGAAAGAAAAACGCCCCAAGGATGATGAAGAACGTGAGGACGTTTTTGAAGATCGGTGTTATCTGGCGGTCGGTCGGAGCGTTATTGCTCACACCGATAACGCGTCCACCGAGACGGATGACTGCATACGACCACAAATTGACATCCTCCTCCGCGTGACCGCGGAGGAATCCCACGGTACCGTACCGCTGGATTGGGAGATTACGGTTTGCACTCTACCACCTCTTCCCGAGATTGGAATCCTCGGGAGAGGTCATGAAGGTA
>LKMJ01006224.1_pt1 | contig 11242 bp, 16 predicted proteins | sample 643391 | NCBI WGS metagenome assembly LKMJ01 (sample SAMN04112250, study PRJNA286221) | soda lake metagenome | biome: soda lake; feature: Kulunda Steppe; material: water; isolation source: sample PL-Br10 brine of Picturesque Lake | place: Russia: Kulunda steppe | collected 2010-07
CCCACTGCGCACTCAATCGCGCGCCCTGGGCGCGGAAACAGGCGCAGCGCGGCCCTCGCGGGTTGTGCGCAGGTTGCCCTGGGGTGCACCATTCGCTGAGCCGCGACCACCGGCGGAGTCCCCGCAAAATACTCTTGCCAACCAGCATTGCGCAATGATTCAACGACGCGCATTTACATTAATCCGACCGTCCCAGAAACGGCGAAATTTCCCGCTGCATTTGGAGCTGGAGCATGGCCTGTTCAGGCAATCATCACAGTACAACACAAGCTCATAGTACAAACCATCATCATAGTACAAAACAGTTGCCGCAGGGCTGCCTCATTGGTGAAGGTGATGCCCAGGGTCTTGGCTGTGGAGCCGACAGGGAAACCCCCAAGAGTGGCAGGAAGGGGGTTGGGTGGGGTTCCCATGGGCAGGATGGTGGATTCTCGAGAATTGAGGTGCTGCCCTGCGGCCCTGCCAATTGTTGCAAGAGCACCCTGAAGAGCCTGCGCACACTCCTGGTTCCATGCCTTGAGGAGGGCCACGCAGTCATCGGCAACAACTGGGAGGCACAAGCTCTCTGACCAGCAAGCTCCAAGCCCACCTCTGGTACTGACTGAAGCCAGCAATACAAAGCTCTGGCCACAAACAGCCTGAGGTACATGGCCAGGGCGAGAGGGCACCCCTGTCCAACCCCTGCTCCCAGGTGGCGGGGTGGGAGGTGTGCCCGTTAATAAATGTCACTGCTCTGGTGGCCCCTAGAAGGGTTCTCGCCCACCATCACATCCGTCTTGGCGTTGCAACTACCCTCAGCAATCCCATCCCACTGGCTGGGCCGCCCTGCTTAACCTCAGGGGAGGGAGGCAAGAGGGGGGAGGCAGGCCCTTGGTCCTGCCGTTGCTAGTGCTGCCTCTGCGGGAGAGGCTGGTGTTGGTGGCGTTGCTGGCTGTCAAGGCCCGGGGGTTGTTGCCGCCGCTGGTTGTGGTAATGGTGGTGCTGAGGAGGAGTCCCAGTGGCTTCGTCCCCTGGGACCTTGCCACTCCCTACCTCCATGGCCTGGAGGAGGAAGGTCGACGGTGCCATAGGCCTTGGCAGTTTGAAGAGGCTGCCGCTCTGGAGGTGTCCTCTAGATCCCCACCTCGGGTGGCTAAGGCGTGGAGGAGGAGCTGAGGGAGAAGGATAGATTTCCCCACCAGCCTCCCCGGCATGAAGGCTGTTTGCTCAGGGCCGATGCACCCTGCCAACGCTGGCCCCCACCGGTGGATATGACTTTTGGCAAGGAGGCGGTAGTCGGTGTTGAGCAGGGTGATGGGGCTGTATTTACTGTCATAAGCGGCTGTGTCGATGGTTTCTTGGAAGGAGGGGGGAAGGTGGTGATGCTGCTGGTGTTGCCAGTGTTGTTGCTGTAGCTGCTGTTGTTGCTCAGCGGCCTGTTGCAGCTGGGGGAAATGATGGTAGGGGGCTGGTCCTGTTGCTGCTCCAGCTAGTGCTGGTGCTGGTGCTGGTTTTGCTGGGGCTGTTGTTGTTGCTGCCGCTGCCTCTGGGCTGTCCAAAGGAGGCGGCTAGATACCCCCAATCTGTCAGCCAACACCTCCATGAATGCTGGCCACCAGGCAATGATCCCCAAAGCACGCTCCAATGGCGGGGCTGACCGGGCACAAAACTGGACAATATCCTCCAGTGGTTTATATCTGGTGCAAGCACCAGGCAAACCCCCACCATTACCACAAACTAGCAGTCTTTTCTTTTCCATCATGATGATATCGCTCCTACTGTTCTCTCTGCAGGACTTGTCGCGTCTCTGTTTCCTTCCACAGCTTTCCATGATGTGTCTACTTTTCTGAGTCAGAACAACAACAAGCTATATTTCATGATATTATTGTTTTTCACGAGCAGTTTCAGCTCTGCTTGGTTTTTGCAAGTTCCAGAGAGACATAGGCAGTGAAAACACTTGCTGCATCAATCCAGGAAAAGGAGACACCTTGGGTAAAAGCGTTGCGCGCAACCCCTCCACCACAGCACTGCAGGGAGCGGCTACAGGGGCCAGCAGCGAGACAGCCAGGCTGGCAAAGCGGGCTACACAGAGCGAGGCCTGAATTCGCCTGGGCAAGGGGACGAGGCCGCCAGGACTTGCCTTTGCAGGCCATGGTGCGGATGAGCCTGCGAGATGGCTTGCGGCAGGGCCCCTCCAACACCTTGAGCAGACCCCAGATGCCCGCCTTCTGCATGGCTGGCGGCGCCGAGCCGCCTGCCTGCGCCCAGCCTTCCTCCCATGCTGCTGCTGTGCTCCATTGGTGCAGCCACCGCTGATACAATGGCCCCGCCAACCTGCGAGGACCGAGTGCGCGCCCTGCTTAAGGTGGCAGGCATGGCGCCAAGGGACGCGCTGTGCAGCTGCTGCTGCAATGGCTGCCGCAGCTGTGGCTGAAGCCCCTGGTGGTGGTGGTGCTGCTGGTGCTGCCGGCGATGCTGCGCAGCCGCTGTTGCTGCGGCGTGGCCCTGCTGCACCGAGTAGCGGCGGCCCAGCACGGCTGCTGGCGACACCATGGCGGGCATGGTGAGCGCGCCAAGGGGTCCGCTTTGAGTGGCACTGGTGGGCACAAAGACAAAGCTGCGGGCGCCGCTGGAGAAGTCGCGCCTGAACCTGCCGTGCCTGCGTGTCTGGGGCCACACAAGCGTGCCTGCGTGGGCAGCCATGCAGGCACAGGAGCAGAGAGGGGTGGGCGTGCATGGAAAGGAGGGAGCACAGAGGGCAGGGGGCACGCTTACACCTGTGGCGCGCGCACGTGTCCCACGTTGAGGCCCAGGCCAGTGACCGGGGCGGTGTTATGCCGCTACCGGGCACAGACCCAGGGGCAGGCAGCAGGCCTGGCCTTCTGCCCACCACCAGCACTCCTCATCAGCTGTACAGTGCATGCGAGTGGCCTTGCGCGCAGCCCTGCCCTGCCCACACCCTGCAGCCATGCTCGCCCCCGAGTGCCGCACCCGCCCAGCCGCCTTGCAGCCGCCTTGCCCCCGTCCTCCCCTCCCCTCCCCATCCCCATTGCGACAGGCAAGCGCACCATGGGACTGCCCGCCCTCCAGCGTGCTCTGCTCCGATGCCCCATCGTGGCTCTCCTGCGCCTCCACATCCGTGTGCCGCAGGCTATCCTGCTCCACGGATCTGTCCCTCCCCACCTGCGCCCCCCCCTCCCAGCCCCAGCCATACCCCCGCGGCTTGCGGTGCGGCGCGGCCGACGGCACGGGCACTCCACCGCCCGCCTGGCCCCAGCAGCCTGAGGCCGACGCAGGCAATGTGAAGGACGAGCGTGGGCTGCGCGGGGTTGCGCACCCATCTGGCGTGGCCGCGCCCCGCGGCCAGCCCTGCTCCGAGGACTGCCGCTGCCCTCCCGCCGATTGCCCGCCCCAACTGTCCCGGCTGGTGCCACCGCCGCTGGCACGCGCTCCTGCTTGCCCCCCTTTCCTCCAGCTAGGCGACGCGGTCGGCCCGCCTAGCACGCTGCTGCCGCCGCCGCCCAGGCCGCCCGCATCCCCTGCCCCTGTCAGGCTGCCAAAGCCTTCCAGGGGGGCTACACCCTGCGGGCGCAGCAGCGCCGACAGCCCGCTGTCGGCACGGAAGGGGCTATGGGCGTGGGACGAGGACGCGGTGCGCCCCTCGCTGGTGTGCCCAGGGGTGGATGTGTCGCCGCCCGGCGCATCACCTGTAGCCAGGCGTGGCGGACGAGCAAGTCCCCCGTGGATGTGCGTGCCCGTGCGTGCACAGGTGGCTGCGCGTGCATGCATCATACGAGCGCATGCATGTGCTAAGCGCACGTGCGGCACACAAGTGCATGCACCCGCAGGGCGCATGGGCGCGCGCGCCCACGACCCGCTATTGTGCGCATGTATACGCATTACACAAGGTTAGCACTCATGAGCGGTGGTGGTGATGGTGATGGTGGTGGTGATGGTGATGATGGTGGTGATGATGATGATGATGATGGTGATGATGATGAAAATGCTGCTGCTACTGCTGCGGTTGATAATGATGATGGTGATGGTGATCGTGATGATGATGATGATGATGATGATGATGATGATGATGATGATGATGATGATGGTGATGATGATGATGATGATGATGATGATGATGATGGTGATGGTGACAATCGCATGCCCCCACAGCCCACCCCTCGCACTTGGAGCAAAAGCGCCCCCTGGCGCCTGCAGGGCCGCTGTCAGCTGTGAGCTCCGGCGCTGCGCCAGCCCAGCCCCTTCATGCTGGGGCAGCCTGGTCTTTTGCCGTGCCCACCCCCAGCCATCCCCCAGCAGGGCTGCTTCCTGCGGGCACAAGGCGCATGAGGGCAAGGCATGTGCGTGTGAGGTATGCTTGGGGACAGCCTGGCTGGAGGAGACCTGGTGGGCCTGTTTTGAAGTGCATGCTGCCACTGAATGGCATGCGCATGCTGCATAGGCAAGCTCAGCAGTGCACAGGCAAGCTTGGTAGCGCACAGGGAAAAGCTTGGCAGCGTACAGGTGCGAGCTCGGCAGCGCACAGGCACAAGCGCGGCAACCCACCGGTAGAAGCGCACAAGCAAGCTCGGGGCGGATGCAAAAGATGGCCAGGCAGGATGCGACCCAGGGCTCAGACGGCGCCCGGCCCAAACGGCGCCCACCGGCGGCTACACGCTACCTGGGAGCTCTCCTGGAACGGGTCCAGTATCGAGGCGTCGCCCAGCAGCCCGCTCGCAGCCGCCGTGCGCATGAGTTCCGCAAACGCAGGGTCCCCTGCCACGTCCCGCAGCGCGGCGGCGTCTGACAGCGCGTGCCGCATGGGCGGCGGCGCGTGCCTCATCGGGCTCTCCTGCTGCCCGTCGTGCAGCCCCTCCTCCGGGCCATGCGGCTGGGCGCGCATCTGGGGAAAGGGGAGGTGCACGCCGTGGCTGCGTGGGTGCTGTGGGCGCCGGCTGAGGCCTGGGGTGGGGTGCACAGACGGCTGTGGGGCCGTGGAGTAGGAGTAGCCCCGCCGGGTGGACACGTGGCCGCGCAGGCCAGGGCCACCCGGGCGGCGGCCCACAGTTGCGGGGTAGCCCCGCACAGCGGACTGGCCGCCCTGCAAGCGCAGGGCATGCATGCACGGGCATGAGGCCATCAAGCAGCGCGCGCTGCTGGTGCGTGTGTGTGTGTGTGTGCGTCGCATGTGTATGGGTGTCTGTTCGTGAGTGTGGGTTTCGTACAAGCATGTCCGCATGGACAAGCTTGCCATTGCGAGGTGCGGGAACCATGACGCGTGCTCTCTTGCACTTTTACCTGCTGTGCGCCGTAGCGGCTCCCCTGCATCATGCCCATCATCATCTTGATCATCACATCCAGCTTGCGGTTGATGCGGCTCATGCGCTCATCGGCCGCCTCCACCCTCAGCCGCGTCTCCTGGTTGCTGCACAGGTGTGGGTGCACAGTGGGTATGAGGGCATACAGGGCCAGGCGCGCACGGAGAACAAGAGGGGCAGCCCTGTCGGCGAGTGGCGTGGACAGCCCGCAGGCGTCGCACGCCAGTGAGCAGAGCAGTCCTACACCCAGCAGTAATCCATGTGTATGCGCTTGATGGTTGCTGGCAGGCGCTTGGGCTCAAATGCAGCCCACGGTAAGCAGGCTGCATTCCCTGGCATGTCTGTACATATATGCACGCGTATTTGACTGCGCGTGTGTATGCCTGAGTGCGTGTGTGTGCATGTGCATGTGCGTGTGCGTGCGTGTACGTATGTGTGTGCATGCATGTGCGTGTGTGTATGTATGTGTGTGCGTGTGTGTTCGAGCGCACGCACGTGTATAAAGATGCTCACGCAAAAGAAAAGAAACCATCGTGTGTGTGTGTGCGTGTATGTGCAAGTGCGCGTGCTTGCAGGCACTGGACTTGATGTGTAGCCTGCATGGCAGCCAGTCTGTAGCAGCCTGATCCGGTTTAGGCCCTCCAAAGGCTGTGCTGCCTCACTGTGCACTCATGCACTCTGTGCTGTACAGTGCACTCACGCATTGAGCAGGTTGTTTTCCATGAGCCCGATGCCGCTCCACACACTGGTCAGGCTTATTTCGTACGTAGATGATGGGTGGACCTGCGCGAGATGGCGCCCCGGAGCATATGGCGCATGAGCTTGCATGTGAGGCCCCCGGAGCATACGGCGCATGAGCTTGCATGTGAGGCCCCCGGAGCATACGGCGCATGAGCTTGCATGTGAGGCCCCCGGAGCATATGGCGCATGAGCTTGCATGTGAGGCCCCCGGAGCATATGGCGCATGAGCTTGCATGTGAGGCCCCCGGCACGGCTTGCTGAGAGATAGGAAGCGGTGCGGTGCTCAAAAAGACAAATGCCAGACGCATAAGCGCTTGTTTGCAGGAAGCATGTCCAAGGCATACCACTTGTGTTATTAAATTCTTGCAGGCTTTCTGCTGCACAGAACCCCTGGCAGGAAGTGTTGTGAGCTAGCAATGAGCAGTTGCCAACAAGATGCAACTGCCATTTAACAATGAAATGCACATCCCAGTCATGAGAGCAGCTTACAGCAATGACATGCCTCCAAGACAGTGCCAAGCATGTTCTTGCGCTGGCGAGACATCCCTGCTATGCGCTGCGCTCTCCTCAATAGAAGTGCTTCAGGGCGTTGCCCATTGGCAACTCTTATTGCACATGGCCATGCATGGATTGCTATAAGATACCCTAAGTATGCAGATCCCATGCATGCTCTACAACTGAGGCAGCGCACCTTTAGAATGTGAACAAATGGGGGGAACCTGCACAGGACAGTATTAGATTAAAAGCGGGTATTATGGAAGGCTTGAAAAAGCTGGACATGTGTGGCAGCTGTGGAAGATTTACGCTGAACATATGCCAACGTGGCACAGGCAATCAATAGCAAGAGCGTCCAGACTGCTTCCCAATTCCAAGCCCAAAACTTGCAAGCAACAAATGAAGCAAAGCACGGGAAACAAAATTCAAAGTGCACGTAGAGCTTCGTAAGCCATCAGCATTTAACGAAATCAAAAATAGAAAATGATTCAGGACATTGACTTGCCAGCTCTTCCTGTGGAGCCATCGAGGGAGGGTTGCCTCCAGCTCATCAATGATCTGGGCTTTTGAGAACAGGAAGCGCAGGCCTTCATCCTGAAGAAGCAAGATCAAGAGAGATGCTTCACGCTTAGCTAACAAGAGTGCCATTATTGAAGAGAGACGGGTCACAGATTAAGCATACATTGATGTGCACGCGCTACACACCCATGAAACTAGTTGCATCCGCAAGCATGCACTGCAAGCTAGTGTGTCTTGTAAGTGGTACCAGTAGGAAGCTGCCATGCACCGTGCATTTTTCTGGCTGAGTGGACTAGGAGACAGTGGTTTACAATGGCATTGCCTCAGCAGCCTTGGGATGCCCTCTCGGCCAACACACGCGTGCCTTGCACTCGTCCAAGCCTGATTGAAAGGAGACAACTTGAGTTTACCTGGGTGACTTTTGCAAAAGAGCTGGTCATGATTGCAATCATGATATTCAGAAGCATAATGTTCATGGTGAACTGCAGTGGCAGGTAATGGAGGATGAGGAGATCAGCTCGGCACTGGAGTCTGTTTTGAGAAAGACGCACACGGTGCGTGACCACCGCCATGCAACAGAGTTCAGAAGATAAAATTGCGCGGGTGCTGTCTTGCTTGTACTGGGAGTTGCAGTAGGCGATCAGCCGCCCTTGCTCTGTGCGTACATTCTAAAATTGTGGTACAGACACCCAGCCAAAGGATAACAATGGCAGCTCTTCACCTCATACACCATGAAGAGAATCATGGCTGTTGTGGGATTGGTACTATTGTAAAGCACGTTGTAGTCAAACATCGCCTGCAAGAATTGAAAACAATTTATGCACACAGAGCCTGTGCAATGGTTGGCTTCAGCTGCACCTCCCTTTGTTCTTGTTTGCTGGGTCCTCCTTGTTTGCATAATTATATTTTGTGTTTTATTACTTAGCTCATTCAAACTATAAACAGGCAGCATGCAAGCATGCAGCCAAAATAGTAGCTCACCAAAAGGAATGCGAACATGGAAGCAAAGGAGTGCCACAAATTACTGAAGTCAGGGCCGTTCTCTCGATCTTGGCGAAATAGGCTGCCAATGCAACATTTAAAGTACAATGCTTGAGTTGACATGCTCAATTCATCATTGCAACCAACAACATTAAAACCGTACTGACAAATTAAAAATCAAGAGATTACTGTGAGAATAACATGTTATTGTATTAGGCAGCAAACAATGATCCTATCCCTTAATGTCCTGTGACCATGAAACACTCACCTGTAAAACGCGAAAGCAAACCCAAGCATTGTTAAGGACAGGAACAAAAGGAACCACTGCATGCGTAAGAAAAATGGAACAAAAATCAACATAGATATGTATAGGTATAGAGACGCATGGCTTCAAGTAAAATGATTAACAGGTTTTAGTGGTGTCATACCACAATCTAGCAATCACAAAAGACAGTGCCAAGGGTTGCCCGAGCAGTAAGGCATGTGCACAGTGACTGCAAATCTCCCACTGCATATCAGTGTACTTGCAATTTCATACCTTCATGTCGTCTATAACAACACGGATTGTGTCCACCAGCAGGGATTTGGTCGGGCTGAAGGACCTATATTTAAATTCATCAACATCCAAATGCAGATTATTTACGTACAACAGTGAGCAGCACTTGGGAGTCAGGTGCTCGTTTCCTCTTTGACTTCTAATTTCAAGTGTCATGCCAGCTCAATTGATGGATCATTGTTGGCCACAAGATTCTAATGTGTAGCAAGCATCATAGACAGCCACAAGCATCCAAATCCTTGATTATCACAGCGCTGGCAAAATGCTGAGGACCATTGAGTAACGTGCGTCAAAGATGACATGATATGACATGCGCAAGCGGATAATCATCACCCACTGACGCCCACCTGGCGAAATAATGCAGCTTGGACCACAGGAGAATGTGCTGGGCTGCCAAGATGATGCTGAACCAGCTGCTGTCTATGTATTCCCGGTGAATATACAGTACAGTTATAGCAACCTAGGGGAGGGGGTGTAAATGAAAAGAACAGTGGGGTTGGGGGAAGACAAACGACGCAAGTATGCCAAAAAGTAATAAAAGCTAGTAAACACATGACTTCTACACATACGCACACACTCATCTTCCATCTCATATGACCTCTCCGCCAGTGTGCATTACTGAAGCTTACCTGGACCGCGTAGCAAGTGAGGTCGATGAGGTTCCACAAATTTATCCATCCCAGCTGGTAGACCCAGATTGTACAGACCTGCACGTATTGCACAGACTTGGGTCAAAGCATGACCAGAGATAGTCAACACAGCATTTTCTTGAGTGCATATCATTTGCAAGTGTTAGCACCAGGTTGCTCGGGTACGCTCTGACACTCCTGCGCAGCAGTCTCTAAACAAGCCCCAGCTGGTCCTCATCATGTAAAAGGGCCGTCAAGGCCAAGCCCTCATCAAGTGAAAGGGCTATCAAGGCCAGGCCCTCATCAAGTGAAAAGGCTGCAAGGCCGCAAAAAAAGGCAGGCAATAGCTGTCAGGGGATGCCCACCTCCATGTACAGGAAAGGGATCATGGCAAGGACAGCAAGGATGCCCGTGCCCAGGGTGGCCATTCCTTGGTAGGTCAGCAGCAGGGCCGACATGGGCTGCTCCGTGTCCTGCATGAAGCAAGGCTGCATGCAGCAAGCATGAATGTCCAAGAAGCAGAGAGCACACAGAGGGAGCTCTGCTAAAGAGGGCTGCTGGAGACCCCTCGGACTTGAGGATAGGGATGGCAGGGGCAAGCGTCCTTGCCTTGCATCAAGGCTTGAGAGGCCAGGAACAGAGAGGTTTGGGGGTTGTGAGCCATAACTTATGAGCAATTGCATGTACAAATGAGCCGCATGAATACAACGGCTTGTGTGAGGAGAGGCATGCTGCAAGGCACGGCTCCTGCTCAGCACACTAGTGGTGAGTGACGTTAGCTCACCTCGCTTTCAAATAGCAGAGAGAAGGTCATGAATGACACCAGCCAGAGGATGTAAAGCAGCAGCTCATAAAGCAGGAACCTGCAATAGATTGGACCAGTGAGATGATTTGCCCAGACCCAGTGACCATAGCATGAGTCACAAGTCAATCTAAAGTTGACCGGCACACACTTATGTCTGTGCATATGCATGATGAATGTAGTGGCGTGTATCACAATCTCATGCTTCAGGCCAAGCAAGCAGTGCTCATGCTGCAGGCAACTGCAACTGGGCCATTTGTAGGAATTGTCTTCATAACATTTCAGGTCAACCAGGCTCCTGCACTGCACAGTGCGTGAGCTGCTGCACCACAGATGGTCAGCCACACACACCTCCTTGCCCAAGTAGCCCACTTGAAGCTGATCACCGCCTGCATGCAGTCAGCCACTTATACCGTGTGAACCCTTCACGAGCTATAGGCTGATCAAAGCAAGTGTGCAGCTTGAATAGTACTGGGAACTCTGTCATCCGGCCTAACCTGCCCCACCTGCACAGCCGGGAGGCCAAACACGCCTATGGAGCAGCCCCCGGCAGAGTGCCGCTTGAGTAAAGGCTGCAACAGTCCCCGCGATCCTGCACCAAGAAGAGACAGAACGGCCTGGCATTGATGCGGCACAGACCTGCAGGTGGCATGCATTGACTTGGAGCGGCACAGACTTGCAGGTGGCATGCATTGACTTGGAGCAGCACAGGCCCGCTGGTGACATGCACTGCCTTAGAGCAAGCACCCATCCATGCGTGCCCAGGCTGCCTGTCAGTGACTTGGCAGGCAGGCTGGGCCAGGGTGCGGCCGAGAGGCTTGCCTGCAGCAGCAGCATCCCTGATGTTGACGGCGTGTGCTTCAAGTGTGATGGTTGTGGACCAGCCGGTCTTGGTCAGGCGCCCTTTATCGCTCAGGATGTCCAGCCTGCAAGGGCATGGCCAGTGTCGGAGGTGGAGCAAGCGCTTGAAGAGTATGGCGACTTTTTTAGATTCTGCCCTTGGGAAGAACCGACGAACAAGCGTGGACTCACCAGATGCTTGCCCAATCACAATCCAGATGATCATCCCCTGTGGTGTGTGTGTGTATGTGTGTGTAAGCATGTGTGTGTGCATACATGTGAGTATGTTATGTGCACGCGGGCGCACGTGCATGTGCATGTGTGCATGTGCATGTGTGTGTGTGTGTGTGTGTGCACATGTGTGTGCGTGCATGTGTTCATGAAC
>LKMJ01006225.1_pt1 | contig 11241 bp, 7 predicted proteins | sample 643391 | NCBI WGS metagenome assembly LKMJ01 (sample SAMN04112250, study PRJNA286221) | soda lake metagenome | biome: soda lake; feature: Kulunda Steppe; material: water; isolation source: sample PL-Br10 brine of Picturesque Lake | place: Russia: Kulunda steppe | collected 2010-07
GTGTTGGTCGAAGTGGTGTTGTCACTCATTGTTAGAAGTCAGTGAGGCCAGCTTGTTGTCCAGTTGCGCCGCTGGTGCCGCTGTCGGTCATATCTCGTCGTTTTGCATTCGTGATTTCCTGATAGACATGCCAGAGTGCTCGGCAGTCATCTTCACAATACGCTCTGTGTCGTTCCCAGTCTAATTCAGCCGCTGGGCTATCGGGATTTCGCATGAATTCTTGATACGCTGCAGCAGTTTGCGCACCAGTCAATCCAGTTCCAGCCGATTCGTAACCGAGGGCACGAGCAACATGGTCAAGTTTGTTCGTTCGACCAGGAAGCAGGGCGTTCTTATCGCGGACAGCCCATTTGTACAGGTCGTAGGTCCAGATGTCGTGCCAAGCCTCCACGTATTCGGGGAAGTGCTGTTCAAGGAACTGGGTGATGTGCTTGTAGTCGAAGTTGTGTCCATTCCAGGTCAGCACGGTTCGGTCGTTGTGATTGGCGATGAACCACGTGATGAATGCTTCGAGTACCGGCTTGGGATCGTTTGGTCGCTGCTTTTCAATGAATGCCTGATAGTTGTCGGTCGCTGGGTCGTAAACGCCGAACTGCCAAATGATGGTAGGGGAAAGGCCGTCAGTTTCGATGTCTAAACAGAGTGGGGGTCGATCGTCACGGGTTTTGATTGGCGTCTTGTTTGTGAGGACGATTGGCTCGCCTGAGTTGATAACATCGGCGTGAGCGTGGATCTTCTCGGCGGTCGTTTGTCCAATTCCAGGGAGACCGCTGAGGGTATCGGCTGCAAGATTCTGGACATCAGTTACTGTTTGACATTCTTGACTTCGCAGGTGCTTAGCTGTAGACTGCCCTACGCCGTTCAATGCTCTGAGTCCGAACTGGTCGGAGTCAACGGCTTCTGCTGCAATAGCCCCAGTTACCGTACAAGTGTACTGTGCAAACATAGCACCGCTGTGCTCCGTCGCACCGAGACCAGCGATCGGGGTCTGGACTGATGTGTTGGTGTGGGTGAGTTCCCACTCGTGATAGTACTCTGCTGGTTGACCGCCTGCGAGGACGGTTACTGGTTCAGGCAAGATAGCGGTGATTGCTGCCAACTGATCGGCGTGCGGAAGAGTTGTTGACAGAGTCGTAGTATCCCAGTCTACAGTGAGTTTTGGAACGAAGAGGAAGGTGGCAGCCTCGGGGGCTGTTTGCCGTTCACCTGATTCCAGTTGTGTTTGGAGTTGAGCGAGAACCTTTCCAGTTTGAACGGCGAGAATGTCTATCGTCTCGGGTGTAGGGTCGTCGTCGAGAGCTTCGTGAACGCCTACGTCAGGACTATATCTATAATGATGGACGCCGTTAGTATCGTTGCCGAGCTGAGGATGGAGAACGGGGAGATCCGGGACAGCCTCACGTGCGGCCGCATACGCAGTTGGAGCTCGTTCACCCGGGATAGTGATGAGTTCGGGGGTGAAATACTGGATGGCGTCCCGGACTGCAGGCTGTGAGACTCTATCGAGTGTTATTGCAGGGAGTGTTAGTAACTCTATGTCCAGGCCTTCGTTCGTGGTCCAATCAGAATCTCTAGTCATGGTTAGATGAACCCGATTTTGTCTCGGAGTTTGTTTGTTGGTGGGAGGTGTTTCCGAGCGGCAGCGGTGCTTGCTAGGTCTGCGTACATCGTCGTGATGGGAAGGCGGGCAGTAGCGTTGGACGCACCGATATGTGCCTGTGACAGGAGATATGTTTGTGCGGCTAACGTCTCGATAGGTGTCTCACCGTGGACGCGTTCGACGGTGATCGGTTGGGGGAGTCCGGTGCTTTCTCTGCTGGCGAGGGTTTCGGGTTCACCGAAGGTAGCGACGATGGCTTTAGGAAGGTCGTCGTAGATGGCTGCGGTTGCTTTCTGCGGTATGTCGAAGTGAGCACCACTGTATTTCAGTACGCGAGCTGGTGCTTGCTTTCGGATTTCGACGACATCGTACGCAACATCGAGTTCTGTGAGGAATTTCTCGACGTCGCTGAGATTTTCGTTGGCGAATCCATCCCGGTGGATTGTGATGTGGTTAGGGTATCGATCGTATCGAGTCCGGAATCCCATCACAGCCTGTTTGACAATCTCTTTGAGTTCTTTAGGTGGGATCTTTTCACCAGACTGTGGTCGTGATGAGGTGTAGCCGAGGACGGCCCCGTCAGCGTGGATTGCGGTGGTTGCGGCGGCGAGATGGATGTGATTCCCGTTGGATGATTCGTCGTACTGGTGGGTGACATCGATGCCGAGGTGTAGTTCAGAGTCGCCAGGTAACGCGCGTTCGATGGTGAATGGGATCCCACCTGCAGCCGCGACCAGTCCGAGGGCGATGTTGATGATCGTGAACCGTTCGTCGAGCGTCGATTCATGTGCGAACTGGCTGTTGAGGTCTTTCGTGGCGAGGACCTTTTTTACCTCGTCGTAGACACGCCCCGGTTCGACCGTGTCGAAGTACCCGGTGTTCTTCGGAGGAAGCGTGCAGAACACGGCGTCGTAGCCGTGGCCATCTGGGATTTCTGCGGCGATTTCCATGCCGAGTTGGTCAGCCGACATCGTCGCATCGAAAGTGATCTCTTCGACGTGGTCTGGTGCGGCTCCGATCTGTTCGAGTTTGTTTTCGAGCGTGGACCAGCCCCGTTTGATCCGGTCGTCTCGTTTTTCCATTCGGATGTGGCACACACGGAAGGGATCCGGTGCTTCGTACACGCCGAGGCTTGTGACGTCACTTGGATGTGTCCCAGTCTGTCCGTTACTGAACTGGAGAACGTCTGCTTCCGGGTCGAAGAGTCCCTGAACGGAGATGTTCTCATCGCCGAGCAGCGGGTCTGATTCGAACTCGACGTTGTGCCCGTCGAACTGGAGTGGGCCGAGCTGTTCGACGAAACCTTTTGCCTTCGAGATGCACTGCTGAGCGGACAGGCGCGTATTGAGACGTTGTTTCTCTGCGAAGTCCGGTGCGTATCGAGCGAGGTTTTCAGGGTGGCCTTGGAGCGCGAGGAGTTCTGGTGGGAACGCCATCTCGGTCCCATCGCCGCGCTGACGGACCGTCCAGATGACTTCGCGATCTGCATTCTCGATCTCGTCGACTTTCGCTGGATCGACCCAGGGTTCCTCGCGGTGATACTGGACGAGGCTCTTGTTGCCCTCGATGTGGAGCTTATCCGTGACGGTTTCTGGGCCGACGCCAATTACATACAACCCTCTGTCTCGGTAGGAGGGTGTCACCCGGAGTCCCGGATGAATCTCGTCGTCGAGTTGGTCGAGCGTCCGGTCTGAGAGGATCCGGTGGCGATAATCGACGTGCAAGTAGGTTGCACGCGTGGGGAGCACCTCGACGGTGAGGTTGTACCGCTCGTGGAGGCGGAATCCTTCGTTCTCGACCACCGGGTCGTTCTCTAAAATTTTATCGATGCCGTGGATATCGTACTGGTCGCGTTTTGCGTCCTTCAGGACTTCACCGAGCATTTCACCTAGCATCTTCCGATCATCTGCGTCCGCATAGACGACCGGTCGGGTGCCGACTTCGTTGATTTCGAAGCGAGGCAGGTCTACGCGTTCGTGCGCAAGTTTTACCAGAGACACGAGCTTGAACGCGCTGTCGACGACGACGGGTGTCACATCGAGTTGTTGTCGGACTTTGCGACGGGCCTTATATGTCGCGCGTAGCGTGTTCTGCCCCGAGGGTCGGAACCCTCGCTTGGGAACGAGTTCGTACTCATAGATCTCGTAGTCCGGTAGATCATCCATGGCACGAAACGTCGTAAGGCCGTGATCACCGCTGTGGGCGGACGTATCCGGAGTTTCGGCGAGCCCATCTTCCAGAGCTTCCTCGGTGGTCGGGGGACCTTCCATTTCGAGGAGTTTGGCGTCGCTCTGTACCGTGAGATTCTGGTATTTTGTGCCGTCGTTCCCTTCGTCGATATCATACTCGACAGCCGTGAGGAGATACGTGGCACCACGGTCGTAGTCTGCGTCGTAGATATCCGCTGGCGCGGAGTTTTTCCAGACCGTAATGGTCCGGTCATCGCCACCATCGTCTGTGAATTTCAAGTTGCGGCGTGGGTACTGACCTTCGTTATCGAAGACGGTGTCGAGGGTGAAGCGAATGGCGTAGGTATCTCCGACCGGTACGTCGTTGAGAGAGTTTTTGTCGAGGTTGACTGGTTTCATTGTGCGGCCTCCATTGCTGGGAGACAGTCTGCAGACGCTTTGAGCGTGATTTGTTTGCCTTTCAGATGGTCGAAGTTCACGACAGCATTCTCGGTCGCTAAAATCTGGCCCCTGACTCCGAGAACCTCTGACTGTAGTCCCTCGTCGACGGTGAGTTCAGGAAGGCTGCTGACGGTTGCATCGTCTCCGGTGAAGTGGACCGGAAGTGAGACAATCCGGTCTTCTATAGTCGTCTCGTTAGCGGAAAGCGCCGAGAATGGTTTCAGAGATCTAGTTAGTATGTCTCGGCACGAATCGGCGGCCTCTATGAGCGCTTTTTTCGGCTCATCCAGTGGCTCGTACCACTCCTTCGTCGATTCTGTCGACACTACGGCTTCCAACGCGTCCTCAACGGTGCCAGCGACGCGGCGGTTCGGTGTTCGAGCGACGATCATGCCGTGCGTCGCGCCCTGTTCCGCCCAGCGACTCACAGCGCGATCTGCTTGTGTGATACCTGCTTTCACTCCATCTTTGGCGACGAGGTACACAATAAAATTGTGCGCGCACGACCGTCGTTTGAACGCTGGGAACGGGCAATCCTGATACGTACAGGATGTTCCGGGCGTGAAGACGCACTGTTGGAAAGGTGGCTTCGACTGGCACTCCTGACACGGTGAAGTGTCCGCTCGGTCACCGCAGTGTTGGCAACGGAATCCGGACTGGATGTCGACGCGGATATCTTTTCCAACGAGACCGGCGAGGTCAATCGGGCCGTCCACATCTGCGAGGTACAGCCGCGGTTTTCCCCGCGACCAGGAAACCATGGTCGGGTGACCGCTCACGATAGCCTGAGAGTCCAGCTCAGTAGTTTGTTCAGCCGTCATTTGTACCCTCCAAGAGTGCCCTGGAAGTCATTTGGGGTCCTATGCGGATCAATGATCTCATCTGTCAGATATCGCATTGCCTCAGCCTGTATCCTCATCTCGATTTCGCGGCCGTAGAGCGTGATTCGACCAGTATCATCAAACCCGACTTCGACCTTGAGATCTCGGTTCGGGAGATCGACACGAACCTGTTCGAATGGATCCCCGAAATATTGTTCCCACCAGTCAGTGTCTCTCAGATCACCTCTGTCTTGAGCCGAAACATGGTCTGGTCTTTCACGTTTACTCGGGTTGACTCCGAGACTTTGTACACGGCTGGACTCTTCGATGACTGTTCGCAGGTCATCTTCATCGAACTCGACTGTCTCGAATTTCACGTCCTCATCGAGGACTCCTGTGAGTGTGGCGAGTATGTCCTGTTCAATCTCTTTGGTTGCCTTTTTGATGGCGACATAGCCGTTCTGAAGAAATAGGATTTCATAGCGCTCGGCACGTTTCGTTTCTTCGACTCCTTCGAGTTTAGTTAGTTCATAGTACGTCTCACGACCGTATTCCGCCCAGCAGATTCCATCTACTCCCTTGGAGAATGTGTACGGAAGCATGCCGCTGCGAAGGTCAGCGCTTGAGTCTAACGCTGAAGTAGCCTCAATTCCGGCTTCGATTTTTTTTATGTCAATGCTCTCGTCCCGTAGTGGTACAATCTTGTAACTAGCCATCGAACTCGGCCTCCTGGTTGATTCGTCGTTGGATGAACGGTTCCAGCGTCTCAGTCACTCGATAGAACGCGCGTCGTCCCTCTCGGTCGCGTTCTACAAACCCTCCGTCGCTGAGTTCCCTGAGGTGGTAGGAGATGGTCGATTTGTCGCGGTGGAGTTCCTCGACCAATGTTCCTGGTTGTACACCACGATCATTTGGGAGCTGGAGGATTTGTTTCAGCACTGTAAGCTTCGATTCAGAGAGGTCTTGTACACGCGTGCTTGCATCAGCCAAGTGAAGACGGTCGGCAGCCGAATTCGTGGCTGCTACATCCCCTGGCTCCAGTTCTTTCCGGAACGCCTCTTGAAGTGACTCCAGAGTGAGGATATGGATCAAGCGGGGGATTCCTTCAGTTAATTCATGGATGCGGCTCTCGGTTTCCGACGGTAGTATAAATTCTTTCTCGGAAAATGCCTCGAAGATGATCCGCAACGTCTCGTCGGTGTCTTTGCGGGGGAATGCATTGAGGTGGATCTCATTCGAGGGTGGGAGTGAATCCTGAACCCGCCCGCGGTTGACGCCCCATCGTTCGGGCGTCCAGGTCGTTACAAATAGTCCGCTGTCCACGGCTTGTCGGAGGTCGTTCAGTGAAACTTCTATTCGTTTGTCTAAACCACAATCGTCGATACAGACGATTGGAGTTTCAAGTTTGGTCAGTTCGTGAGCAAACTCTTCAAGTAGAAATCCTTCGTCGGCCTTCTTTCCAAGATCCTTTGCTTCAATCAACTTCGTATCGATGTCCTCGGAAAGATCCGTGAGAAACGAGACGACCGTGTGAAGCAACTGGGTCTTCCCAATACCTGACGGTCCGATCACAGGAGTATGATAAACGTCCTGTTGTCGGGTTACAAAGCCCGCGTACTCACCAATCTCATCAAGCGCATCATCGTGATTGACTGCTTTTTCAGGGTTATCGCGGAAGAAATCCGTGATCCCATCACGGTTGACTTGTTCTGCTTGGAAACCATGGTCTTCCAACCAGACATCGTAGCTCCCGACGTGACCCTGTTGGCCGCGCTCGAAAGCATCTCGGAAGCGATTTTTCTTGTCTTTGTCGTCATTACCTGGTTCCATTGGTTGCAACTCTTCAAACTATCTGATTCACCCAAAACTATTAAAACCTACTATTCCATTGACTATACGTGATGCCACTATGTTGACGCTTACCCACATCGCAGATACGCACCTCGGCCATCGACAATACGGGTTGAAACAACGGGAAGACGACATGGTGTCGACGGTGCGTACTACGTTTCAAGAGATGATCGGCGAGCGCGAGACAGATGGTATCCTGTTACCAGGAGATCTGTTCCACTCACGGGACGTCCGCCCAAAAGTCCTTGATAAAGTAGAACAAGAACTGAGTCAATTACCCGACGATGTGCCGGTGTTGGTTTCCCGAGGGAACCACGACGAGAACCTGACTCCACGAGAGGTGACGTGGCTAAATTATCTGCACCGGCGTGGCCACATCGTGTTTCTGAAGGCAGATCTGGAGGCTGATTCGGAGACCGCTCGATTCGAACCGTACGATCCGGAGAAACCTGGTGATAACGCCGGATTCTATGACATTGAAATACCTGAGTTTGACGGTCCGGTTCGAGTGTTCGGGCTCCAGTGGCGAGGCGCAAGAACGAAACGAGCGTTGCAACAGGTGGCAAATGGGATTAAAGCGACCAATGCCGAACATGGTGAACCGGCAGCGACCGTTTTACTGGCACACTTCGGCATGGAAGATGAGGTTCCGACGCTAGGCGGGACGGTAACGCACGCGGAGCTTCAGGACGTGAAAGAACACGTGGACTACCTTGCACTTGGACACATTCACAAGCGGTACGAGGCTGGTGGATGGATCTACAACCCAGGGTCCCCAGAGGCACACAACACGCGCGAAGGTCGACCTGATTGGGAGCATGGTTACTTTTCAATTTCGCTTACCACTACCGCAGACGAAACCGAAAAGGCGATTCAGTACGAGGTGAGCCACCACTCGACCAAACGGCGACCGTACTGCCGGGTTGAGTTCGATGTCACAGAGTACGACTCGCCAAGCGAACTCGAAAACGGGTTTCAGGACCACGTCCGCCGGGAGCAATCGAGGATTGATGAGTACTGTCGGAAAGAGGAGTTCACGGCGAATGGTGACCCCCGAGCGCCGATCATCGATCTGCGGTTCAGCGGAACGTTACAATTCAGTCGAGGTGACTTCCGAACGGACGAGCTCGCGGAGTGGGTGAAAGAGGAGTGCGAGGCCCTGTACGTGCAGGTGAACACGGGGATCCGGACGGCAGATATCCAGCAGTTGATTTCGGAAATCGATGAGGACGAGGTCTTTCAGGATGGCCGGTTGAACACGGCGGCGCTGGAACACCGCGTGTTCGAGACGATAGCAAAGGAGTCCATCTACGACGAGCAGGCCGAAGACGTCGCCGACGTCCTTGGGAACGCACATCAGATGGCGCAGGCCGAAGAGGCAGTCGAAGACATCCGCGATTCTGTGAGTTCCGCACGGCGAGACCTGTTCCCGGAGTTGGCTGACGATGTAGTGCTCGATATCGATGAGGACCCGTTCTCGGACACGGATGCAGACAGCGAGACGGAGCCGGGTGATGGTGAACGGAGTGGAGAAGCCGACGATGAGGCAGAGGTGATGCAAAAATGAAAATTATCGAGGTTGCCTTAGAGAACATCAAGTCGTACGAGGAACGGACAGTCGTACCGATTGAGGGGGGTGTGACCGCGATCCTCGGTGAGAACGGCGCGGGCAAATCGACGATTCAGGAAGCCATCGGGTTTGCGCTGTTCGATTCTCTCCCACGACGTGTCAATATCAAGGACTTCGTTCGCGAGGGCGCGAGTTCAGGAACTGTCGAGGTTTCATTTGAACAGGAGACCGCAAAGGGTCGGCAACGCTTCCGCGTAACGCGCTCTGCCGGCCGATCGAACTACGGTGTGCACCGCTACGATGCCGAGGACGACGAGTGGATCGACCAGGACATCGATTCGAAATCTCAGCTCGTCAAGTGGTTGTGTGCCCAGTTCGATGTCGAAGACAAAGACGAGCTTCAGAGCTTATGGGAATCGTGTATCGGCGTACCGCAGACGCGATTCCTCTCTGACTTCGCACAGCGACCCTCCAGTCGGAAGGCGACGTTCGATGCGCTGCTGAACCTGGACGCGTACGAAGAGTCTTGGAATCGGCTCAAAGATATTCCGGACGCGATTGAGCAGGAAGAGCAGAATCTCCGTGAAGAGATTGCAGGGCTCACGAGCATGGTGCAGGACTTACCAGCCGAGCGGGGAAAAGAGGAATCGTTGGCTAACGAGGTCGAAGCAACTGAAGCCGAGATTGATCAGAAGACCGACGAGCTGGCTGAAAAAGAGGCAGAGCACGAAGAGTTAGAAGCGGTCCAAGATAAAATCGACAGCCTCAGACAGAAAGTCCGGTCACAGAAGCAAGAAATCGAGGCGACAGAGGGAGAACTAGAAACTGCAGAGGAAGAGCTTCGCGCCGCCAATAAGGCACAGGAAAAGTGCGAGGAGAACCGTGAAGGGTATCGCAAGCACGAGGAAGCAAGTGAACGGCTGGACGAACTGGAAGAACGAAAGAGCGAACGAGACGCGCTTGCTGAGCGGAAAGCCGAGCAGAAACAGGAGGTCTCGTCGGTCGAATTCGAGGTGAACCAGCTCGAAGACGATTTAAAGACGCTGCAATCGGCCCAAGAGACGCTGGAAGAGCGCGAGGACGAGAAACAGCGATACGAGGTACTCGACGAGAAAATTAACTCGCTACAGCAGCGTGAGAGCGAGGTTGAGGAACTGGAGGACCGAATCGACGAGCTCGCTGGAAACATCGACGAGAAGCAAAAGAAGGTCGAGTCGCTCGAAGCGAAAGTCCAAGCCATCGAGGAAGAGTGGGAGGCGACGACGCACCCCGAAGAACTCGACGATGTGATTAACCAGCGGAAGGCGCGGCGGCAGCAATTGCAGAACGAACGAGAACGGCTCGAAGAGCAGTTAGAGCGGTTACGAGATACGGATGTAGACGCGCCGTGTCCGACGTGTGACCGGCCACTAAACGAGGAACACCGGTCGGACACAATCGCACAGCGTGAAGAACAGATCGAGGAAATCGCCACAGAGCGTGTGAAGCTCAGCGAGGAACTTTCTGAACTGCGTGACCGTCGGGAGGATGCCCGAGATGTCAAGCGACGCGCCGATAAGCTCCCGATTCATCGTGAGAAGATCGAGTCGTCGGAAGGAGAGACCGAAGACCTCCAAGGAGAGAAATCGGAGAAAGAGGAGACGTTAGAGGATCTCGAAGAGGAACTGGCCGAACTGCCAGAGCTCGAAGCAGAGCGAGAGGAACTGCAGGAAGCGTATGACGAGTACGGGACTGCGGAATTCCGAGTGCAGGAGCACGCGGACGTCCCTGACGAATTAGAGGACAAGCGTGCAGAGCTTGATGCTGCCAACTCGAAGTTGAAAGAGATCAACGACGAATTGGCGGAATACGAAGGTCTGGACGAAAAACTGGCCGAGGTCAAGGAGACACTGGAAGAGACCGACTCGGCGTACCAGACGTATATCAAGCACGAGCAGCAGGCTTCTCAGGTAGAGAAACGGCAACAGGCTGTCGACGAGACGGAAGAGGAACTGACCGAACTCGAAGACACCCTCGACGAGACGGAAGCCGAACTCGAAGATACGAAAGCAGCGTTCGACGAGGAACGGCTTCAGACGCTTGAGTCGGATATCGAGGATCTCAAAGGCGAGATACAGCGGGCGAAAGGCTCGCTCGAAGAAAAGAAGAGTAGTCTCAATGAGGCACGTGAGGAGATCAAACGTCTGGAGGCGAAGCTGGAGGTGCGGCAGGAGACGCTCCAGCAGTTGAAGGAGCTGAAAGCCGATCAGCAGTTCGCGGACTGGGTCCGGGCGAACGTTCGGGAGGCCGGGCCGAAGATGCGGGAGATCATCACCGACCGGATCGGGGCACGGGCGAACGAGTTGTTCCGGACGATCCGCGGCGCGTCTGCCGAGACGCTTGAGTGGACGAGCGACTACGAGATTGTCGTTCACGACGCGGACGTGACGAAATCATTCTCGACGCTGAGTGGCGGTGAGAAGATGGCAGCCGCGCTCGCCGTACGGCTCGCCATCCTCGAACAACTCGCGTCTGTCGGTGTCGCATTCTTGGACGAACCGACGGCGAACCTCGACCGCGAAAAGAAGCGAAACCTGGTCTCCCAGCTGAAGCAACTGGACAGTTTCGAGCAGCTCACCGTCATCAGTCACGACGAGACGTTTGATTCGATGACTGACTACACCATCTCGGTGACGAAAGACCGGCAGACCTCGGAGGTGACGGTGAATTAATGCCGATTGACAAACGCGGGGTCGCCACTGAGTTAGAGGCCAACGTCGAGACGATCGA
>LKMJ01006226.1_pt1 | contig 11240 bp, 15 predicted proteins | sample 643391 | NCBI WGS metagenome assembly LKMJ01 (sample SAMN04112250, study PRJNA286221) | soda lake metagenome | biome: soda lake; feature: Kulunda Steppe; material: water; isolation source: sample PL-Br10 brine of Picturesque Lake | place: Russia: Kulunda steppe | collected 2010-07
ATTAATGGTAAAGAAACATTCTTAGAACCGCTAATCCTTACCCTGCCTCGAAGCGTGTGTTTTCCTTCAATAATTAATGATTCCATCGTATCTGCCTCCTGTAAATCACAATTGCACACTTTCTTGGGTCTTTCGATTATTGATAATATCAATAAATTTAGTAATACTCCAGGCGAGTATAGCATAAACAATCATTGCTATAATAAGAGATGGTTCTAAAACCGACTGCGTTTCTATACCTTTTGTGACGGACACTCTGAATATTCCAGCAAATGGAGCTAGAAATAGGTTTAACACAACATCCTTTTGCCTTACATCTAAATATTACTAAAGGAAGTGCTTAGAATTCTATTAGCAATATTCTCATTTTTATTTATATTAATGCAAGATTAGATAGACGCAGTCCGGTTGGACGGAATTGCTAATAGATTTTTAAGCATTTCCTTTGATAATATACAATAAATAATTGGGAACTCGTTAATTCGGACTCACCTCTGGAGATTCTTAAAAGAAGATAAGGCATTAACTGGTGATTTTTTTCGTTAACATGGAGGTTAATTTGTATAAAAAAATTTCCGTCATTCTCATTCTTTTTTCATTGTTTTTGTATGGGTCCTGGGCTTCTCAGGCAACCTCTTCTTCTGTATATGTCGTTCCCATAAGAGGGCAAATAGAGCCTGGGTGGCTGCTTTTCCTGGAGCGCTCCCTGGAGGAAGCTGAGGAGGCTGGTACCCAGGCGGTAATCCTCGATATGGATACTCCGGGAGGCTTTATTGACACGGCCAGAGAAGCCAAAACACTTTTGGATGCCTTTGCTGCGCCGGTTTATGTGCATGTTAATACAAGTGCCCTTTCTGCCGGAGCCTACTTAGCGCTTGCTGCAGACGGGTTTTATATGGCACCCGGATCCACAATTGGGGCTGCTGAGCCAGTTATCATGGGAGGCGGGGAGGTGGATGAGAAATTCATCTCTGCTTGGGAAACAGAGATGAGGAGCGCTGCTGAAAAGCAGGGAAAAGATCCTCGCCTAGCAGGAGCGATGGTGCGCAAGGAAATGAGCATAGAAGGCGTGGTTGAAAAAGGGGAGCTTTTAACGCTTACCGCCGGAGAAGCTGAAAACCTGGAGTTTAGCAACGGTACTGCTGTTTCTATGGACGAATTGCTGGAAGCTGTAGGCTTATCGGGCGCAGAGCTCACCCACACCTCACCTACCTTTTGGGAAGATTTGAGCGGATGGCTCATTAATCCTGTTGTAGCCACCCTTCTTTTAATGATGGGCTTTTTCTTTCTGATAGTGGAAATCCTAACTGCCGGTTTTGGCGTTGGGGGGTTCTTAAGTTTACTGTCCTTTGGCCTTTATTTTGGGGGGCACTTTTTTACTGGGGTAAGTGGATGGCAAGCGATTTTTCTCTTTGCTTTAGGCATTATTTTTCTCTTGGTGGAAGCATTTGTACCCGGTTTTGGTATTTTTGGTATCGGCGGCTTGATCGCGGTATTTGTTGCCATTGTTCTGGCTGCGGCCTCGACAACTTTAGGGTTGTATATGCTTTTCATATCCTTTTTTATTGCCTGTGCTGCGGGTTACGTGGCTTTCAAATATTTTCAGCGTAAGGGAACACTAAAGAGTTTCATCCTTTCAGGTTCAGCTACCAGGGAGGCAGGGTACAGTTCATCCGAAGATCACAGCCACCTCTTGGGGAAAAAAGGGCAGACTGTTACCCCCATGCACCCATCTGGAATTGTGGAGATCGAAGGGAAAAGATTCGACACGGTCAGTGAAGGAGGCTATATAAATGCCGGTGAATACGTAGAAGTTGTTAAGGTGGAAGGAAGTAGGATCTTGATCCGTGTAACAAAATAAAAATTAACAGTGAGAGAGGAGAATTATTGTGGGAGAACTTTTACCTGTTTTAGTAATAGTGGTCATTGTTGTAATCGCTTTTTCCGTGTTGTTCAGTTTCGTACCTTTAAGATTATGGATTGCTGCCATTTCAGCTGGAGTACCTTTAAGGATAGTTACCCTTATCGGGATGAGATTGCGCCGGGTTGTCCCTGCCAAAGTAGTGGAGCCTTTAATCAAGGCAACCAAATGGGGGATTGATCTTGACGTCAATAAGCTGGAAGGGCATTACCTCGCAGGGGGAAACGTAAACAGGGTGGTTGATGCCCTGATCGCTGCCCAGCGGGCAGATATAGATCTGGGTTTCGAAAGGGGTGCTGCCATCGACCTGGCCGGACGAGATGTTTTACAGGCAGTTCAGATGAGCGTTAATCCCAAGGTGATTGAAACTCCTGTTGTGGCTGCTGTAGCCAGCGACGGTATTGAAGTTAAAGCCAGGGCCCGGGTAACAGTAAGGGCCAATATTGATCGCCTGGTTGGGGGAGCAGGCGAAGAAACTGTAATCGCCCGTGTGGGTGAAGGGATGGTTTCCACCATCGGTTCAGCAATTAACCATAAAAAAGTACTGGAAAACCCGGATGATATATCGCGGACCATCCTTGAGAAAGGATTGGATTCAGGCACGGCCTTTGAAATCCTTTCTATAGATATAGCTGATGTAGATGTGGGCAAGAATATCGGGGCCCAGCTCCAGACGGACCAGGCCGAAGCCGACAAGCGCATAGCCCAGGCTAAGGCTGAAGAACGAAGAGCTATGGCTGTAGCCAGGGAACAAGAGATGCAGGCAGCCGTCCGGGAAATGAAGGCCAAGGTTGTAGAGGCAGAAGCTGAAGTACCTAAAGCTCTTTCCCAGGCGCTGCGAGATGGCAATTTAGGTGTAATGGATTACTACCAGATGAAAAATGTTGTGGCCGATACAGACATGCGTCAGAGTATAAGCGAGATCGACTCACAAGAACAGCAAGACGAGTAAGAATCAGTCGATAAAGCTATTTTGCCACCAGGTAAAAGCAAAAAACCCATAAAGGTGGCTTAGAACCTGAAGAAGATGTTAAGTCAAAAAGAATCAATGGCCTCTGCTGTAGTTTTCCAAGAAATACTCAAACATCCCCCGGCAATGCACAGGGACAGGTAAAGCCGGGGGATGTACCAGAGTGATCATAAAGAACAATCCTTCTTTGTTCCCACTTGCACACACGATGCTTGTAACATGAGCCTTATTGTGTTCGCGGGCCAGGCCTATTCCTGTCTTAAATCTGTTCCATCCGGTTTAGCGCTCCAGTTAGCTGTTTCTTCTGCATCGTTCAATACAATGTGGGCAGTAAAGTGCAGGCGCTTATCTTCCCAGGTAAGATCCCTCAAATATGGGTGGGCTTGCCCATTTCATTGAACAGATTCCGCAAGTCAAACAAAACGTCCCTGTGACTTTTCCTCAGGGTTATTGTATTGGTTTTACTTTCCTGTAAATACTTAGAAAAGGACTTTCAATTTTAATCTTATTACTGCTCTGACCGTGGTTCAGGTCTTCGGTCCAGATAATCCTGAATACAGGCTGCCGCAGCAGAAGATACAATTAATGCATCCTTACGGCCGCTACTTAAACTATCAGCGTGCATAAATCAAACACTCCTTACCTGGAGAGGTTAAGATCAGGATCGTTGGCTACGAAAAAGGAAAGACATTTATCAGGGTTTCGTTGAAATTAGTATTGAGTGGTGAGATAATACATGCTTGCGTGTTATTACAAAAGAAACTATTTACTAGTTCAAGTAGAAATGAGATGTCTTGGATAAGGTTATTGATAGAAGTACTGAAATGAAATAAAAACCTGTATTAGCCTTCTAAGTTCTCTAAATCGGCAAGATCCTGCAAACGACCAGTTGCCTGCTTATTTTTCTTTAAATTATCGACATCAATAAAATTAATTTGAACACCTTCAAGCTCTATCTTTACCCGTGAGCTGAAACAATCCTTAAATGTCAATTCTTTTAATGAAGTGAGTATGTCAATACGATTAGGGGGATAGCCCAATTGAATAACCTGATCTTTTTCTAGAAAATCATTCTGATTTAGATCCAATGACCCAAAACCAAATTGGTCAAGCGCTTTCAAGATTTTACTTGCATTTTCAGGGGATAAATCAATCCAAAGATCCAAATCCTTTGTATAGCGAGGGTACCCATGGAGTGCAACTGCATATCCACCCACCACAAGGTATTTAACCTTATTTTTGTTCAATAATTCGATAAACTCTTTGAAGTCTTTGCTCAGCATTATATCTCCACGAGTTGTATTCTGAGCGTATTTGCTCTAAAGCCGCAAGTCGCTCCTGGTATGATTTTGTTTGCCAGTAAGAAAAATCATTAGGTTGATTTTTTATATCGTACTTTTTAACAACCCTGCTTACTCCCATAGTGCCTCACCATTATTAATATTTTCTGACCACTGTAAGTATAGCAAGTTATACAATTTACATCAAGCAGATTAGCGATCCCAGTCGGGCACGGGTTTTTCCTGGACCGCCATCAGGGCTTCGTTGAAGTTAGCATAGATCTCATCTTTTCTTTTGCCCTTAAAATAGCTTTTGAACCAGTCGTTTGCCTCTAACTCCCCGGCTTCCTTGGTCAAGGCATACATGGCGAATTGGTTCATTGAAACACCTTGTTTTTTGGCGATCTTTTCAATACGAAGTTTTAGTTCTTCAGGTATCCGCAAGGTTATTGTATTGGTTTTACTCATTTCCCAACCTCCAGCAAGCAATGAATTCAGCAGGGGTCACAACTTTTATCCCAAATAGATGTAACTCTGTGTGATCAGTAAAATACTTCTTATTAGCTGTAATTAAATACTGGCTTTGAATGGATAGCGTCGGCTAGTTCGGAAATGTTTTTAATCCCTCTGCCCGGAGTGCTTCTAAAAGGGTTTTATCCCAACATCCGGCAATTAGACCCATGTTCTTCCCTATTCCATCCTCTTCCCTGCCGCCTTGAAGCAGATTTTCAAGCAATTTAGCTGAAGCAAGGTGGATAGAATCAAAACCCCGCAGGGAATGTTTTTCAGAAAAAGTGCCCGCAAGGTAACAGATCCTGTCGGTAAGTTCCAGCTTGTAGTAAGACAACCATTCCGCATTAAAGTTGTCAACTACCACCTGGTATGTCACATCAGTTAATATTCGTTCACGCTTAGCCCTGGCGAAGGCTGCTCTTGCTTCCGGATAGGCAACCTTGGATGTGGCTACCAGGCTGGCAAGATTTACTTTTTCTTTAACAGTTTCGCTGCCTTCTTCAGAAACATAAATCTTAACCAGGGCACTTGTGTCAAGGTAACAGATCATCTGCGGTCCTCCGTTACTATATCACCAACTGTATTAGTGCTTTCATCTGCCGGTTCGACGGCCTTAACTGAGCCAGGCTTGCTTCCGCTCCAGGTGGCAGAATCTTCACGGAGCAATATTCCCATCTGTTCGGGAATGCTTTCCTGGTATGCTACAATGCGAGCAATCGGTTTTTTATGCTCAGTAATAATTATTTCTTCGCCTGCCTTTGCCCGGGAAAGATATTCGCTTAACTTATTTTTTAATTCTCTCACGCCAACCTGAGTCACCATTTCCTCACCTTCAACCCTTAAGTTGATATGACTACATTATAGCATATTTGTAGCTTCAATGCAGCTTTACACTATAAAACCGTTCCTTTGGCTTCCTTCTTTGTATTTTAACAAAACAGCTCAACTTGCTCTACCGCCGTCACATGATGGTTATGTCAAGATTAGTTATCTGTCAGGGCGGGGTTGTTGATAACTTTTAAAAGCCTGTCCTTTTCTCTTAGCAATGTTGTCAACAAGTCCCCTTGACATTCCCTTCTACTGCAGGATTTTATTCAGTTAGTCGTGAATAGTTAATTTACGCCTGACGTCCGTAAAATAATGATGAATAAAAGGTGAACCAGTAATGTATAATAACATTTGCATCCGAAAAGCAACCACAGATGATTATAGTTTTTTAAAAGAGATGTTATATGCGTCGATTTATGTTCCTCCGGGGGCAGAAGCTCCGTCCCCTTCTATTATTGAGCTGCCTGAACTTAAGTATTACATCAAAGGCTGGATGAAAGAATCTGATGCCGGTTTCATAGCAGAGCTAAAAGGTGAAAATGTTGGCGCAGCCTGGGCCAGAGTTTCAGATACCGCTCATTCAGGCGGGTACGGTTTCATTGATCCCGCCACACCGGAGCTTTGCTTTGCCGTAAAAGAAAAGTATAGGAATCGCGGTTTAGGTACAGCATTAATGCAGGCATTATTCAAAGAGTTGCAAACTAAGGGATATCATAAAATCTCGCTAAGCGTCAGCAAAACAAACTCTGCTGTGAGGCTTTACAGGAGACTTGGCTTTGAGCTTTATAAGGAACAGGAAGAGGATTATTTGATGCTGAAGAATCTTTAAATACTGAAAGATGATATAAAATATCATAAGCAGCAGACTGGTTCAGTTGTTACACAGAGTTGCCTTACTGGCTGCTCTTGCTGAAGTTTTTATTTACCATGATAACTAGACCTGCTGCTTTTTGTATTAGATAAAAGACTGAACAGTAAAGTGTGAGATCGGGTGACAGCAGTTTGACTCATTGCCTATTCCTGTCTTAAATCTGTTCCATCCGGTTTAATGCTTCAGTTAGCCGTTTCTTCTGCATCTTTCAATACAATGTCGGCAGTAAAGTGCAGGCGCTTATCTTTTTACCTTCCACAAAGACAATGTTAAAAACATTCTTCTAGCAGTGTCAAGCATCAACTATATCGCTTTTACTTAATTATTGATATGTGAGTCGTAAGGACGTTATGGCAAGTCAAACAAAACGTCCCTGTGACTTGCTGTTGATTTAACCCCTCCCATCTGTTATCATAATGATATCAGTTGGGAGGGGTTAAAAAATGCCAGACTTACTTATTCGTAATGTTCCCGAGGAGATAGTAAATGTATTGAAGAAAAAAGCTTCTAATAACAGACATTCTCTACAGCAAGAACTGTTACAGATTGTTGAAGCTGCAGCACAAGAAGACCATATTAAAAATGCAGACTACGCAACCATGGTAAGAGAACAATTACAAGCGTATGGCAATGATTTTATAGACAGCACTAACTCAATCAGAACGGACAGAAACCGATGAAAACCTATGTTATAGATACCAGCGTTGCAGTTAAGTGGTACATTCCGGAGCCTTTAAGTGATGCTGCAGTATATTACCTGGAGCTTTACAGGCAGGAGCAGGCCAGATTACTTGCTCCTGACCTCATAATTGCCGAGATGGGTAATGTTCTATGGAAGAAAGTTCGCCAAAAGGAACTAATCATCGAGGATGCCAGGCAAGTAGGCGGCATTCTTGCTAACTATTGCCCTCTCAGATTAATAGCTTCAAGCGAACTGATGCCTGCCGCACTGGAGATAGCTATAGCTATAGGCCTTACAGTTTATGATAGTTTATACCTGGCTCTGGCTGTATCAACTGAAGCACCCTTAATAACTGCAGACTGGGAAATTAAAAAACTGGTCGAAAGTTCTCCATTTTCTGCACAGGTTATCCTGGTTAAGTGAACCAAGAGGACCAGTCTTCTTACTGTCCATAAGGTCTCAGATTATAATCAGGGCAATGGCCAGGACGCAAATAAATACACCAAGCGCCTGCGAACGGGAGATTTTTTCTTTAAAAAATAGCATGGCCAGGATAACGGTTGCCGCCGGATAGGTGCAAACCAGCACCGCTGCAATATCCACCCTGGTCAAAAAAGTTGCGACCAGGTAAAGCACATTGGCCAGGACATCGAGAAAGCCGGCTAAAATAGCAAAAGGGCTCTTTACCGGGTTGGGGAGTGGCAGCTTTTTAATCGATATGATAGACAAACCGACTGCCGCAGATGCCAGTTTGCCGAAAATGAAAGGGCTGAAAATATAGCCCGGCTCAATGCGGGCAATGAAGATGAACCAGCCGCCGAAGAACAATCCCGAAAGCACTCCCTGCAGCAAACCGGCCCCGGCCTGTTCTTCAGCCGGTTCCTCTTCATGAGACAATCCTGTCCTGCTCGTCAACCAGATCCCGACTGCAGCCAGGATAAACCCTGAAAAAGTAACAACCCCGGGCAGCCCCTGGGTAACGGCGGCATATACGACCGGAATAGCGGAAGCTACCACGGCTGAAGCGGGAGCAACAATACTGGCCCGGCCATAGGCCAGGGCATTGTATAAGGTGGCAAGGCCAATGGCGCCAAAAATACTGGCCACAACGGCATTGCCAATACTGGCAAGCGAGGGAAGCCCTTCCTGCCAGATCAGGGCAAGAATTGTCATTACTGCCGCCCCGGTCAAAGCGGTAATCAGTATGACCTGATACTGGTTTAAGCGCCGGGCGGCTACCCCACCGCTGAAATCGGCTCCACCATACAATACTGCGGCAACCAGGGCATAAAAAGCACCCAAAAGATGTACTGGCAACTGGCACCCACTCCTGTCTCATGCCTCATGCATTAATAATTGTCGGCAAGAATCTGGCCTGCATCCATAATATAGATATTTCCTTCTGTTAAAAAGTGAGACAGAGGGACGGGGGTTTGACTCAACTTTGCAGCAAGCCAAACAAAACGTCCCCTTGGCTGCGTCACCTTGACTGGTCCCCTTGGCTTCTACTCTTGTCTTAAATCTGTACCGTCCGGTTTAATGCTCCATTCGATCGTTTCTTCCGTATCGTTCAATGCAATGTCGGCAGTAAAGTGCAGGCGCTTATCTTCCCAGGTAAGTTCCCTGAAATTTGGGTGGGTTTGCCCATTTCCTTGAACAGATTGCGCAAGGTCTTCTCCGTTAAGTGTAAATTCCTTGGTCATATTATCTAGATTATCATTGGAAAGGAAGAACCGCTCTGCTTCTGCGGTATGCAATACGTAAGCCAGGAATTCTCCTTCTGGCGACCAGGTTATTTCTTCCACCTGGCCACGATTTTCTGAATCTACCAGTTCGGTTTCTCCTGTTTCCAGGTCGACAACTCCAACAAATGACATGAAAGTGGCGGCAAAATAGCTGTGCACCGAAAAAGCGAACCTATCATTGTCCGGGGATAGGGCAGCAGTTTGATCGAAAGCTGCCCTGAGATCACCGGGGTAAACAGGCATCTCTTCTACGAAAGCAGGAGTTTCTTCGAATACATTATCCCAGTTTTCTTCTGCCCAGTTTTTAAATTGATCGAAGCTGTATTCAAAAACCACTTCATCCTGTTCATCTTTGATGATGATCACTTCGCCCTCAACGTCATTGTCTGTTTCGTAAACAAGCGAAAGTTTTTCGGGTAATTTTTCTTCGAAAACCGCAGTGAGAATTTTATTTTTTTCTGCAGGGAAGATATAGCTTTTTTCAGTACTTACAACTTCACCATCTACTTCCCATGCTTTAAACTCAAAGCCATCTAAAGGTTCCGCTTCAACTGTAATTTCCTCACTCTCTTGGTAGATACCGCTACCATGGGTGGTCCCGCTTCTTTCCGGTTCGACTTCTATTTCAATTTCATATTCTTCCGGAGCACACCCGGATAATGATATGAGGAGCACCACTGTTGAAACTATAAGAGCTGTTAACAGGTTTTGCCTCAAAACAAACATAGGCATATACACCTCCTATAAATAATGCTATAAGCAAGTCTCCACAAGTGTCAAGCATTATAATGTTTTTAGTTGATTAAAGATAGGTGATTCGGAAGGATACCTGCCGCACTGGAGATAGCTTTAACTGCAAACCTAACAGCATATGATTGCTTATGCCTGGCCCTGGCTTTTTCAGTTGAAACACCTCTGATAAGCGCAGACCAGGAAATTAAAAAGCTGACCGCTACCTTTCCATTTACTAAACAGGTTAATTTGCTTAAATGAGTTATGGGACCAGTTTTATAAAGGATTACCTGCCTGTAATTCAGTGAAAATTGCCGATCAGTTCTGGTATAATTTAATGAGTCACATAGTTTAAAAGAAGGAGGCATTCATATGTGGAGTCAAGTAGGCGAAAAAGGACGGATCTGGATTGGCAGGATCCCTTTTCGTGGAGATTTGCTGGAAAATATTCAGGAGTTTGCTGCCAAAGAAAATATCAATTGTGCGAGGGTAGAAGTTATTGGTGCCGTAGAAAAGGCCGTTATCAGCTATTTTAACCAGGACCAGAGGGTTTATGAAGACAGGGAACTAAATGAACACCTTGAAATTATTAACTGCCTGGGTAACCTGAGTATACGAGAAGGCAAACCTGCTGCACATTTACACATAAACCTTGGTGATAGTGAGGGCAATGTGAAGGGCGGGCACCTGCAAAAAGGAACAGTTGTATTTGCCGGTGAGTTTGTTATAGAAGAAATCCTGGGGCCAAAATTGGTTCGTGACTACGACCCTGAAACAGACCTGCCCTTATGGAGGAAAGACAGTTAAACTTTTGCTGTTTGAATTATTCTTTAAGGCAGGAGCCAGTAGGCTGATATAGGGGGGCGAATAGAACGATAGCAGGGCTGTTACCTGGTGCTGCCACTAATCCAAAAGCGCCTGGCTGATAAATATTTAGGGAAACATTTAAAAAGAATATTTAACATCATCTGCACACATCGTTTCCTGGTGGGATTGTAGCTTCCTTCGCCGCACGATTCTTTTACGTATTCAAGCATATGCCGGACCGGCTGCCTGGAAGGAAGGAACAAACGGCACATGTTTAAAGTCAGTTGGCACCCACCGCAATAAATGGCGAGCTCGCTGGCGTCAGTCTTTTTGCTTTTCTTTAAAACCCCGGCAGCGGTGGACAATATGTCAAAAGGGTTGTAACGTTTTGCACCGGCCGCAGCCCCGCAGCAAAAGCCCTTTACCCGGGTAAGCTCCATCTCAACGACCTCTGCCCCGCATTTCTCCAGCAGAAGCCGCAAATCATCAAGGATATCTCCGTTCATAACACGAGCATGGCAGGAATCATGAACCGTGACCTTTTTGTTAAGTTTTTTCTCCGGGCGAATCTGGCCCACTTCCATTTTCTCCAGCAGGTATGTCCCCAGATATTTTTTTTCAAAATCAAACCGGGCCCCGAACTGGTTGGGAAGAATGTTTGAAAACATATTCAGGCAGGCCGGGCATTGGAAAAGCATGGTTCCGATCTTTTTATCCCGGTAATACTCAGTTAACTTACCGGCTGTCCTTTTGACCTGATCAAACAGGCCCATCCTAAAGTGCATTTCCCCGCAGCAAAGATCCCAGGTCCCGGCAATGGGAATCTCTTCTAAAAACGAAGCATCTAAAAGATGGGGCAGAGCCAGACCGTTACAACCCGGGTAAAGGACC
>LKMJ01006227.1_pt1 | contig 11239 bp, 12 predicted proteins | sample 643391 | NCBI WGS metagenome assembly LKMJ01 (sample SAMN04112250, study PRJNA286221) | soda lake metagenome | biome: soda lake; feature: Kulunda Steppe; material: water; isolation source: sample PL-Br10 brine of Picturesque Lake | place: Russia: Kulunda steppe | collected 2010-07
AGGACAGGTGTTGTGCTGGTGAAAAATTGTTGACGGGAAAGTGATGAGCCTGTTTGAGCGCCTCAAAGAAATGCTTGGGCTGGTACCCCCCCGGCCGGTGGACAGCGCTGAACTGCGCCTGGCCTTCCGGCGCCAGTATCGTAATTTTCGGTCGCTGCTCACCGCCAACAACAACGCCCTGGAGTTGATGGCCGAAATCGAGCAGGCCCTGGAAGGAGGCCGGCCCTTCAGCATGGCCTTTGTCCGGGGGCATTGTACGGCCCTGGGGGCCAATGTGTTAAAAATGATTAATCTGCTGGTCGCTCTGGGTGGGGAGCGGTATCAACAGTTGCGGCCGCCGTTTCAGAAGATCACCGCCGAACTGGAGCAAATCATGATCCGGGAGCCGGCCCTGGCGGGGGAGGATTTTGTTCTGCCCCTGGCCGAGCTGGACCGTCACCGGGCCGATGAGGCCGGTGAGAAAATGGCCAACCTCGGCGAGATCCGCAACCGCATCGGGCTGCCCACCCCCGATGGCTTTGTCATTACCGCCGCCGCCACCCACCATTTTTTCGCCGCCAATGATTTGCACACGGAAATCAATCGCCGTTTGACCTCCCTTGATCTCCAGCGGCTGGCCGATGTTTATGCAGTCAGCGCCGACCTCCAAAACCTTATTGTTCAAGCTCCTCTGCCCGCCGACCTGGAGGCGGAGATTATTGAACATTACCAACGGCTGAGCGGTGGTGAAGAAAGCAAGCTGGTGGCCATGCGCTCCAGTGCCCTGGGGGAGGACAGCAGCCGCAGCTCTTTTGCCGGCATGTATCGCACCCTGCTCAAGGTGGATGCCGCCTCCCTGCTGACGTCCTACAAGGAGATCATTGCCGGCAAATACGGGCCCCGGGCCATGATCTATCGCTTGCAGCGCGGTTTTCGTCACCAGGATGTGATCATGTGCGTTGGCTGTCTGGCCATGGTGGAGGGAGCGGTCAGCGGGGTTATGTACAGTCGTCCCCCCGGCGACTGGCGGGGCGACCTGGTGGAAATCAGCGCCGCCGCCGGCCTGGCCGACCAGGTGGTCAGCGGCCGGGTTGCCACCAGGCGCTACCGGGTAAGCCGAAAGCGGCCCCACGAAGTGTTGCCCCGGGAACCACTGCAGTCAGGTAGCGGGGATGACCATTCTGGGGGCAATGGGCAGTTGCTGGCTCCGGAGCGGTTGGCCGAGCTGGCCACCATTGCCGTGAGGGTGGAAAAACATTTCGGGGCTCCCCAGGATATCGAATGGTCCCTGGGCCGGGATGGCCGGATTTATTTGCTGCAGTCACGTCCCCTGGGGGGAGCGGGGTTGAGCGGCGCGGTCACAGAGGCCGGGAAGGCCGACGGCCACGATCGAAGTGCCGCTGGCGAGGAAGCTGAAGAGAGCCGCCGTTCAGCCACTGAGGTTGATCCTGCTGCTTCCGTTAGCGGACGGCAGGCGGCGGAGGGGGAACGCGGTCTCCGGCTGCGGGGAGGCGTTTGCGTGGCGCCGGGAGTGGCGGCCGGACCGGTGTACCGGGTTGACAAGGATGATGACTTGCTCCGTTTTCCCCGGGGGGCGGTGCTGCTGGTGACCCATCCCCTGCCGGAATGGGCCGTGGTGTTGCCACAGGCGGTGGCGGTGGTCAGCGAATCCGGAGAAAGCGCGGCCCATCTGGCCACCGTGGCGCGGGAATTCGGGGTGCCCGCCATTTTTGGACTGGCCGGGGCCACCGGTTGCTTGCACAAGGGGGAGGAAATCACCGTCGACGCCACCGGTTTGCGGGTTTACAGCGGCCGTCGGGAGGAGCTGCTGGCCCAGGCTCCGCCGCCGCCGAAACTGATGATCGACAGCCCGGTTCATCGAGTGCTGACCGAAGCCGCGGCCCTGATTACTCCACTCAACCTGCTTGATCCCGCCTCGCCGTTTTTCCGACCCGGCAGTTGCCGCACCCTGCATGATATCACCCGCTACTGTCATGAAAAGGCGGTGACGGAAATGTTTGCCTTCGGTACCCGCCAGGGGTTTGCCGCCGGAGCGGCCAAGCAGCTGGTGGACCGCTCTCCCTTTACCTGGTGGGTCATCGATCTCGAGGACGGCTTTGCCCCGGAGCATGATCCCGCCCAGCCTTTTATCAACCTGGAGCATATAGTTTCCGAGCCGATGCTCGCCATTTGGCGGGGAATGACCGCCTTCCCCTGGCTTGGCCCGCCGCCGGTCAACCTCCGGGGCTTTGGTGCTATCCTTTTTCGTTCCACCATGAACCCTGATCTGGAGCCGGCTGTGCGCTCCAACCTCAGCGCCAAAAGTTATTTTTTGATTTCTCGTAATTTTTGTAATATGAGCATCCGTCTGGGTTATCATTTTGCCCTGGTGGAGAGCCATATCTCGGAGATGCTCACCGAAAACTATGTCAGTTTTCAGTTCAAGGGCGGTGCCGCCGATGATCGTCGCCGTCTGCTGCGGCTGGATTTGATCGGCGAAGTGTTGAGCCAATACGATTTTCGGGTGACCCGCAAGGAAGACACCCTCACCGCCCGCCTGGAGAAAATGGAGGCGCCCTTTCTTCTGGAACGTCTCAAAGTGCTGGGTTATCTTTTGATTCACACCCGACAGATCGACATGGTCATGGAAGATCGGGCCATGGTGGCCCGTTACCGTCAAAAAATAAACACGGACCTGGAGTCGCTGCTGCGGCAGGCGAGTGGATAACATGATGCAACCGTTGCAATTATTGATCGTCGATGATGAGCCGGAATTCCTTGAAACCCTGGCCGAGCGCCTGCGTTTCCGCGGTTTCGTGGTGCGTGGTGCCACTGGTTGCCGGGAGGCCCTGGCGGCCATGGCTACCGAACCGGCCCAAGTGGTGATCCTGGATGTAATGCTGCCGGATGTGGACGGGCTGGATTGCCTGCGCAGAATCAAAAAACACTGGCCTCAAGCGGGAGTGATCATGCTTAGCGGTCATGCCTCGATCTCCGCCGGCATGCAGGGAATTGCCGCCGGGGCCAGCGATTATTGCCTGAAGCCGGTGGAACTTGGCGAATTGGTGGAAAAAATCCATATAGCTCACGCCGAGGCCGGATTTTTCGCTCCACAATAAGCCTGCGCCTGTCATCCCCAAGCTGATTTTTATTATAAATTTATTCAGGCTGTTTTCCTGCCTGGTGGCAACGTTCTGGTGCGCCTGCGAAATCTTCGCAGTATCCGCTTGTTATGTCCCGACCAGTGGCGCACTTTAATTTATCCAAATGTCAGGCTAAAAACTGAGTCCAGTAAATTTTATCAAAAAAAACCACTTGACATACGTTTGTGGGGAGCATTAAGAACAGGCCCAAGACGCCCCGGTTCGATCCATCGTATTGGCTGCTTTTTCGAGCGGGGGCGCGTTATGATCATATGCGGAGCGCTTTACTTTCGGCGGTATTCCTTGGGGTTGCCTCTATGGGGCGATCGGTTCCATCGGACAATTTGTCAGGCGCCTCATCAAGAATCCGATGGAGGCGTTTTATTTTTTTCATCCTTTTTTATCGTAAGGGGGGCTGTCATGGCCGCGGAGTCAGAGGACAAGGAACGATTTCTGGTGAAAGGCTTGTTGATACCGATGAAGCGCTTTCCCCACGTGCAGGAGGATCGGAGCCTGCAGCAGGCGGTGGCGGTGCTTCGGGATTTCACCTGCGGTGAAAATGAACGGATGCGCTACTCCGAGATGATGGTGATCAGTACCGAGCACAAGCTGGTGGGCCGGGTCAGCATTCAGAGCATCCTCAGGGGGCTTGACCCCAATCTTTCCCAGGCTGTCAAGGGGTATCAGGGTCAGTCTGGGGAATTTCCCAACCTGGCCATCCTTTGGGGCAACTCCTTTTTCTCCGGCTGCAACATAAATTTCGGGAAGAATATCAAGGAGTTCATGACTCCATTGCCGGCGGCGGTCAAGGATACGGAATCGGCCCTTAAAGCCCTGTCCATCATGTTGACCCACAATGAAACGGTGCTGCCGGTAGTTTCCGGCAACGAGGTGGTGGGCGTCATCCGTTTGGAGGAGATTTTCGACGCCGTTGTCAAGCGTTGCGACGCTCAATGATGATCCGGTGGTGATCGTCCGATCCGGGCCTGTCCCGGTCGGTTTATTTTTTTACTGATTTTTAATTAAGTTTTGGCTTGCCGGAGCATGACCGACGGCAAGAGAGAGGGTACGAGTATCATGTCCGAGACAGCGCAAAATACGCAAAACAGTGGTGACCACGATAAGGTTGGCCTGGCGGAGCAGCCCAGTCGCTTCAGTTTGTTTAAATTGTTCTTTATGTTTCTGGGGGTTGGAATATTCCTCCTGGTTTATTTTTCTCCGCCTTGGCCCGCCGCTGTTGACCCCATGGGTAAGGAATTCGTGTTGTCGCCGCAGGGTAAAGCGGCTCTGGGACTCTTTTTGCTGGCCGGCATCTGGTGGGTTTTTGAAGTATTGCCCATCGGGGTAACCGGCATCACCATCGGGGTGGTGCAGGCGCTGTTTTTCATTCGTCCGGCCAGTGACGCCTTCAAGGATTTCATGGACCCCTCGGTACTCTTTATCTTCGGCTCCCTGGTCATCGGGGCGGTCTTTACCAAGGTGGGAATAACCAAGCGGCTGGCCTACAAGATGCTGGATATAGTCGGGGAGCGTACCAGCATGATCTACCTGGGCTGTTTCGTGGTTACCGCCCTGCTCACTCATGTCATGGCTCATACCGCGGTGGCGGCCACCATGTATCCGCTACTGCTTTCCATTTACGCCCTCTATGGCGAAGGTGATCGGCCCACCAAGTTCGGCAAGGGGCTGTTCATCGGCATGGCCTTCGTGGCCGGGGCCGGCAGTATCATCACCCTGCTGGGTGCAGCCCGGGGTATCGTGGCTTTGGGCTTTTTCTCCGAGATTGTAGGGCGCGAGATCACCTTTTTTGAACTGACCCTTTACATGGCACCGGTGGGCTGGCTGATGGTCTTCCTGCTCTGGGGCTTTTTCATGATCTTTTTCAAGCCGGAAAAGGCGGTGATTCCTGGGCTGCGGGAGAAGGCCCGGGAGCTTAACGCCGCCATGGGTCCCTTGAGCCGGGATGAAAAGCTGGCCGGGGTCATTGTCCTGGGGGTTATCGCCTTCCTCTCCCTCCAGTCATTTGTGCCTGCTCTTGAGCCTTTTAACAAGGCGGCGGTGCTGCTGGTCTCCACCATTCTTTTCTTTGCCCTCAAGATTCTGGATATCAACGACCTGGAAGCGGTGCCCTGGAACATTATCCTGCTCTTTGCCGGTGCCATGAGCATGGGCTTTTGCCTGTGGCAGACCGGGGCGGCGGAATGGCTGGCCATCAACTGGCTGAGCTTTTTCCAGGATGCCCATTCCATTGTCTTTATCCTGGGTATCGCCTTCTTTGTCATGATGATCAGCAACTTCATTATGAACGTAGCCGCCATCGCTATTTCGGTGCCGGTGGCCCTGGTGGTGGCGCCTTACCTTGGCGTGGCTCCCGAGGTCATCGTTTTTGCCGCCCTGGTAACCGCCGGTATGCCTTTCATGCTGCTGGTGGGCGCGGCCCCCAACGCCATTGCCTACAACTCCAATCAGTTTACCAGCGGTGAGTTCTTTGGCTACGGTATTCCCGCTTCCATCCTGCTGATGGCGGTGGTGGGGCTGGCGGTGATCCTGATCTGGCCGCTGATGGGCATGCCCATAACCATCACCCCGGAGGCGGTGGCTCCCTGATTAAGATGTTGGGCGGCAAGACGGTGATTTCATCTTAAGATGACGCCGTCTTGCCGTGTGAGTTGCAACAGGTTACAAGCATTAATCCCGCCGGTTTTGTGTTGATGCCGGCCAACGAGGTGCGCCATGAAGCAGCAAGAGGAAGTTGCCGCCCTGTTCGACGAGTGGAACCGGGCCATCCAAAGCGGTGATCCCGATAAGGTCACCGAGCTTTACGCCTTCAATGGCATTCTGTTGCCCACCGTGTCCAACCAGGTGCGCCACAACCATGCCGAGATCCGAGATTATTTTGTCCACTTCCTGGCCAAGAAGCCCAAGGGCGAGATCAACGAAAGCAATATCCGGATCTTCGGTGACATTGCCTTCAACTCCGGGGTCTATACCTTCAGCTTCACTCCTCCCGGGGAAGAACCCTTTTCCGCCACCGCCCGCTTCACCTTCGCCTACCGCTGGCAGGGTGACCGCTGGCAGATTATTGAGCATCATTCATCCTTGATGCCGGAGAAGTAGGCCGCGCCATGTCCGCCGTCATTACCTTCTGCGTGATGTTCGCTTTCTGGATTGTGATGTCCGGAAAGTTCGATCTTTTTCACCTGACCATGGGCTTACTCTCCAGCGGCCTGGTCACCTGGTTGTCCCATGATTTGCTCTTCTCCGGGCATACCAAGAAGTTTGGCGACCTGATGGTGGAAATCGGCCGTTTTCTGCGTTACGTGGTCTGGCTTTCCTGGCAGATCGTGATGGCCAATATCCATATCGCCGGGCTGGCGCTTTCGCCCCAGGCCCGGGAAATCATGGACCCGCACGTGATCAGCTTCAAGACCGTGCTGAAAACCGACTTTGCCCGCTTTGTGCTGGCCAACTCCATCACCCTGACCCCGGGTACGGTGACCATCCGCATCCAGGATGACGTCTTCTATGTCCATGCCGTCACCCCCCAGTCGGCCGGTGACCTGGCCGGGGACGGACCCGGTGAGATGGAGCGCTGGGTAGCCTGGGTATTTGAGGGAGGAAAGCGCTGAGATGGAACAGTTTCTGATCAGCATCGGGGTGGCGCTGCTGTTGTTGATGCTCATGAGCCTCTTTCGGGTGGTGGCCGGCCCCACGGTGATCGACCGGATTCTGGGGGTCAATGTCATCGGCATCAAGACCGTGGTGCTGATCATCATTGTCGGCATCCTGGACGGCCGGGTGGAGATGTTCATCGATATCGCCCTGGCTTATGCCCTGCTTAACTTTATCACCACCATCGCCGCGGCCCGTTTTTATCAACGCCTGAGCCAGCCCGCCGTCGCCGATGCCGAGGAGGCCAAAACCGCGCCTTCGGCCCCGCCCACGGCGGAAAACCCGCCGGCCGGCAAGGAGGGTTCCCATGCTTAATGCCGTGGTGATTTTTTTGATGATCAGCGGTTTCATGCTCTTTTTTGCCACCACCATCGGCCTGCTCCGGTTCCCGGACTTTTACACCAGGGTCCACGCGGCGGGTAAGGGAGACACCCTTTCCACCGCCCTGCTGCTGGCCGGCCTGATTATTTATTACCTGCAGGACTTCAGTGGCGAGGCGCTGGTGACCGCCGTTAAGCTGTCGCTGATCGTCTTTTTTGTCTTTTTGGCCAGCCCCACCGCCACCCACGCCATCATCGACGCGGGTTACGAGGCCAGGGTCCCTTACTGGACCAAGCGTAAGTCGGCGGCCGACGGCGAATCTTACCCCGGGCTGGAGCGGCGCCGGGAAGACCGGCAGATTTAAGTTTAAGTAAGGCAGCGCCCGGGGTAAACGCCCGCGTGAGCGCCGCACTGGTAGAGGAACCTGTAATGACCTGGGATGCAAGCCTGCTCTGGCAGTTTGATCTGCTGATTTTGCTGATGATGGTGATCTGCGCCATCGCCGCCCTGTCGCTGAAGGATCTGGTCAGCTGCGCGGTGGTCACCGGCGCTTACAGCTTCTTGATCTGCCTGATGTGGACCGAGATGCTGGCGGTGGACGTGGCCTTTACCGAGGCGGCGGTGGGAGCGGGCATCAGTACGGTGCTCATCCTGGCCACCGCCCAGTATATCAAGCGGAGGAGCAAGGATTGAAGCGCCTTACCCTGGTCATCCTGGCGATCTGCGCCTTGATCATGCTGGCTGCTGCGGTGGATCTGCCCAACTGGGCCGATCCGGCCTCGCCGGCCAGCACCCATCTGTCGCCGGACTTTCTCGAACAGGGCTATGGTGAGACCGCCACCCCCAACATCGTCACCGTGGTGCTGGCCGACTACCGGAGTTACGATACCATGTTCGAGGCGGTGGTGGTCTTTGCCGCCGCCCTCATCGTGCTGGTGGTGCTGCGCCATACCCGGCGCCAGCGGCGCAAGGTGCTGCAGCATCGGCCGGTCCGCGAGGGGCGGGACACAGTGCTCAGGGGGGCGGCTCAGTTGATTATCCCGGTGATGCAGATCTTCGCCCTCTACGTGGTGGGCCACGGGCACTACAGCCCCGGCGGCGGCTTCCAGGGCGGGGTTATTTTCGGGGCCAGCTTTATTCTGCTGGCGCTTTGCTACAACCTGCAATTCACCATCGATCGTTTTAAGGAGCAGGCGGTATTGTTCTGCGTGGCCGGCGGGGTTTTGCTCTACGCCGGGGTGGGGGCCATCTGCCTGGCCATGGGCTGGAATTTCCTGGGCTATGCCGGATTGGCCGGCATTCTCGGGGTCAGCGAGGTCATGGCCCGTTCCCACGGCATCCTGGTGGTGGAAGTGGGGGTTGGCATTACCGTCTTTTCGGTAATGATGTCCCTCTATTACGATCTGGCATCGGGCGGCGATCTGGATGAAGGCTTATAGTAAACATCCAGCAGCACCGCATCTTGCGGCGATCGGCCCGCCTTGCGTACTGATGTACGCGGCGTCGGTCCGCTTGCCGCAACCTGCTGCACTGCTGAATGTTTACGGTGATGATAACCCGCGGGTAAGTTGGACAGGGTTTTAATGGACGAAATATTTCATTTCATAATCGGCAAGTACAACTACTGGGCTTCCCTGGTGCTGCTTTTTATCGGGTTGTACGGGATGATTGCCAAGAACAACCTGATGAAGAAGATCATCGGCATGGTTATTTTTCAAACCGCCATCCTGCTCTTTTTTGTGTCCATCGGAGCCAAGCGGGATGCCAGTGTGCCCATCATCAAATTCGGGCCCGATCAGCAGCCCCTGCTGGAAGCCACCGCCTATGCCAACCCGTTGCCCCATGTGCTGATCCTGACCGCCATCGTGGTGGGGGTGGCGACTTTGGGGGTGGCCCTGGCCATTCTCCAGAAGATTCAACGTGTTCACGGCACCATAGAAGAGGATGAAATCCTGGAGGATCAGCGCCGATGATGATCGACCAGGCTCCGGCCCTTATCGTCATAATCCCCCTGTTTGTTTCTTTGCTACTGACCCTGTCCGGGCCACTGGGGCCGAGATTTGCCTACGGTCTGCTGCTGGCCGGCATGGCCGGCTCGTTGATCTTTTCCCTGCTGGCCCTGGGACAGGTGGTGGGGGACAATCAGGCAATTCATTACCGCATGGGCGACTGGCGGCCGCCCATGGGCATCGAACTGGTGATCGACCACCTGAGCGGGGTGGTGCTGGTGCTGGTCTCCGCCTGCGCCTTGCTCACCGCCATTTACTCGCTGCGCACCGCCGCCGAGGACAATCCCGACCGGCTGCACCATTATTACGCCCTGTTTGCCCTGCTGGTTACCGGCCTGTTGGGCATGACCGCCAGCGGCGACGTGTTCAACCTTTACGTCCTGCTGGAAATCTCCGCCCTTTCCAGCTACGGGCTGCTGGCCCGGGGGCGAGGACCGGCCTATTACGCAACTTTCAAGTATTTGATTGTCGGCACCATCGGGGCCTGTTTCTATCTCCTGGGGATCGGCTATCTCTACATCATGACCGGTTCGCTCAACATGCTGGACCTGGCCGAGATCATCAGCCGGCCGGAACTGCAGGAGTCGGTGAGCATCAAGATCGGCTTTTCCCTGATGATCCTGGGGGTCTGGATCAAGATGGCCCTGTTCCCCCTGCATGCCTGGCTGCCCAACGCCTACAGCAAGTCCGGCATTACCACCGCCTGCCTGATCGCCCCGCTGATGACCAAGGTCAGCGTCTATATCATGCTGCGGATTATGTTCACCGTTTTTTCCGTCGACTATATCTTCGACTCCATCGCCTGGAGCCAGGTGGTTATTTATCTTGCTTCGGCGGCGGCGGTAATCGGCATGATCACCGCCCTGGCCCAGCGTGATCTGCGGATGATGCTGACCTATATCGTGGTGGCCGAGATCGGCTACATGACCGGCGGGGCCTGGGTGGCCAACGCCGCCGGCTACACCGGCGCGGTTTACCATATCCTGGCCGACGGCCTGATGACCCTGTGCCTCTTTATGGCGGTGGGGGCGGTGATTTACCGCACCGGCCAGACCTCCCTGGCGGCCATGCAGGGGATATTCAAGCGGATGCCCATTACCGCCGTGGTGCTGGTGATCGGGGCGGCGTCGATTATCGGTATTCCGCCCACCTGCGGCTTTTTCTCCAAGTTCTACCTGATCCAGGGGGCGGCCCAGGCCGGCGCCTGGGTCTTTGTGGCGGCCCTGCTGATCGCCAGCCTGGTGGCGGCGGTGATGTTTTTCAAGATGCTGGAGATCGCCTTTTTCGGTGACCTGAAGGCCCTGGAGCAGGAACCCGCCGGCGGCCATGGCAGCCATGACGGTCATGGAGCCCAGCCGGCGGTGGCCCGCCAGGAGGCACCTTTGAGCATGCTGATTCCCATGGTCATAACCGCCGCCAGCCTGATTATGCTGGGGCTTTATACCAAGGAAGTGGTCAACTATTTCATCGGCTGGTCGATCCCGGCCGGTTTTTAACGGCGGTTTGCTGAACTGCGAGGTAACCACAGCTTAAGATGTTTTCACCCTCATTTTATCAAATAGCCCCGGTGATCGCCCTCTGCGCCTCTCTGGTCGCCGTGCCCCTGATCGCCGTCAGCGGTAGCCGGCCCAACCTGCGGGAGTTCTGGACCTTCCTCGCCGCCGGCATTAAGTTCGCCATGGTGTTTGCCCTGGCCGGCTGGGTGCTGGCCGGCAACGTGGTGGAGGTGGAGCTGATCCGGGTGCTGCCCGAGCTTTCCATCGCCCTGCGGGTGGACAGCTTCGGCATGGTGTTTGCCCTGGTTTCTTCCTTTCTCTGGATCATCGCCGCCACCTACACCATCGGTTACATGCGGGGACTCAACGAGCACGCCCAGACCCGCTTCATGGTCTGCTTCGCCCTGTCGCTGTGTGCCGCCATCGGGGTGGCCTTTTCCGCCAACCTGCTCACCATGTATCTCTTCTACGAGATGCTCTCGCTTTCCACCTACCCCCTGGTGGCTCATCACCAGGACCGGGAATCCCTGGGCGGGGCCCGCAAATACCTGGCCTTTCTGCTGGGCGGTTCGGTGGGCCTGGTGCTGCCGGCCCTGATCGTTATTTTCGCCATTGCCGG
>LKMJ01006228.1_pt1 | contig 11238 bp, 10 predicted proteins | sample 643391 | NCBI WGS metagenome assembly LKMJ01 (sample SAMN04112250, study PRJNA286221) | soda lake metagenome | biome: soda lake; feature: Kulunda Steppe; material: water; isolation source: sample PL-Br10 brine of Picturesque Lake | place: Russia: Kulunda steppe | collected 2010-07
CCCCGGTACCTCTAGGTCTCCCCCCTCTGCACCTCCAGGTCCTCCCACCCCGCACCTCTAGGTCCCCCCCCCCTCTGCACCTCCAGGTCCTCCCACCCCGCACCTCCAGGTCGCCCTGGTCGCTCAGGCGGTACACCTTCAGGACAACCAGCTCTTGCGTGAATTGGCAGCGCGCAAAGTACACGTTTGACGCGTAGCCCTGCAGCGCACACAGCAGAGGGGGTCGACAGGCGGTGAGGCCGTGACGGTGTCCATGGTGCCATCCCGACCTTTGCGCAGAGGGCCATGCGGCGCAACTTTCTCTGTGTCATTCCAACACATCTGTCTTGAAGGAAGCACAGGCTGTGGGGCCATGATGATGGCGCTGATCTGGTTCTGCACTGCACAGGCCTTTAACACCCTGCTAGGTGCGCACGGCAGCAAGAAAGCACGCCCAGCGACAGTACCCACTTGATGCAGCTTCTTGATGACGATGTAATCGTTCAGGCTCCACATGGGGCGGCACATGCCCTTGGGCAGGACCTCTGAGACCGCCAAGATGTTGCTCTCGCTCTGGGGCTGTGGGCGCACATGTGCAATGTCGAGGCGAGGCCGCTTTGGGTCAATCAAGACAGCGGTTGTGTGCAATGCCAAGCCTCCCTGCAGCAGCAGCTCATTGTGGCTCGGCAAGTCCTGTTTATGTTTGTGCGCGAGGCACTCTCATTTCAAGGCCTCTGCATTCGCCCTTTCTCCTACCCCCCCCACACAATCTACATAACTCACGCACAGGCGCACCCTGCAATGCACCAGCCAAGGTACGCAAACAACGAGCGGTGCAGCCCAGCAAGACCTGTGCCTCCGAGAGGACGCAGCAAGCAGTACCACTTGCAGCGCAGCTCAATGGCCCAGCTCGCAGTGCAGTGCAGGGCAGGGCAGGGCAGCTGGCAGTGTGGTGAAGGACAGGGCAGGGCAGTTGGCAGGGCAAGGCAGCCCACAGGCCAGTTTGCAGTGCAGCCCAGCACGGACTCTGCGACTGCAAGCCAAGGCCATCGCCGCCCACACCAGCACAGGCACTAACACAGACACAACCCCCTGTGTGTCCTGATAGACCTGATCCCTGCCTGCACCAAGAGGAGAGCACCATGCCGAGAAGCCTGCTACCACTGCAGCTGCCTCTCACCTGCATGTCCTGACGCAGCATGCCCCCCTCTTGCTGGGCGCTGAACGACCCAAACCTGCCACCCCCGCTGACCTGCGGCTCGCCAGCTACCATGGCATCCTGTGTGTGTGTGTGTGTGTGTGTGCATTTGCGTGTGTGTGTGTGTGTGTGTGCATTTGCGTGTGTGTGTATGTGTGTGCGCATGTGTATGTGTTTGCATGTTTGTGTGTGATTGCGTGTGTGTGTGTGTGAATGTGTATGCGCGCGCGCATGCGTATGCGCAGTGATATCAAACTGGCCCCTGCTGAGGAACACGCCCACATTAAGGGGTGTGCACACGTGGATGCCAGAGTTGACAGCAGCTCTGGCAAATCAGGGCACGCGTGCGCAGAGGCTAATGCCTCCCGCCGTGCGTCAAGAAGGCTGAGGACGGGGAATCAACCCTCATCGGCTGCTTCCACCGTGGGAAGTGAGAGACACGTCCCAGCTGCGCAACCCTTACCTGCGCATCTGCCACATTCACATCAGAGAAAAAGTCGTAGTTGTCCAGGTGCAGCAGGGCCTTCAGGCTTGTGTGCCGTTTGGACGGCAGGAGGGACCGCTCAACCTGAAAAAGCATATGCATGACCATGTTAGAGCGGGCATCCCTTCTGTGGCAGGCAGCCAAGGCCTGTCTGCTTGTTACTTGTTTGGTTGCGGTGCCTGTGCATACAACACATTGGGAAGCGATGCCAAGCATCAATCATGGCAGACAGCAGATGCCTGCCTGCTTATGCTTGCAATCAGGTGTCGTTGTGGTTTGTTGGCAGCGAGCAGTTCGTGGGCTGCAAAGGCACAACTGGTCTAAGGAGAGGATTGCTAGGCACAGCTGGTCTAGGATTTTGCAAGGCGAGGAGTTGCTGGGCGAGGAGTTGCTAGGCACAGCTGGTCCAGGAGAGGATTCGCTAGGCACAGCTGGTCTAAGGGGCGACTTGCTTGCGAGGGGCAAGGGGGTTGGGGTATTATGCTGTGCGTGGGTGAGGATTGCCCTGTGGCAAACCAGGTGACCTGAATGCACTGCTTGGCAGTTTGGAGCCTGTGCCATCGCTGTGACCTTGAAAAACAGCCCGGCTGCAAACCAGCCATGATGTTGAAGAATTGCCCATGCGCCGCCCAGCAGGTTGAAGCTGATGAGGGGGCCATGACCTTGGTGAACAGCCATGCCCCCTCATGCGTCTCCCGTCAACATGCTGCTCATGTGGCCCCTGGCGATGCTGCTCATGGCGCTGGATCCATGACCACGGAAACAGCTGTCTCCCATGGAGCTGGCCGCCTCGGCCCCTCCCCCTCTACCACCGTTTTCTTTGATCCTGCATCCACCTCTGTCTGATCTTTTGCATGACAGGTGCACATACATACCTGTGCCCAAGCATCCCCAGGCCGCTTCGCCTCCCCCTCCGCCGCCGGAGCTGCAGCACTCCTCCCTCCCTCTGCAAGAGACAATGGCGAGCACAACGTGGGCTTCACCACACTCAGGCTGTGCTCTCCCTGCAGCGGGCTGCTGAGGCGTGCACGTGCCTGCTGGAGAAGTCAAGGCTGAAAACCCCACATGCTGTGTGCCACATATTGGGCATGCCTGCCACAATTGAGCACAGCAGGAGCTCAGGTCCTGCCCCCTAAGTGCAGCCGCATGTGCGCACTGCTCTCCCTCTGTCTGTAAACCAGCCCACCGCAACCAACTGAGGCTGCCAGCCAACTCACGTGGGTGGGCCACGTGCCTACTTGGCTGAGCCCTGCCCTCTTCCTGTGCTTGGGCTTGCAGGCCAGCATGATGCTGCAAGCTGGTGTCCAGCATCATCGGCAGCGAGCGCATGCGCTGCACCTTGGGGTGCGCCTGCGGTTCAGGGACAGGCACGTGCATGCACATCCGTGTGTTCGTGCATGTGTGTGTGTGTGCGTGTGTCCCACGAGGCATCAAGTCGGTGTCTGCTAGCGCAAGGTGCACGTTTGCCCAAAGCAGGTGCTTGCCCTGGCTAGTGCGTGCACCCAGTGCAAGCGAGGCGTCCACACCAGATTTGCATGGCCCCGCCAAGACATGTTGGCCTCTCTGCACTAGCTTGTCTGAACCCATGAGATGCACCCATTTGCCTGCGCATGTTGGACTTTCTGCAACAGCTTGTCTGGACCTATGAGATGCACACATTTGCCTGCGCATGTTGGTCCTGCAACCCCAACCAGCAATCAGCAGCAATCTGCCTGAATGTGTTGGCCCTGGCGCACAATCCGTACCCATTTGGCCGGCAAGCATGTGGTTCATAATCTCTCTGTTGGTAACCTCTTGCCAAAAACAAGCCTTGCATACCCACATTCTCGGGGTGTGGCTTCGCAGACCCGATGCCTGCACCAAATGCGCGCTTCATCACAGTCATCAGGTCCTTGCTTGTACGCCTCGAGTCTGTGAGTATCAAACATATTTGAGGCAAGTGCAGGTCAGTGTGAGTGGGTGTTCATGCGTGTGTGTGCAAATGTGCATGCGTGTATGTGAATGCGCGCGCATGTGTTTGCATGCGTGTACGTGCGAATGTTTGTGGGTGCATTTTTCTGTGTGCACTCGGTGTTTGTGGGCTCACGGAGCAGCAGCGGTCTGGAGGGAAACTACCTACCTGACATCTCCTCTTCCTTGTGCGGCAGCGGCTGGGGTTCGTGGTGGCCATCAGACTGGTTCTCGACAAACACGGGCACCTCCACAAACACCATATCCTTGATTTTTGCGCACAGGGCAGGGTCAAGCCCTTGCGTGATGGAAGGGCTGTCCACTTTGACTGCGGACGCATCAGTGGACACAAACACCATGTCCTTGATTTTCACGCACAGGGCAGGGTCAAGCCCTTGCGTGATGGAAGGGCTGTCCACTTTGAAGTCGCATCAGAGTGGAGGAGAGGCGCAGACAGGGGTTGGGGCAGTACCTAAGATGCGCCTCTACAAGGAGGCTGCGCCTCTTGTATCCACACATAAAGGGACATGTACCGGCCATGCAAACGCCCACGGCTTGCAAGTGCAAACTGTGAGGCACAAGGATGCACAGGGATGCACAGGGATGCACAGGATGCACAGGGAACACACCACAAGGATCTTGCTCGTCTGGCAGGCAGAGGCTCGGTCGGTGTGCCTCGTCCAAATTCACTCCTCTAAGTCCATCCTACATTAAACCTCTCATCCTTAACCCGGCATAAAGTATACCCGTAAGCCCAGGCCCATCCAAGGTATACTCCTCAGCAACCAGGCACCTATGAAGAAGAGTGTGCACTACACACAAGTTGGGTCCTGTGCGCATGTATTACCTGTGCCAGGCAGTGTAGCACTGTTTCTACTGATACTCTTTGCCCTGGAGTGCCGCTCGTTGAGGTCCCTGGACCCAGCCCAAGCAGCAGGCATGCCTGTGGCCGTGTCCAGGCTTTGTCTGAGATTTGATGAGCGGGGCGTGGACATGTTGGACTTGGCCACAGGGGCCCCCAAATACCCAGACACGGCCCTGCTATGGGATGGAGTGTCAGCTGCACTTGCTTGCCCAAAAGCGTTTGGGCAGGAGGCGGGGGCATTGTCCACATTGCTTAAAGCGCTGACCGCGGGAGCTGGCTGGTGGTGCTGGCCAAGGGAAGGGGGGCTGCTCTTGCCTGCAAGTGGGTAGGCATATGTGTGCATGTGTGAGTGCGTGTGCGTGCGCGCGCGAACGTCCTTGTCCGCGCAAGCATTTGTTGCGCAACAAATGCTTGCGCGCGCACTTGGAACTGCAAGCCAGGCCCCAGCTTGCAGCCCGAGTCCAGAGTGCAAATGCGAGCAGGATGAGGTTGAATGAACTAGTGCTACTGAATTGCTTTCAAAACGCAGCAAAAAGCTTGCTGCAAGTGCGAAGGGTGCCGGTCTCTTCTTCTTGAACGTGCATGCTCAGCTTGCATGTAAGAGGGACCCACCCGGTTGAGAAGTCCTTGCAAACCCAGCTTGAGAGTAGCCTACAGCACATGACTTAGAAGATGACGCTGAATGGTCCACCTGTGAGAGGTGGGAGGGCGGGCTTGTCGTGGTGAATGGAAAACGGCGGACCTTCCATCACCTTGTCCGCCCATAGCTAACAGCAGCGTATTACATACTCACTCGCGCTGCCTCCCCGTCTGCAGACTTGAGCAGCTTCTTGAGCTTGTCGAGGAACTTTGTCATCGTTCTCTCGACGCGTTGAGTAGGGATTAACTTTTACTATTCTCCATCATTTATGTAAATGTTATGCATGGGTTTTGATACATTATTATGTTGTGGCACCAGGGTTTCGCTGCTCCTCCGCCCACTGTACGACAGCACGGCGTTGCTGCCCGGTCTCAATTACCGTTTATACAGCCAGTAACCAGGCCTTCATATTTAGCATCGGACCGGAGACTATTTACAGAACTTGGCGACTGGGTGCATCAGCACGGAGGCCATGTGAGCAAGGAACTGCTTCTGGTGGAAAAGGTGGGGGCGTCGTGTCTGCGCTGAATTGACTTGAAACGTATTGTATGGAGCTGTATGACGCATGCATGCACGCACGCATGCACGCATGCATGCACAAGCACACACGCACACACATGTTCACCCACGTGCGAGCAAAGTGTGTGATGGCAAACAGCAGTGCTGGTCCCAGCTGTCCCCATGCATCGAGTTTGTGACAGCAAGTTCACTTTCCGTGCGTGGGTCCAGGCCCCCTGTGGCGTTCGCGGCATCGTAGCGGGGCAGGCAGGTGTCAGCCTTGCTGACCTGGATCGGGGTCCCCTCATCTCCCTCCCTTACGCCCTCTACTTTGACGCCAAAAATGCCCAAGCCCTGGTGGCCGTCGCCCTCGCTGCCGCCAGCCGCAATGGCGCGCTGGCCCATGAGGACGCCATGCACACCGTCCTGAGCAGCCTGAGCGCTGTGCAGACTCTAGGGCTGGCTCTGGCTTTAGAGCGGCAGCGTGGCGTAGCGTCTGCGTGGCACACCTACATCTGCTCCCTGCCTCCCCAACCGCCCTGCCCATGGCTGCTGCCTGAGCAGGTAAAATTGCAAAGGGTGGGGAGCGCTTGTGGTGGGCGGATATTCTTTGGGAGGTGCCGGTGGCTGGCAGACTGGTGCATCTTCGCTGTTTATGACTGAGTGGTGCCAGTGGTGGACGGGCATCCCTCACTTCAAACCCCGATGGGTCAGGCCGCAGGTGGTCAGGAGCGCCAGTGGGTGGGGCCATCTGGCTGTTCATTGACTCAAGGGCCTTGAGTCAAGGCATGCCGTAGGAGGTGATGCAGGCACATGTTCTGTACAGTGTGTGGCCTGTTCGGGCCACCTGTCCGCACCATTTTATGCGAGTGAATGGCATGCATGCTGTGGCAGCCACTGTGCCGCCTGCTGGGGCTGACCCATAGCGTGGCAACAACATCATGGTGTTGGTCGGGCAGACAAGGCCACTGCAGTCATTGATTTCTGTACAAGCTAAGTAAAAGGTGTAGGCTGTCGGTGGGCCTTCACTTCAGCATGTGTTGAGGAGAAGGTGAAGGGCATGGCTCCACAGAAACAGGAGCCCCCGGACAGGAGCGGGGCGCTGGAGGGGCTGAGACACCTTGCCCTCTCCTTGGTTTGAAAGGGATATCAACTTCTTTATTAAGGTGTGAATCCTACTGAAGCCAAGCTCAGTCATTATCAAATTCAATCAATCATTCAATCAACCAACCAACCAACCAACCAATCAATCAATCAATCAATCAATCAATCAGTCAGTCAGTCAGTCAGTCAGTCAGTCAGTCAGTCAGTCAGTCATACAGCCTTTAGTCAAACATGGAGTCATGGCGGTAACATGCAGCTAGGCACTTTTTGGTCTTGCCCTCCCGCGCAGCACAAGCATGTGGCTGTAGGAAACCAAAGTGACAGCAACATGTGCCTTGCATCTTTTGGCTGCATCTAGGGTGGTGACGCGGTGGCAACGGCAGTGGCGGATGCGCTGCATGGCGACACCAGCCTCAGCACTGTTGCCCAAGCAGCAGCGGCAGCGGCCGCTGTGGCAGCTGTGGTGGCGGCCAGCGATACGCCGGAGCAGCAGCTGCAAGCGCCTGACGCTCAGGGCGCACTTGCAGCATCACTACCCCAGGCGGCCGCGGCGGCCGCCGCGGCAGCAGCCTCTGCAGCAGCAGAAGGCGGGGGCATGGCAAGCCTGCGTCTCAAGATGCGCGCTGACGTCGCCTTGGCCAAGGACACCCCAGCCATGGGTGCGGCGCCAGCGGTGGCAGCAGAAGCAGCGGCGGCGGCTGTCGTCGCCACAGATGGGGTGCATGCAGGCGCAGCTGCTGCGTTGGCCCTCGTGCATGCTTCTGAGCAAGGGGACTCTACAGGAGCTGCTCCACCCGTGGCGTCCGCAGCAGCGCCAGCTGCAGGGCCTGTGGCAGCAACTTCAGCGCCACCACAACCGCCACCACTTACAACCAGGGCAGCAGCAGCACCACCGCCGCAGCCGCCATCAGACGCGCATCTCCCAGCCCCATTCCCTGCCCCCCTGCCGCCTGCCGTCCCGCCCCGCCCCCCGCGGCAGCAAGCACAGCTGCAGCAGCACAGCTCCCACCCGCAGCAGGCCGCCTGGGAGGCAGCAGTATATGCTGCGCGAGCGCAGCACGTGGCCAGCTGCCAGGAAGTGCTGGATGTGTGTGGCATGCAGCTGGGCGTGGACATGGCTGGCATGCAGTGGGGTCTGGGCCAGGTGAGCAAGCGGCCAGCTGTCAGGAGGGTGCTATGCATGGGTGCCTGTGGGCGCATTGTGTGTGTTAGTGATGGCTAGGTGTGCGCATGGCTGAGATGCAGGGGGGCCGGAGCCAGGTGAGCGGACCTGCAGCTTGAGACTGAGCGCGGCCAGCTTGCAAGCAGAATGGGCCTGTGAGTGAGGCCAATGTGCGATATGAGATAGGCTGGGCTGAGCTTTGCAGCTGAGTGAGGAGAGGCTGGGCCAGGAGGGGTTGAACCAGGTGGGCTCTATTAAGAGGGGCTGGACCAGGTGGGCTGTACCAAAAGGGGCTGGACCAGATGGGCTCAACCACCTGGGTAGCTGGGCTGAGCTATCTGGTTGAATAAGGAGGAGCTGGACCAGGTGTGCAGGTGCAGGGCTCAGGATTGAGCGCAGCCATCGTGCAGAACGCTTGGGGGCCGGAAAGCCAGTGGATAACGTATGAGCAGGCTGCATATGTAAAGCTGCTTCAGCATTGCTGACTTCCAACGTCATTTTTTCATCTCATGGTATTTAGTCCAGGCTTTCTTTGAAGAGGGCCCCAGAATCAGGGCAAGCTCAACTCATCCAGGTGCTGCAAGCTGGAAAGGGCTGCTCAGCGTGCCCTGTGTTGCCCTAATAAACATAAGGACTTTGCTGACCCTAAAAAAGGCTGCTCAGCGCACCACTGCAGACTGTGCACTGCTGTGAAATAGCTCAACAAAGCCATCTGGATACTTGCTGACCCCTGTGGCTGCTTTGCATCACGAGCAAGCCTGTTTGATCTGCTGCCGCAGGTGATTTCCAGGGCTTTGACCTCCGGGGATGCATGTGGCCTCCTGCCAGTGATTGATCTGGTGAGCAGAAGAGAGTGCACTCATGCCTGCACTTCACATACCTGGTGGACAGCAACTGCATTCTTGCCAGTGGTCGATAGGTGGGCTGAACAGGTGCACTCACTATCATCGAGTTGGTGGATAGAAATTGCACTCTTGCTAGTGATTGATCTGTTCAGATGAACTGGCGCACTCGTACCAGTGCCTGACTTGGTTGACCAGTTTATTGCTCGTCGCGAAAGAATTAGCTGACTAGCCACCTTTCGTTACAGACCTATTTTGCGGATTGACTTCGCCTAGGCTTTTAAGATGCCCCTGTCGCATGGCATAAAAAGCACATGTGGTGATGTGGCATGAAAAAAGCACATGTGGTGATGTGGCACAAAAAAAGCACATGTGGTGATGTGGCACTAAAAAAGCACATGTGGTGATGTGGCAGGGGCTTGGCTCAGGCCGTTTTAGATGCTCGAGTACATAGCTGCGCGTGCATACTTGAAATTGCCCTCAAGCACCCTCAACCCTCATGCGCCACCAGCCTGACATGGCATCACCCTCAAGCACTCTCAAGCGCCAGCAAGCATCTCGCCATCAAGCATCACACCATCAAGCACCATCATGCACCATCATGCACCATCAAATAGTGAGGAGTCTTCCCATACCATGACCCCCCGCGCCATCACTCGCGCACTCCTTACCTCTCACGTTCAAAGCCATCCACCAACCTTAGAGCGTACCGCGCCTTGAACTGACATCACAACCTAGGCCATCACTCGCACGCACCTTGCTTCCCACACATCAAGCCATCCACCAACCTGACCATGCCGTGAGCTGACATCACCACCTAGGCCATCACCCTGATACACACAATTGACCACCACCAGATCTACGCTTTCACCCCTTGAGTGTCGCCCAGTCAATCGCCTTTAAGCATCTCCCAGTCACGCACGCTGAATTGCCTCCATGCAGCTGAACCACCACCCAGATGCACGCCCGCCTATGCTGCAGCTGGACGACAACGACCAGGTTAGCAATGTGCCACAGTTACTCACATAATCCAATCTTGTTTTCTAGTGCATACTGCTTGATTGGAGGATTTACAGCTGTGGGGATCTCTTGCCCAGGACGTCTTTGGAAATGCGACTCTTAAAGCAGCGCCAAGAGGTTCATTGAAGTATGATCCGTGTTGGAATGTGCGCTCAACTAAACCAAAGTGACTTAGGCTGCCTTGATTCCTCTCAATGCTTAGAGACCACGAGTACGGTGAAGTATGAGTGCAGTGAACAGGGCAGCACCAGACCTGTAAATAGTGAAGACTTGCACAACTGCAAAAAGCAGGTGATCTGAAGTGCTCTGGTTCATATTTACATAGGTTTCTTGTATCAATCGAGCCTTTTATTCTGGGATGCTGCGGGTCTTGCAGCAGATGATCAACCTGTTTCCTTGTGCAGCAATGAGGCGTGCCCCACACAGCGCGCCAATGCAGCCTACAAGCTCTGGCGCAAGCCTGTAGCTGGTCATGGCCATGATTTTCTGTGAGGGGTGCTCTAGCCTAAGCCCTTTGGTGAAGCCTGCACACGCTGTTTTGCATGCTCAAAGACAGCCATTCAAGCAACCTTCGTGAGCATCAATGGGATGCGCAGCTTGCGTATGGTCGCAGATTACCAATGATCCATTGCACACGCCTTTTGAACGTGCTTGCAGCTTGTCATGACCGTCACCTCCTTGTGCAACAATGAGGTGGTGCCACTTGAGCCAGGCCATGAGCTGTACATAAACTACACGGGCGGCGGTGCCATCACACCGCTTGAGTCGTTCTTGAAATTTGGCTATGTGCCAAACGAGGCTTGGGGCTTGGGGTATGATGAACCACAGGACCTTGGGAGGTAAGGCTGGGAAGACAGGGAAGGCAGGAGAAGGAAGGTCAGGGAGGAGGTGGAAGACCTTGGGCCTCAGGGGCAAGAGTTGGGGGGATGAACATTGATGCTTTGGGAAGAAGACTAAGACTTGCTGGAAGTGAGGAAGATAGGGGTTGCAAAAAGCCAATGCGTATGATACATAAAAGGGTCTTAAGAACCTTGGGGGAGTACTGCGCATTTGTGCCCTGTTGTGCACTTTTTGTAAGTACTTGGTTTGCATTGGGTACATGAAGGGCCTTCTAACCCTTGGAAACCATTGGAAGAGTGCTGCATGTAAGATGTCTGCGTGCGTGCATGGGTTGTTGTTTGCCTTGGAAGGATCGTCAACGTGTTCTGCATTGAAAAGCAGTGCGTTAGCAATTCTCTATTGCTACGAAGCTCAATTATGAGCAGGTAATTGGTGGAAGCGTTTTGATCTTTGGTTCCCTTTCAGCTGCTGTGCTGTGGGAGCTTGAGAAGATTGCATGAGGAGGCAATCAGTGTCTCACAGTGTGTCAATTGAGAAAGCACTACTAAATCACAAGATGTATGGGCTCACTTCAGCTTGACATCATCGATTCATGTTGCACACACACACACACACACACACACACACACACACACACACACACACACACACACACA
>LKMJ01006229.1_pt1 | contig 11237 bp, 10 predicted proteins | sample 643391 | NCBI WGS metagenome assembly LKMJ01 (sample SAMN04112250, study PRJNA286221) | soda lake metagenome | biome: soda lake; feature: Kulunda Steppe; material: water; isolation source: sample PL-Br10 brine of Picturesque Lake | place: Russia: Kulunda steppe | collected 2010-07
GACTGGGGAATGGACTATCCCGGGGAGGACCGCGACGACCTCGTGCTGTACGTCTGGGTCGACGCTCCCATCGAGTACGTCTCCTCGACGAAACAGTACACCGAACGCGTCGGGAAAGACGAGTTCGACTGGGAGGCGGCCTGGAAACCCGGCAGTCAGGCCCGTCCGGGAACAGAGTGGAACGACGAGTGGACCGACGAGAGCGGCGAGATTATCCACGTCATCGGAACCGACATCATCCAGCACCACTGTGTCTACTGGCCCGCGATGCTCCGTGGAGCAGGATACAACGAACCTCGCGCCGTCATCGCGACCGGGTTTGTCGGTATCGACGGCAAGTCACTGTCGACCTCTCGGAACCGCGCAATCTGGGCGAAAGAGTATCTGGACACCGGATTCCATCCCGACCTGTTCCGGTACTACATCGCGACCGGTTCGGGCGTCGAGTCCGACATCGACTTCTCGTGGGACCGCTTCGCCGAGCGCGTCAACGGCGAACTGGTCGGCAACCTCGGAAACTTCTGTTACCGCGCGCTACTCTTTGCCAACCGCAACTACGGTGGAACGCCGGCGACCGACCCCAGCGAGGAGGTCCAGGACCGAATCGAAGAAGCTATCGAGACGTTCGAAACAGCGGTCCGGGAGTACGACGTTCGGACCATCGGTGAAGTTGCTATCGAGCTCGCGGACTTCGGAAACCAGTACATCCAGCGCAACGAACCCTGGAATCTCATCGACGAGGATCCAGACGCAGCAGCCGTGGTCATCCGGGACTGCGTCCAACTCGCCAAGGCCTGTGCCGTCCTCATGCAGCCAGTGATGCCCGGCGTGGCGGCGGATCTGTGGTCACAGCTCGGTGCCGACGGCGACGTCTCGGACGCCGAGTTAGCAGACGCCCTCGAGACACCACCGGCCGAGTTCGATGAGCCCACAGAGCTGTTCACCCAGGTCGAAGATGATAAGATCGAACAGCTCAACGAGCAACTAACGGAGCGTATCGAAGCAGCCAGCGAAAGCGAGACAGACGAAAAGAGTGACAAAGACACGACTGACGAAGACACAGCTATGACAGAGATCGACCCAATCGAAGACGAGCGTATCAGTTTCGAACAGTTCCAGGGCATCGACATGCGAGTCGGTGAAATCGTCGAAGCCGACCCAATCGAGGACGCCGACGAACTCGTCAAACTTGACGTCGACATCGGCGTCGAGACCCGACAGGTCGTCGCCGGGCTCAAACAGCTACACGATGTCGACGAACTTCCCGGAACGCGCGTGATCCTCCTGGCGAACATGGAGAAAGCCGAACTGTTCGGTGTCGAATCCAACGGGATGGTCCTGGCCGCCGGCGACGAGGCCGACCTCCTGACGACCCACGAGGATGCCGAACTCGGAACGCGTGTCCGGTAACTGCTCTGTGATCGTTCAAACGTGATTTGCGGAGTACGGGTCCTTTTAACATTCGGACCGCTATAGTCGGGTATGTCCACCGGGCCCGAGGAAGACGAGCAGTCTAACGGTGAGCGACGATCCACCGAACGCGGAAATAGCACGAAGCAGACTGGCGATATCGACCGCTCCGAATCGACTACACTGAAAGAATCGCTCCCTGAAAACCACGAGGAAGAGGACCAGTGGCGCTTTTCGGTTGACGATTTCGACGATGGAGACGACGACCAATCCTCAGGAGGTGACGGATCTAACGTAGCGGGAACGCTGGAATCACGCCAGCCACTCGAACCCGGGGATATCAACCTCGAAAACGCCTTCTTCGTCGCGGTGGGTATTCTCATCGTCGTCGGTCTCATCGTCGGCGCGATGTTGGGCCTCTAGCCGACTGGACCGCACTATTTTTCGTGTCTCCGCTCGATCCCCCAGGAGATGACCGAATCCAAGAGCAGCTCCGAGAGTTCCGTCCCCGAAACAATCGACGTCTGCATCGTCGGTGGCGGGCCCGCTGGATTGACGGCAGGCATCTTCACCGCCAGAGCAGGGCTCGAGACTGTACTGCTCAACACCGGTGAGCCGATCCTCGAACGAAACGCGCACCTGGAGAACTACCCCGGCTTCCCGGCGGGAGTCAACGCCCGCCTGCTGTTGGACATGATGACAGACCAGGCCGATCGAAACGGCTGTGAGCGCTACGAGAGGCTGGTCACCCGTGTCGCAGAAACCGAAGACGACCGGCTCCTCGTCGAAACCGAAGAAGGTGACGTGGTTACTGCAACCTACGTTGTCTGCACCTCGTGGGCAGACACGGTGTATCTACAGGACCTCGAAAACGTCGGACTGATCAGTCGCGGAAGTAAGACCTACATCGACGTCGAAGACGACGGCTCGACCGGCGTCGGCGGTCTCTACGCTGCTGGCCGGATCGCCGGAGAACCCCACCAGACGATCGTGGCCGCAGGTGATGGTGCACGTGTCGCACTCACCGTCATCCACGACTCTGATGTCCCGTTCTATCACGACTGGGTCGTGCCTGAGAGCTACTTCACTGGGCGAGGACGAGAGGTGCCACCAGGCTGTGAAGAAATCGACAACGGAGAGCGACAGCGACGGGAGGCGGAGTCGATGGACGTAATGCAGTCGTACTTCGAGAACGCGCATCCGGATGAGCCCACACAACACCCAAGCGTCGAAGAGGAGTGAGACTCTCGCCTGAGACACCGTATTGTATATAGCAGTATAGAATTTATCGGCAGTTCCGTATATAACGCGCTGCTCTTAAACCAATCCGGCGACAACGACTGAACGAGATGGTTCGCAACGTCGCGAGTGAGATGGCCGAACTCGAAAGCGAGGACTTCTACCTGCTCTCGGGTGTCGAACACGGGATGCGGTTTTCCGAGTACGTCAACCGCGATAAACTCCCCGAGTTCTCCCGGTTGACAGCCGAGGAGGTCGATTACCGCCTCGACCGCTGTGAGCGCCGAGGCCTCATCGAGCGCAAGACAATCCAGTACGAGGGCTTTCGCCTCACCTTCGAAGGATACGACGCACTCGCTTTGCATACCTTCGCCGAGCGCGAGACTATCGAGGGGATGGGTTCCTCGCTCGGCGTCGGAAAAGAGAGCGACGTCTACGAGGTGCAGTCCTACCGACCATTCGCACTGAAATTCCACCGGGAGGGGTACACCGAGTTTCGCGAGGTCAACCGCGAGCGCGAGTACACCGCCGACCGAGAACACGTCTCGTGGATGTACACCGCGCGAATCGCGGCTGAGCGGGAGTACGAAGCGCTCGAATCGCTGTATCCCACGGTGTCGGTTCCCCAGCCGATCGACCACAACCGCCACGCAATAATCATGGAACGACTCGACGGCGTCGAACTCGAGCGGACGAAACTCGAACCCGAGCAGGTCGTCCCCATCCTGGAGCTGATCCTCTCGGAGATGGCGACCGCTTACGAGGAGGGCTACGTGCACGCGGACATGAGTGAGTACAACCTCTTTGTCGACACCGACGGAATCACGATCTTCGACTGGCCCCAGGCCGTCCCGACGGGTCACGAAAACAGCGACGAACTACTCGCTCGTGACGTCGAAAATATCGTCGGGTACTTCCAGCGCAAGTATCCAAGCAAGGTCGACACTGTCGACGTCGAGGCTATCGCAGACGATATCGTCGACGAGTCGTTCGAGTCTGTCGACCAGTATCTCGAAGCCTGAGAGAGACGACGAAGGTGCGCAGTTGCCAGATTTTTCCTGTGAGAGCGGTTTACCCTCAAACTGCTGAATCACTGGCGTGAAATGCGGAATGTGTAAACTCCATAGTGATATATCAAATACGGTCGTGCCGTCAACAGAGGTTGGCAGTTTGGATTGCGACAGATCAGTTCTAGAGAGATACACAATCTCCATCGACAGAGTATCGTGGATCTGACTTCGTTGAGAATGGTTTCTATCCTGCGTAGAGAGACCGTATTACCATTTGGAGGCTCATCCTAGGTTCGAAAGGATACCAAACCCGAACGGGAACCAAGCATGCTTACCGATCAAACATTGAGTTGGAGAAGAAAAACGGTCTACAAGAATGAAAGAAAGAGAGCGGAAGTTGCTCAAGAACAAGAGCACACGTCAGTTCCTCGTCGAGGTGTTCGTGGTAGGGACACTACTCACCGTGTTACTGACTTCAGTTGTAGAACCATTGTTACTCTCTCAGTTCCCGTCGGTCTTCCCAGAAGCCCCGATCAGAACCGGGCCGCCGCAAGCATGGGTACCGGATACCCGTGTTAGCTGGCTCACGACGACTCTCGGTGCGCTACTACTTGGCTCGTACATGTACTACCGGATTCATTTCACCGACCTCGGTGAAGAGATGCTCTCGATCTATAGTACGGACCGGTAAGATTTCAGAGCGTGTCAGCCTCCGTTATTGGCCAGTGGAGAACGTACCGTCTCGTTCGCAACTGAACAGACAGTTCTCAATCTCATTGTAACAGCCTCACCCATCGATCGTCTGCCAAAGTCCTGTCTGTCCAGCAACAACAGTCAGTCACGGGCCAACTGCCTGTCGCAGTCAACACCAGTCGCGCTCTTGCGGTACCGTTAACTCGGAACTCACCAAACGGTCGGTATGGGCTTTCACACCTACGACGCCGACCGCGCGGACCAGCTCGAAGACCCAGACCGATTCCGCTGGTGTTCGAGCGAGGAGTTACTCAACCTCATTGCGCCACACGACGGCATGACAGTTGCTGACCTCGGGAGTGGAACCGGGTTCTACACAGATATCGTCGCACCCCACGCCGGAACTGTGTACGCAGTCGACTCCCAATCAGAGATGCACGAGTACTACGAAGGGAAGGGAATACCAGACAACGTGACCACCGTGAATGCGTTAGTTGAGGACCTCCCGTTCGACGATAACTCCCTCGATGCTGCGTTCTCGACGATGACCTACCACGAGTTCTCCGGCGAGGAGAGTATGCAGGAACTCGCCCGCGTCCTTCGACCCAATGGCAGACTGGTGACTGTCGACTGGCGTTCAGGGGGCCTCGGACAGTCCGGCCCACCAGTGGACGAGCGCCACGACCTCGGTCACGCCGTGACGGCATTGACTGAGGTCGGCTTCACGGTCGACCACGCGACCAGTCGGACGGAGACGTTCGTCTGTCGCGGCCGCCGCTAGCTTGTGCCGATCCGGTACCGCTGCTGGACAGAACGTGTCCTACTCATAAACGTCTGGGCGATATAGCAAATACACATAGACACGACAGATACGTCTACAAACCATCGACGGAGCAATGTCCAACGAAGTACTCACTTGCCGTGAGAATACCGTCATCCCTCCCTCACAATATCTGAGCAATCGAAGCCAGTCGTCTCGTGATCAGGGGCCCTCCCAGCGATCGACCTCACCCGTTGCCTCCTCGACAGTCGCGAATACGACCACTTCGTCTTCATCCGGATCGACAGGAACACGTAGCCTCGTTCCTGCTGTGACCGATTCATCATCGCCGAGAGAACCCGCGGCGTCGGAAAAACCACCTGGGGCTTCACGGGGCTGGGCGACTAGCACTTCGGCCTCGGTGTCTGCCTCCACCTCGATGTGGAGGTTACCGAACTCACCCGATTCAGGGGATTCATACGCGTAGGAGAGTGAATCCTCGGGAACAGCTTGTTCGGCCGCTTCGGAGGAAAGCTCGTCAGTAGGCACCTGTTTGCTGGTGAGTTTCCCGATGTCGTTCGCTTCGTCGACTGCGAAGACGGTCACGGTATCCCCATCCGCATCGACCTGGACCGGGATACCAGTGCCAGCGCTGACGGTCCCCTCCTGTGGTCCGACCTCGTTGTGTCCGCCCGAGTCAGCTTCGACACGAACTGCCGCCGCGTCTGTCTCTTCGACAACCTCGACCCAGAAGTCGCCGAGCGATTGCTCAAGTGGCGGCTCGTACCGAAATTGCAAGGCGTCCGCCGGCACAAGTGCCCGGGCTTCTTCCTCGGAGAGATCATCTCTCTCGCCCTCACCACCATCTTCACCCTCGAAGTCGGCAGTTTCGTACGTTCCACTCGCAGTAATCCGGTCGTCGTCGACGTCGATAGAGATGTCAGAGCCCATTTCACCGAACTCGGTCTCGACTGTTTCACGAGTGTCCGCAGTAATTTCCTCAGCAGTGAGCGCAAATCGGGCTTCGAGTTCGTCCGTCTCGAACGTCGCGGTAGCCATCACGTCCTCGCCATCGGCAGGCTGAAACGGTGGCTCTTCACCGACGGACTCCGCGAGATCGAAGTCGGCTTCGGGCACCGGACCTACATGTCCGAACACGACATCGCCTTCGCCGGCCTGTTCGACGAGCCACGCGACAGTATCGTCTTCCTGGGTCGCCCGGGGACGGTCACCAGCCCCGGTTTCGGCGACCTGTTCCAAGCGGGTTGTATCGACACCGACCAACACTGCATTATCCTCGACTGCAACGACCGGAGGGTCGTCTACACCATCGGGCACCTCAGCAGGGTCGTAGCGGTCATAGCCCTGGAGGTCACCAGCCTGTTCGTAGGTAACAGCGAACGGTTCCTCCTCTCCGTCAATCAGACGCTCGTGCAGTTCGTCGGTGTCGAAACTCCCCTCGATAACGGTAGTGCCGTTGACCACGAGCAGACTGCTCGCTTCTGAGTCCATCGCATCGCCAGGTTCGAGCACTGGTAGCAGGTTGGTAGCTGCGAGACCTAACGAGAAAAGGCCGATTGTCGTTCCTCCAACATCGAGTGGAAACGTGAGGAGCGGATCGTCGAACTCCTCGCCTGGCTCGAGATTTGCCCCCTCTGAGTCGGCACCGGGAACGTCGAAGTTGACGAAGGCCACATACAACCAGTCATCCTCTGTGGGTAACCACTCCGAGTACGCTGGTTTATCCGCCATCCTATCTGCAGTGTCATCCTCATCTTCATCATTATCTGCAGTGTCACCGTCATCAGCTTCGGTGTCATCTTGGTCGCTTTGTTGCTCATCGTTCGTTCGGTCGTCATTCCCACTGGAGACTCCGTTGTCGTTATTCTGTTCGTCATCACCGAGACAGCCAGCGAGCATCGTCATCCCAGCTCCGATGCCAAGCAGAAACCGACGACGGCCACGATTGCTCGTCTGTCTGTCAGTCTCGTTGTCGATAGAGGGCCGTTGCGGACACATACACGAGAGTCAACTGTATTCAGAAAAAAACCCCGTGGTCGATTTCTCCAGTAGAAACAGGCTCTCCGTCACTCACTTCGTTCGCTCGCGGATGCTATTACTGGTAGTCCACGTCGCCCTCGCCTTCACCGACCCACGCACTCCGATCGGGTTCTCGAGACTCCAGCGGGTCGATATCCTTGTACCACGGGACGTTCTTGAGTTGCTCTTTGTTGTAGGCGAGCTCGTCTTTGGTGTCGCTGACGAACTCGAAGTTCTGTGTGAGGAGAATCGCGTCGACTGGACAGACCTCCTCGCAGAGTCGACAGTAGATACACTGGCCGATGTGCAGGTTGTACTGCTCACCGTTTCGCTTGTCGTCCATCACAATCTGGATCGTATCGTTCGGACAGACGTTCTCACACTGGCGACACCAGATACAGCGCTCCTGGCTGAACTTGTGAACACCGCGAAATCGGGGAGAGACCTCCGGCTCTTCCTCCGGATACTTGACCGTGAACGTTTCGCCGTCGAGCGCGTGTTTCATCGTCGTTGCCATGCCTTTGAGGATTCCTATCATTGGTTCTCACCTCGTGTTGCGTTTGATTTGCCGGTCATGCTGCCAGCACCCCCACAATCGCTGCCGTCAGGAACAGGTTGAGGAACGCCAGCACCAGCAACTGCTTCCAGCCGATTTCGATAAGCTGGTCGATTCGGACGCGCGGAAGTGCCGAACGGAGCCACTGAGTCAACAGGAACACCGCCCAGATCTTGATGAGGAACCACACGAGCCCCGGGAGGACTGGCCCTGCAGGCCCACCGAGGAAGATCGTGGCGATAATCGCACCGCCGAGGAAGATGTGGATGAACTCACCCAGGTAGATCAACACGAAGTACACCGACGAGTACTCCGTCTGGAACCCTGCGACGATCTCCGTCGGCGCTTCGGGAATGTCGAAGGGATTCCGGCCGATTTCGGCCATGTTCGCCGCCATGAAGAGAACGAATGCGAACGGGTTGAGAATCGCAAACCACGCCGGGATGGCGACCGGGCCGAGTTCGACCAGCGTCTGTTGCTGGGCAGCGACAATCTCGCTCATCTGCAGCGACCCGGCGAAGATGACCACCGAGATGCCGACGATGATCAACGGAATCTCGTAGGCGAGGTTCTGTGCGACCGCTCGAAGTCCACCCAGGAAGGAGTACTTGTTGTTCGATGCGTATCCGGCCATCACGAGACCGATCGAGGCGATAGAGGCGACTGCAAAGACGTACGCCAAACCAACCTCGGGATCAGCGAGGTGGAAGTTGAACGGGCCGAGACTCCCCATCGGGATGACCGCGAATCCAAGCAGCGCCGACGAAGCAAGGACGAGCGGTGCGAGGTCCCACGCCGGGCGGTCGACACCCTCCGGAACGATGAGTTCCTTCGAGATTAACCTGACTGCGTCGGGAATGATGATACCGATACCCCAGGGGCCGAATTTGTCGACAGAGATACGGTCGGTGAACGCCGCCGTAATCTTCCGTTTCGCCCACGGTCCAGCGAGTGCCGACTGCAAGAGGATGAGCGTACCGATGAGCGCGGCACCGAGCACCGCCGCAAAAATATCGACGGCAACGCTGTCGATACCGATTGTGTCACTGATCGTCTCCGGGAGCAGCTCGACCATTACCGATCCACCTCCCCGAGTACGATATCGAGACTGCCAAGCGCTGCGACCATATCAGGCACGTACTCGCCCTCGGACATCACTTCGAGTGACTGGAGGTTACAGAACGCGGGACTGCGGATCTTGAACCGGGCCGGTTTGTCTGTGCCGTCCGAGCGGATGTAGATGCCCAGTTCGCCTTTCGCTGCCTCGACTGCCCGGTAAATTTCGGCGTCCGCGTCGGGTTTGAGCGTCCGCGGAACGTTCGACTGGATCTCCCGCTCGTCCTCGGGCCAGTCCTCGAGAATGTCGACGCACTGCTCGATGATGCGCGCAGACTGGCGCATCTCCTCCAAGCGGACGTAGGCGCGTGCGAAGTTGTCACAGCCGTCGTCCGTGATAACGTCGAACTCGAGTTCGTCGTAATAGCCGTAGGGGTCGTCCCGTCGGAGGTCGTGGTCGATTCCAGAGCCACGGGCGACGGGCCCTGTGCAACCGTACCCTTTGGCCTGTTCGGGTGGCAAGATACCCGTATCGAGAACGCGCATCTGGAACAGTTCGTTGCCCGATAGCAGGTTGTGGTACTCCTCCAGGCGCTCGGGTATGTAGTCACAGAAATCCCGGACCTTCTCGAAGTACTCCTCGCGGGGTTCGGGCAGGTCCCAGGCGAGGCCACCGAGTCTGAGATAGTTGAACATCAACCGCTGGCCCGTGAGGTCTTCGAGCAGGTTCTGGACCTTCTCGCGGTCCGTAATCGCGTACATGAAGATGGCGGTGAAGTCGCCGTAGATGTCGAGTGCGAACGTTCCGACCGCAAGCAGGTGGGCCGCGATACGGCACATCTCTGCGGACATCGTGCGGATGACCTGCGCGTACTCCGGAACGTCGATATCCGCGAGATCCTCCGCGGCACGGGCGTACGCCCACTCGTTGAGGATACCCGCCGAAATGTAGTCCCACCGGTCGGGATAGGGCATAATCTGGTGGCGGTAGGTCGACTGCTGGCACATCTGCTCCTCACAGCGGTGGAGATAGCCGAGGTCGGGGTCGACGTCGACGACCTGCTCGCCGTCGAGCACCGTCCGGAGGTGCAAGACACCGTGGGTCGCCGGGTGGTGTGGCCCGATGTTAATGAACATCGTGTCCTGCTCGTTGGGCACGTCTGTCCGGTGTTCCATGGGATCTGCGTGTTTCCGAAGCGGGACAATCTGTGGCTGATCCTGGTTGTAATCTTTCCCGAGCGGGTGTCCTTGCCATGTCTCCGGCAGGAGAATCCGTCGGAGATCCGGATGCTCGTCGTACTCGATACCGACGAGATCGTAGGCCTCCCGTTCGTGCCAGTTAGCCGTCTCGAACACCGACGATCCGCTCTGGCTTATCGGGTCCTCGCGCGTGGTCGGAACGATGACCGAGAGCTCGTGTGTCGGTTCGTTGTACTTCTTGAGGTGATAGATGGATTCGTAGCGGTCCTGGTACTCCTGTGCAGTGACACACGAGAGATGGTCGAATCCGGCGTTTTCCTTGAGCGACCGGAGAACCGTCGCAACCTCGTCCGGTCGGACGACGAACCCCTCTGCGTTTACGTGTTCCTCGCGCTCGAGGATGTACTCCTCGAGCATGTCGGCCAGTTCGTCGTAATCGAGGTCGCCCTCTGGCGTGACACCGACAACTGGCTCCTGTCGAGGTTGTTCCAGGCTCATGGCGAGTCCACCCAGTTGTAGCGCATCACGAGGTCCTCTTCGTCGATTTCGCTGGCGAGTTCCTGGACGAGGTCGTCCCGATCCAGGTCCCCGAACTGTTCGAGTTCGTAGGGTTTGACCGTGACGGGCGCGCTCTCGCCGTTTCGAATCTGCTCCTGGAGTTTGAGAACGCCGTAAACCAGCGCCTCCGGTCGGGGCGGACAGCCGGGGACGTGAATGTCACACGGGATGATCTCCTCTGCGCCCTTGATTACGTTGTATCCCTCCTGGAAGGGACCGCCGGAGATCGTACACGAACCCATCGAAACGACGAACTTCGGCTCTGGCATCTGATCGTAAACCCGTTTGAGGCGGGGGCCGAACTTGGAGACGATGGTCCCTGGAACGATGATGACGTCGGCCTGACGCGGTGACGCGCGGGGAACACCGGCCCCGAACCGGTCGAGGTCGTGTTTGGTCGCGTAGGTGTGCATCATCTCGATGCTACAGCAGGCGATACCGAACAGGAGCATGAACATCGAGTTCCCCCGCACCCAGTTCATGAACGCGTCGAACTTGGTGAGAATGAAGGGGCTCGATCCGAACGCCTGCCGGAGCTTCGAGTTGAATCGGCTATCTGCGCCCGATCCCATTCGAGCTTCCTGTGTTGTCTGTGCCTGTTCCAGCGTGTCGTGTAATTCCTGTTCCTTGCTCATGATTATTCCACCCGCTGGCTCTCGGCCCGCGGACTGCGGACCCATTTGACTGCACCCTTGCGCCACGCCCATCCGAGACC
>LKMJ01006230.1_pt1 | contig 11237 bp, 10 predicted proteins | sample 643391 | NCBI WGS metagenome assembly LKMJ01 (sample SAMN04112250, study PRJNA286221) | soda lake metagenome | biome: soda lake; feature: Kulunda Steppe; material: water; isolation source: sample PL-Br10 brine of Picturesque Lake | place: Russia: Kulunda steppe | collected 2010-07
GTCGGTCGCGTTCAGCGGGGTCGTCCTCGCGCTCGTCCAGCTGTTCGGGAGCGTCGGGCGCGTCGTCACGGGCTGGCTGGCCGACGTCTTGCCCGGTGATCCACAGGTTCGCATCGGCTCGATCCTCATCGTCCAGTCGGTGGCCGGCGCCGTGATGTTCGTGGTCGTCGCCTCGACGACGACGGTCCTCGGCGCGACGATCGCGTTCTCGGCGCTCGGCTTCTTCGTCCTGGGCTACACCGGCGTCTACTACTCCGTCATGGCGACGCTCGTGCGCGCCGAGGAGATGGGCGGCGCCACCGCGGGCGGCCAGCTCGCGCTGACCAGCGGTGCGCTCTTTGCGCCACCCGCGTTCGGCTACCTCGCCGACACGATCGGTTACCGCGCCTCCTGGCTCCTGCTCGCGGCGCTCGTGCTGGTCGCCTCCGGCCTGCTCGTCCTCGTCACCCGGACGACGACGCCCGTCTCGAGACCGGCCGCCACCGACGCCTGATTCGGGCTGCCGCCCGTCGGTACCGCCACGAGCGCACCACGACTGCGGTTGCACCAGTACCTCGGCCTGCCAACCGTCTGATGCGATCGACTGCGACTACTCGAGCCGTTCGACTAGTTCGACGACGTAGCCGTCTGGATCCTCGACGAACGCGACGCGACGATCGATCTCGTCCATCGTCGTCGGCGACTCCCGAACGGGCGGGTCGGCCCGATCGAGGAGTCGCTCGAACGTCTCGTCGGTGCTGTCGACGCCGACGGCGACGTGGTCGACGGTGCCCGAATCGATCGTCGGTCCGCCGTCGGGATCGTACTTGAACTGTAACTCACCGTGTGGGCCGCCGATGTAGACGTTCTCGACGCCGTTGTCGGCCGTGAACGACCAGTTCTCCTCGAGCCCCAGTGCATCGACGTAAAACGTGCGAGTTGCCTCGAGATCCGAGATCCAGAGTGCGGTGTGGATGACGTCCATACCGCCGGTGTTGTCGGCCCGTCTCAAAGGCGTATCGGCGTGAGGGTCAGTGTGGGCACCCCGTCACCGAGGCTGTCGATCATTACTAATGTGTGAAAACTCCTCATACCGGCAACAAACGCGATACACCACTCGTTTTAACGGCCCCGGAGCGAGTAGCCACGAGTCGATGGACCGAACGGACCGTCGTATCGTCCTCTTTACGTCCGCAGCCCACGGACTCGTTCACACGTACGAACTCTCGATTCCGATCCTGATGACCGTCTGGCTCGCGGAGTTCTCGACGACGGCGGCGACGCTCGGCCTGCTCGTGACGATCGGCTACGGCCTGTTCGGCGTCGGCGCGCTCCCGGGCGGCGTCCTCGTCGACCGGTACGGCTCGAAGCCGCTCATCCTCGCCTGTCTCGGCGGCATGGCGGCCTCGTTCGTCCTCGTCGGCCTCTCGGGATCGATCCTCTCGCTGGCGCTCGCGATCGGCATCTGGGGCGTCACTGCGAGCGTCTACCACCCTGCCGGACTCGCGTTGCTCTCGACGCGCGTCGAGCGAACAGGGATGGCACTCGGCTATCACGGTATCGGCGGCAACGTCGGTATCGCGCTCGGGCCGCTCGCGACCGCCGTTCTGTTGCTCTGGTTCGACTGGCGTGTGGTTGCGATGCTCCTCGCGATCCCCGCGGTCGTCGTCCTCGTACTCGGGTTCTTCGTCGACACGAAACCGACGGCCGCCCAGTCGACGGCCGCGGCCGACGGCGGAGATCCGGCGGGTGACAACGACACGAAAGGGAAAGTGACGCTCTCGACGTTTCTCGAGGACTCCCGGGCGCTCGCGACGGTGGCGTTCGGCCTCGTCATCGTCGTCGTGATGATGAACGGCCTCTACTACCGGGCGTTTCTCACCTTCCTCCCGGACTTGCTCGGCGATCTGATCGACGGCCTGGTCACCATCGAACTCGTCGATCCGGACAGCCCGTACGCCGAGGAGTTCGACCTCGCGCGGTACTTCTACGTCGCAATCTTGATCGCCGGCGTCTTCGGCCAGTACCTCGGGGGCCACCTCGCCGAACGGATGCCCGTCGAACGCGCACTCGTCTACGTCTTCGGCTCGCTCGTCGTGCTGGCCTTGCTGTTCGTCCCGGCGAGCGCGACGCCGGCGACGTTCGTCGCCATCTCGTTGCTCCTGGGCGTGACCGTCTTTACGATCCAGCCGCTCGAGCAGGCCGCGGTCGCGAAACACTCCCCGCCCGGGACCCGCGGGCTCTCCTTCGGCTACACCTTTCTCGCGATCTTCGGAATCGGCGCGCTCGGTGCCGGCCTCGCCGGCCTGGTCCTCACCGTCGCCTCCGTACACGAACTGTTCGTCGTCCTCGCGGGGATCGCCGCGGTCGCTGCGGCGACGGCCTTCGCCCTTCGGCGCCGTGGTGAGTGACGGACCGGTCTGGATTTCCATTCGTCGACGGCTCGAGCACCCACACCAGCGCCAGGAACCACCGGTACGTATTTCCAGCCACGTATCACAGAACGACCCATGTTCCACGCTCTCATTCCGATCGACGAGGACGAAGGCCGGGCGATAGCGCAGGTCGAGACCGTCCGCTCGCTCCCCGGCGGACCGGACGACCTGTCCGCGACGATCCTCCACGTCGTCGAGGAGATCGAGACGCCCCCGGACGAAGCCGGTCCGACGCTCATCGAGGATCTGAACGAATCGCTCCCCGAACTCCAGGGGCTACCCGACTCCGTCGTCACCGCCGAGCGCCGACTCGAGGACGCCGGGATCGAGACCGACCGCCAGCGGATGGTCGGCGACACGGCGACGAGCATCCTCCAGACGGCGGCGGAAACGGACGCCGACGCGATCGTGCTGGGTGCTCGCAAGCGCACGCCGGTCGGAAAAGCGCTGTTCGGAAGCGTCAGCCAGAAAGTGATCCGCGAGACCGACCGGACGGTCGTCATCGCGAGTTGATGCGGCCGGGAGGGCCTACACGCCACGCCGACCCGCTCCACGCTCGGCGACGCCCTCAGTGACCGTCGTCGGTGGTGCGTCAGTCGCCGCCCGGCCCGGTGGGCTCGTCAGTTCCGACCCGCTCGTCGCTCGTCTCCCACTGTGGGGGCTCGCCGGCCCCGTCTGCCGGCTCGTCCGCAGCGCCTTCGGCCCACTCGAGTTCCGTGCCGTCGTCGTCCGTGGGCTCGCCGTCGGTCGCCCCCGTCTCGCGTTCGTCCTCGAGGTCGCCGGCGAGCGCTCGCCCGTCGACGTCGACCTCGGTGTCGAACCGGTCGAGCGCGTCGGAGAGCTGGGTGGCCTGGCTCGAGAGGTCGGTGACGCTCTGGCTCACTTCGACGAGCGAGGCGGTCTGTTCTTCGGCGGCTGCGGCGACGTTCTGTGCTTCGACCGTCGCCTGTTCGGCGATCGCCGCCGCGTCGTCGACCATCGCGACGACCTCCTGTGTCGAGGCGGCCTGCTGCTGGCTGGCCGCAGAGATCTCTTGGACCCCGTCGTTGGTCTCCTGGGCGTAGCCGGCGATCTCGTCGAGTGCGGTGATCGCGCCTTCGACCGAGGACGCGTGTTCGGAGACGCGCTCGCTGGTCCGGCGAACCTCCTGGGCGGTTCGCTCGGTCTCGGCGTCGATCTGTGAGAGTCGCCGTTCGATGTCGTCCGCCGCCTCTTTGGTCTCCGCAGCGAGCTCTTTGACCTCGGCGGCGACCGCCGCGAAGCCCTCGTTCGAGTCCGCAGATCGCGACGCCTCGATGTTGGCGTTCAGCGCCAGCATGTTCGTCTGCTCGGCGACCTCGCTGATGAACTCGAGGAGGTCGTCGATCTGTTCGACCTCCGACTGGAGGTCCTCGATCGCCTCGACGGCGGACTCCGACTCGGCTTCGATCTCGCTGATGCCGTCGATCGCTTTCTGGGCCGCCTCGCGGCCGCGCTCGCCGGTTCGAGCGGTTCGTTCGGCCACGTCGGCGACCTGGTTCGACGCGGAGGCGATCTGCTCGATCGTCGTCGAGAGGCCGTTCATCTCCCGGTTGACCGACTGGAGGCTGTCGTTCTGTCGTTCGGCACCGGTCGAGATCTCCTGGACTGACTCGGTGACCTGCTCGGAGGCGGTCCGGACGCTCTCGGCGCTTGTGGTCACCTGTTCGGAGGCGACGGCGACGTCGTTTGCGAACGCCGTCAGCTGCGCCGTCGTTCGTTCGATGTCCCCGATCATCTCGTTGAACTCCGTCGCGATCTCGCGCATCGACTCGTTGTCGGTCTCCGGGTCCATCCGCATCGTGAAGTCGCCGTCCGCACACGCCTGCATCACGTCGCGGTACTCCTCGGCTTTCCGCTCGAGTTCCTCGTTCACTCGCTCGGTTTCCTGTCGGGCCTGTTCGGCCTCCTGGCGGGCCGATTCGGCCGCGTGGATCTGTGTCCGCAGCGACTCCTGCATCGTGTCGAACTCGTTGTATAGCTGGCCGATACTGTCGATACGCTTGGCTTCGAACTCGACGTCGAGATCGCCCTCGCTCATCCGCTCGGCTTTCGCACCGAGCCGGTTGATCGCTGCGGAGGTGTTGCGTCCGACGATCCCGCCGAGGAGGACCACGCCGAGGATTCCCGCGATGGAGGCGTAGGTACCGTACTCCTGGACGGTCGCGACGAAGCCGAGCGCCTCCGCCTCGGGGGTGTGGGTGACGATGTACCAGTTCGTCTCGCCGGGTAACGCCGCGTACGAGGCGATGTACGGCTCAGTCTCGTACCCCTCGCCCGGGTTCGCTGCTTCGATCGAGGCCGCCGTCGAATCGCCGGGCACGCCGATCGAGTGGGAGCCCTGCTGGGCGGTCAAGGCGCTTCCGTCGCGGTAGGTGTGCCAGATCGACTCGCCCGTCGGGTCCATCAGGATGCGGTTGTTGGCCGGATTGACCAGATACGAGACCTGGCCGTCGGCCTCGATCAGCTCTTCGCCGAACGGCTCGAGGCCGACGTCGTAGACGGCGACGCGACTGGAGGTCTCCTCGTCCATCTCGCCGTCAGGAATCGGGGCGGCGTAGCCGACGACGTACTCGCCGTCGTGGTCCGTATACTCTCCGAGGAACTGGGCCTCGACGCCGAGGGTATCCTCGTCGGTCTCGAACGATCCGGCGTTCAGGTCTGCCCACCCCGTCTGGACGTCGTCGAAGTCGGTCCCGGCGAGCGCGTCGTCCGAACTCGAGCGCACCTCGCGTTCGTCGACGTCGACGACGTGGACGTTCTCCGCGCCGTCGTGTCTGGCCTGTTCGCTGGCGAGGTACTCGGCCACCTGGTCGGACGAGCCGGTTTCGTCGGAGACGACGACGTCGGAAACCGCGATCGACTCGGTCACCAGCTGATTCCGTTCGTGGAGGTTCTGAATGTTTTTGGCCTCCTGGGCGGCGAGTTCCGCCTGCTGTTCGTAACTCCGTTCCTCTGTTTCGGCCGCGATTAGCTCGGTTCCTGCGTACCCTGCCGCGCCGACGGTCAACCCGAGGACGAGCAGCGCGATCATGAACTTCAGTGCATAACTGCGACGAACAACGTTCGGGACGACTTTCCGGAACATCCTCGTTACTTCTCGCCCCACAGTGGACCCTCTTAAGTTCTGACCTGTGGCTATCACTCCTGAGAACACCGCCGGCTACGACTTTCCCGACGGTAGACGTCGACGACGACCCGATCGCAAAACGGACGTGCGGCCCGGCCGGCCCGGTGGCGGTTCGTAGTTCGGTACCCCGGCGCGTCTCATACGGTTTACTGTACGTCAGTTCCGGCGCAGCCGCGACCGAGGCGGCGGTTGCGCCGGCACATCGTTACAGGAATCCGTATCAGGCCTCGAGGATCGAATCCATCAACTTCGTCTGGGCGGCCGCGAGGTGTTCGGTGAACGTCGATCGGGCGACGCCGAGTTCAGCGGCGACGTCGGTCGCGTTCGCACCCTTGGGATACTCGAAGTAGCCCATCTCGTGGGCGGTATCGAGGATCTCTCGCTGGCGGTCGGTCAACACGTCGCGGTCGACGATGACGGCGTCGCCACCGTCCTCGCCCTGGTCCTGCGTGAGATCTTCGACGAGGACGCCGTCGAACCGGTCCCGGAGCGAGCCGACGATCTCGGAGATCTCCTCGAGATCGAACGTCCGGAACGACAACAACAGGGCACCGTCCTGGGCACGAACCGTGGTGATCGGCGTCCCCGTCTCCTCGACGATGACGCAGGCACAGTCCGGTTTTTGCTCCCGTTCGAACCGGTAGACCGCTTCCTGCTCGTTCGTCTGTACTGGCGTGAGCTCGACGTCGGCCGACAGGTCGCACTCGTCGACGTCCGCGTCGGCTTCCACGCCGAACTCCTCGACGACGGGCTGTCCGTTGGTGCTCGAGTGCGTCCGGCTGACCGAGTCGATCGGCTCGTCGACGGTCGCCGAGACCTCGGCGACCGGGCAGTCTGCAGGATCGTCGACGACGACGGTTGCACGAAATCCTGACATATACCGAGCTACGGTGCGGTGTCTCATAACCCGACACTGCGATTCCCGTCGAGTGAAAATACCCTCCGAACGTGGGGGCCGATTCGGCTCTCCCGTTATTCGACCCGTGCCAGCAGGAGCCGCCACGACGTGACCCCACCGCTCGTCGTCGATTCAGGTACCAGCAGGTCCTCGAGCGTGACCCGATCGATCGCCGTGGTGGGCCGGCGGGGGCGACCGACCGTCGGTCGACGGGCGAGCGAGGCGGCGGTCAGAACGACTGGCCGAGTTTCTCGCGGCTGACGCGGACACCCGTCGGCGTGATGATCATCTGATCGTCGCCTTTCCGGACGATGTCGCCGTCGACCTCCTGGGCGACCTGCCGGAGTTCGTCGACGATGTGTTCGACGGTCTTGTCTTCGGTCCGCAACCGCGTGATGTCGGCGATGACGATGTCGCCGTCGTAGACGGCTTCCTTGATGTCGATCGCGTCGGCCTGCCCGTTGACTTCGGCGATGTGTACCTGCATCGCCGCCTGGGCCGTCCCGCTCGAGACGTCGTTGATATCCAGTTCGACGTAATCCTCGGCGGACCGGGACTGGGTCCCGCCGATGATTCTGCTCATGAGTCCCATCGGCCGTATCGACTGTCGCGGCCGGTATAGTTCTTACGTCAGACACAATTTCAGTTTCCGGGACACGACGTGGTCGCGTCCTGCTCGCTCGTCGACGAACCGCGAGACGTCGATGGCGCCCCCGACGCTTTTCGGTTCGGTGTGCGTTGTCTCGAGCGATGACGTTCAGCATCTGCGTCCACGAGCGCTACGAGACCGACGACGGTGAGCCCCACCAGCGCTTCGGCGTCGCGGTGACGACCCGGATTCCCGGCGTCGGGACGCTCTGTCCGTTCGTCAGCGAGAACGGAGCCGTCGCGACCCAGAGCCTCGTCAACGTCGACCTCGGACGGGACGGCATCCGGTACGTCGACGACGGACTCGCCGTCGACGACGCCCTCGAGGCGTTGCTCAACGCCGACGATGGCGCCCCCCAGCGCCAGCTCCACGGCGTCGACGCCGACGGCACGTTCGCCTTCTCCGGCGCGGGGTGTGTCGACTGGTTCGGCCACCACGAGCACGATCACTTCACCGTCGCCGGCAACATGCTGACCGGCGAGTCGGTGCTCGAGGCGACCGCCGACGCCTACGCCGATAGTGCGGTCCACGGAACGCCCGACCCCTGGACGGGGTCACGGAGCGTCGCCCCGGAGGCCGAGACCGAGCCGCTTGCCAAACGGTTGATCGACGCGCTCGCGGCGGGCCACCTCGAGGGTGGAGACAAACGCGAGCATCTGCCGGTCCAGAGTGCGGCCGTCGTCGTCGAAACGACCGAGGAGTACGTCGTCGACCCGCCGTACAACGACCTGCGGATCGACGCCACCGAGACGCCGATCGACGACCTGCGTGAGACGTACGCCCTCTCGCTCGAGGGATACGCCGACACCCTGGGGCTGTACGAGGAGGCCTATGAAGAAGACTCGCTGGAAGACGCCGACGAGGTCGACTGATCGGCCTCGGGGCGGGAGCTTCGCGCCAGCCCGCTTCGAAGCCGATGTGGCGCCTCGGACAGTCGTCTCCCGGTGTATAGAACTCGCGGTTCGTCGCGCCGTCGCGTTCACGTCACGTACCGACCCGCTCCAACCCGTCCGAAGCCGGTGGCGCTACCCTTGTGATGGACCCGTAGGCCATTCGAGCCCCGAACTCGCTCGAGTCGACGATCGGACCCCGTCTAGCCGGCGAACTCGTAGAGGTCGTCGCCGACGTGGTGTAGCGAGTCGACGACTTTGCCCTCGTCGCCGACCATCTCCTCGCCGTCGACGCGAGCGCGGCCGATCGCGAGCATCTTGCCGTGGGTTTCCTCGGCGATGACGACCAGATCGTCCGGTTCGATGTCGTCGGTCGCCTCGGTGATGCCCGGTCGCATCACGTCGGCACCGTCGCTGACGAACGAGATGGCTCCGGTGTCGACCGTGACCACGCGCTGGTCCGGTTCGTACGCGTTCGCGCCCCGAACAGTCAGGAACGGTTCGTCGTCGAAGTACGCGACCTGGGGCTCGCCGTCGATGAGGACGACCTCCCAGTCGGTCTCCTCGAACTCGACGCGCTCGTAGGCGTCGCCGTCGGGCGTGACGCCGAGCCCGTCGGCGAGTGCGTCCTCGAGTTCGGAGACGGCGTCGCTTCGCAGATGGTGGCGAGATTTGACCTGCATAGCGGGGGAAACGACCGGTCCAGAAATAAAAGGCCCGTTCCGTCGACCGATCGGCTCCGGTGATAGTTGGGGCCGTCGATACGTGTGCTAATCGCTAAATAGTAGCATGGTGTCCCACAGAGTATGTGGCCCTCCCGGCGCCGGACCGAGACGGTGACGTGTCTCGCCTGTGGCGACCAGGTTAGGCGGTCTGCGGCCCGCGAGTACGACAAGTACGGCGACCGGTGGGACCGCGAGGACAAGACGTTCGAACACTGTTGTAAGGCCTGTCACCGCGAGCTCTGTCACCTCCCACGGAACGACCTCGAGGGGCTGCTCGTCGACCTCGAGGCCGGACGCCACGACACCGACGCGTTTCTGGACGCGTATCTCACCGAGGTCGAACGCCGGTACGGGAGACTCGAGGAGGAGTCCTGACTCGCCGAGACGAGGTGGCCGTCCGCCGGCTGTCCTCGTCCGTCGTCCCGACACGACTTTCACTCGGTCGTTCGTAGACGGTGGTATGAGCGACGACGCACAGGCCGAAGCCGGCACGGCCGAGGGGCAGGGTCCCGTCGAGATCAGCGAGGAGGTCGCACGACACCTCGAGAACAAACGCGAGGAACTCTTCGAGAAGTTCGAGATCCGCGACGGGTTCCCCGAGGCGGTCCTCGAGGAAGCCCGGGAACTCACGGGCGACGTCCAGGGGGACATCGACGCCGAGATCGACGAGCGGGAGGATCTTCGCGACCTGACGACCTGGACAACGGATCCGATCGACGCCCAGGACTTCGACGACGCCATCTCGATCGAAGAGCGCGACGACGAGTACGTCCTCTGGGTCCACATCGCCGACGTGACCCACTACGTCCACCCCGACTCGGCGATGTGGGACGAGGCCGTCGAGCGCTGTAACACCGTCTATCTGCCGGGCTATACGATCCACATGCTGCCGCCGGTTCTCGCGGAGTCGGTCTGCTCGCTCGTCCCGAACGAGGAGCGGTTCGCCCACACCGTCGAGATGCACCTGGACAAGGAGACGCTCTCGTACGACGAGATCGACATCTACAAGTCCGTCATCGAGTCCGACGAGCGACTCACCTACGCCCAGGCCGAGAAGCGCATCGAGGACCCCGACGCGCCGCTACACGAGGAGAACAAGCTCGTCCACGAGGTCGCCGACCGGATGCACGAGATCCGCAAGGAAGACGGCTCGCTCGTGCTCAACCCCGCTCGCGACCGCGCCCACACGATCATCGAGGAGTGCATGCTCAAGGCCAACAAGGCCGTCACGCACGAACTGATGTGGAATCGCGGCGTCGAGGCGATGTACCGCGTCCACCCACAGCCGAGTCCCGACGAGTGGTCGAAAGCCCTCCAGGAGATCCAGGAACTCGACGGCGTCTCGATCCCCGGCGACACCTGGGACGACCCCCGGAAGGCCGTCAACGCGACGCTCGAGGAGGCCCCGGGCCGCCAGCTCGATAAGATCCAGTGGGCCGTGATGAAGGTCATGCCGCGAGCACGCTACATGAGCGACCCCTTCGGCGGCCACCACGCGCTCAACTTCGAGATCTACGGCCACTTCACGAGCCCCATCCGCCGACTCTCTGACCTGATCAACCACTGGATCGTCTACAAAAACGAGGTGCCGGAGGACCTCGTGGCTCTGTGTGACCAGGCCAGTGACAAACAGAAAGACGCCGAACAGTGTGAACGCGAGTACAAGACCTTCCTCCAGGAGGTCGGGCTCGATCCGATGGCGGTGAACAACCGCGGGATCGAGGTCGTAGACGATGAGGAAGCCGAGAAGACGCTGTAACCGACTACTGTTTTTTCACCCGCATCTCGACCTCGCCAGGATCGAGCGTGACTCCGACCGACGGCGAGATTGATTCGGTGACGCGCTCGAGCTCGAGGCGACTGACGAGCGTCGCGAGTGCCAGCTGTAGTTCCACCATCGCAAAACGCATCCCGAGACAGTGGCGCGGTCCACCGCTGAACGGGGCGTAGGCGTACTCCGGACGCTCTGTGTCCTCGAGCCACCGTCCCGGACGGAACTCCTCTGGGGCGTCCCACCACCGGTCGTCCCGCTGGACGCCGTAGAAGGATAGCTGGAGCGTCGTCCCCGCAGGGATCCGATAGTCACCGAGTGTCGTCTCCTCGAACGGCTCGCGGTAGGTCTCGGTGATCGGCGGGTAGAGCCGTAACGCTTCACGGACGACCGCTTCGGTGTACTCGAGTTCCGGCAGGTCGGCGAACGTCGGGTCACGATACCCGAAGACGGCCTCGAGTTCGTCCTCGAGACGGTCTCGGGTCTCCGGGTTGCCTGCCAATAGCCAGCAGGCGAAGGTGAGCGCAGTTGCGCTCGTCTCGTGGCCGGCAAAGAGGAACGTGACGAGCTGGTCCCGGACGACGTCGGGAGTCATTCGGGTGCCGTCGGGGTACTCCGCGGTCGCGAGAAGTGAGAGCAGATCGTCCCCGTCGTGGCCTTCGTCGCGTCGCTTGGCGACCAGCTCCGTGACGAGTTCGGAGAGGGCAGCCATCGCACGGTCGTACTCCCGCTCGGTCCGGGA
>LKMJ01006231.1_pt1 | contig 11236 bp, 14 predicted proteins | sample 643391 | NCBI WGS metagenome assembly LKMJ01 (sample SAMN04112250, study PRJNA286221) | soda lake metagenome | biome: soda lake; feature: Kulunda Steppe; material: water; isolation source: sample PL-Br10 brine of Picturesque Lake | place: Russia: Kulunda steppe | collected 2010-07
CCTGATTACAGATTGGTGAGCTGCAGCGAGGCTCCGTGATTGTCCCATTCACTATAGTACTGGAGGATGACGCAAGCCCTGAGGAGGTTGAGGAGTTCACGGTGAGCTGGCTGATACAAGCTTGAACCAGTGGTTTTCAGCTTTAAAGGCTGGCCCATTGCGGTGAGGCTGCCCATCCAATCAAGGAGCTATGCAAAAAAGCAGTGACCTGAGCCATTTCTACTGTGAATGCCGCGGCTGTTGCAAATCAAGTATGAGAACCAGGTTCAGCTTTTCCATGAGAGCATTAAGGAAACAGGCAAATGTAAGAGGTTGTGGGACACACAAGGCTCAGAGTTAGCAAATCTCTGCAGCAAATATCTGCGGAACGTGCAATTTGGGATGAGAATTGTTTTGGCAGTCTTCCGTCTGCCATGTATGCTTCATGCTGGTGCTATCACCTTTTGAGGAATTCAAGCAGGTCACAGATTACCATGACAGATTACAATGTTAGGAACAGGACTCTCTCTCTTGCCAGATGCCTTCAGCCGCAAAGCTGCCAACTTTTAACAAAAAGCGCAGCAGTGTGTATATTACCAAAGCAATATTGCGCCTTTTAGTAGTGTTGCGCCTAAGCTTGCATCAAAAAAGGATCATGTCAAGACTTTTGCTCAGATAACCCCCTCTGGGATTGTATAAGCACAATCTTAACTTGTGTGCACACAAGTGCTTGCCAGGGAGAGGAAGGTACAATGCTCCTGAAGTGCACACAACATGTTGCAGTCCTGTCAGACTGCCACAAGCATAGCCTTGTTAAGCCATTGAAGGAGGCACTTCATTGTGATTGAGAGAATATGCTGCAGTACAAATGATCACTCAGATTGAAATTTGTATCGTTAATCGCTGCAGAGCACCCTGCGGACTACCCCTCCAAGTGAGCTATTCAGCGGCAGCGGGTATGAGGACCGCATAGAGGTGCGTGTAAGATTTACTTGCAACACTTGAATCCAGAGATTACATTTATCCTCGGCCATGTGTGCCTCACTGCCACACTAGACGCAAAAGCGTCTTTCTTGCCTATCTTTTATGCCTGTATTACTTTAAAAGGGTCAGCAAGAAGTCCACCAAGAAGTGGTAAGCTGTGGCATTTTTGGGGAAATGTAAGGCAGTGACTGAGAAGCAGCGGCGATTCTTCAGCTCATTACCAGCGCATGCCAGCCACCTTCTCCTGTCTTCTGTCTTGAACATCAAACCATTCAAATGATTTTTCCATTAGATCCAATTTTCTCTCTTTTTCAACATGCAATGCTTCTGTGTGCAGGTTGAGGTGCATGATGAGGTGCCTAGCCCGGATGCTGCTGTACTGAGCTTCAGTGCAAGCCCGCTGCTCACCTTTTTCCTCACAATTATGGCTGCATTTTCTTCTTACCAGGCTCAGTGCTAAGAAAGCAGATGACGAATTTAATTGCTGAGCGAGTGAAAAGACGCGTTTAGGCATGGTACAGGTCATCAAGAGACGCTGTCTTTTAGGTGTGAGGAGAGGAATATGAAGAGGGTCAGACCATGTTGGCTCACCAAGCATGTTTTTTTCTTGATTTGGTCGCTCCTAACCATGCTTTTCTATGCTTAGGTTGCTCAGATTGCACAGGGCCTCTGCCATGATGTGTGGTCCAGTAGGCCAGACGCTTCCCAGCAGATTTGTGTGCATGCATGTTATTGTGCAATTATGCAGGATGTGCTACATAATATGTAGGCTTTGTAGTGATTTTCCTACATTAATGTGCAATACATAGCTCAGCAGGAATTTCAGTACTATATTGCTTGCAGCGTAGAATGCTTGCAGTTCACATCTTGCAAACACAGACTTCTCTAGTAAATGAGTAGTTGAATCCAGATTTGGCTATTTTGTCCCCTTGTGGTTGGTGTAGCTGTTGCTTGTCAGCTTGCTTACAGCTGTGCTTATGAATGTGCGTGCTTGTCACGCCTTTCGTTTGGCGTTTCCAGTAGCTGGTTACTGGATTTAAATTATGTACATAGTGTACATGAGCCCCAGCAAACCTGAGTTGAGCAGTGGTGCACGTTTAATTTCATTGTCTCCTAATGTTTGCATGTGCATATCTTGCATATTCACACATTTCAGTGGTACATATGAGGAGCTGTCTAGATTTGGCTTGTTGGATCCTACGCATTGCTGGTGTACTTGTTGCTTTTTGGCTTGTGTACAGCTGTGCATGAATATATATACGTTCTTGCCACCTATTCCGTGGAAATCCTAGTAGCTATTACTGGACATAGACCATGTACATAGTGCACATGATCCCCAGCAACTTGAGTTGAGCAGTGGTATGCGTTTTGTTTCGTGTCTCTCCTTATGATTGCATGTACATATCTTACATATTTACACATTTCAATTGTACATATGAAGAAGTTGGCTCTAGATTCGGCTTCTAGGTTCCAACGCGTTGCTGGTGTAGCTGTTGCTTTTTCGTGCACAGCTGTGCATGTGTATGTACGTGCTTGCCACCTACCTTTGGAATTCCTAACAGCTAGTTACCGGACATAGACTATGTACATAGTGCACATGAGCCCCAGCAAGCATGTGTCGAGCAGTTATATCTTTATTTTCGAAAAAGAGGAATATTAATTCTTGCATTCATCACTGATACATGCATTAATTGATCTGATTGTAATTCACTGATTGGTGATTCCTGAAAGTTAATTGCTCTTATTGGTTTGATTTCTTTTCTCTTGATTACAGAGAGGTGGAGAAGTCAAAGCTCCACTCCAGCAATGGTATTGTCTTAATTTGCAGTAAACATGCAAATGCACGGTTACTATACTCATGATTCCTGTTCTGCTTCATTGATCAGACTATTTACTTCTTATTGATTCACAGAGCGTACCAGTCGTTACACATCCAATTGATTGCTGGAATGCCTTTACCAAGTCTCTTGCCTGCATACGTGCAAAGAATGGCCTGTTTGCCTTGCCTTACAATTCAGTCAGTCGTAAATGAGCTCACAAGCATCAAACCTCACTCTCTGGTGTTGGTTGCACGTACTGATCAAATATTAATTGCATTACTTGGCTCAAGCATTGTTGATATTTGATTGCAAACGCCACGCTTATCTTGTTTGCTTTTATGCTACCAGAAAATGTCGGTGCATTCTACTGATATTTTTCGACATGTTAATCCTGAAACCTGCAGCCACAGCAGAGAAGTTGGGATTAGTCAGGGTCCCCAATTTGCAGGCAACTGTGCATATGTTCGGTCTGTTACCTTCTAAGTAGCCCTAGTAGGGCTTTTTCTTTAGGAATGCTTGGGCTAGCGAAACTACCTCTGGTTCCTGAAGTTAGGAATTATGTGGGGAACCTTATCATTCTACTGTGGCAACTTCTTTATTAAATTCTGTTCAATTATAAAGCGCAGTCCCAAAACCCTTCTCCATGGGGTAGCGCAGGTAGTCAAGAAGTGCGACTGCTAGCCTGGTCATAAAAAACTATTGGTGCATGAAGGAAGAAATAAAGTTAGTTAAAGTTAGTTAGTTAAAAAGGGTTAACCGCCAGCCAGATCGTTAGGCTGATTGGTTTGTTGCTGGTCTTCGCCAGCCAAAAAATAGTCCAAACTGTCCGAAATGAAATGGCAGAGTCTATTGAGCCGCTGAGAAAGAAAATCAAAGACAGTCTGACTAGGCAAGGCAGATAAAACCACCTTGGCCATGAGCAGGAATCCTGCGTTGCTGCAATTTAGCAAATTGGTCTTCATATAGATTTGCAGTGCAGGGCACATACTTTTAGTCACTGACGTGTGAGCAAAACATGTATTGGATGTCGGTCTATTATGCTCCTGCCAGATGCCAGCCTCAACATGCAAAATGGGCATGCAACCAAAACCTCGCAACATTATGCATCACACGCTTCTTCTTGTCCAGAGAGAGGCACATGGGTATGTATATTGGAGGTTCTTTCACAGTGTGTGTATATCAAATTGTTGATCAGGCAATAACAGTGATCTGGCTTGACATTGGATGCCTAAGGGAGTGAAACATCAAATGTGTATGGAGCCAGTTTGCAAAGACGTGGCCTTCAATCAGAATCCTCGACATTCTTCCAAACACACTTGTCTTTCTCGCACAACAAGCGTCTCAATGGGAAGCACTGTGGCTGCTTTCATGCAGTCCAAGTATCTCTTGATACCCTGCAAGCAACAAAGCTCTTGGAACAAGAAAACTCCCAACACAATTCAAGAAACAGTCGTAGTCACTTCCCCCATGAAAGCACTTAGGAAGAGAGCAAGCATCCCCACGTTACTCTGAGAGGGCCAAAGCTTAGTCGATACCTCCGGGGCCCGGCCGGGTTGAACTTCCCTGTTACTCTCCTACATATGCAAGCCGCCCTAAATACACATTTGAAGTAACCCACAGGATGGATCCTTAAGTAATGAGCTGCCTTGCAAAAGCACATGTTTTAAAGCAAAACTAGGCTCCGACCCCATCACCGGATCCGCTCAGCCAAGATACATTAATGGCTGATGCCCTACTTAGCATGATTGGTTACCAACAACAGACACGTGCTCCTCTAGCCGTAGCTCCCCACCTAAACAGCTCGCTAACTCTGCGCTGACACTCCACTGCCCCTATGCCAGGGCGCTTAAGAGGCGCTTAGCTGGGCTAAGCGCCCAAGGGCCGTCCTTGGACTGCACCTGCCGATGCTGCCCCCTCGCGAAAAGAGCGTCGCGGGACTTATTGTCAGGGTTATGAAGAGCTTCATCTGCCGGACTCGCTGCATCAGCCAAACCAGGGGAAGGGCACGCGAACACGGCTAAGCGCGCTTAAGAGGGCGCTTAAAGCCGCTTATTTGAGGCTTAGGATGGCTAAGCATATGGCCTCCATATTTGCGCCTCGCACTACTCCTCCCTCCCGTATAAATTGCTCCATTTCATCACCTCGTGCACGGCTGTGGGTCGAGGCATGAGCAATTTCCCTTGAATTGAGGATTTGCGGGGGAGAGCGCTTGCTCGGATTAAGCGCACTTATACAGAGCAGCATAAGCACGCTTGCAGAGTGGCATAAGTGCGCTTGCAGAGCAGCATGTATGCTTATATGAGGAGCTCCCCACTCCCCCGCACACCTGCTCTGAAATCATGCATGTTCTTCCAGAGGGGGCTACCTGGGCAAAAGTCTGGGCATGCTCCTTTTTTGATGTTAATTGTGTTTTTATCATATAAATAGGCTAGCAGAATTTTGGGTGAAATGGACGCCCCTGGTGGCCTGGTGGGTGCTCAGCCTCTGTTTTCGGCCTATTTTGGCATAAACAGCACACGTATGCCCTCATCACGACCCAACCACACGTCTTTTTACCCCCAAAACGCCATCAACATACTTCTATTATGCTGCAAGTTGATTTTGGATGTTGAAACTGAGGTTTGGAGGGGGTCGGATTTTGACCCATTTTGGCACCCCTTTTGCTGCTTTTTTCTAAGGGAAACGACTCAAAATGCACATCTCACCAACCACTGAGTGGGTCGGATTTTGACGCATTTTGGCACCCTTTTTGCTGATTTTTCTAAGGGAAATGACCCAAAATGCACGTCTCACCAACCACTGAGTGGATTCAATCCAATTCTTTTGCAATGATGTTCATTTATTACAAGAGCACCAAAACACCAAAAATCATGTGATTTGGTGCAGTGGCTGATCTGGTGTGGACATCTGGCTGTGAAAAGTAGGGTTCACGCCGTGGCCCATTAGGCACAGGCCCCCTGACGGGCAGTTTTCAAGCTCAAGTGCTGTGGACGGCTTGCAACCAGGGCTACTATTAAACAATAAGCTTGAAAACTGCCCATCAGGGGGCCCATACCCTGGGAGCATGCCAAAAGCATACCCATTTTGGGCCTCAGATAGCCCCCTCTGATATTCTTCACATACTTTCTGTAGTAGACGTTTATTCTATTCTTAAATCATTTTGATCATAAATAACGGCGTGTCTACAACAGTGGATAAAATTAGTAAACGGTATTATAAGCGGGATTAAACTCGGGTATCAAAGGGGGATAAATTCAAAAGCGTTGATAACAAATAGGGTGTAAAATTTCCACCCGAGGATAAATTCCTCTAAGAAGAAATGGTGGTCTCAACAAGTCCAATCTTGGCCAGGTGCGCACCTGCGCATGCCCTTCTCAGATACTCCCCTCTTACACGCCTCTGGCAAGTAGTCTGGCTCCAGTAAGTGGTGTTGTGATCACACGTGTGAGTTGTGTGTTGTGGATGACGCCATGCATGCTGGTAGATCAGAAGAACAAAATCTCAACATCTCAATTCATTTTTGTTAATAAATTAAGAACTTTTAGTTCTTTTGACTTCTTTCATGTCTAGCCCTTTATCCCACCTTTATCCCATTGTAAACGGGATAATGGACGGGAGAGGACGGGAAAATGGTTCTCTGGGATAAAAAGTAACAATGAAAATTGTCCATTTTTTTAAACACGGAAACAAATAAACCTAATTGGCAGCTTCGCATATTACTATACATATACATATACATATACATACGAGTTATTGAAATTACTTGCGTAACGTAGGAGTGATTTTTATGAACCTAGGCGAAATTGGCCACACATTTCGACAAGTCCCCAGAGCGCAGTCAGGGAGGCCTTGTGCTGTTAGGGTAAGCTGTCACTGCATGGAGGAGGCTTTTTTGACGGCCTTCGAGCACCTGAAGAGCAGCTGATGCAATTTGGCTCCAAGGGCATAAGTTCTTGATGGATGCTTCATGCTTGCTTCCAATTCAGAACTGTATACCTTCTTGCCGTCAGTGAACACAAGTTCACACTGCTGTTCACGCTGAAAGCTCGTCGAGGCGGCACGTACACAAACCACAGCAATTGACGTGCGCACTCCCTCAATGCTTGCCTCATGCCTGATCGGAGCTGCCTGATCAAAGATGGCCTGGCTTGCACCTTTCAGGCAATGGCATCCAACACCCATGTGTGCAAGCCTTGCTGGTGGGGAAAAGAGGATGTTGCCGTCGTTACAGGAGGTGAGCATCTGGTTATAAGTATGAATGAATGAAAATGAAAGAGAGCCAATGCACCCAAGCCTCCTCATTTCAAACCTTGTGACCAGGCTCGCCAATTGCAGTAAGGCAATGATCAAGATCATGTGTAGGTGTCTTCTCACGTCCACTGTTTGCAGCAAACAAGGGCCTGGGCTTCTTTTGTGCCCGCCAGCTGGCTGGAGAGGCAGGCTTTACCACCGTGCTAACTGCACGCAACGGTACGGTCTCGAACTTGGCTGTCCCATCCTGCGCATCCGCTGCAGAAGTGAGGCAGTCAGCCTGATGGCGCAGCCCACAGGGCCCACTCCAGATCTGACAAGGCTCAATTTTCAGAACAGCTCCCTACCATGCCTCTTGCCATTGCTTGCTTGGTTACCTGCCTGACTGGCTGGCTCGCTTATGGAAAGCGTGTGCCGGTACAGCATGACTGCAGCTCTATTGGTCACAGCCCCATCTACTTACGCATGACTGGCCCGATATCCAGGGCAGCTCGCTCCCTTGCACAAGGCCTTCATGGGCCTAGGAGGAATGGCCACGCATGTTCACGTGCATCATGTTCTTGGAATTGCAGAAAAAGCTGGAGTGGAGGCCTTGGAGAGTTTGAAAAAGACATGTGGTGAGTCGGTATTGAGGAAGACGTGTGCTTAGGTCCATTGCGCCCATGAAGCAATTCGGGTGCGACGTGCAAGCTTCTCTGCCAATCCATGCTCTTTCAGTCCAGGGCGCTTCACTGGCCAGGCCCCAGTGGCTCTGCGGCATAGATGGAAAAAAGAGGAGCTCCCTGCTCGTGGCGCCTGTAGGAGAAGCTGCCCAGTTGGATTTCCATCAGCTGGATATCTCAGACAGGACGTCCATTGATGCCTTCAAGGCATGGTTTCAAAACAAGTGAGAAGCTTGCATTTGTCTGGGGAGGCGTCTATTGTCATGAGTGAGTGGAAAAGGACAGCAGGGATCAAGGTCGAGCGTTAACATCAGGCTCTTTTTTTCTTATAGCTGCCTCAGCAAGAACATTTCATTGTCTTGGCACACAAAGGATGGTTTGGCACAAGCGCAGAGGCCAAATATTGCACCAGCGCAAGTGGTCGCAGATGTGAGGGTTTCTGGGTTCCAGCTTGTGCTCATTAGCAGCAGATGCAAACATGACCTGTGCAATGCACATATGTCGAACACGCAAGCCCAGGTATGGCGGAAGGCTCACAGTCCTTGTCAACAATGCGGGTATGGCCTACAAGGGGAGCACTTTTGGAGCGCAGGAGGCCCGCATTACCATGGACACAAACTATTTTGGCACTGCTGGTACGGATCGTGTGGAAACGCATCTGGGAATTTATGCCATGCGTGGTTTGTGTGGACTACTGCAGCTTTTCAAGGGCTGGTTACAAGACTACTGACAGTTGTGGAGCGACGGCTTGTTTTGGTGTGCCAAATGGTTGTGACAGGCTAAGTGAATCTGTATTTTTAATGTCAAAAGAAACGAGCCCCTTCCATTCGTTGCTTGGCTTCCATAGACCTTAAGCTGAAGTAGCGTCTTCAAATCACTTTCAGACCAAAATTTGAAAAGCTGATGGCAAGACAGTGGGAAAACCAATTACTGTGTCTGTCATCGCAGATGTCACTGAGGCGCTGCTTCCGTTGATGCCTACAGATGGTCGCGGAAGAGTGGTGAGTGCAATGCAATCAATTTGGAGTGCAAGAGCATTCACACAACACAATCCCCATGTGCATTCCCATGCACATACAAAGGGATAGATGCATGTGCACGCTCAAAATCATGTACAGTAAATGCACACATCTGGTGCTCTGAGCTATTGCACAGGTGACAGTTGCCTCAAGGGCTGGCCTCACTGGCATTTTGAGAAGCCAGCAGCTCAAAGACAGGTAGGTGCTGTGGCACATGCTCTGGCTGCAAGTTTGCAAACGCATGCCTTCCAATGTCTGACAGTGGTTTCGAAGTCGCCAGTGCTTACAACTTGCAGCTTCTCTTGCATTGGAAACATTCAGACTATTTCTCCTGCTCATCGAGATTGGATTTCTGCCGTCCTTGCGGCGTGCTGTCTGTGGCACAACTTGCAGGTTCATGAATGCAAAGGGTAGGGCTGACGTGGATAAGCTAGTCAGCGAGTGGCTAGAAGCGGTGGAGACGGGAGACTACGCACGAAAAGGATGGTCAGTGCGACAGCAGCATGCTTGCATTGACAAGGCCCGTATTTGTCAGGAAACAAAAAATTAGCTGTCGAGCTTGGGCAGTGTGACTAAATGCCTCCCGCTAGGCGTTAGTGGTGCCATTCATGGGCTTAGCACATTGTGCAACCTCACCTTGTTTGCCTCAAAACTGTACTGCTGCACTCTGGCAGCTTAAGTATGTTAGATGAGTTGTCACCTCAATTTCCAACAGGTAGCTCAAAAAGGACTCTGGGGTCTCATGCAAGTTGATGCTGTGTTATGAGCCAGATCTTGCACATAACACCTTGCAGGCCTGGCTCCATGTATGGGGTCTCCAAGTTAGCTGTGAATGCTTACTGCAAGGCTCTTGCCAAGGAACTAGAAGCAAAGCACATCATGGTCAACACTTGCTGTCCAGGTGAGGCGCTGTCCTTTGTACTGAACTCATATGGGCACTCAAATAGGCAACTCAGCAGCGCATCATGGTCAACACATGCTGTCCACGTGAGGCGCCGTCCTCTGCCCAAATAGGCAAGTCAGCAGTGCTGGGTTGTAGTTAGCCAGCCAGCTTTTGGCTTGATCAATGCTGTGCTTAATGAAGGCGGCACCCCCTGGAGCCTCCTCTTAAGCCGACAATCCTATTCACTTCAAGGTGCAATGTCCTTGGGCACATGATCCTTGACCATCAAAGTCATCTATGTCACGTCAGAGTTGTGCATGAAATGTGGCATATCACATAGTTCATAGTTCTTATTTGGCACCATAAGGCTGAACATGTGCCTTAACTCAGACTCAATTGTCTCAGACTCAATTGTCCTGCTACCCAAAAGTGGGTCACAATCTCCCACATGATGAGCTCGCAGGTCATGAGGTTATGCATTGAGCAATGCGTCACCTGGCAGTGTGACTTGAGCACTGCTTAACCTGGCAGTGTGACAGCACACCAGCTAGTACTCACCAGCAATGCGTCACCTGGCAGTGTGACAGCACACCAGCTAGTACTCTGGCTGCCAAGCCACTTTGCTAATTGTTTTGCTCCTACAGGGTACTGTGACACAGATATGACGTCTCACAAGGGCCCAAAGCCTGCATATGATGGCGCTCGGATTTTCACGTGGCTTGCCACCAAGCCCCCGCAAGAATTCGAGTCTGGAGAATTTTGGGTGTTTGATGGCTCCGGCGTGAAGCATGAAATGTAGGAACCAGGTAACGCAGAGTATGTCTGAGTGCTCAGATATGTCTGCTTAAGGATTGCCTCACAGCGTGAGCATAGATTTTATACATACTATACCTGTCTTTGTCTCGCTACTACTAAGCGTTCACAGCTTTGGTAGGATCATTCCATGCATAAAACATCGGTTACCTTGATCAAATTGATGATAGCACATGGGTAAACTGCACAGAGAAACCAAGCCAACTCCTCATAGGCAATTGTTGCCTAACCCAAGACCTAGAACCAGACAACAGGGTAAAGAGTAGGAATACCGCAGGTAAGAAGCATGCTGAAATGCACCTATGCGCATGATGTAAGAAATCAGGCACTCTGCTGACATATCATTGCCAGCCAGTAAGATAAGGGTTACAAAACTGTACCTACTGGACGAGGTTAGTTCAGCTAAATTCTCTCTGGTCTGCAACCTGAACCTCGAGAGCAGCACTATACATAGGCTAAGGAATCAAAAGTTTGAAATCAACCGTTAAGTCAGAATGGTTTCAAGTCGTTAATTCGTGGTCGGTCACTGCTAGCCTGAATTAATGGAATGGATGATTGTCTGTCAGACATTGTAGAGTTCAAATTGATGGCAAAAATACCCACGTCACGTGGGTTTGGGATGGTCCAAACAGGCAACTGCTAGTACTATTTCAATCGAAAGTTTAAAAAAGTTTAAAAGTTTAAAAAAGTGAAGTTTAAATAGTGCCACTCTTAAGCAGATCCTTCATGCAGACCTGAAGCTGGTGCCTCGGGCAAAAACATCTTGGGCTTCGGATATTTTGCGGGCCTTCGAGGGATTGCGAGGCTGTGACACGTATACACAAG
>LKMJ01006232.1_pt1 | contig 11235 bp, 10 predicted proteins | sample 643391 | NCBI WGS metagenome assembly LKMJ01 (sample SAMN04112250, study PRJNA286221) | soda lake metagenome | biome: soda lake; feature: Kulunda Steppe; material: water; isolation source: sample PL-Br10 brine of Picturesque Lake | place: Russia: Kulunda steppe | collected 2010-07
ACTCCGAGAGATTTGAGGGAATCAACTATACTGACTATCAAGTTCTGAATGGTGAATATGATTTTCTTGTTAGAGACAAGCAGCGATATTTTGTCAAGCTTGTTTGTGAAATGCTCATTGTTGTCTTTGACAAAGCATAAGGTTTTGGTTACACACAAAACATAAAAACCTATAATTCATAGGTTTTAGTTACTCGCACAGCTCTGCTCTTGTTCATCTGTTGATAAGGTGTAGGTTTTGAAAAGTGATAGGTTTTGAAAAGTGATAGGTGCAGGTTTTGAAAAGTGATGGGTTTGAAAAGTGAGGTGATAGGTGTAGGTTTTGAAAAGTGATAGGTAGCTTTTGATAAGTGATAGGTTTTGATAAGGTGAGGTTAGAAAAGTGTGGAGGGACATTGCTGACATGAACCCTCTGGAAAGCGACAACATACTGGTAACTTATCATTCTTGGTTTGCCTGCCCCCTTTTAGATCTTCAAGCTGATTCACGCACACGGGTGCGGAATGGGGGTACCCCCCCTGATACCTCCTCGCTATCTGCACCTTGATCTCCCTAAGCATGTTATGAGGAGTGTGAGCAGGTTTTGCTTGCAAGCTCATACTCTCGCGGTGGAATCCTCCATCTGGCGTGATGGAAATGGCCACTGTGACAAGTGTTTCTGTGCTGCTGTTCAAAATGAGGTGCATGTTCTTTTTCACTGTCAAGACTTGTTTGTGTGCTCCCTCAGAAGAAAGTACTATTTCCTTTTCTTCCCTTTCTGCCAATCCTTTTCTATGGAGGCCCCTAATATTCCACATGCCTTGCCTAGTCAGACTGTCTTCGATCTTCTTTCTCAACGGCACAATAGACTCTGCCATTTCATTTCGGACATTATGGACTATTTTTTGGCTGGCGAAGACCAGCAACAAACCAATCAGCCTGATAGGCTGAGCCTAACGACCTGGCTGGCGGTTAACCCCTTAACTTGTTACTTGTAGGTTTTGCATGGTACAGTGAAATTTCACATGATATGATTGATTGATAATCAAGACCAGGCTTACTCATAGGCTTACTCAACATTTGAGGAGATCGTGGAGCTGAGCCAGAAGAGTACACAATCATCGTGCATGCACAGATACTTGCAAACTGGTTATTGATAGGGCCTTCAGCACAAAGGCATATGCTATGATTAGAGTAGAAATAAAGACTGCACCCTCAGGGATCCCCTCAGGCTTCTAGTAGGTGAGTACTTCCCTGACCAAACCGCCCTTGTCAGACAAACACACCTTAAGAATTAGTAGAGCAAAAATACTACAAATTGCCAGACAGAGGAACGAACATCGTCTGCATCAAAATTGTTAAGCCCAGCATAAAATCAGCACATCCAATAGCGGTCACATGACAAGATAATGTACACTGTGCACTTGCCAGCGTAGCCAGTTGCAACAGCAAGGCTGATGTTGGCATATACATCCTCATCCTGAACCTAATGCAGAGGATCGCACTACCCAGCCACGCATGCCCAAATCGTCAAAGGCCAGCTCTGGTACGGCTGCTTCACTTCCTGGTGGGCGCATCACTAGACATTCTTTCCAAGTCGTCCTTGAGACTGGCCAGCTCCTTATCAAGAGTCTGCATGTTGTCAAGGCTGCGCATGCCAAGAAGAGCGAGCTTAAAAGATGAGCTGCAGATTGAGAGCATCAAATTGCAATACCTTTGGTTGGCACCCTGCCTCCCATTCCTAGAAGGCTGGAGGTTGCCAGGAAGAGTAGTGTGATGTGCCATGTGGATTTAGGCAGCAAGCCATTACAAAGCTCAACACAGCTTCACAAGTCAAGCAAGAACTCACTTCTCTCCAAGCTCATCGAGCTGCTCGCCGTAAAATCGATATAGCACCTGCAGGAATGGCAGGCAGCAATCAAGTATGGTAGCATGTACTTGATCTAAGACATAGATACTCAATCAGGTCCCTTCCAACAGAGGCATGTCAGTGAGGGCACTTGCTTGGTCATCACTTGCATCAGACACTCTGTACAACTCCTGAGTGTACTTGAAAGAAAAGTTTTTCTGAGTAGCAAATTCTGCCAAAAGGCCCTGAAATTTAAGCCTTCAACCAGGGGATATCCGCCCACCTCATCCTCGACTGTACTCAAAAAACCGGGGTCATCCAACAGAGCATCCAGGGCCTTCTCATAAGACTCATCACTCAGATCGTACTGGGCTGCGGTGTAATGGCACAGAGTGCACATGAGGTTATGATCTTTGCGAGTTGCAATGGATTGTTAGCTCTTTATCAGTGAGCCTGAGTGAGGACAAACTGCATCAAGGCCGCCATCCCTTTTTCTAGCCATCTTTGGCGATAAAACAGGATGCTACGGATGACCAAACATGGGGCGTACACAGTCCTCAATCTGAATGGCTGATGGAAAACAGAAGCAAATTTGTCTGTCAAAAAAACTTGCCAGACCATATGTAAGCTTTTTGGGAGACTGCATTAGCGCATGTCTGGAACATTTCTTCCTTGCACAACAAGCATTTACATGACCCACCATACCCTTAAATTTGCGTACATACACTCACTGTTATAGTAGGTGGCAGTGATGGCAGTCCCGATTCCAGCGCCCAAGAAGCCAAACAAAGCCTCACGTCGACTTGGAGCAGCAGGGGACCTCTGCGTGTTGTGCATAGGCACTCAATCAGCTTGGTCTACAATGCAGCGACAGCATAACCCTCAATGGAAACAACTGCTTTCTTTAGAAGACCCTCTGACCAAGTGCTATCAGCGATGCAGACACCAGTTACTTGAACAGCAGGCATTGATTTGACTCAAGCCCTGAACAAGCAGTGACGGATGGGCGACTAACACCAACATATATTCTTATTCGACTCATCAAAAGCCTGCTTAACCACACAACACCTTAAGAGGAGGAGGAGGAGGAGGGGGAGGGGGAGGGGGGCCGCCGCCCCAGCGCCCTGGGCCCGCATCAGGAGGTGGTATCCTCTCTGGCTCCACGTCCACTGTATCATACGCCCTGCGGGCAGCGTAGCGTACACCAGCAAGCAAGCTGAACAAGAGGCATGTACTGCATCTTTGTTGTTTCTAGACAGACATGCGGATATGTTAGTACGAGTCTTGCATGTGCCCGGTCACATCCAAATGCGGCTTGTCAACATGCTCATGCCATAAGATCCCATTCTCAGACCTGACAGTGAGGCGGGGTGCCCTGCCAAGGCTACCAAATGCGTGCTGGCGCCTGTGCAATTGATTCGGTAGCTGCTGCAATTTTGCGTTCAGCATCATGATTTTTTTAACAAAAAGTCGTTCCCGGAACGATCTCCGGAAGACTTTTGAAGAAGTGTGCACTAACATTCTGTGGAAATACTGACAGGGTTCTTCTCCCCTGGCTACATGGCTGGTAGGGGAGCTGAGATTAGCTCCTTTTCGTGCGTCACTTGTACTGAGTATTTGTTCAAGACAGTCACATCTTCTATTGTGGGCGTGGGTGTGGGTAAGTGACGCAAAGAGCCCAAAAGGGAGGCACGCACACACGCGCGCACGCACCCACACAAGCCCCCCACAACCCCCCCCCCCAAAATCACGAACACATACAAACACACACAAAGCACAATAAACGCAACATGCGTAACTCATGCAACACACACACACATGCACGCACGCCCTCGCAAGTTTATGTGCACGTACGCATGCACACAGTCATGCAATCATGTGCTTATGTACACAAACACGTGCACAAACAAACAAACTCGTGCAAGTATGCTGTATTTCATCGCAAGTATATGTGCTCAGACAAACTCGTGCTGGCACACAGGAAATTGAGTGCAGGCAATTAAGCAAGTGTTTGCTTTGGTTAGGTGCTCACATTTGTGTCTGTGTGTGTGTGTGTACACGCTCAAGGTTAATTGGTCTAAGCACAAACTCAATTAACTTCTGCACATTATGCAGTTTGAATGCACCACCAGGTACTCACACATTCACACACCCAACAATATTCGCACACCCAACGCCCCCCTTGAGCGCATCAGAGCCCTTGGCTCATACGCACACAGCTCTTGCGCCCCACGTGCCCCATTAAAGCCATTGCCTGTGCTGGCACTCTGCAGGCACATCAGTCTGGACGCTTGCGCTGCTGCGGCACTCCCTTCAAAATGGTGGCTGGGCGCTGTGTGCCCTTGCGCCTTGCAGCTTTTGCTCCGCAGCGGTTGCTGCCCTTGGCGTAGGCGGGGCTGCATGGCGATCAACCAGGCTGCTCAGCACACACATCGTCCTTTTGGCCTTTCTCTTTTCTGCCCAAGTCTGCATGATCGTTGCTGTGGCCATCCAGCTGCAACAGCAAAGGCCCCCCGGCCATCTTGATTTTTCCATGAGTTGGGGCTTATTACACTCTTCATACAAAGGCACGTGTTTGAAGGTGTCTCATGCATGCCTGCATGTTTGAAGGTGTCTCATGCATGCCTAGCATAAGGTGTCTCATGCATGCCTGCATGTTTGAAGGTGTCTCATGCATGCCTAGCATAAGGTGTCTCATGCATGCCTGCACGTGTTTGAAGGTGTCTCATGCATGCCTGCATGTTTGGAGGTGTCTCATGCATGCCTAGCATAAGGTGTCTCATGCATGCCTAGCATAAGGTGTCTCATGCATGCCTAGCATAAGGTGTCTCATGCATGCCTGCACGTGTTTGAAGGTGTCTCATGCATGCCTGCGTGTTTGAAGGTGTCTCATGCATGCCTAGCATAAGGTGTCTCATGCATGCCTAGCATTAGGTGTCTCATGCATGCCTGCACGTGTTTGGAGGTGTCTCATGCATGCCTGCATGTTCCCCTCTTGCGCTCTCATTCCTGGTCAAGTCTTAGGTTGCGGGCCTGGTAGATTTTAAGTCTTGCTGCCCATGATCAGGTTTCGGCTGTGCAACCCTTGCCAGCGTTTCTCCTCCATAGCCAATGCTTTCCAAAGCATATCCCTGTAAGTGCTCTGCCAGTGTCTCTGCGTGCCACCGCAGAACCGAGCCACACAGCACAAAGAAAGAAGTCACACAGCACAAAGTGCACGCCACCTACGCTCTTCAGGGCACGTGCGTGCCACCCCTGTTGCATGGGAGCATCCACCTGCGGCTGCCAACCTCCACTTAGAATGCAAATCCTCCACTGAAAATAAGTGACAGGCACTGACAGACAAATGCGTCCCGGGCTTTTGCGCCTGCTGCCCTCACCCTAAAGCTGGGAAGGTTGAGCAAGGGGATGTGGAAAGGTGATGGGAGTTTGCAGACGGTCCACGTGCAAACCAGGCCCTCCCAAGCAGCTCATGCCTGCGCCGCCGACCTGACGCCAATTTGCAGGCCCACTGACAGCCAAACCCATTGTCCTGCCTCCAATGGAGCTGCTGGCTACAGAGATTCTGGCAGGCATCCTCATGGGCCTGGAGCTGGTTGCCCTCGGGCTGGGGTGCTTGCTGCAAAGCTGCTATGTACAGGTGGGGTGTGCTGCTAATGGCCTGGGGGGTGTGTGCTGCAGAGCTGCTACGTACATGTGGGGTTTGCTGCTGCTGGCCTGTGGGGATTGCGTGCTACAGATCTGCGACGCACATGTGGGGTGTGCTGCTGCCGGCCAGGGGGGTGCATGCTGCAGATCTGCAACGTTTATGTGGGGTGCTGGTGCTGGCTTATGGGGTTTGTGTGCTACAGAGCTGCAACGTACAGGTGGGGAGTGCTGCTGCTGGCCTATGGGATGTGTGCTGTAGAGCTGCTGCATGTAGGTGGGGCGTGCTGCTGCTGGCCTGTGGGGTGCATGTTGCAGAGCTGCAATGTACATGTGGGGTGCGCTGCTGCTGGCTTGTGGGGTGCATGCTGCAGAGCTACTACGTACATGTGGGGTGTGCTGCTGCTGGACTGTGAGGTGCTTGCTGCAGAGCTGCTGTGCGCACATGCGTCTGTGCTCAGGTGCTTGCACCAGTGCTGCCAAGCACAACTGCGCTTGTGCTCGGGCACTTGCCACAGACCAACTGCGCACAGGTCTGCTTGCTGCAGGGCTGCTGCGCGCAGGCGTGTCTTGTCCTGCCAAGATGCAGCAGGTGCGCTGTTGCTTTGAGTTGCCAAAGCAGCCAAAGATGCGCGGCAGCCACTTGCAGTGGAGAAGGGCGTCATGGCCACCTGCAAGGGACAGGGCGCCTCTGTGGCACCTGTCGCACGGCTACGACAAGGCAGACAGCTCGGGGCCCCTCCTGCTGGTCCAGCCACGGGAGGCATATGCATGACAGGCTGATGTGTCACGGCAAAGGGCCTCTGGCAATCATCTGCCTTGCACACAGATTGAAGAGGCCCTGGAGGATGCCCTAGAGGATGAGGAGATTTCCAGGCAGCCTTTGCTGCGCCACTCAGTGCCGTGAGTGCTCGGTTCGCAAGGAGGGTGTAGGTCCTGTGTTGGGGCGTGGTCAGAGGAGCATGTATTTTGCACGGATGCCTTATTGGGGGAACTTTATCTGCAACTCTCTGTGTCTCTCTCTCTCTCTCTCTCTCTCTCTCTCTCTCTCTCTCTCACTCTGTGTTTGTGCCTGTCCGCCTATCCGCCTATCCCCTTGCCTCTTTGCCCCTCTGCCTCCCTCATTGTCTCTCTTTCTCGAGATGCTTCTGCTTGCATGGCCCCCTCCCCCGTGCAGCCTGCAGTTTCAAGCACGTCATGGGCTGCTGTAGTCAGCCGCGCTTCAAGGCGTGCTTGGGCATGGCATGCCACCGCACATGCATATACTTCTGTTTCTCAGCAAGGCTGTGCCGGGGTTGGGTTTTAGCCTGCTGCAGTGAGCTCATTGCAGTAAGCGCCTTACATCACAGCACGAGCTCTTTGAGTTATTGGTTTGATGCGCGTGGATGTGGTTGAGCCATTATCAGCCGGCCATCAGCCATTATAAGCACAACAAACCCACATGACGACAGGATGCATGGAATCCATTAAAAGCTTAATTTGCGCCCTCAGGACGCATCAGCCACCGATGAGTGAGCTATCAGGAGACGAGGCAAGCGAATGGAGGGCACGCATGCAGGTGTGCAGGCCATCAAGTGTGCCCAGCAACTCTAGCAACCCTCTGACTGGTTGAGGTTTACACCTAGCGATGTTTGTCATGCAGAGTGCACAGGCAAACATTTAACGCTCAAGTGCATGCAAAGTGAGGTACAGCAAATTGCAGCATAATTGATCGCCTTCGGAGCTGGGGTGCAAGAGAGAGTAGCTGCTGCTTGGTCAAGTTTGCCATCTATCAAACTGAGTCGCCAAGACCAAAGAATACTACTGTGCATGCTTTCAGCATTGGTTACCTCATACCATAGGTATTTGTTAGGTCTACTCATAAGGCTAATGTTATTCCTTAATGGACTTTTTTGCCGTACGCCCTCCTTCGATCTAGCATAACCCAGCCTTGACCGAAGACCCTAACAAATCTTTCTGCTTATTGATAAATTTCCTTCTTGGGTATTGATCAATAAGCCAATGGCTTATTGATGATAATAAGCCATCAATTATGAGAAACAACAGCCTACGATCCTGTTCTTGTGAGGGCAAAAATGCATGTTGGGACGGCACGCCAGCAGGTCTTATTGTGGGATGCAGTGTGCTAGGCTGTGTTCCTCACACACTCAGAGATGCCCATGTCTACCTTCATACGCAAATGGTTCAATGGCTCAGTCAACTGATAATTAGGGATGGGTAAAAAGGGTCTGATCAAATGCTAAAGAGGCCCAAAATAGCTTGATACGAGGCTCGTCCAAACTTTATCTACCCATCCCTACTGATAATGCTTTCTGGTGGTAACACAAAGGATGAAAACGTTTAAAACAAACAGCATTTGCTTTAAGGACATGAAATGCAATTTCTGGGTCAGGACCTGTCTGGTAAGAAATGGGATTGGGTTTTAAGATGTATTTGTGGGGACCAAGGATACTGTGACTTAATGTTCTTGTCAATACGAGGCATGAAATGCACCATCCTTGCCTGCAGGCGCGCTATGGACTGGACACACGCATGTTCACATACGACCCTCGCACGCAACGTGGACCAGCAGGCACTGCACCAGTGATTGTGGAAAGGGCAGAGCCCTCCCAAGCTGGAATGCGCTGCACCATTATGTGATGGGAGCAGGTGAGAAGCAGAGGGCTCTGACTTGGCCCCACCAGCCTCGCTTGCAACACAGCTTAGGGATGTACCTGTTCAGCGGAGCTCTGATTGTTGGGAGTTCTGGTTGGTTTCAGGTCATTTTCCTCATTGATGCAAACAAGCATCCAAGCTGCAGCAACTATGTACATTTATCGCCCTGGACCAATGCCAGTACCCTCTGCTGTCTTAAATGCCATAACCCTTTCTGCTGTCTTTGATGCCTGTACCCTCTGTTGTCTTCAATGCCAGTAATCCCCTGCTGTCTTCAGGTCAGGACTGGGATTCCTTGCACCAATTCGAACCTTCATGTACTAATGTGTGCCTACCCAGCGCGGCATACCATTTTCTGCATTGAAGCCCCAGCACCTTGCTACAAAACCATGATCGTTTGGGCGAGTGCTTTTCATCTTGTACAATTTGTATCCTAGAGGCTGCCTATGAGCTGATTGCTATGATCATGTTTGAAGAATGTCTCTTAGTTTGTATTTTATAATGTTTTACAGACCTCAATTGATCGGCAAGTCTTGAGTGCTGGGAATCCACCTACCTTTTTTCTTGCCTAGCCCAAGGCACAACTTGCAACCGTTCCCTTTCACAGGAAATAGCAATTATCACTAATACGTTCAATGCCATTGAATGGCATTGTCAGAGAATGCATCTGATATTAGAATGGTAAACACTCACACACATGACTCATCGGATACACAAGTAATCGTTCACACATTGCACTTGCAATGACCATCCATAAAGGCCATGAGATCAAATTGGTTTTGAAGCTCAAGTCTGGTGTTTGCAGCAAAAATGCATCTCTCCCTAACATGCACACATGTGTCTTCCTAACGTGCACACCAACATGATCGTTCATGGGATTCATTGATTACCTTTTCACACCCTACAACAGCGTAGGCAAACTGCCAAACTGCAGAAAGAGGGGTCGAGCCCCCAAGCTTCTATAAATGAAACGTTCAAGTGTTTACAATTAGCTATTTCTGAATATGAATTGTTAAGTATCTGATACTTGTCATGGACTGAAAGTCTCATTTATTAGCACATGATTACCTCAGACATTTCTAAAATTCTTTGCAACCTGCATTGTTACACACCCAATGGGCCGCCGGCTGGATCAAATTTGTAGTAACTGATTCAAATGCTTTCATCTCTGGCACCATGGCCCTGGGTCACTCAATTTGCAATCATATTAATGTCGCACTAATTAGGCATGCCCTTGAATTACATGCTCAGTAAGGCGCCGTGCACTATGCGCATCAATCGACTACAACAAGACACGCACTTGAAACGAATTGCCCTCATGGCCCTGGCATCCCGGGCTGGAGCAGGGGCCTGCCAGCCACCCTCCAGATCCCGACTTGGTATCTTTTCCATTGGTGGAGGAAGCACTTCCGGCCAATGCATCTCCTTTTCCTCAGGGAGGCTTGATTGATGCAGGGAGCAACTTGCAGCCTGCAAAGCTTTTCTTTTCCTTTCTATTCTTGGCCTGCCGCATTTCTGTGCGTGTGGGTGTAGCCTGAGCAATGGCCAGCAATAAGGATTCTTTTGTTTAGCTCTACTTCCTTTTGGTAAATTTCTCCCCTGTCTGCTGAAGCTATAACAGCATGCGCGCGCGTGTGTGTGTGTGTAAGAGAGAGAGACGGAGAGACAGAGAGACAGAGACAGAGAGACAGTGAGAGTAAGGAAAAACTGGGCCAGCAGCGGTCACCCTGATGTCATGATATATTGAGGGAGGGGCATGAACCTCAACACAGTGTGCACATGTAACCAGCCCCCCGCAATGTTACACAAATTGTGTGACACAATACATGCTTCTCTAGATCTAAACAGAGGTACCTCAGGCTGGGTGTACACATTGGCCATCCTTACACTGTACTAGGCCTGGAAGTGAGTGCCATCAAAAATTTGTATGTAGCCAGTTTACTCCATGTGGCCATGCATCTGAGCTGTTTTGCACTTAGCGCGCTATGTGCAAAACTGTGCCCTCGGGGATCCCCTGGTGATTTAAATGCAGGGAGAGGCATGTGTTTGATGCAAGCTCTAAAAAGAAGAGAAATGCAAGCACTCAACAGTGATTTGCCACCCAAGAAGGGAAGGATGAGGGAATTCAATGTGGGGCAGGGGACTTTGCTCAGATTTGTATCCTGGGCCGAACCATTTGCCTTGTGGCTGTATTCTCAATTGAGGGATAGCTTCCATTCAGTTTGCATACTGTACAGAACAGCAACTTGAATGACTTGACAGCACATTGAATGTGTATCACCTTCTAGACTATGCTGTGATCCTTATCCTATCGGATCACGTGGCGAAAGAAAAAAGAAAGACTCCTGCCCTAAAAATGACCCTGGTGGTACAAAAAGAGAGAGAGAGAGAGAGAGAGAGAGAGAGAGAGAGAGAGAGAGGTGTCCAGTTCAACCAACCCTTCCTTCTTACTTTAAACACAATATCCCTAACCCGGGATGGAGCATTTGTGCATTTCGAATCATACACGAATTCAAATTTCAACGAATCATTCACCAATTCGCGGAAGACCCTCCCCAAAATGGGCCCTGCGATGCACCTGTTTTGCACCGTTTTGAACCTTACAGTGGCCCCACGTCAACAACATAGTCTTAAGTACTGTTGATAAATTCATTTTTGTGGAATCAGGGGGTGGGGGGGAGTGTCAGCTGGCGTGAGTGAATGCCTCCTCCTCCTCCGCCTGCTCTCAAAGATCACAGGAAAACGTTCGATCGAATCATTCGGCGTATTTCGAGTTTTACCGAATCATTTGCGCATTGTAAAACCAAAACAGGCGAATGCTCCATCCCTATATAGGGATAGGATATATCCCTAATCATATTTCACGCACTCTCTCCTGACTTAGGCTCTCTGGTCACAGCTTGAATATCAAGCAGCTCCGGCATGAACAGCACTGAGCTCCTGACGAACTCAGAGTCTGCTCTAAATGAACTGGCACTGTGTTGTCACGCCAGATTTATGCAGTGCCAGATTTATGCTGCATTGTGAGCCTGAGGTTAGTTGAGTTAGTTGGAGGAGTATTTGATCCCTTGCTCAGTTCAGCTATAGCTGTATTTGAGCACGTCAAAG
>LKMJ01006233.1_pt1 | contig 11235 bp, 17 predicted proteins | sample 643391 | NCBI WGS metagenome assembly LKMJ01 (sample SAMN04112250, study PRJNA286221) | soda lake metagenome | biome: soda lake; feature: Kulunda Steppe; material: water; isolation source: sample PL-Br10 brine of Picturesque Lake | place: Russia: Kulunda steppe | collected 2010-07
CGAAATACTGAATCCCGCCATACTCGAGGGTGAGTAGCCACTCGTGACCGGTCTGCAATTCTTGACCAGGGAGCGCGGTTTGTGCGGTCTCACTCATCGTCGCCCTCCGGTTCCACCAGGTGAGCCACACAGCCAGGACTGTTCGTGAATGTATCCACGATATCGGCCTGGATAGCGTCGATCTCCTGTTTGGCCTGCGTACCAACGACTAAGGTATCTTCAAGCCGCTGTTCGATGCTTCGCAGGAATCGGTTGTATTGAGCACGGTTTCGAACTATGGTGTCGATCCACTCTTTTCGTGATTCTTGCTCCCAGTCGACGGCCTCGAGGCCAGCGTGGTCTTTGTTCTGCTCGACCCACTCGAATACGGCGTCCATTGCCATAGCCTCGGGTAAGACGACGACGCTCACCGGGACGAACCTGCGGCGGGCGTACATCGGCGTTTTGTCGTGGAGCTCCGGTTCCTCCATGACCTTGGGTTCGGCGAAATGCCCGGCTCGAATAGCAATCGTGTCCGCGTTGGTCGCTTCGAACACCGTGACGGCCTCGAAGGTCTCCGGGTCGGGTTCGGTCTCGGGACCGTCGAACGTCTCCTGTTTGGAACTCATCGGTGGCCCTCGAGGGATGGTCGGGAGTGGTCTGTGGTCGGTGCGAGTCGGTGCTTGGGATGTTTCGTACAATCCATCGGTCTCAGGCGGTCGACGCCGCCATACTCGAGATACGGAAGCCGATACCTACACCGTTCGGACCACCAACTCTTTCTCTACTCTCTATTCTAGAAACTAGTCTAGAAGAACACAGACACACCTCCGTCGCGTTTGTAAGTCTCTCTAGTGTACGGGGGTATTGGCTGACAACACACCTCTGTCGCGCTTGTAAATGCGTTGTGTCTCGTCTCAAAACACCCCATTTCGGCCTTTCAGTCACCCCACCCCCTCAGTTGTGACCGTTACAAACGCGACGGAGGTGTGTGTCCCCTCGAGGACTTTGGTCGGGGAATCCCAAATCCTGGGGGGAGATTCTCGAGTGTTACAAACGCGACGGGGGTGTCTGACAACCACCTTCGACAGCCGTTTCATCCGCGACGGTACTTTATCTCATTCTTATACTGCTTTCGGGCTTTACGAGGGCTACAACGACGATATTCGCTTATTTTACATCCGCGAGCAACCCCCCATAGACTTATTTGGGTTCCATCGGTATTCCAACCTAACCACATGTCAGACGGCTCTGAGCGAGACCCGTTATTCCAGTACGAGGACCCCATCTTCGCCGACGAGCAACTGCTCGAAATCACACACCTCCCCGGGCCCGATCGAATCGTCGGGCGAGATCGACAAATGGAGGGTGTTGCTGAAGCCCTCAATCCAGCTATCTTTGGTAGTCAACCCAACCACCTCTTTATTTTCGGCAAAACCGGGACGGGCAAGTCTCTTATCAGTCGATCGGTCACCCAACGGGTAATCGCCGAAGCCGAGACTGACGGTGTCGACGTCACGTATGCGTTCATCGATTGTGGGGAACAAAACACCGAGACGGCTATCGTCAAGACAATCGCCCAATCGATAAACGACCCCGATAAAAGTGGCGTGACCATCCCCGATCGTGGTCTTGGCGCTGGCGATTACTACAAGCGACTGTGGACGGTCGTCGAATCGTGTACGTCGGTGCTGATCGTGATTCTCGACGAAATCGATATGCTCGAGGACGACGAAGTCCTCCGAAAGCTCTCACGGGCTGGCGAGAATCGACGAATATCCACCTCGAGTATCGGTATCATTGGCATTTCCAACAAGATCGATTATCCCGATGACCTCTCTGAGCGGGTGAAATCCTCGCTGGCCCGAGACGAGCTGGTATTCCCGCCGTATGAAGCCACGGAGTTGATCGATATCCTCACCAAGCGTCTCGACGCCTTCCACGATGGCGTGGTCGGTGAGGGAGTGGTGGAACTTACGGCGGCACTCGCAGCACAAGAACACGGTGACGCCCGGAAATCGATCGATATCCTTCGCAATGCCGGGCGGCTGGCAAAGCGCCAGGATGACGCACAGGTGACCGAAGCACACGTCCGGGCAGCAAAGGAGAAAACCGAAATCGACCGATTCGCCGAGTTGATCGGTGACTCCCCAACGCAAACGAAGGTCATCCTCTACTCGCTGGCTATCTTGACCGAGAACAGTTCCGTCGATGAGTTCCCGACAAAAATCATTACCCAGCAGTACCAAAATTTCGCGCGACAGATGGATCTAGATGTCCTGTCCGAACGTCGCGTTCAGGAGATCCTTCGCGAACAGCACTTCTTGAACGTGATTCAATCCGAACGCGAAGGTCGTGGACGGGGGAAGGGCTCACACACCAAACACCGACTGCTCGAGGATCACGACCTCGTGACGCGAGTGTTGCTCGAGGACGATCGGCTAAGCGAACACATCGGCGACTGACGCGGTCGCTTGCTGATTCCTGGTGGGGTTTCGAGCGTGGGTGAGTCTATTCTAGCGGGAGATGTGTAGTACTACACATTTTCGTGGTCGCCATTGAAATCATCCATTTCTAGTTCATATCAAAGATAGTCATATTTTTTAACAGGCGAATGCCGCTATGACTGTATGAAAGCTTCCACAGAATCTATTGTTGACCTTTTAGAACGCTCTCAATTTGAAAATATAGATTCAATTCCAGAACTCGTTGACGAACATGATTTGACTGACCAAAGAAATGAGTGGGATATAGAAGAATCAATTGTGAAACTCAATGGTTCAATCAAACTTATCGAAACAGCGATTGAACACGATGTTCTGGGTTCATTCACACAAAAAGAACGGGATAGGATTCACGAACTACTAGATGAGATTCGAAAAGATATTAGACGAATGGAGAAGGGGAAGACAAGAAATAACCCTGGCAAGAAATTCATCATCAACGTCCAGAAATTACATCGATACCTTGTCAATACACTTGCACTGGATATCCGTGTTGGTGAGCAATTAGAATTCTCAGAACAATTAGCCAAATTATCTGCAATCAGAACCGAACAACAAGAGACCGTTCAAACACTTTCTGAGGCTGAAGAACTTGTTGAGCAGGCAAATGAAATTCTGGAACAAATTACATCTTTCGAGTCTCATGCCAATACCCAGATTGAGAACATTTCAGAAACACATGAAAGTATTAAATCACACCAGAAGGAGGTTGAAAGCCTGACTGAGAACGTTAGAGAGGAGGCGAATACGGTGAGGAACAAATATGAAAACGTGCTAGAACAGACAGCAGATATTGAAGACAAAGACGAAAGACTGGATAACAATTTAGCTGAGATTGAAGCACGATCTGAAGACCTAGACGACCAAGTTAAACGATCTGAGGAAATTCAGGAAACAATCAATGATCTGTTGAGTGGTGCGATCGGTACATCATTAGGGAAGAATTTTGACGATCGGAAACAAGAACTCAAGAGATCTGCGATATTTTGGGCTGCGGCTACGTTCGCTTCCGTTGGTGTACTGATTGGATTTTCTGCATGGGTGTTCCAGGGGATTACTGGTGGAGATAATCTTGGGCTTTCGACTATTTCTAAAGCGACAGTCATCGTGCCAGTCCTGATCGCCGTTTGGTTCACGTCAAAGAACTATTCACAGACTCGAAAACTTATGGAGGAATATGCGTTTAAATCCACAATCTCACAAACTTTAGAACCATCCCGAGATGTGTTAGATAATCAGCTACCTGACGAGGACGATGATAAAATGGTCAGTAAATTCATGATGGTGTCGATGAGCCAAATATTCACCAACCCGAATAAAACTGTCCATGGATCGGCTACAGATGACGATATAACGAATATTGAGAGAATGAGAGAGTATACAGACGACGTTCTTGGGCGTAATTAACCAAGGTCGTTAGTAAAGCGCTTACTCAGTTGGAATTGGTTGCCAGTTATCCCCTGTCCCGTCGAAACGATGTGCCATATTGTACACTTCTGCCCGCGAAACCCGATTTCGTCGACCCCCGATCACTCGAGGTATGCCTTGAGCGTGACAGTCCGCTCGTCGACGTCGCCAGTAAAGGTGTTTTCTTCGGCGGTTTTCTCGCCGTGGCAGTAGGTACAGAGCGTTTGGAGGTTGGCCTCGTCGAGTGGGTGCCCGCCATCGGCCAATCGGTGGATGTGATCGACTTCCATGACGTGCAGGTCGATATTTCCGTATCGCTCCCACAGCTCCTCGCGATCGGCGTGGGTGTCTGCCCGCTCGTCGATCCGCTCGCGAACGTGCCAGTAAGCCCGCCGTTGCATTTCTTGGGTGAGTCCGCACGTTTGGCAGGTGTGGTCATCTCGCTCGAGGACCTGCTCGCGAACGATATCCCAGATGAACATCCGTTGGACGGCGTTCGCAATATCCCGACACCGAGTGGAACAGTAGTTCCACCGTCCGTCCACCACGGGTTCGTTACACACCCGACACCACTCTGTCCGCTGTTGTGGGAACAGGACGTCCATCGATTTGTTCAGGCGTTTCTGGCGGCTCATGGCTTCGCCTCGAGTTCTTTTGGATCAGCGTTCGCTCGAGCGCGTTCGGTGACAGCCGGAAGCGGTGGCACTTCTCGAATCGATCGTTGCTCGAAGACACCAAAATCCTCATTGCGGACAGTGAGCCTGGTTCCGGTTTCCGGTCGCAGCGCTGCTGATTGCTTGAAGAAAAAGTGAACGTCTTGCTCACGGCACTGTCGGAGGATGTCACGTGCCCACTCGTGTTCCATCTCTCGGTAGCCCGGCCCGCTTTCGCCACCGACGATCGCCCACTCGAAACCCGACAGATCGACGTCGCCGACCGGCCCGATCAACGGCTCAAAACTCAGGAATCGGAGTTCGGCCTCACACTCGCGCAACAGGTCTATTCGTTCAGTCACGCGGTCGTCCTCGACAGAGGTCCCGATCCACACGTTCGGCGGCCACTTGAGGGTCATGTGTGCCGCCCGCCCTGGCCGTTTCGTGAGGATTTGAAACACGTGGTGTGGGCAGTTTCGCATCACCGCGAACACGTCACGGATGAACGACTCGCTCACTCGGGAGTGAAACAGGTCGCTCATTGAGTTGACGAACACTCTCGAGGGGTCGGTCAGGTCGTACGGTTCCTCGAGTTTCTCCGGGTGCATCGTGACGTTCTCGCTGGCGTGTTCGTTCGTCCACTCGTGGTCGGTGTGGCCGTACTGTCTCGAGATACGCTCGGCGTAGCAATTTTTGCACCCGGATTCGTAGTTTCCATCCTCGTCCCTCACCCCTACTTTCGAACAGCCGTGGGTAGGATTCCACGTGACGTCAGTCCAGGCGATATTCGATTCCTGCATTAGTGGTCACCGCCCGATTCTCGAGTGGCTTCGTCACTCGTTTCGAGTTGCTCTCCCATAGCCGATATCACACGCGAAACCACCCTCTACGTACCGACTGGCAACTATTTCGGACCTGAGTGGCCGTGGAGTAGCGACTCGAGCGAGGGTGCAATCGGGGTCACTGTCGGCGCAGATGTGTAGTACTACACAATCGGGCTCTCGAACACCGGGCAACTTCCCCGACTCTCACTCGAGGGGCTGCGGATCGACCTCGAGCAACTGAAAGACGGCTTCGCCGGGATCGATCCCATGCTGGCGGGCAAGTTCGTCGGCTAGCTCGAGGGCGCGTTCGGACGTCCCCGGTTCGGCGTCACGAAAGGATCGGGAAAACTCTATCAGCGATACGATTACGAGTAAATCATCCTGTGGATGGTCGAACATCGAGCCGCACTCGCATCCTAATAATATATAAATTAAAAGATCAGGACAGGATAGAGGCTACGAACCCGCTACGAAAGACCACGCCGCTATCAATAATATCCGGACGAGGTGACCCCAATTTATGTTTCTGAGGATGGATGCTAATCTGGTGTTCCCGAGGGCCTGTCTGATTTCTCGGCCCCAACGCTGCAGCAAGGCTCTGGCCTCGGCGATCGCCCGACGACGGTTCGGGACAGTGATAAACTCGTGTCGATTGAGGATTTTCGATTCATAGAACCAGAGTACGTAGTTCTCATCGTTACCTCCACGACGACGTCGACGGCCTCGGCCACTGCTATTGCTGCTATCGTCCTCTTCAGTGAACACCCCGATGTGAATGTTGAACACTTCGTTACTTCCTTCGAAGCCCTTGATGTTGCTCACAGGAATGGGCTCGTTTGGCAGCCTTCGGTGATCATTCCTGACGTCTCGCCCAGTTGCCTCGTAGTAACAAACGCGACTACGGCTCCGACTCCGGCTTGGCTGACATGTGACTAACTCTTTCTCACCTCCTGCAGCTACTGGCTCGGACAAACCGGCCAGACCTCCAATCGCACCGAGTGATAATCCGGCGCTACTGAGCAGGCGTCTTCTCGACAGCTCAGTCATCTCGAGTGTCACCCCCGTACGTTGCTGCCGAGACCTCCATACGATTCGGACCTACCTGTGGGCTGGATGTTTCCCAGATCATTTGTTTTCAACTCGCAGGCGCAGCCCCAAACCGAGCAGACGCTCTTATTCCATCCGCCAGATGGGTCTGGTGGATGCCCACTTACCCCCAAGTTGCGGGGGAGAATCCTTGCCACGGGATGCGGTGGGCCGTCTGGGGCTTTTGCCGAAAAGAAATTTTGGATGCCAGTATATATATCTTACCACCAGTGTCATTTCTTTCGATATTACAGGGTAGATGACCAGTCAGAATGTTCTAGCATGTATAGACGTATCTAAAGAGTGTCGGTAGGTGCGATGGAGAAATACCACCGCATCCCGTGGCATGTGGAGATTGACACAAAGTGTATTAAAGCCTTGTGAATTTGTCTCACGGTGTGATTAGTATACACATCTCTTATTCCGAACTCGAGTTATTGACTTCCAACTGGTTGAATTTCAACCTTGTAACGACACTCCCGATTCGGGCAGTTAGTGTGCGCGCCGATCGGTTTCGAGCCGGTGTACGTCCACTGGCGTCCGCAGTTGTGGCACTCGAGGGGAATGCTCATGTGTAGTACTACACAACTGGGTGTCAAAATGATTCCCTTTCTCCGCTACTGAGTGTTGCTAAAATCGAAAAGTGAGTAACCCCATCACCAACCCCACTGCGTTTCGTTACCTTTGTTTAGATACAACCACCGTGTGCATTGAGGTTGAAGGTCTTTGTCGTCGCGGTTTTTTCTCTGTTGCCAGTATCGGTGAAGACTTCGAATTCTACGTTTCCACATCCATCTGTTGGAACCTGGAAACGCATGTTGCGATATCCGAAGGAGGCCGATTTGAGCCTAGACCAGTTGTCATTGAATATGATCTCATCACCATTCTCGTCACCCGAAACACTGGATGCTCGAGCGACCGCATACAGGAACGCCGGTCCTGATAATTGCGGATAAAGCACTGAACCACCTGCCACGAGGACATCACCGAGCGCAAAGAAGGTCTCTTCTGCATCCCCGCTTGCGTTCGCGCTCTCGTCAGGATCGGTTTCTCCACTGTCTACATTTTCAGACCCCATCGGTTGGGGATCTGCTAGAACATCACCGGTTGCGGACCATCTGAATCCGTAGGTGTCGAGATAATCTTTGTCACCTCGGGTATTGGATTCTCCATGCGCCTCGTGCTGCCCTACAAGATCGAACAGATACGTCACACAGCCATCACAGTCATCATATGTGAATCCTTTGTAACCGACGTAGAGACTAGCTTCACCCTCTATTCCACGTTCGTCTGGTCGGTAGTAGTAACTGAATTCGTTTGAAGCACTGTCACAATCGTTATAACTGTCTCCATTGTCCGGGTCGGGGCAATCACTCGCTGCTCCCGTACCACTCATTGCAGCAATCGTTGCTCCACCGACTGTGGTAGCTCCAATTGTCTGTAAGAGGCCACGGCGATTGATTTTCGATACTGGGGGGTCGGAGTGAGGTTGTTTCCGTCTCATTCCGAACGTAATTCAGGACACTTGTATAATAAAGGTAGGCCCTAATTCTTACTCTATGCAAGAAAAGAACAACTGATACATTGGTGCATTCATGCGAGGTTGACTGTATTAATGATAGAGTACATTACAAGTCTCAATCGACTCGAGTAAGGCCTTGAGTTCAGTGCTGGGTGGCACATGGCCGTCTCGAGAAAAGAGTCGGACGACATTCCCGCGAAAGACCAGGACCTTCAATCGGTTGTAGTGGTCGGTCGAGCACACCTCGCCTTCATAGAACGGTGTGGCTTCCCCACCACGTCGATCGGGATTCGTTCCGCTTCGGTCGGGCTCACTATCCAGTGGCGAGAATCCCGCTTGCTCGAGGGCGTCGTGAAACCGCTCGGTATCCTGGTCGACAGGTTCGGTGAACCGCAGTTGGGCCGGGATTGATACCGACGTCTCCCGTCCGAACTGGTTCTTTCCGGTTCGGTAGTCCATCTCCTCGAGCACACCGGCTACGACTTCGCTATCGGGAATCGGCCACCTCGCGGGTTTCGACGCCACCTGAGCGCAGCCACCAGGACTCGAGCGTTTGCCAGTCGTGTTCCTCGCGCTCGCCGAACCCCAGGATATGCTCGCGAGCGTTTTCGTGGCAAATCTCCACGCCCCCACCCAACTCGAGTACCCGAACCCGGTGGCTCATCTTGGTTCGGTCGCCCGAAGCATGGAAATGGAAGTAAGCCCACTCGAGGATCGTACCCGGTTTACAGTTGCCCTGATAGTCGGTATCCAGTGCCGGGTGAAGTTCGATCACACCGGTCGTCGTCCATCCGTCCGCGGTTTTTCGCTTCAGATACAGCCGGGTATATTCACCAGCCTGTTCGACCTCAAGCCTGGCTTTCGGCCCGTCGCTATCCGGTTCGAACAGTTTATGGGACACGCCGGACACCCAGGATTGGGTCGTCGAAGGCGTGCCCACAATCCTCACAGCGAAACTCAGCATCCGGGCCCACAACCCCGTTGGACTTGTGGGTGATGGGATAGATACTCGAGTGCTTACACTCCGGGCAGCGTGTGCGTTCTTCCGGTGGCGTCGAGGACTCGCTGTGCAGGGCGCTATGCAAGTCGAAGTCCTCGGGGACGAGGTCTGCCATCAGAGCCCCTCCAGGCGATACCCGTGGGTTTTCGCCAGGCCAAACAGGGTTTCGGTTGCTTGCTGATCGGTCAGTTCTACGATTTTCACCCACCGCGAGGATTCCGCGCGCTCGCCTGTTTCGATCGACCGATGGTACTCCGACACCTTCCGGTACACTTTCAGTCGCTTTTGCTCCCCCTCGGGCGTGGTCCGCGTGACTCGCTCGACTTTGACGCCTACCTTGTAGTCGTGATAGGTCTCTTCGACCGTATCCGTCACTCCCTGCTGGCTCATCGATCCACCTCCACGCCCTCGGCTAGGACGTACCCTCTCGTGGGTGCGTAGGTGTCGAAGCGCCACTGCATTTCGAGCGTGCCAGCCGCCTCGAGCTCCCGACAGTGTTTGGATACGGTGTTTCGGCAAAAGGGCAGGTGCTCGGCGAGTTCTTTCGGTGTCGGCCCGCCATGCCCGGTGTGTTCCTTTTCGAGGCCGGTGATGGTCTCGAGTAACTCCTCGCGGTCGAGCGTGAGCCTCGACGTGCTCATTGGCCCGCCTCTAGGTTGAGTGCGGTCCCGTAGCGTAACGAGCCGAGTTCACAGATGAGCAGGTGCTCGAGGTAGTCTTTGCTCGCGTCGGTCGCCGCCTCGAGTGCGTTCTCGTGTGCGTCGTCGAGTTCTTGGATCTCGTCAGTGTCGTAGCTCGGTTGGTCGGGAATCGTTTCTCGAGTGAAATGCGAGCCCTCGAGCAGGTCTTGGTTGGTGCTCATTCTAACACCTCGAATTCGGCCTCATATGTGGCGTATGAGACACTGTTCATCATGCCAGGAAGGTCGAAAACCGCCTCCGTCCTGCCTGTGGGATAGGTTCGAATCCCGCTGCATTCAGTAGTGAATTTCACCACGATCTTCCCCGAGGTTCCGTTCTCCCGAACCCGAACGCATACCGTATCTCCCTCTTCGAAGGCAAATCCGTCAAATCTGCTCCGGTGTGACTCGCTTCCACTCATAGCCAGCCACCCGCAGGCTCGAGGGTCGTGCAGTGCTCCAATTCGTCGATCGTCAGTTGTGTCGTCATCATAGCTTGGGATCGTTGCCAGTGCGTCGTTCGACGCATGGGCCCGCCCGGAATCGAACCGGGATAGCGTGCCAACGCGGGCCGGTCGCTCATCGCCCTTAGTCCACCAAATGCGCGTATCGCTCGAGCATGACCTCGAGTGGCGCGCTTTCGTCGCCGTTCGCGGCTGCGAGCTCGCGTAGCTGGATCAGTTTCTGTGTCGCCGGCGAAACGGGGGCCTCCGATCGGTGCGTCGGGTTCAGGCCATACCGGTTGACGTAAATCCGAACCACCTCATCGGAAATCTCGCCGTCAAACACCTCCGAAGCGATTTGTTTCGTCGACAGCCCTCGCTCGACGTACAGGTGCTCGAGCAAATCCGGGTCTTTGAACTCCCCACGGTCGGCTGACAGCCCCTCTTCCACCCGTTGTGCCGGTGGCTTCGCGGTCGGGAGCGTCTGTTGGGTGGAGGACATTACCGGCCCTCGCTGGCTTGCTGGACGGTTGTGGGCGCGTCCTCGAGGGCTATCCGTTCGTGGTCGCCAGTCAGTCGGCGTAGAAGCTCGTCATTCGATAGCTCACACGACGTGTACTGGTCGCCATCCTCGAGTGTCTGTGAGACGTATGGCTCGTCGGCGTCGGCACTCGCCGCCATAACGTACTCCGATCGGTTACCACGGTGGATGCACACCGCCTCGTTTGGCTCGAGATTAGACTCGGGGTGAGGGGAGAAAGTGGGTTCGGGTGCGGGAATGGGGAAATTGGGCCCCGAACCCTGATCTGTTTCCGATGAATCATTACAGGTGTCTGTCGCTTGCTCCTGCCGGTGAATGTCGTTCGCTCCGGTGAGAACGGCTTCTCGAGCGTCCAGAGCCTCGGTCACCCGTCGCCGTGGCGGGTCGAAAAACGACTGATTGGTGAGTCGCCATCCCTCGAGTTCGCGAACGCTGTCGATCCCGCGAATAATCCCGATCGCTGTCGATGGGTCATCTATTTTCAGGAACCGAAATGGATTCACGCCATTCGCCAGGTCGATACATCGCTCGAGGGTGTCCCGGTCGAGATCGTACGTCTCCGGGGTGGCTTTCGGGCGGGTGCTCATCGATCACGCA
>LKMJ01006234.1_pt1 | contig 11235 bp, 9 predicted proteins | sample 643391 | NCBI WGS metagenome assembly LKMJ01 (sample SAMN04112250, study PRJNA286221) | soda lake metagenome | biome: soda lake; feature: Kulunda Steppe; material: water; isolation source: sample PL-Br10 brine of Picturesque Lake | place: Russia: Kulunda steppe | collected 2010-07
CGCCACCGACGATGACCACGTCGCGATGAGCGTCCATACAGACCCCGTCGATCGAACACACGGTAGGCCCTTCGATCGACATCTCGTTCGGAGAACGACTCGGTTCCCCCACGGACAGTGATAGCAACTGTAGTTGCGGATGCCAAGATTGCTGAACGGGATCTCAATACACACCCTTTCAGAAGATATAACATAATTTACTCGTTGGTAATGACACTTTTATGTCTGGGGGCACTACTCCAAATTGGAGTTAGAACCAATGTTAGGTAAAAAAGCAAAAGACGTCAAAGATAGTACAAAGTACGGACTCAAATGGACGATTTTCGCACCTTGGGATGCATACCGCGCAGGTTCTAGGATCCACCCTGTAGTGGGTCTTCTAGTATCACTATTGACGAGCCCCATCTCTGTCCCCTTTACAATAGTTCAGGGTGGAGTGCGAGCAGCAGCAAGTCATTACAGCTCTTAAAATAAGTTCATTCAATCGCTCTTATTTACGGGTGAGGGTTTATCCAAACTGGGTTGATATACTCAGTAAATGCCCTATCTTGGAATTCACAACGGGAAGGAAGTCATTCCTCCTCAAGTTGCAAATAGTTCCACCGTTTATTGTCCTTCCTGTGACGATAAAATGACCGTGACTAAGTCTCATTATCGTAGCGGGACATTCGTCTCACGTCATTTTAGACACAACCCAGATGGATCAAGCAATGGTGGAGGTTCCGGAAGTGAAGGCGGGGGTGATGGATGTGCAGGTGAGTCCGACATCCACCATAAGATGAAATCGATTTCGTATTCTCGATTAGAAGAAGACTTCCCAGACGCTGATCTCGAATTAGAAGGCCACATTGATGGGCGGTTTGCCGATGTTCTCCTCACATTCCCAGAACCACGTGCAACGTACGGTAATGGAATCGCAGTTGAAGCACAGTACCGTAACAAAGGGAAAGATATCGAAGGCGTCACGCAGCATTACTTCGATCATTCGTATAGTGTTGCGTGGCTTGAGGAAGACGATTTTTCCTCCCATGACGTGGACCTTTCAGGTATTCTTACTCTTTGGCCGCATGCCCTCCCTGACTATCATGGACTAGCAGGATACCCGGCTGTGATTCAAGAGCTGCGAACTATGGAACGGTCGGTCGCACAAATTGAGATACCGATTCCGGGTGAATTCTGGGCATCTCTGGGGCGGCCAGGTGAATGGATCACGATTGCTGAGCGCAATGTAAGATCACGAGCGAGCGTTCGGATTGCAAAATCACCAACTGGCACGATCGTCTTTGGGTTATCAAAAGCAACACCGAGCGGTGGTGAAGGTGTTCAGGTGCAAGTATTCCCTGAAGACGTTGATAAGCTACGGTCTTTTGCGGGTGAACTTGACCGACTCGCATTTGGGAGTGAGCGTCCACGGCCTAGTGAGTGTGAACCTGAATGGCATGAACTAGCACATACGTGGCTGACCGGGTCAGACAATGTTGTAGCGTGGCTCAAACTATCACTTCCGGAACCAACCTCAAGCCCGGTTTTACAGTTAGGGAAGAAACGGCAAAGAAAGTCGGAAAATGTTACTATGACAATTGATCTGTCTGCGTCAGATAGTTTTTATACCATCACACGACTGCTCGAACGAGTATTTGAGATTGAAAGTGAGTAAACATTTTCAAGCTGGTCAACGCCGAATCATTCTGATTATGTCGTTTCATGTGAGGGTTTATCCATAATACAACCTTACTCCAATTTGGAGCGATTATGACCCCAGAACAAACTACCATGGATCAGGTCCAAGAGCTTGTCAACCACCACATCAACCACGACAACTGTAATCCAACACCATTTCTCGAATTAACTATTGGGAATGAATTATGTATTCTGTATACTGGTTCATTGGGTTATATCGGCCGAACATGGGATTCGGATAATGAAAAGATCAATAAAGCAGTTGAAGAAAACGAGGAGTTATCGTATGTGAAAATAGAACCTAGCCTTACAGAACCGGATCATATAGAACATCCTTTAGACTGGTCCGTAGCAGAAGTGATTGAACTTTTCGAACTAATTATGGAGGCACAAGGTTCAACGATTGAAAAAATTGACTCCGGCGTTGAGAAGGGATGTGACGAATGTGGAAATGTCTCTCTTGAAGATTTCTAACTACAATAATTGAGCTCCTTTGGTCTTAGATACTACCCTCAAACTTGTCATGATTCTCTTTTTCAGGTGAGGGTTTATCCGGATCTGTAGTTTACTCCAAATTAGAGCAATGTCACCTACTCCTAACCGAGACCCAAGGTACCGAATCCCAACAGGGATTCACGTCTATGATAGTGACGGTAATGGATTCTCCCGCATGGTCGTCGTTAACCATCCGGATGAATCCGCTAAGAATTTCCATGTTTCAGGAACAGACAAAACAGTTGCAGACTTCAATTCGGAATACAACGAAACTGCTGCTGTTATCCAAGTTGTCTACGAAGGCAACCTGAATGATGAAATCCCAGAATGGAAGTCAACTCCAACTCAAGATCTTTGGGAGGAAGTGCAAGAAGCCGGACTGAGCCTCTATGCGTACCCTGCGCCGAGAATGAAATCAGTCACGTCAATCATTCCGAATACAATTGAGACTCGTAGAGAACTCTTCTGTTATCTCACCGCTCGCATGACTCACTTGGCAGTTACGATGGATCCGGAGAATTCGTTTGCAGAGGGTCTCATGTGGAATAACTACGAGAAACGAGTGTCTGGTGATGTCTCGTTCTCTTCGATTCTGAAAGAGAACAAGTACCAGATGAAGGAGAACGTCGGGTTATGCATGTATTGTGGTGAGGAATCGAAGACGACGTTCGACCACGTCATTCCGATGGATAACGGCGGGGCAAGTGAAATGGGGAATATGGTGCCCGTATGTGCCTCCTGTAATTCAAGCAAGTCTAATAAGAACGTTATTGACTGGCACAAAGAACACGATATCCCTGTAGATCGCGTTGTACTGGGGAAGTACTTGAAAATTCGATGGGACGAATTACAGGAGAATATGCTAGATGAGCCTGTTCCTGAAAGTCTTCGTGACCGGTGGGGTGGTGTCGAGATCACTCGGAATATCTCACAGACCCTCTATACTGATGCCAGACTCAAACAATAACACGTCGCCCAAGACGATTAGTTATCCACGAGATCTTTCCTGATAGCTTCGTACGTTCTCTGAACGCGTTTTGTTTTCTCACAATTGACCCTCGGAACCGGTCTTATACTCCTTGGTTCGGTGTGAGGGTTTATCAGAAAGTACTTTTTACTCCAATTTAGAGCTATGAGCGATTCGACACCAGCACCTGTCACGATCTCGTTTGAATGTCCGGTGTGTGAGCGGTCAGTTGAAATGACGAATGGTTCGCAACATAATCTTTCCAATTCCGGAGACAATCATTCACGGACAGCAACCTGGGACGATGATTACGATTGTCTGATGCTCTTCGGAGATGAAGAACGACGAATACGTCGAAAATACGATTTTATCCATTACGAAGTCCCTCCCATATTCACAAAGGTCCCTGAGAATGTTACGGACCACGAAACGTTCCGAGATGTTATAGACAGTACAGTCACGCACCAACTAGGCGTGACTATAGAGGTGACTAAGAAAGACACTGATGGAAATATCGTCGGAACAGGATACGTGCATGGTTGGTATCACGGTAATAAGCCGTCATACTACGCGGTCACGACGAATCTTCGAACACCACAGAACGTGATTGTGACTGAATCACGGAGTGAATTTGCGGAATTCCTTGAACGGTGGTACTATCACAATAGGGAGTACGAAAAGCCAGATGACGAGTACAGAGATTACAAACCTGACCCGGAGAACCAGTCGTTAGAAGACTTCTAAGTACTCCTCAACAACGTCTTGTTCTTCTTGCGTCAAGTCGAATAGGTCATACACTGCAGCGTCGATTTCAGCCTCTAACTCATCAATATCTGTCCCGTCAACAGTCTGCTCGTCAGCCTTCAACTCATCAAGGAGCTCTTTGACACCGCTATCTGCCTTGGGAATCGGGATTGTCATCTCTTCACCACTCTTGACGTTTCTCCCGTTGACAGCTTCGTAGACGTACTGTGCACGAAGCTTCCGTGCATCCCGATCGTCAGCGTACATCGCCGGATCAGTAATCGTGTCCGACCGGCCAGCCTGCACCGTGAACTCACCATCAACTTCACCCTGCACTTCAGCATTCACGGGGTACCGTCGAGTCTGCCATTCATAGGTGACGTAGTCAAGCTCGCCGTCGTAGTCACCAAGGTACGCTTCAGGGAATCGGTCAGTCTTACTATTGAGGTCGATAGTGTCTACAATATCACCTGCCTTCTCACGCATCACGTCAAAGGAACTGGCACGGTCAGAGGTTATGCAAGGTAGTTTCTCAACGTACTGTGAACGGTACTCGTAGAACCCGCCCATTTTGACCGTTGTGATATGCTTGAAATAGAAGTCAAGTGCTTTCGAATTGAGCTCGCAAGACATCTCTTCTGTTAACGTACGGTAACCGTCAGACAGTAGAACAGCGTAAGCCGTGGTGAAGTACCATGTCCCAACTTCATCAATCATGAAGGTGGCGTCTTGACAGATGTGGGCTTGAATTATTTTAGGTTGCTCAAACTTCTCAAGATTTTGAGTACGTCCGAACTCCCACCATGTGTCACTATCTTCCCAACTCCCCCGTTCCCGTCCCCGAAGTGCGTCTTCATGTTCTTTGAAGAATTCCCACGAGAGAGGAAGCTCCTCAACCAATTCGTCCTTCGAATAGAGGCGCGCTGCTGTTTCCCCAGATTCGTCATCTTCGACATGGTACGGGTAAATGACGTGCTGTCCTGACCAATCCCCCCTCCATCGTTTTACGTCATTTCCCTGTAGGAATGGCCGTAGAAGGTCAGTCTCGATTTCGTATTCCTCTGACCCACCGGTCGGAACCACAGTTACAACATCCCCTGAATCATCTGACTCAATGCGGTCCGAATCCAATACGTCCACAACATAAATCTTGTTCGAACTGGTGCGGATTCCTTGGAATACTGCATCTGTCACGTCTCCGATCGTGGCATCTGCCTTTTGCTCTAACTTCTCGAAGACCTGTAACTCTTCAGGCGGCATGAGCGCCCAATAATCGTCACCTGACAGACGTCCCTGAGGATAGTCGAATACATCGATGAAATCATCGGAATACCCTGGGGTACCCCGATGTTCACGGACTGATTCGATGATCTCATCGTCTAATTCACGATCATTCTCTTGGTCTGTGTTCGCTTTGACCCGAACACATCGGATCTCGTTTTCTGCACGGTGCGTTTCATCAGTTTCATCTTCGAGGATGACGATAGCAGGGTAGTTTGTTGCGTCCTCGAAGACACCGGAGTCACGGAAGTCGTACACTTCGTCGATACGACTGTCTGAAAGCATAACCCGCCGCAAACCCTCTCCATAGTCCGTCACCATGAATTGATTCGGTGTGATATACCCGAGCTTCCCGGTGTTCTCTTTCAACCAGTCAAGACCGCGCTCATAGAACGGACAATAAATATCGTAGTTCCCCGTTGTGGAATCGTAGAGTTGATCCATCATCTGTTTCTGCTTATCTGGGAGATGTTGGATGCGGACGTACGGGGGATTCCCGACTACGTACTCGTAGTCCATGTAATTCTTCACCACTAACGACAAGACCGCGTCTTCGAGCATCTTGAATAACCGCCCATCGTTATGCTCTTCCTTGAGATACCGGACGTTCTCAAGCATATCGTTCACATACGGTTCGAAGAACTCCTCAACCCCATCGTACTCTTGGGATGTATACCTATTCACATTCTCTTCTAACCCACTGTGATACGTCCAATCAAAGTCGCTTCCTAGCTGATCTTTGTCTGCAGCTGCAATATGATCCTTTACCGTGTCCAACACACCCTGTAAGGCAGCGAAATACTCGCCGAAATTTCGAACACTCGTATTGAGTTTTATTGTGTCGAACAACGGCATTCGAACCCGTCGTACCAGGAACCCATCTTCAGTCTCAGAGACTTCAGCCTCGTCTACCTCAATTGGAAGCGGAACCGGGATTAGAACGTCCTGTTCATTCTCGGTCATTGCATCCCACGTAATTTGCCACGTGTCTTCATCACCGAGATCAGCACCGGTCAACTCTCGTTCATTCCGTAACGTATCCGTCCGATAAATCGGGAGTCTACGGAGTGTGAAGTGCTGATTCTGCTTTTTTGCTTCCCGGTACTTCGGGAGGATTGCAACAACGAACCGTATTTGTGCCATCAGCACTGCGAACGGGTGAATATCGAGCCCTACTATGTGCGGCTGCGTACACAACTCTCTCAACCGTTCTTCCCAGTCGGGTTCACCTGTCGCGTATCGTTCGACATCTTCTAAGTACCGTTCGACTGCTTCGACCAGGAAGGTTCCCGACCCGCAGGCAGGATCCATGAGTCGCTCGTTTGAGACACCCCGGTCATACGAAACCCCGTCCATGATGTAGTCAACGACTGGTTGCGGTGTGTAGAATTCACCTAGTGCTTTCCGAGTTTCCGGATCGAAATACCGTTGGTACAGATCGCCGAGAAGGTCTCCCTGCACATTAGAGAAGTCGAATCGAAGAATATTGAAGAAGACCTCAGCCACTGCTCGGCTAAATCGGTCACGGGTCGAGTCCGTCAGTAGCTCAACACCGCTTTCTTCTTCTTCAGCGATGGATTGGAATCGTGTCGCACCTCTTTCGTGCCCTGAGCCGATTTTATCACGGTATCCTTCTGTCCACCAGACGAAAATGTCGTCTTGGAAAAGACCCTCAACGAGTTGGTCTTGCATGTCTTGGATAAGATCGTTTGCCGCAGTCGGAAACGCGTCAAGGTTAATCGTATCACTGAACCCTTTCAACTCTGCAAAATAGTCACCCATACCCCCGTACGCAGTTTCATTAAAGAATTGATGATCTTCTGTGGCTTTTGTTAGGAGTAGCCGAGAGAGCAATGCATGTCCTGTTTCGAGACAAAACATGAATTCACGAAGAGACTGCTTCCCATCAATGAACGGTTCCCATGAATCAGGCACTGATTCTGGTTCACTAGCGTACGTTGCTTCCCAGAAATCATACGCACCTTGGACGAATTTTTCGGCTTCTTCATCGTCCTCCCCGCGCAGTTCGTCAAGAACATCCATGAGGCCGACGACAAGGTCTGCGAATGCACTTCCTTCTTCTAAGCGGAAGGTGTCGAAAAAGTGTTCTTGACCGAGTTCAGAATCTTCATCAAGAGAAACAGGATTCGGGTTGAGAAGGGTGCGTACATCGTCAGCATTTGTAATATCGTAATCTCGTTTCTGCAGTGCGCTGACGAGGTCCCGTGCATGACCGTCGGTAACTTCGCTAAGTGCCTGTGGTGGGAGGAGCTTTGAACCATCTGGTTTGTAGACCCGGAGAGATTTCCCGTTCGCTAACACGCCATAGTCGGCTTGTAGCTGATCAACGTAGTGGAAGAGTTGGTCTTCGTGGCTAGAAAGGTCACGTGACGGCCTTTTGAACTCGTAAACAACGGATACCTCCTCGTTACTGTTTAGGGTGATGTAGTCCGGACGTCTATCATCTGGTAGCGTGAACTCACTGCGAATATCGGTCCCGGTTCCTTCGTATCCAAGGGCATCGTAGAACCCCGTTTCTAGAAAGAGATTTTCGACATCGCGCTCACTCATGTCGTCGTTAACGCGATCCGCGATGGTTTCGAGAGATTCGTGGAAGGCGGACGGTGAAGGCATATTACTCCAATTTGGAGATTATCGTTATAAATCTCCGGAAAGTTACTCACCTGACACACTACCCCTAAATCATTCCAATCCGGCATTCCGTACCCCCAAAGAGCTAATTCGGAACATTCGGAAACGACACACTTCCATTTATTAGTTTGGCCACTCGTGTCGACGCACTCATGATTACGGACGCCCGGGTGCTCCAACCCGAATTTATCCCTCGGGAGGTGACGCACAGAGACGCCGAAGTCAACACGCTCTCATCCGTCCTGCAACCTATCCTCAATGGGCATTCTGCTGATCCGGCTTTCCTTCACGGCCCGTCTGGTGTCGGGAAAACCTGTATCGCACAGTTCACCGTCGAACGACTGCGTGAGAACGTCGTGGATCTCAACCACCAGTACGTCAACTGTTGGGAGGACTACAGCCGCTTCAAAACGCTGTACACGCTGCTTGACGGTATCAACCAAACTGTCGATATCCACCGGCAATCCACACCGAGAGACCTGCTGCTCGACCGACTCCGCGACTACGACGGCCCACCGTACGTCGTAATTCTCGACGAAGCGGACCAACTCGAAGATAAGACCCTGCTGTACGACCTGTACCGCATCCCGGAATTCACCATGATCCTCATCGCCAACAACGAGGAGGGAGTGTTCGCAGGCGTTGATAACCGCATCAACAGCCGTCTCGCTAACGCGACTCGTATCCACTTCCGTCAATACCACCACGAGGAACTGGTCGCTATCCTTCAAGACCGTGTCCGTTGGGGACTCGAACCCGACGTCATCAGCACCGACGGATTGACGCTGATAGCGAATAATGCAGTTGGAGATGCGCGTGTTGCGATTGGGATTCTCCGTCAAGCAGCTCGGGCTGCAAAGGCTAACCAGTTGAACGATATCCCAGACGAAGTGATTCGGAATGTGACTCCGGAAGCGAAATCGGAAATCAGGCAGAAAACGGCCGATCGCCTTACTGCTCACCAGGAAGTTCTGTACGACATCGTCACTGAGTACGGCGAAATCCCACCGAGCGAACTGTACGATGAGTACTGTACGAGGGTGACGGATCCGAAGACGCAACGCATGGTCCGGAACTACCTCTCGAAGTTAGAGCAATACAATCTCATTGAGGCAGATGGCAAGACGAGAGGCCGAATCTACCGTACTGTTACGTAATCTACCGACCGGATAGCGTTCGGTCGCGGGTGATTCGGAAATCACACGCCCTTGCCTTTGACTACGGATGGACTGCAATATCATGTGCCTGCAAACAACCCTCAACAAGGCGAAGACTCTGATCTGCCCTCGGAGCAACAGACGCATCAACGAGAAGCTGGCGTAACTAAAGATGTTGTAGACTGCATCTCACAGCAGAGCTTCGCAGCCTGGTATGATGAACGGCAGGTAGAACAGAACATCCTCGAAGGACAGGCGTACTTCAACGCCCCCTCGCCGCCGAAAGACCCGGAACAACACACGCCGAGCAAACTGTTACAGTGTCACCGGAAAGCGAGTTACGCCCGGCAGAACGCGCCTCGTGAAGGTCCGTCGCCAGAAGGGTTGTTCTGGGTCGGCAGCGCCTTCGAGGAGAACATCATCGTCCCGTACCTGCAAGATATCACACCCGACGAGGTGTACGTACAGAACTCACTCTGGGTCGATGCGACGATTACCCGGGATGGAACAGAGGTGCGGGTTCGCGGGTCTACTGACCCGGCGATCGTTACAGAGACTGCTGACCCAGTGTTCCTCACCGAAATAAAGACGACGTCGTCGTTAGAGCATCTTGATGAGCCGAAAGAACATCACAAAGCGCAGTTACACGCGTACCTGCACGCGCTCGCGGAAACCAACGATATAGACAAAATTGATGGACTACTCGTCTACGGTTCACGGAAGACACTCGACATTCGAACGTTCCAAATCCGGTTCGACCCGGAGTTCTGGGAACGCGTCGTGGAGTGGATGATCGCTCAGACCGAGTACGAACAGGAAGGTGAGTTGCCACCGGGCACACCGGAGCGAGAGTGGGAATGTAATTACTGCTCGTTCAAACACCGGTGCGGGCAAGCCGACACACCGTTCACAGACACTGGGTACACCGGGCTACTCCCGATGTTCGATGAGTACGACCGTGAGAACCTTATCGAGTACCTTGACGCGCACGTGGACGGTGGTGCGAAGCTCACGCCGACACTCGCTCACAAGTTTCCTGACCTTGCGGACACGTACGGCGCGTACGACTGGTCGTGTCCACGCTGCAGTGAGACGTTCTCGTGGGATGCTGTAGACTGGGATGGTGACACGTCGAATCCGCCGTTCTGCCCAACTTGCATCGCAGACGACGAACTCCTCACGTTAAGTGGTCCCGGCCCGACCGAACAGCACTAACAGATCACGATTCGGTGTCAGCGTCTTCGTCATCGTTGGTTTCCTGGTCACGAGACATGTCTTCGAACGTCCCTTGTTTCAAATCCTCTGCATCAGGCGTTTCATCGAATATTGACGAACGCTCTGATGGCGGAACAGACCGGGCCGAAGAATCATTTGTATCCGTCTTCTCATCGCTTTCCGTGTCACCATCACCTGTCTCTGAACCGGATTCATCAGATGTATTCGACTCCACAGGTGAGGTATGGTCAGTCGCAGAGTCTCCCCGGTCACTCGGTCGTTCCGGCGGGTCAATCTCCGCGTCATCCATATTACTGGGATACTTGTCAGCCGCAGGCGCTTCCTCACGATCACTCGAAGACGTAGAAGACTCCGCTCCTGACTCACTCTCACGCTCACTACTCGAATTCCCGGCTAATTCATCTCCTTTGAGAATCGTTCCATCAATCGCATCCTCGAACTGCAGGAGCTGCGACGGGTTCTCCTGCACCCACGTCACGATATCGTCCGTCTGATCGTCCAACAATTGCTGTAACGCCCGCATCTTCCGGTAGTTACTGATAATCCCCTCTCTCGCCATCTTGTCCGTCAGGTACTCGCCCATATCCGTCAGGGTATACACTTTCTTTGTCCCGACCTCACCCCTTCCGAGAGAGACATCGATCAGACCAAGGTCCGCAGCGTCATCACGCCGTTCAACAATCGTTGATGACGTTACCTCGATTTCCGGTTCAATTTCCGAATACGTCATCGGTCGCTCGTGAAGTAACGAGAGTAGCCCAATCGCGCCTTTCCGCCGTAGAAACTCCTCAACCGTGATACTCATTACACTCCTGTTGAATACCGACCCTTTTAGACACCCAAGTCAACTCCAATTTGGAAATAATTGAAAAATCGAGAAACCAGTAAACCGCCGACAACAGGCCTTATACTCCTTTATTTAACACTCCATTCGGAAATCACACCCGCATACATATGCTCCAAATTCGAGTAACTCCCTCCATGATTGATACGATGCTCCTCCGCGTCACTTCACCGATTCCA
>LKMJ01006235.1_pt1 | contig 11231 bp, 10 predicted proteins | sample 643391 | NCBI WGS metagenome assembly LKMJ01 (sample SAMN04112250, study PRJNA286221) | soda lake metagenome | biome: soda lake; feature: Kulunda Steppe; material: water; isolation source: sample PL-Br10 brine of Picturesque Lake | place: Russia: Kulunda steppe | collected 2010-07
CCAGATCACGCTGGCAATGGTTCTGGCAATGCTCCAGACCACGTCGGCAATGGCTCTGAGAACGCACCAGATAATGCCGGTGATGGCCAGGGTAACGCGCCTGAAAATGCCAGCGACGGACAGGGCACTGTATCAGATGATGCTGGCAACGGGCAAGAAAATGCAGGTAACAACGGTGGCCAGGACCGCAACGGGTCTCCCGGTAACAGCGGTTCGAGTAGCTCCGGGGGCAATAGCGGCAACGAAGGTAGCGGCGGTAACGGTGCCGGCCCACCGTAATCCATCCAGTGACAATTCGAACCGATTGACATGCGAAACGGATCGGATCGCAACCACATATGCTAGTCCAATGGGCAGACACCAGCAGCAACTCGGGCAACAAACGAGGCACCCTCCCGCTCCGTTCGGCGGCAACCGAACGAGCGACATTCGCCTGCGAATTTTTGGCTCGGTCGACCGTTTTTGAGCCCAAAATAGAGGACACAGCTGAGACGAGACTCGACCGTTCGGAGCGGGGCTCTCACCAAGAGACTGCAAATGGAGGAAAACAACTAAGTATGTGCTACACGTTACCACAAACCAGTATGGCCTCAGCACAGACCACTGACGACGAGTTGTTCGACGAGTTCCTTTCGACTAACGGACACGAAACCGAACCGGCAGGATGGGACGAGTCGTATAACAAAAAGCAGTGTCCCGACTGTGGTGGCCTTCATGATGACGATGCCCAGCAGTGTGGCGTCTGTGGCTGGACACCCGCCTGGTAGCGTCGTCAGTAAACGTCTTCGCGGTCGATTTCTGCAGCCTACGGCGGTGAGCCCCGCGAGTCGAAGTCACGTTGTTTATCAGGAAGGGGCACATGTAGGTGGTACAATGAGTACCACGGAGCCAGTAATCACCCGCCTGTTCGGTGGTCCCGGCAGCGGGAAGACGACGGCCCTACTCGACCGCGTCGAGACGATTCTCGAAGACGACAGCGTTGATCCCCGCGATATTCTGGTAGTTTCGTACACCCGTGCTGCGGCCGCCGAAATCCGCGAACGGCTCGCCGAACGCCTGGATACGACGCCCCGAAAACTCCAGGGCAACGTCTGTACGATGCACGCCAAAGCCTACGAGCTGTTGAATCTCTCTCGAGGCGATGTCGTCGGTGAAAGCGACAAAGAGGCGTTCTGTGAGGATTTCGGCCTCGAATACGAGGATGAGTACCAAAGCGGTGGCCGCCGGACCGCGCGCTCGACAACCATCGGTAACAAGATTATCTCGACGAGTCAGTGGCTCCAGCGGACCAACCGCGAGGTCGCCGACTGGTACGACGTTCCCTTCCAGTGGAACGTCGAGGAGGTTCGACTCCCCCCAGAGATCGATCCCAACGCCCAAGAGGGTAACAAGTACACCCCAACCTGGACGGCCGACGACGACCGGGTCGACATCCCCGAGGCGATTCGTGGCTGGCGCGCGTATAAGGGCGACAACGAGTTGGTCGGCTTTGCGGATATGCTCGAACGCGTCAAACAGCGGTCGCTGCTGCCGAGCGTCGACTACTTAGTTATTGACGAGTTTCAGGATATCACGACCCTCCAGTACGAAGTGTTCGAAGAGTGGAAACCCCACATGAAGCAGGTGCTCATCGCTGGCGACGACGACCAGGTTGTCTACGCCTGGCAGGGCGCGGACCCGAACCTGCTGCTTGATGCCGACCGCGACGAGGACGTCGTGTTACCGAACTCCTACCGGCTGCCCTCCCGCATTCTCAACGTGGTCAACCAGGAGATCCGTCATATCGACAAACGCCAGGAAAAAGACCTCAAACCCCGCAAAGAGGGCGGCGTCGTCGAGGGTGTCGAAAACGCCTCGATGCTCGAACTCGTCCGCAACGTGCGATACACCGTCCAGGAGGACGACGGCAGCATCATGGTCCTGTTCCGGGCGCGCTATCAGCTGTTCCAGTTCATCGAGGAGTTCATCGACGAGGGGATTCCGTTCAAAGCACTCACCGACCAGCGACTCTGGACCGACCGGCTGGTTGATTACGTCCGGGCGATCGAAGCCTACGACGCCGACGAGGACCTCACACTGTTGCAGGGTCGACGTCTGGCCGATATGCTTCAGACCTCGGCGTTCGGCTCCAACGAGCGTGACGAGTTCTACGACTTCCTCGAAACCAAGGAGGACGACACCGACACCGAGGACCTCACGGAGATCCCACTGGCTCCCGAAGACGTCAAAAACTTCGCACCGTTCATTCCAGATCCAAAATCGGCCAGCGATATGGTTCGGAAAGTAACCAGCTTCCAGCGGAAATCAATTGATGCCTACTTCGGTGGCGAGTATCACGGCCGAAATCCGGATCTCGTCCGCGTCGGGACGATCCACTCCGCAAAGGGTCGTGAGGCCGACCACGTCTTTGTGGGAACGGACCTCACTGAAAAGGTCGTCGAGCAGATCGCCGCAACAGTCACCGGCCACGAAGAGAGCGTCGACGAGATCGATGACGACGACCTCCCCGACGGAGAGTTTACCAAACGCACCGACCCAGTCCCACTGCTGACTGACAACGAACGTCGCGTCTTTTATGTCGGCATGAGCCGAGCCCGAGAGCGACTCGTCTTGCTCGAAAACCTGATCGACGGCGCGCCGACAGTCCCGATCAGTGTTCTGCTCCACAACGAACTCCGTGATGAGCCAGTCGATGAGTTGCTTGCAGTTTCCCAAGAGTCGGCCGCCGAAGACGCTCCTGAACCCGAGCCGTGAGCTTACTCCCCGACTCAACGCTCCAGTCGGGGCTCGCGGCGGTGCAGTCGGCTCTCAAGGATACCGGCGCGGTCGGGTTTCTTCAGGTCGACCGTGGAGATACGCCGAGTAGGCGGTACCTAACGCGGACGTCGGGAGCCAACAGAGAGACGGCACTCGTCGTTCTGCCAGCCACTGCAAGCCACCGCCCGCAAGCAGTCTACTGTGTACCGAACGACAGCAACGCAGCAGCCAAGGCGTTCGTACACGCTGACGACAGAATCGACCGATCAGTCGTTGGGCGACCCCCATCGGCAGCGACTGGCCGGCACGTCTGTAAGCTCCTTGCCGACCGTCTCGGCGAGCAGGCCGGTAGTGGGAGACTACTGGTCCCACGTGATCTCCCGCACGATGCGGCAGTGTTCTGCCAGCAGACTGGCTACGAGTTACAGTCGACAGCAGCAGTACGAGCTGGGAGAGCCAGCAAAACCCTAGCCGAACGTGACTGCCTCACAGCCGTCCAACAGGCCGCAGGTGGTGGGCTGGCTCGCGGAGAGGCGGTTTTGGCGGCCAGCAACCAGGATGGCGGAACGCTGAGTTTCAACGGGCAACTGCTGTCGGCCGAGCGGCTGTGTCGACTCATAGATACCGCGCTTGTTTCGGCTGGCGTTGCACCGGCGGAAAACACGCAGGTCGGGGCCCCGACTGAATCGACTGACGCCCTACCGGTTGGCGAGCCGATCCGTCTGCGGGTCGCACCGCGAGGACCGCACGGCTACCATGGTACACTCACGCGAACGGTGGTTATCGACAGCGATGGCGGCTGGGAGCGACGGGCGTACATCGCCGCCGAAGCGGGACTGCAGGCTGCAGTTGGTCATATCGAACCGGGCGTCGATGTTTCCACAGTCAAGAACGAAGCACTCGCCGAAGTTGGAGCCTACGGCTTTGCGATCACACCCGACGGGGAGTCAACACAGCCGCGAGCGACAGCTGCAGTCCACGGTGTTGGACTTTCGGCTCACGAGTGGCCGACTCCAGGAGCCGAAAGCACACTCCAGGTTGGCACAGTGATCGCTGTTGAGACGGGTGTCGTCGATACACCACAGAGAACAGTTCGGCTCGGGACACTCCATGTCGTCACAGCGGAGGGCTGTCAGCAACTTGTGGAGTATCCCTTTGCTATCACACCGATCGACCGCGGTGACGACGGCGGTACGAAGACAGACTAACCGTGCTGTCAGGTTGGGCTACTGAGACAGCTCTGTCATCTGGAGGGCTTCACGGATGTGATATTTCGTTTGAGTGTTCTCTGCAACGTCCAACGCTTCTTGTAAGTGTGTTTTGACGTCGTTTTTCGCTTCGGATTGGGGATGCATGTCATTCCGTATATTATTGTATACTATAATTATTTCGCTTCTAACCATCGTTAGACACCGCCTACTGCCGTTTTTCCGGTGTTCTGTCGGGATCGGGGTCAGTCGATGGCTCGTCTTGGAACCGACTCGGGATCAATCCTCCAAGAAGTTTCTTTGCAATCATTCGGGGATCCATGAAGTAGTACGGGATGAGGACCATCGCAACAGCAACCCCGACCAGCGCGAGACCCATTGTGGTTTCGCCGGCCAACAGTCGGTTGATCCCGAAATTTCCAACCGGGATAGCAAAAACGAGGCTGCCAAGGAGGCTGAGGAGATCAAAGATGCCGAGTCTCATCGGTGGTAGATATCGCCTGGGTGATCAAAAACATCCCGACAGGGAGCACAACCGCTTTTGCGGAGTATCGCCTCCGTTCGGTATGTTCACTGGAATCGTCGAAACCACAGGCGAAGTGGTGGCAGTTGAAGCCGACGAGGGCGGCCGCCGGCTCCGTATTCGAGCATCAGGTCTCGATGACCTCCATCACGGCCAGTCGATCAGCGTCAGTGGTGTCTGTCTGACTGTCGAAGCCTACGAAGAGACTCCAGATGACAACCGCTGGTTCGAGGTGTTTCTGGCAGCCGAAACCGTTGACAAGACATATCTCGGGGAGGTCGCTGTCGGCGACCACGTCAATATCGAGCGCGCAATGCCCGCCAACGGTCGGTTTGACGGACACGTCGTTCAGGGCCACGTCGATACCGTCACCGAGATCACCGAGACCGAACAGGTCGGCGACGACTGGCGGTTTACCTTCGAGTTAGCTGATGGCTACGACCAGTATATTGTTGATAAGGGGTCAATTTGCCTCGACGGGATCTCACTGACGGTCGCCGCACTCGACCGCGAGGCCGGCACGTTCGATGTGGCGATTATTCCGACCACCTACGAGTTGACGACCCTCCGCGAGAAATCGGTTGGTGATCCGGTTCACATCGAGGTCGACGTGATCGCCAAATACGTCGAAAACATGCTTGAAGGCTACCACGGCGGGTAGCTCCTGGTATTTGAGTATTCACGTACTACTGCGAAACAGTACCACGGAACGGGCGGGTTAAGTTGCTCGCTGCCCTGCATAAAGTATGTACTGGGCAGTCGCTGACGAACGCTCTCTGTGGTCACTGCAACCGAACGGGTCCGTATGAGCAAAGAGTATATTACAGTCCGTGGAGCCGAAGAACACAACCTCAAAGAGGTCGATGTCGAGATTCCACGGGAGGCGTTTACCGTCGTTACCGGTCTCTCTGGATCAGGAAAATCCTCTCTGGCATTCGACACCATCTACGCTGAGGGCCAACGTCGCTACATCGAGTCGCTGTCGGCGTACGCTCGGAACTTCCTCGGGCAGATGGACAAACCCAAAGTCGAGGCCGTGGAGGGCCTGTCACCGGCGATCTCGATCGACCAGAAGAACGCCGCCAACAACCCGCGGTCGACGGTCGGTACTGTCACCGAACTCCACGACTATCTCCGCCTGCTGTACGCACGGATCGGCACCCAGTACGATCCGATCACCGGCGAGGAAGTTGGCGAACAGAGTGCCCAGGAGATGGTTCGACAGCTGCTCGCGTTCCCGGAGGGCACCCGTGCGAAAATCGCTGCGCCGGTCGTTCGGGATCAGAAAGGAGCCTTCGAAGACCTGTTCGACGAGCTAGTAGCCGACGGCTACTCACGAGTCGAGGTCGATGGCGAGGCGTTCGATCTGACTATCGAGAAACCAGAGCTCGACAAAAACTACGACCACACCATCGACGTCATCGTTGACCGCGTAAAGCTCTCGACGGAGGCACGCTCGCGGATCACTGACAGCGTCGAAACCGCTCTCGAGGAGGCCGGCGGCGTGCTCAAAGTGATTGTTCCTGACCCGCCCAAAGCGCCGCCGCTCGGCTCGAACTCGCGGTCGACGGGGGATCTTGCCGGCGAGGGTGATGACCGGCTCGTCGTCGAACTGTCGGAGGCACTTGGTAACCCGAACAGCGACTTTCAGTTCTCGGAGATCGAGACACGGTCGTTTTCGTTTAACAGTCCACACGGTGCCTGCCCAGAGTGTGAGGGAATCGGCCAGGCCAAAGAGGTCGACAAAAAGCTGATTATCCAGGACCCCACCAAAACGTTGAAAGACGTCTTCGAGGCCTGGAGCTACAACCGGTCGTACTACCGGACGCGAATCGATTCGGTTGCGGCCCACTTCGGCGTGAGCGTCGAAACACCCTGGAAAGAGCTTGATGCGGACATCCAGCGACAGTTCCTCTATGGCACCGACCGGCAGGTCGTCTTCGAACGCTCGACCCGAAACGGCACCCGTCGGAAGGAAAAGCGGTTCGAAGGCGTGATTCCGAACCTGGATCGTCGACACGTCGAAACCGACTCAAAAGGTACTAGAGAGCACATCGAGGAGTATATGGCCGTCACAGAGTGTCCAGCCTGTAATGGAACCCGGCTCAAAGAGCAGTCGCGACACGTTCTGGTCGGTGGGACCTCGATTACCGACGTCAACAAGCTCTCTATCGGCGATGCGCGCCGACATTTCGAGGGAGTCGAAGACGAACTCTCCGAACGCGAACGTACTATTGCAACTGAGATTCTCAAAGAGATTCGTGCAAGGCTTGGCTTCATGGAGGAGGTCGGCCTGGAGTATCTCACACTCGACCGTGAGGCAGCCACCCTCTCTGGCGGCGAGAGCCAGCGGATTCGACTCGCAACACAGGTCGGCTCGGGGCTGGTAGGCGTTCTTTACGTGCTTGACGAACCCTCAATTGGACTCCACCAGCGCGATAACGACCGACTACTAAATACACTTGAGGGATTGCGCGATCTCGGAAACACGCTGATCGTCGTCGAACACGACGAGGAGACGATGCGCCGGGCTGATAACGTGATCGACATGGGACCAGGCCCCGGTAAACGCGGCGGCGAGATCGTCGTCCAGGGTGAGTTCGACGACATTTGCGCTGCTGACGACTCAGTGACGGGCGACTATCTATCGGGCCGTACGGAAATCCCCGTTCCCGACGAGCGGCGCGAGGCCGACAGTGAACTGACGATTCACGGCGCGCGTCAGCACAACCTCTCGGATCTCGAGGTACCGATCCCGCTTGGTGTCTTTACCGCTGTGACAGGCGTTTCGGGCTCCGGTAAATCGACGCTAATGCACGATATTCTTTATAAATCGCTGGCCCGGCAGATGAACGACAACACGAGCGTCGACCCCGGCGAGCACGACGCTCTTGAGGGATTGGACAACATCGAGACCGTCCGACTCATCGACCAGAGTCCGATTGGCCGCACGCCGCGGTCGAACCCAGCGACATATACGGGTGTGTTCGACTACATCCGAGAGCTGTTCGCTGAAACGAAGCTCTCGAAACAGCGCGGATATAAAAAGGGACGATTCTCGTTCAACGTCAAGGGCGGTCGGTGCGAAGCCTGTGGCGGCCAGGGAACGGTCAAAATCGAGATGAATTTCTTATCAGATGTCCACGTCCCCTGCGAGGAGTGTGGCGGCTCGCGGTACAACGACGAGACGTTAGATGTGACATATAAGGATAAAACGATTGCCGATGTCCTGGAGATGGAAGTAGCCGAAGCCTACGACTTCTTCGAGGCCAACTCACAGCTTCGTCGCCGGCTCAAACTGCTCAAAGACGTGGGGCTGGGCTACATGTCGCTCGGTCAGCCATCGACCACACTGTCGGGCGGGGAAGCCCAACGAGTCAAACTCGCCGAGGAGTTGGGTAAAAAACAGACAGGCGACACGCTGTATCTGCTTGATGAGCCAACGACTGGGCTTCACAAAGAAGACGAACGGAAGCTGATCGACGTACTCCAGCGGCTGGTCGATAACGGCAACAGCGTGGTCGTCGTCGAACACGAACTGGATCTCGTCAAAAACGCCGACCACATCATCGACCTCGGTCCGGAAGGCGGCGAGGGCGGCGGCCAGGTCGTCGCCAGCGGGACGCCCGAAGCAGTTGCCCGCACTGAGGGCTCGTATACGGGTGAGTACCTGCGGGATTATCTGCCGAGCGTCGACCGTGAGGGGCCACGATCTGATCGTCGGAAGCCTGCCAAAGCAGCAAGCGACGACTGAGTTCGTAGCGTTTGGAGTTAGTCAGCGGTCGGCAACATAGCTGTGCTAACTCCTGGTAGTGACTGCCTACTAACGTAGGGTACCGATCAACCGTACCTAAATGGCAGTACACCAACCACGACGTCGAATGCTTGCGGCTGTCGGCTCGGGTGCGCTCGTCGGTCTCAGTGGCTGTCTCGACGCGCTTGTACCGAACGTCGACGAGGAGGGCGACGCGTTAGTCGCAGAGCTCTGGATCTACGATCAGGACTCAGACCGCACCGAGCCGGTGGCAGACACCCATCAGGGCCACTGGCACGGGAATCTTCCAGCTGTGCCCCGTGGGTCGGTGCTGTCGCTTAGTGCGGCGTTCAGAGATCACGACCGAGAGACGATACTACTCGGAGACGACGAACCCTACCAACTGCAGGCACGATACAATGGCGGTACACACGAGACCATTTCAGTCGATAGCCACGGTGACCATCTACAGCTTACCGGCGAGGAGGTCGGTGAGACCGAAATCGTCTTTCAGCTCGCTGAAAGCGGCGAGACCGTCTGGGAGGCACCGCCGATCAGTATCGACGTGACACCGGCGTGAGAGCTACCAGCCGTACGCACAGGTCGGTAGGGGGTGTCTACCACCTGTCCCGAAGACGATGTATGAACTGACAAACTATATGCAGGCCGCGGCGAACGAACAGGTATGTACGATTTTGTCGTCGTCGGTGTTGGCCCCGCCGGTGCGCGGTTTGCTCGACGGGCCGCCGAGGAGGGCTACGACGTGCTCGCGCTTGAAAAGGGGACCGTCGGCGAGCCGCTTGCGTGTTCAGGCCATGTGAGCACTGATATCTGGGACTTTGTGCCTGACGAGGCCCGTGAGCGACTGTTTCAGAACCGGATCTACGGCGCGAACTTTTATACTGGTGGCCCCGACGCCGATGGCCACCTCTTTTATAAAACCGAGGAGGTCTCGAACGTGATCGACCGCGTCGAATTGGACCGGACGCTCGCCGACTGTGCCCGCCGAGCCGGTGCGGATGTGCGGGAGGAACACACCGTGACGGCAGTTGATGAAGAGCCAGACCACGTCGAACTGACTGCCTCGGTTGCCGGCGAGACGGGAACCCAAACGTTCGAGGCGCGGATGGTCGCCGGCTGCGACGGTCCCGTCTCGCGGGTTCGTCAGGCTGCCGGCCTTCCTGAGCCCGGTGAGAAACTCCACGGCGTGCTCGCCTTTACCGACGAGGTCGACCACACCGATCACGTCGACGTCCACCTGACCGTCCCTGGCTTTTTCGCCTGGCGGATTCCGCGCGGCGAGGCCGGCGTTGAGTACGGACTGGCCGCCCCACCAGGAGATGACGTAACCGACCGCTTCCAGGAGTTAACCAGTGCCTACGGCGTCGAAACCGATCGATTCTGTTCGGGGGCGATCCCGATAGGCCCGCCAGAGACTGTGACGACCGACCGGATCTTTCTGCTCGGCGATGCCGCCTCGCAGACCAAACCGTTCACTGGCGGTGGCATTCTGTATGGGATGACCGCTGCCGACTGTGCGGCTCGCCACATCCAACCGCATCGACCCAAGTCGCTCGGGATTTACGAATCCGCCTGGCGACAGACGCTGTCGACCGAAATCCGGCTGGGCCATCTCATCCGGCGGGCCTACTCGCTGCCCGAACCGGTCCAACGGATCGGACTCACCGCGTTGGCTGGCGAGATCGGCGTTCATATGGACAAACCCTCGTCGTTCTTCTCGAGAACACATCTCAAGCGGCTGCTCTCCTGAAAGGTCGTTGGCGGTCGCGCGGTAGGGGAGCCAGCGACGGCCAGACTACTCCGCAGCGCGTTCGGGACGGTAGCTCGGCAGCCGGAGTGAGTCGGCACTTCCCGCCACGAAGGGAAGGTCGCTTCCGGTTGCTGGAACAGTGCCGTCGTCGGTCTCGACTGCGATATCCGAGAGTGTGGTCTCGTATTCGACCATCGCCAACGCGATTGGCTCGTCCAGCGAGGGGCTCTCGACGGCGCGGGAGATCTCACCGACCGCGCTGTCGCCAGCCGTTACTGTCTGGTCTGTCTCAACGAGTTCGTCCGTTGTGAGTCCGACCAGGCGGGAACTCGGCTGGCCGAGGTTTTCGACTTTCGAGACGACCTCCTGACCGATGAAACAGCCTTTCTCGAAATCCAGGGCGTGGCGCACTCCGAGGATGTTCGGTATGCGACCGTCGAGTTCGGTCTCGAACAGCGGTGTGCCGGCTTCGCAGGTGAGTGACTCGTAGGTCCGGTAGCCGAACGGCGCGGCGTTGAGCCCGTGGTTGAGCAGCGTATCGTAGACGATTTCGGCGTCGTCGGCTCCACAGATCACCTCGTAGCCCTCCTCGCCGACCGGGTTATCGCTGGCGACGACGGTGACGCCGGCGTCGCCCATCGAGCCGCGCTCGAAGTGGAGTTCGGGTTCGGGCGCGCCCGCGTGGTTCAGCACGGAGGCGATTTTTTCGGTCGACTGGGGGCCGTGGACGCCGAAGACGCCGAACTGATCGCTGGCGTCGGTGATCTCAACGTCCTGGATAAACACCTTCGCGCTCCAGTTATCAACGATCTCGCCGACGGTCGAAGGCGGCGTGAACAATAGCAGTTTCTCGCCGGCGTTGTAGATGTAGCAGTCGGATTCGATGCGGCCCTGGGGGTCCAGGATGAGCGCATAGCAGCCGGTGCCGTTGGCCTCGGGCACGCGGTTCGAGACGATGTTGTCGACGTACTCGAGGCGGTCTGCGCCCTCGATAGCAATGATCCCGTACCCCATCTCGATAATGCCGACCCCGTTGCGGACCGCGCGGTGGGCGACGGTGGGCCGGCCGTAGTGGTCGACGACCTCGCGGTCCCCGTACGTGGTGAACGTCGCGCCGAGATCGGTGTGACTGTCTCCGACAAGCGTCATTGTGTGGTCAATGGACCGGTGGAGTAAAACAGCGACGCCTTTCGGTCTGAATTCGCTAATAGAGGGCTA
>LKMJ01006236.1_pt1 | contig 11229 bp, 10 predicted proteins | sample 643391 | NCBI WGS metagenome assembly LKMJ01 (sample SAMN04112250, study PRJNA286221) | soda lake metagenome | biome: soda lake; feature: Kulunda Steppe; material: water; isolation source: sample PL-Br10 brine of Picturesque Lake | place: Russia: Kulunda steppe | collected 2010-07
ATCGGGATTAAAACCAATCCGGGTGTAGCGGCCAAAATGTTTAAATCTCTTTCCGCCGAACAGATCAACATTGAAATGATCAGTACTTCTGAATACCGCATCTCCTGTGTCATTGAAGAAAAGTATGGAGAACTCGGGGTCAGGGCTGTCCATAAAGCCTTTGGCCTTGACAGGGAAGACAGCACTGAAACGATTCAATAAATGTAAGGAGAGCGGTCATGTTAAACTGCGATACAAAAAGGTTGTGGGATGGATTCTGGCAGATTGCCGATCCCAAAATATGGATTGCCTCTACCATCCCTATGGCTGTCGGAGCCGCTATCGCCTATTCCCACCGGGGCAGTTTCAGCTGGTCCTGGTTTTTAGTGGGAGTAGCGGCTATTTACCTGCTGGAGATCGGTAAAAATGCTATCAATGAATATATTGATTACCTAAGCGGTGTGGACCGCTTTGTCACTCCCGATAAAAGGACGCCTTTCAGCGGCGGCAAGAAAACGATCATAGACGGCAAACTAACTTTAAAAGAAAACCTGATCATCGGGACCGTAACCATTCTGGCCGGATCTTCACTGGGCCTCTACGTGGTTTTTTACCGCGAGTTTGCCGTGCTCTGGTTCGGCCTGGCCGGGGTGTTCTTTGCCCTGTTCTACAGTTTGCCGCCCTTTAAATTTTCTTACCGCGGATTAGGTGAAGTAGTGGTGGGTATCACTTTCGGGCCCCTGATTACCACCGGCACCTACCTGGTCCAAACCGGTACCATCAGCCCGGAAGTAATTATCGCTTCCATCCCTCTTGGTTTCATCATTGCCAACGTCCTCTGGATAAACCAGTACCCGGACTACGAAGCAGATTTGAAAGGCGGTAAAATGAATGGTGTAGTGCGGCTTGGCAAAAAAAAAGGAGTGACAGTTTTTGCAGCCTTATTCGGCCTGGCCTACCTGGTCCTGCTAATCATGACTTTTTTTAGTGGAAATCCCCTCTGGATGCTGTCTTTTGTAAGTATGCCCCTGGCTGTGAGGGCAGTTAAATTAGCCCGCCGCCACTTCGATAATATCCCCCTGCTGATTGAAGCAAATGCCAAGACCATCCAAATTTATCAGCTTACAGGGTTAACCATGATCGCCGCCGCTTTATTGCCACTGCTGGTAAGGCAGTGAACCTGAACAGGGTATATATAGAATCATTGACAAGTTTCAATCAATAAGTTCCGCCCTGGTTACGAAGGAGGTTCTGCCTGAGATGGATAACAGCATCCTGCCCGTATTTTCAACCGCCCACTGGATTCTTTTATTCCTGGGGCTTTACATGGTATTGATCATAGCCCTGGGCCTCTATTACAGCCGCCGGGTTCATGAAGCAGATGACCTTACCGTGGCCGGCCGCCAGTTAAACTTTATTTTTATGGTCCCCTCCATTGTCGCCACCTGGATTTGCGCCGGGGCCATGATGGGGGCAGCCGGTTATGCTTTCCTGTTCGGGATGCAGGGTGTTATCTTTGACCCATGGGCCCCGGCCCTCTGCATGGTCCTGATCGGCATTTTTTTTGCCTACCGCATGCGTAAGGCTAAGTATACGACCATTACTGATTTTTTTAATCACCGCTATGGCAACCTGAGCGGTTTTCTCTATACCATGATCCAAATTCTCTCCGCCATGGCCTGGCTTGGCGGCCAGCTGGTGGCCCTGGGCATTATCGTCTACCTGACGACAGGTTTCGACCTGCAGGTGGCGGTTATTATCGCCACCCTGGTTATTATTGTGGTGACCGGTTTAGGCGGTTTGTGGGCTCTTTCCCGCATAGATACAATTGCTTTTGCTTTGATCCTGATCGGATTGATCATTCTTCTACCCTCAGTGGTTGGCGAAGTAGGAGGGCTGGGAGAACTGTGGCGGACCGGCGAAAACTGGGCCGAACTACCGACCTGGTCGATGCGGATGGAAAGCGGAGAAGAAGGTTACCTCTGGTACACCGGACTGCTGGGCATTCTACTTTACATCTCAGCCTGGGCGGCCCTGTCCCTGGGCGATGTGCCGAGCCAGGTCCTGATGCAGAGGGCCCTGGCGGCAAAAACGGAAAAAACCGCCGTGGCCGGCTTCCTGGTCAGCGGAGTTCTCTACCTGAGTGTGGGCATGATCCCGGTCTTGATTGGCATCGCCGTATACACCACCGGGATGCTGGAGGGCATACCCGTCACGGAAGCGGAAAATGTCCTGCCCTGGGCTGCCTACACTTTCCTGCCGCCCTGGGCCGGAGTGTTATTCATCGTCACCCTGGCTGCAGCAATCATCAGCACCTCCGGCAACAGCGCCCTGATCATCGCCACCCTGATCGGGCATAATATTTACTGCTATATAAAACCGGACGCTTCTCAAACTGATGTCCTGAAAGTGGTCCGGTTTTCGCTGCCGGTAGTGACTCTGCTGGCCATGGCGATTGCGCTTTATTTTGAAACCGTATACAAGCTGATCGTCCTCTCCGGCGGAATCCAGCTGGCCACCGTTGCCGGTGCTTATATCATCGGTTATTTCTGGACCAGGGCCAATACTGCCGGCGCCATCAGTTCATTTTTTACCGGCCTGGCCGCCTGGATGATTGTCTACCAGCAGGTATTGCCTGAGACTATGCAAGCAAATATGGATGTTGTGGTTGAAGGCGAGGTCTACATGGACTGGGCCAGGGATGACGCCATTTTCATATCCCTGATCCCGGCAGCAGCAATCAGCTTTTTGACCCTGATTGTTATTTCGCTGGTGACTCAGAAAAAATATCCACCCCTACCGATGCGGACCCGGAACGGTCAGGACATGAGTAAGATGCCCAAGTTTTTCTGGTCCAAAGGTTCATAATAGGGATGGATTATTCTAACATTGCAGGGGACAAGGATAAACAGGGGCCGGCTGATCGCTACCGTTACGGTTGGAAGAATTATAAAACCGGGGCGACTAGTCTCAAAGCGCCCCGGTTTTATTATAAAAGGCAGTGTTTTATGACAGAAACCTTTTTTTGAACAGCACTATTTAGATTGCAGTTCCATCGGTTTATTGCAGCAAACCAGTGTCCCTACACCATGCTCAACCACTTTAACAACATTGGTGCAGACCTGGCAGTTATAAACTTGTTCTTTTTTTGTTGCCATTTTCGGACCTCCTGTTTAATTTGACGCCTTCAATCAAAGCTTAAAAGAAAAACTAACATGAACAACCGTCACAAGGTCCTCCTGGAGCGGCATCAGTGATCGAAAAGCCGCCGCGGGGCCCTGCATGGAAATCAATAACCTTGCCCTCAAGGTATGCAGAAATTTCTTTGTCGAAGACAAACTTAATGGTGCCTTTTTCTTCGACAATATCTTTTTCTTCCTGAACCGACTCATCCAGAGTCAGGCCGTACTTGGGGCCTCCTCAGCCGACACCACTTACATAAACACGAACATAAGCATCATCGACTTCTTTTTCCTGCGCTAACACTTCATTAATTTTTTCCTTTGCAGATTCAGTTACCTGCAGCATTTTAAAAACCTCCTTCGGGCAAATCCCTTAATATGCCTCTAAAAGTCATTTTCAAAGAGAACCTTAATAATGTCTGCCGCTTCTTCGCTGGAAATCCGATAATAAACTTCGGTCCCCTTGCGTTCAAAGGTGATAATCCCCATATCCCTCAACCGACCCAGGTGCTGAGACACGGTTGACTGAGAAAGTTCCAGGCAGTTTTGCATCGCCGATACGTTGCACTCGCCCCGTTTGATAAGTTCACGGATAATGCAAAGCCGGACCGGGTTGGAAAGGGCTTTAAGCAGGGTTGCCTTTTCCCTGATTTTATCCATCTCTGTTAGAGCATCCATTAAGGTTTCCTCCTACTGGTATTATTATATCATAATATTATAATTATGCAACCAGGTTTGCAATTATTTTTCCACCCCTGTTTCAAACTTGACCCAAATAAATAGTTTCTGCTGACCTTAAGTTTTACCGGAAGCGTCCCTTCTTTAATAAGCTGCGGCCCGGAATTAGTCCTGCATATATACTTTTCACCTTTTATTTTTCTTTGCTGTTCAAAGTAAATTCCCAGGCGCAGAAGCTGTCATCAGGATGCTGATCGGGCGGGCAGTAAAGGCACTTTGTCTCAATGCGCGGGTCGATGGTGCGGGCAAAACCGGAGTATTCTACCAACCCCACCGGCCGGCATGGGAATTCGGGCATCTGTTTGCGCCGGCGGGCCGATTGGACCCGGCAGTCGTTCATTTTGAAAATGATCTTGTCCCTGCCCGGTTCGATTAGCTCCTGCCTGTTTATCAAGCTGTACATCCTGTACTGGAGGGCCTGCTTAAGGGCATCAAGGCCGCCTCCCGACTCCAGGCCTAAAAAGTCCATAATCCTGCGGGCTTCTAAGACCGTAAACATTTCCCAGGCCCCGGTATCGAGACGGATCGCTTCTTCCATGCCGTAAGCCTGTTCAACCTGCTGAAACCAGACCCCATCGTGAGCCAGCCACCTCTTAGCAAAATCTGCCAGCAGGTATTCAAGCTGTTCTCTGCTCAACTTATTCAGATCCAATTTGTATACAACCTCCCTTTTTTGATTACCGGCGGTTGGCCCAATCCTGTTACCGGAAGGCCCCGTGTTTTGTTAATCAACTCCAGTGCTTAAAGAATTTCGGCGGGAAGGGGGCTGAATCCTACCTCGAAACCTGAACAGGCAATTCTTTGAGAAGCCGAACTAATTATACTAAATCAAACCTGTTAAAAAGCACTTCCCAGGCCCTCCTCTTTTTATTTCACCTTTTATGGTAATATATAGATACAATAAATACCGATATTAATATATTATAAACAATTGAAAGGAGAGACAGTATATGAAAATCCTGGTTTGCACAGACGGTTCCGCCCACAGTCGTAAGGCGCTGGAGAGGGCTGCAATGTTCGCAGAGGGCATTAATATCGATGAAGTAGCCGTTATTCACGTTGACGAAGGTAGTTTAGACCTCACTGCTTACGGGAGGGACGGCAAAACCCGTTCCGTAGCAGTTCTGGACAGCAAAAGTATTGATAAGCGGATTATAGAAGATGTTGAAAAAAGAGAAATGATCTTGCAAGAAGCCTTAAAAGTATTCGAAGAAAAGCATATTAAGGCGCGCACCATTTTAAAAAAAGGCCACCCTTCATCTACGATAATGAGTATGGCTGCCGAAGAAGGTTTTGATGTGATTATAATTGGCAGCAGAGGACTAAGCGGTATGCAAAAAATGTTCCTGGGCAGTGTCAGTAATGCTATAGTGCAGGAAGCAAAAAATTGCACTGTAATCGTTGTCAAATAATTCCAGGCCTGCCCTATTGGCCTGCCCTGTTAATGATTTTATTGGCGGGAGTAGATGGGAATCGAACCCACCGCAGGGGGCTGCCCTGCCACTGGATTTGAAGTCCAGGAGCGCCACCAGGCCGCTAACTACTCCCGCAAATTTAAGCAGGCGCTTTTAATAGGCTTTACGGTATCTAATTATATCTTTACCTCCCGGCATTTACAAGTGCTTAAATTGGGCAGTTGTGGTTAAATTAAGCAGCAGAAAGTTAACACGGCAGCGATGGCAAAAAGTTTACAGCCGAGCGGGGCCGGAATAATAAGGGCGGAGAACGGTTTAAGTTTTAACCATTACCTGGACCTGGTTCATAATGGTCAAAAAAAAAGGGGCTGCCGGTTAAGATACCACGGGCAGCCGTTCTATTTCAGCGGGACAAGGGGACAGGTATCCTTATCTCACCTACCAACACTGGTATTGATCCCTTTTAATTTCTACTCGCTCATATTATCGATGTACCTGCTCAGCTCCTGTTCAATTTTTTCATCAAGCGGCGGGTCCTGGTAGTCCTGCAGCACCGAGGCTACGTACTGATGAGCCTTCTGGGCGGCATCGGAAAAATCGCCGGGTGCAGTATAGCGCTCTCTACTGCTGATAATGGGAATACGCGTTTCTTTCATGTGCTCAAAAGTGTGGCTGTCCCCGACATAATGGCCGCCGCTGCCGTGCCTCAGGATAACATCAACAGCAAGGTTTTCTTCATCAAACACCATGGGCCTGGCAAATTCCCTGGCCAGGCCAATTATTTCATCATCGATAATAAACTTTTCATACGACATGGTCATATAGTTTTCCAGCATACCGGCAGAATGAAGTATGAAATTTACTCCACACAGCACACAATTCATTGCCACCATCATCGACTCATAGCCGCTCTGGGCATCGGGAGAAAGGGAATCAGTCAGCGCCCCCCCTCCCCTGGAAGGCAGGCCGTAAAAACGGGCCATCTGGGCAATAGCGCAAAACATTTTAGTCGATTCCGGACTGCCAATGGCCAGGTCTCCGGTTCTTAAGTCCACGATACTGGAAGATGACCCAAAAATAACCGGCGTCCCGGGATTGATTAACTGGGCCAGGACAATGCCCGATAAAATCTCGGCTGTCTGCTGAACCAGTGATCCGGGCAAGGTCACCGGGGAAGTCGTCCCCGTCATGGCAAGAGCGGATATGAGCAGGGGCTGGCTGTTGCGGGCATAGACCATCAGGGCTTCAATCATGCGCTGATCAAATTGCAGCGGGCTCTGCGTATTGATGAGGGTTATTAAAACCGGTTTAGTTTGTATTTCATCGCGGCTGCTAAATATTATCTCGGCCATTTCAAGGCATTCGGAGGCTTTTCTATCCCCCATGGAACTGCCCATCAGGCATTTGTCGGTATGTTTAACGGCCGCCTGAAACATTTTTGCGTGCCGGATCCGATCGGGTAAGTCATTGGGTTCGACCAGCACGCCTCCTGCCACATCGAAGTTGTCGCTGTTACCACAAAGCTTGGTAAAGGCAATGTAATCTCTGTAATTGGAGATCCTTCGTTTATTCTGGAGATAATTCATGACATAGGGAGATCCGTAGCCGGGGGCGGTAACAGTTGTATTGCCCCCGATCCTGACATTATTCTCCGGGTTCCTGGCCTGCAGGGTGAACTCAGAAGGAGCCTGGGCAACCTGTTCCATGACCAGTTCCCGGGGTAAAAAAACATTGTCTCCTTGGACCTTTGCGCCGGCCTTTGATAATATCTTCCTGGCTTCCGGGGAGAAATATTCTACCCCGTCCCCCTCTAAAACAGCCATGGCGCCCAGGTGAATTTTTTCCAATTCCTCTTGTTTCAGATAATTTAACGGTTGGAATTCACGGTAGATCATCTATTTCATCCTCTCTGAAACACTTTATAATCAAATACTCAAAAGATGATAAAACCGGGGCCGGCTTTAAATTATTTAAACCAGCTTGCCGGCCCGGGCTGCTTTCAAGTATTTCATGGCATAGGGATCAAGGTTTAAGATTACTTCGGCCGCTTTGACCAGGCTCATTTTTTTCTGATCCAGAGGATCAACAATGGCCGAATCCATGCCCCGGCCCATGGCCAAAACGATAAAAGCCTGGTTTAACAGGGCCCGGTGAGGCAAACCGAAGGAAATGTTGCTCAAACCGCTGGTGATGTGACAGCCGGAGCCCAGATCGGAAAGCATCTCAATGGCATCGAGGGCCTGGGGGCCGTACTCCCCGTTGACGCTGACCGGCTTGATCAAAGGATCCAGGAATACATCACTCATTTTTACATCGTCTTTATCCAGATCGTCTAAAAGCCTTTTAGCCACCTCCAGGCGGTCTTCTGCTGTTTCAGGCATCCCTTCATCGCTCATGCACAGGGCCACTACGGGAGTAGCGGTGTCTTTTAAAAGGGGGATAATCTTTTCGTAACGTTCCTTTTCGGCGCTGATCGAGTTGATCATCGGAGTCCCTTCATGGACCTTCATCGCTTCTTCCAGGGCCTTTGGATTGGGGCTGTCCAGGGCCAGCGGTTTATTTACCACTTCCTGCACGATTTTAACCAGCCAGACCAAATACTTAACTTCGTCATGCACATAAGCTCCGGAGTTAACGTCAATATAGTCGGCCCCGGCTTCTTCCTGCCTGACAGCGAGATCCTGGATGTATTTTACATCCTGCTCATCAATGGCCTGCTTGATCTTTTTACGGGTTGAGTTAATTAATTCTCCAATAATAATCATCGCTTTTTAAAACCTCCATACATAAAATTATCCGGTCCACGGCCTGCCCACGGCAGACACTTCAATGACAGTTTCAATAAAGATCTTGGTATCCATCCTTTCTGTGTCATCCTCAGAAAAGGTTGTCATCTTGCTGTAACGATCCTGTCTTTCCAAAACCGTTTCGATATCCTGGGCCCCGCCTGCGGAGGCCTGTTCATAGACATAATTCCGACCTTCTTTACAGGCATAATCAATCGCTTCTTCAAAAATCATGAAAAATTCCCTCTTGGTTGGGGTGTGCACCAAGAACCCGCCGCCCTCACCCGGTTTGACCAGCACGGTAACTCGCTCCATCGCCTCGCCGCTGACCGTACCGACGGCGTTGGCCACGTCGGCATTTTCAGGCAGATAAAGCTCCGCGTTAAGCTTTTCGGCCAAAGCAGGAAAATAAGCGTCAACCGGGGCGCCTACAGCTACCAGGGGCAGACCCAGGGTTATGCTGAGATCAAACAGCTTTTCTTTCTTGTTTATTTTTTGACCAAGGGCCTTGCGCAGTAAATTTTGCCTCCCGTCTTCCTTGTTGAACAAAAAGTTCAGAACTTCTTCTTCAAGCAAACGGTCTATTGTAACCAGGGCCAGTTTGTAAACCGCTTCTTCTAAAACCGTGTCCGTAAATTCTTCTATCCCGGTCCGGTAACGGGCCGCCAGCATGTGGGTACCCAGTTCCGCAGCCCGCCGGTCCCACAAATCAAGGTCACCCCTGACGTGCAATACATCGGTCGGGGTCAAAGCCGCCCGGTGCACCGAAGCCACATTAACCAGTCGCTGCCAGGGTAAAAGGTCTATGGCCTTGCCCAGCTTTTTGCTGATATAGTGGAGGGTGTGCGGCCCTTCCCTGATCAAATCAAGGATCTGCTGTTCAGTAGCGGTCAGTTTAATATGAAAAGGATCCCGGATATAGGCCAGGATGAAGTTGGGTTGAGTATCCATCATAGAGTAGTCAACCGTATGAATATCTTCCAGCTCATCGGTCAGGTAGGGATGCTGCGAGGCTATCCAGGACAGGGGGAACACCCTCTGGGGCCCGATGGTAAGCACCGCGCTTTTCGATACCTGGATCAGGCTGTCGCCGCCCAGGCCAATGGTGGTGATCTGGGCCGCTTTAACCCGGGTTAGCCAGCCTCCTACCCTGGCGCCCTCCTTATTGAGGGAGGGGTGCCCGTCTTTTAAGACGGCCACATCGGTCGTAGTGCCGCCCATATCGACAACCAGGCCATCTTTTACCCCGGTCAAAGTCAGGGCCCCAATGATACTGGCCGCGGGGCCTGATAAAATGGTTTCGATCGGTTTTTCCCGGGCCTTAGCTTCGCTGATCAAACTGCCGTCGCCGCGCACTACCATTAAGGGCGCTTCAATGTCCATCCTTTCCATGCCCTGTTTAACCGAATCCATCAGATCGGTAATCAGGGGCATTAAACGGGCATTCAGGATGGCTGTCACTGTCCGCTCGTGCATACCGAGTTCGCTGCTGAGCTGGTGCGCGGCTACCACAGGGTAACCGGTCAGTTTATGGATCAGCTCCATAACTTCTATCTCCTGGATCGGGTTCCTGATGCATAAATATCCCGATACGGCAAAGGCATCGACATGGTCTTTCATTTCCAGGATCGCTTTTTCGGCGGCTTCCAGGTCCACTTCTTCCACAATGCGGCCCTTGATATTACAGCCGCCGGGGATAACTTCGTAATAGGGAGTAGGCAGGCCCTCCCGGGCTTCAAACCCGATCTGGATCAGGCCTACCTCTGCTCCCTGCCCTTCCACAATCGCATTGGTGGCAAGGGTGGTGGAAACCGATACCATTTTGATCTGACCGAAGTCGACCTGATCGCCGTTCTTGTGCTTGAAAGCAGCGATCAGCTGATCAAGGCAGTTATTGACCGCCAGGGTCAGATCATGCCTGGTCGTTTCTACTTTTGTTTTAGCTTCCACGGTCCTTTTTTCCAGGTCAAAGATTACTCCATCGGTAAAGGTCCCGCCTGTATCAATTCCTAAAGCATAATTTGCCATATCTTTTTCCACCACCATTTATAGCGCCTTAGAAGGGGCCTACTTATTTAACTTGGACTCGGCATCGCTGATGATATCCTTAATTTTCTGCTGCACATTTTTCGGCAGCGGTTCGGGCTCGTAGTTTTCAAGAATATCGATCACCTTTTCGTTGGCCTTGTCAAAGAGAGTCTTGCTTCCATCTGCTTCCCACTTCTCGTAAATCTGGCGGACAAAGAAACGCGGATACCAGGTTTCCTTCTTAAAGTGCTCCATGGTATGTTCTTCTGCCAGGAAGTGGCCGCCGGGGCCGACTTTATCAATTACATCAAGGGCCAGGGTTTCCTCGCTGACCTCGATGCCGTTAACGATCTTGCGGGCCATCCCAATCAGGTCATCGCAAATGGTCAGGTATTCCAGGGAAGCGGTGTTGCCGTGCTCGATATAGCCCACATCGTGGTTCAGGTTAGCGCCCGACTGGGCGGTCATCAGGATTGATATTGCTCCCTCGATCAGGGCCTGCTCGTCCACTACCTTGGCATCGGTACAGCCGCAGGTGCCGAACATGGGGATATCTAAAAAGTCCGATACATCTCCCAGGGCGGCCATCATCAGGTCAAATTCAGGGGCACCGTAAGAGAAAATGGTGGTCTTCATATCCATTACGGTAAAGACACCGCCCATGATAAAGGGACTGCCTTCCGAGGTGAGCTGGTTCAAGACCAGTCCGCTCAGGCTCTCGGCCAGGCCGTTGGCCATGGCTCCGGCCAGTGTGGCAGGCACCGTGCCGCCGGCCATGATGCAGGGGGTGTAGACAACGGGCAGGCCTTTTTTAGCCGCCAGCATCAGCTTGCGGGCTGAATCGCCGGGGTGCTGCAAAGGCGAAATCGGCTCGGCGTAAAGGGTCAGGAAGGGATTCCTCCTCAGTTCTTCCTCACTGCCGGCAATATATTCACACATCTTGATAATATCGTGATAGCCGGGTTCATCAATGGCGGTGATCACAATCGGCTTGGAGGTATTTAAAACCATTGCTTCAAACTGGTAGCGATCGTAAACCAGCTGGTGCACGTCCTGCACAATGCCCAGGGACATGACAAAGTCCATATTGGGGAGGGCATC